>ERZ1031278.255-NODE-255-length-14807-cov-7.139845_pt1 | contig 14807 bp, 21 predicted proteins | sample MGYA00518738_ERZ1031278 | MGnify/ENA primary metagenome ERZ1031278 (study PRJEB33719, sample SAMN04261329) | wastewater metagenome | biome: periurban shantytown; feature: human; material: feces | host: Homo sapiens | place: Peru: Lima | collected 2012-07-26 ...
GGGCAAGGATCGCAAGATGTGCTCTGTCTACGCAGAACAGTAATTTTGTTGTAAAAACCCCGAACGAGTCCCGTTCGGGGTTTTTTCTTAAAAGGGGATACCGCTATGATATATTATCACGCGTCGCCGACAGGCGGTCTGCAAATGCTCGAGCCGAGAAAGTCTCCGTATTTTGACAAGCCCACGCAGGTCTGCCTGACGTCCCTGCGCGCCATGGCGCTGTTCTACCTCATCCGGAATTATGAATACGCATATGGATATACCCGGCAGGGCAAGCTGTATTTCGACGATCCGTTCCCCAATGCGCTGAAAAAGCTCTACGCCGGAAAATCCGGCTGGCTCTATATCTGCGAAGACGGTGATTACAAGAAGACAGAGATTCCGAACGAGTTCGTGTCCGCGCAGCCCGTCCGCATCACCGGCGCGGAATATATTCCGGACGCGTATGAGGCGTTTTTACGGGAACAGGCGGCGGGAAACATCCAGCTGCTCGATTATGCGCATTTTGCGTCCGACCCGGAGAAATTCGCAAAGAAGCGTGCCTGGCTGCAAAAGGCCATCTCCGAAGAAATTCGGAAAAAGGAGATCTGGAAAGCCCCGGATTCCGACCGCGCGCACTATTATCAGGAGAACTATCCGGAAATCTGGACAAAGACTACGAAAACCTTACTGACAGAGGAGGAACCTCATGTTTATTGATAAAGTACGCATTTCGGTCAAGGCAGGTGCGGGCGGCAACGGCGCAGTGGCCTTCCACCGGGAAAAATACGTGGCCGCAGGCGGCCCGGACGGCGGCGACGGCGGCAACGGCGGCTCCATCGTCCTGCGCGTCGATGATAACCTGTCCACGCTGATGGACTTCCGCTACAAGCGCAAATATACCGCGCCGAACGGCGAGAACGGGCAGGGCAAGCGCTGCCGCGGCAAAAATGGCGAAAACCTGATCATCAAGGTGCCCAGAGGCACCGTCGTGCGCGATCTGGCCACGAATGAGATTATCAAGGATATGTCCGATTCCGATGATTTCGTCCTCTGCAAGGGCGGCAGAGGCGGCTGGGGCAACCAGCACTTCGCAACGCCGACCCGTCAGGTGCCGCGCTTTGCCAAGGCGGGCCTCCCGGGCGAGGAGCACGACGTCATTCTGGAACTCAAGCTGCTGGCCGACGTGGGTCTTGTCGGCTTCCCGAACGTCGGTAAATCGACGCTCTTGTCCGTCACGTCCAACGCGCACCCGAAAATTGCAAATTATCACTTCACCACGCTCTATCCGAACCTCGGCGTGATCTACGTCGCCGACGGCGTGTCGTTCGTCATGGCCGATATCCCCGGTATCATCGAGGGCGCGGCGGACGGCGTCGGTCTCGGCCATGATTTCCTGCGCCATATCGACCGCTGCCGCCTGCTCGTCCACATCGTCGACGTCTCCGGCAGCGAGGACCGCGACCCGGTCGACGACTTTGAAAAGATCAACGAAGAACTGCGGCAGTATTCGCCTGAGCTTGCCGAGCGGCCGATGCTCGTCGCGGCCAACAAGGTCGATCTTCTGCCGCCGGACAGCGATAATCTCGAACGCCTCCGTGCCCACGTCGAGGCCAAGGGGTATGAATTCTACACCATCTGCGCCGCCACGACGCAGGGCACGCGCGAGCTGATGAAGACCATCGCAGGCAAGCTTGCCGCGCTCCCGCCCGTCACGATCTACGAGCCGGAGTACGTCAAGCCTCTGGCCGAGGCGGGCGACGCGGACGAATTGCAGATCGAGCGCTACGACGATCTGTGGGTCGTGTCCGGCAAGTGGCTCCAGAAGCTTCTGAACGATATCAACTTCGACGATTACGAGTCCCGTATGTACTTCGACCGCCAGCTGCGCAAAAGCGGCCTGTTCGACCGCCTGGAGGAGCAGGGCATCGAGGACGGCGACACCGTCAGCATCTACGATTTTGAATTCGACTACACGAAATAAACAAACAAAAACCCGCAGCCTTCGGCTGCGGGCCTTTGTTTGAAGAAAGAAAAGAAAAAGAGAAGAAAGAGAGGATTGGGTAAATCCTTGATTAAGAGTATACGGGCAAATCGTGTCCGAACTGTGAACGGCAGGAAAAGGAATTGTGAACATTTCACCGCCGCCCTGTATTTTCACGGAAAAAATAAAAAAACGAAAATCACCACTTGACAAATCCCGACTTTATGCTATAATAACGGAGCGCTCTTGAGAAAGAGACTTGCTGCTGTAGCTCAGTCGGTAGAGCGCGTCATTGGTAATGACGAGGTCGGCAGTTCGAATCTGCCCAGCAGCTCCAACATGAACCGCTTGAATCGAGACGATTTAAGCGGTTTTGCTGTTTATATGAAACTTTTCAGTCACCTTCCCGCCATGCCCATTTTTGGGCACGCAGCAGAAACCCATACAAAAACCCATACCGCCCCTAAAAAAGAGCAAGAAGCCGAGGTTTATTCCCCGGCTTCTTGTTTTTGCTGCTGCAATTTTTCACAGCGCAATTTTGTGCACTGAACGACTACTCCCCGTCTGCCTTATCCCGCTCCATCGTCTCCAAGATCGCGCGGTTGATAAAGCATAGCACCGACGTTACCGCTCAGAACGTCGGCGCTACTATTGCAATAGCATAGCTTTTTAAGTATTCATCAGCACCGAAGATCAGAACACAACGCCACGTGCTGCACAGAGTTCCTTCAAAAGTGTTACCGCTTCGCAAAGCTCCATTGCATGATCGTGAATGTCATTGTATGACGGATTTACCAGCATCCCCGACTGATAGTCAAAAATCTGGTAGCCAACAGTGCGTTCGCCGTCCGCCGTATGGACATAGCCCCAATCTTCGTGATTATACCGCTGATAGCCTTTCTGAAATGAATATCCGGCTTTATTAGCCTTTCTTCTCAAAGTAGACATCGAATACTGCATAAGCAGACCTCCTAAAAATTTCAGTGTCGAGCGGTATGCTTATGTCATTTGTTATTTTGTAGTGTTATTCGCTATGCTGCTTTGCCTATTGAGAACCGCTATTTACCTCTTTTTCCTGCATCATTTGTCAGAATCTTTGCTACATAGAAGATACCTTTGCAGCTCCAGCACCCACGCCGGGCGAAGATCGCCGACAAGCAGCAGCTCGCCGTTCTTGTACTCTGCGACCTCGACAAAGCCGTTGTCATTGTCAAAGAAATGCGCCTCGTCACAGTACGGCAGCACCTTCGACACGGCCTCCCAGCGGCCCGCAAAACGGCGCAGGACGTCTTCTGTCCCGATGTTATGCCCGCCGCGCTTCACACGGTTCGCGATGCGTGCAAGGCTTTCCTCCGGCGTGTCAAGGCCGACATAGAACAGCCGGACGGTATAGCCGTCCCGCTTGGCTCTGGCTGCTGTCTGCGCCGTGCGGAAGCCGGACAGCGTGGATTCCTGCGTAAAGGAAATGCCTTTGTCCAGGCAATCGTCAATGCGCCGGATCGCCATTTTGCCGCCCTCAAGCGGGCTGACGCCTGCAAGCGCCGTGATGCGGTCAACGTCCACGATCACACCCAGATCATTGCGCTGCGCCCGCAGAACACCGGTCAGACTGCTCTTGCCTGTGCCGTTTACACCGCCAATGATGGTGTAGACTTTCATACGCCGGCCCCCTTATTCCGTGACCCGTTCGCCATTCGGCAAAATGAACGAGCTTTCATATTTGCATCCGGCAGCAGCGGCCACATCTTTTAATTCCGCAGGGGTGAAGCCCTCGCGTTTCATTTTTTGCGAAAACGCCTGTGGACTTGCTCCGTAACAACGTGCAAGTTCCGATACACTGATTCCCAACTTGACGCACATAATTTTGATCTGCTCAGAAGTAGCCATCTTTCATCCTCCTTCTATACTTTGATTATAAACGATATTGTTTATGATGTCAATGTGAAGATGGAAAAATAATTTAAAAATGTTTAAACAAAACTATTGACTTTTTAAATGTTTTCGTTTATAATGAAGCCAGTCAAGGGGAACAAACGAAAATAGTTCAGACACCGGCAGAAGATGGGTGAAGAACATCTACAAGAGTTGGGAAGGAACAGCAAAGTGCAGCAAGGCTCACGAGATCAGTTGAAAGCCCCCAGCCGCCGGAGTTCCCCAAGACAAAGAAAAAGCGTCTCCTGCCGCCGTAGGAAGTGAACAGGAGACGCAGCCGAAAAGGGCTGACTGCAGTATAGCACAGCCCACCGAAAAAGGAAAGGGGCTTTACAAATGAGCAACACAGAAATTCAGAGCAAGGTTAACGAGCTTCGCGAACTGCGCCGCATGGCCGACGAGCTGATAGCCGAGATTGAAAGCATCCAGGACGCGATCAAGGCGCACATGACTGCCATCGACGCTGACACGCTGACGGGCGCGGATTACAAGATCACATGGAAGACCGTGACCAGCAGCCGCTTTGACAGCACGGCGTTCAAGAAGGCCATGCCGGAGCTGGCCGAGCGCTTCACCAAGCCAAGCACCAGTCGCCGATTCACTGTGGCGTAAGGGGGCCTAATCACTATGGACAATCGTCAAAACAACGTAGACCAGTTACGCGAAGAATTTAAGGCTGCTGTATTGGAATTGACGCCAGACGAGCGGAAGGAATTGCTGAAAATGATCCGGCAGCGAAAGGCTGAAAAAGGACAGAAATATGCGACGGAGACAAGCCGCAGCATTGGGAGGGGTTGAAAATGAGCGATATCAAAGACAATCTGTACAGTCAGATTCTTTCTCTTAACGAAAATGAAGTACGCATTTTCCTTGCTCTTATGCAGGACAAGTTGCTCGAGGAATCTGCTGCTGTACCGGACATAACTCCACCGGAGGGAATGACAAAAGCCGACTGCAAGCGCCTCATTAAGTCAATACGCACAAAACAGCCCTACGCCGATGCACGCACACAACGGTACAGCCTGCGGGTAATCTCCCACATTCGCAATGTGTGGGTTCCGCAGATCAAAAGCCATGACCAACAAGCAGGCTGAACGCCCGCTGCGCCCACGCAGGAAAAAGGGACGGCCACGCAAGCGGGACGAAATATGCCCATACTGCGCAAGCTGCTTTCGCTGCCCGCTGCCGGATTGCGTGATCCCATACCGTCAGATCGTCAACCTTCTGACAGATGACTTTGTGTATCGCTCAGACGATTAAAAATCATATACCGCTGTGAGGCCGTACAAGCCCCACAGCGGCGTTTTTTATTCTCCCGCATAAACGGAGCTGGTATATGGCTTCTGGCGGCGTGTGCGGCGTTATAACAGCCACACAGCAAACGAACGTTCGTGTTTCTTCAAGGGTTCATCGGCGGAATTTCGCTGGTGAACAGCAAAAGGAGCGGGAGGCCTTTCCCGCTCCTTTCGTCTATATTTAGGGCTAAGAACAGATGGTCAGCACGCCGCAGGTGCTTTAGCGGCGTACCTGCGCAGTACCTCGCGCAGGATTTTGCAAAGCTGCAAAGGGTAGGCAGCCCCGCGCGCTCTGCCGACGGACGCCGGGACTTTCTCTCGGCTGGTGGCCTGTGTTCGACCTCCTTCTGTTATTTTAAGCTGCGGGTTTACGCCAGCGACACACCCCTTTGCAGAATTTCGCCGCGCAGCGGGTCAAACAGCACTCGTGCCAACGTTTGGCCGTCAACGACAAGATTTACCTGTGTCAGCCCGCTCGGCTGGTTGTTGGCAAGCAGGCCGTTCACGACGCCGACGGAGGACTTTGCCGCGCCGGATACGGAGAAGGATGTTGTGCCAAAGGTCATTTGATCCTCTATGTCCTTCCGAACGCCGGTCATTTCGCGGTCAAAGCCCTGCCCAAGTCCCTCGGCCATGTAGCCGCCGATTCTGGCGAAGACTTTGGACGGAGACGCGATGCCGAGAATGCTTTCCACGCCGCCAACCAGCCCATTCACAGCCGTTCCTACGCCAGACTTTAGGCCGTTCCATGTATTTGAGACGCCGTTTTTAATGCCGCTCACAATATTTCTGCCGATGCTGCCCCAGTCATAATTGAGGAACGTATCTACAATCGACTTGATCAGTGTTGGCACGGCCTGAACGAGATCCGGGATTGCGCTGATAAGCCCCTCTATCAGAGCCAGGATGATTTGCGGCCCCGCCAAAATGATCTGCGGAAGGTTCGCAATGATCCCGTTCACAATGCCGATGATAAGCTTCGGCGCAGCTGCAGTAAGCTGCGGAATGGATTTAATCAGGCCATCGATCAGCGATTTAACAAGTTTTGCGCCGGATTCGATGATTTTGGGGAAGTTTTCAGTAAGCGCGGTGATGAGATTTGTGATAATCTTGGGAGCCACCTCAAGCAGCCTCGGAACGGCATCAATGATCCCGTCCGCCAGAGCAAGGATGATCTCAAGCGCCGCATCTACCAAATTTCCGAGATTGCCAGGGTCGGTTAGCGTTTCAGCGATTTTGATGATTGCTTCTGTTGCCGCCGGGATCAATTCCGGAAGCGTCTCCGTAATGCCTTGTACCAGAGAGATAACAACATCTATACCGGTTTGAATGATTTCCGGCAGAAGCTCGACTATGGCCGGAACGAGAACCCCAATGGCTGTCGGCGCGATGTCTCCCAGCACGGTAAGGATCTCCGGGAGCGCGGACATGAGCCCGGTAACCAGATTCGACGCGCCCTCGATAAGCGAGGGCAGGACAGAACTGAGTATGCCCGGCAGCTGTGTGCTTATGGTTCCCAGCAGCCCGGAAATTGCCTCCACAATGCGCGGTAAAAGCTCCTGAATGCGCGGAATCAGGTTATTGCCCGCAACGACAATGGAATCCGTGAAGTTGCCCATGAGGGTCCCCAAGTCCTGATCCGGGTCTGCGAGACCGGTCACGAGGTTCTGCCACGCGGCTTTTACCATGCCGAACGAACCCTGAATCGTGGACGCAGCTTCTTTTGCGGTCGTGCCGGTGATGCCCATTTCAGTTTGTACGATGTGGATTGCCTGAACAATATCTGAATAGTTCGCCTCAAGATGCCCTTTTTCGTCGAGTGAAAAAACGGCGTCAAAGGTTTCATCAATTTCTTTTGCGTCGCTAAGAAGTCTGTACATTTCTTTGGCCGTACCGCCGTAGCCGAGCTTCAGGTTATCGAGCATGGAATAGTTTTGTTTGGCAAAGCCCTGATATGCGTTTTGAATGGATTCCATGCTGGATCCCATTTTGTTTGCGTTATCAGCCATATCGGTAATAGCCAAGTCTGCCCGCTGTGCGGCGGCTTCGGTATCGCCTCCCATGCTTGAAACAAGAGCCGCTGCAAAACTCGTTACTGTCTCCATGTACTCGTTCGCGGAAAGTCCGGCAGTCTTAAAGGCGTTTTGCGCTCTGTACATGATAATATTTTGCGCTCTCGATAGGGAGGCCCATTTCATGCGAACATCGTCAACCGCTTCACCCGTTTGCGCTGCATACTCTTCGGCAGATCCCGCAGACGTTCCAAACAGCGTCTCCACGCCGCCGACAAGCTGCTCATAGTCTGCGTATGCCTGGATCGCCTTTGTGCCGATTGTGCCGATTGCCGTCGCCGCTGCGGTCACGCCGACAACCGCGGCCTTTCCGACAGTTGCAAGCCCGTTTTTGATTTTTTCGCCGAGGTCGGACGTTTTCTTTCCGGTTTCGTCAATGCCCTTGTTTACGTCGGTAACATCTGCGCCGATCTTTACGCAGAGTTCATACAAATTCATTCTTTATGCACCCTCTTTCCCGCTCTGTATCCCATGATGTATACTTCTCGGGCGAAAGACACCGCCGCATATGCTGCGGTTCCCGGCTTTATGCTGTCCGGGCATGGGGTGGGGCGCTGATCGCGCCCCACGTCTGCATCGCGAAAGCCCATTTCCCACGCTTTCAAAAAGTTCTTATTCATCGTGTGAAGGTACTTCTTCGCAGCTGCAAGATTTTTCGCAGGAATCCCCATGCAATCACCGCTTTCTGCGTTCAAGGGCTTCGCCCGTCGCAACCAGAACCGCGCCGCAGAAGCAGCCAACCGCAAAAATGATCGCGCCAATTACAATCTGCATACGAACACCCCCTCAGAAATTCTCGATAGACTGACCGGTCAGCTCTTCCCACCATTTTCCCATGCTGATAATATGCTCGGGAGTTGTCACGGAACGGCTGCTTCCGCCGCGTCCGGAACAATAGGATGCCACGCCTTCCAGTTCGTTCCAAGCCCGCAAAACTGTCCCCATACCCGTTTTGCAGTTGTCGGAAAGAATACGCAGCGCAGCCGCGCTTTTGGCATCATCCGCGTTTTCAGAAGCGTCCAGCGCGTATTTTGAAATCACGCGCAGCATGGTCGCGTTGCTCTCGTACCGCTCCGCAAACGAATAGTAATCTTCCACGGTCAGCGCACCGGATTTCAGAAGCTCCAATGCGTTCGCGTCGATCGCGTCCGGGTTCGCGAGGCTGTTTTTCTGAACGTCCTTTTCAAGCTCTTTGCGCAGTTCCTTGCACTTCATGTCAAACTCCAACCAGATTCGGCCATCTGCAATTTTGAATTCCGCCTCTGCTTTGCTCAAATTGAGCGCCGCTGTTGCGGTTCGCAGCTGCTTGTCTTCGGCGTTGTCGTTAGGCCTCCACGCCTTCGCGTCGGTGTCTGCCTGCCGTGCCTGCACAAGATTGTCATAGGCCGCAGCGTATTCGTCGCGGGCGCTTCTGAATGCAGTGTCAAATCTCAATGCGTATGTGTTGTATCTGCTCATAATTTTCCTTTCTGCGTGTCCTCACGCCTGATAATTTCCTGTGCCTCTAATACTGTGTCACGGCTGTAGCCCTCTTCATAATCGAGTGGGTTCAGCGCGAGCGCCGCCGCTTTTTCTTCCGAACTCATAAAGCTTGCTTCTCCCAAAAATATAGGAAACATCAGAAACCGCATCTGAAATGCGACAGAATCAACGGGCGGAATATCGTCCTTCTGTTCAAGCCGGAAGCTGTTCAGCTTGTCAAGGCGTGCTTTTATTCCTTGCATGTGAGTGTCCTCAATTCATATTCCAGCATTTTGTCAAGATCGCTCAACCGGTTCCCGCTCAGGACGCGGATAAATGCACCATCGTCCGAAATAAGATCATCGATGCTGCCGCGTCTCTCTGCTCCGTCCGGTGTCCGATACAGGAAGACAAGCTGTTTTCCTCTGCACCGTTCTGCAAATTTGCGCAGATCGTCCAGCCTTGCTTTAACTCCGCCCATCGGTTTCCTCCCTCCATTTTTCCAGTTCACGCAGCTGCTCCAGAATATCCGTCTGTTCGCACAGCTTCAAGCTATATTCCAGCACCGAGCGGGCGGCAGAAATGCGCGCCTGCGCCTGTTCGCCTTTGTCCTCCATGATCTCCCGTAAGGTGGACAGCGCAGGGCTCAATGCCTGCCGTGCCTGCCGCGTGGCGTCGCGCACCATGTCCCCAAACGCCTGCTTATAGCGGTCTACGAACTCACTGTCCTGCATGTAGCTGCGCAAGGTGCTTTCTGCAATTCCGGCCACCTTTGCCGCCTCTGCCCGTGTGCGGCTCACTAGAAGCGCTTGCAGTGCCTTTTCCTTTCGTGGTGTCAATTTCTCACTTCCTTCCGCGCTTCCAGCCGCCGAAAATCGGTAAAAAGCGCTAGATATACGTTCTCAATGTCCGGCTGATCGTTGGATGTCTGAGCGCTTTCAGGGCGGCTGTGCGAAGCTTTGCGTCGACCGGCTTGTCGTACCAAAAAGCGTCGATCATGGCTTCCCTCAGATTCTCCGGCAGGCTTTGCAGGGATTCCTGTACAGCGTCTGCAAGCTCCTGCTGCTCGATACCCAAGAACGGGCGTTCGGCGCTTTCGTCCGGCACCAGAGACACCAGCGTCCCGGCTTCCTCGCCGTCTTCGCCAACCGGCGCGTCGAGCGAAACGGTGGTCTGCAATGGATCGCTTCTGCTTCGCACTGTCCGAATACCGCATGCGTCCGCAAATGCAGTCCGCAGCGTCAATTCATAGATGCCGATGAAGCCCGTGCCGCCGTCCGACCTCCACAGTCTGACAGCCCGCAGCATGGCAAGGTAGGCCTCCTGCATCAGATCATCAAGTTCTACACCGCAGCGGTGATGCAGCGCAGCCACCCAGCGGCGCGCCTTCCTCGCGGCGTAACCCCGGACAGCCGCCCAAAGCGTCAGACTATCCAACTGCCCGCGCTGTACAGCCTCCGCGATTCGGTTTGTTTGTGCGGCGCGTTCCGTTTGTGCTTGCAATGTCCTGTCCTCCTGTGCTACAATGTTTTCATCAGGATCACGCCGCACAGGAGCCGCCCGGAAGGGCGGTTTTTATGTGCGCGCAGACGGCTTCAGAAGATCGTTTGCAACCGCAAGCCGCTGCTGCGCATTCTGTGCGCGTCGGCTCTCGCCCTCCAGCTTGATCCGCACAGGGCAAAGCTCCAGCACGCGGTCGTAGATGCGCTTAAGCTGCATGGAATCCGCTTCCTGCATTTCCTTGACTGATAGATTGGTGGTTACGACGAGCGGCAAGCCGGTCTGCACACGGGCGTCAACGACGTTAAAAACCTGCTCCGCAGCATACGCCGTATCCCGCTCCGCGCCGAGATCATCCAGAACCAGCAGCGAATAGCTCTGCATCCGGTCAAGCAGTGCCTGCTTGTCCTGCGTGGATTGCAGCAGATTCAAAATCCGGGGAAAGCTCGTGATGACAGCGGAATCAAGCTGCGCCAGAACCGCGTTTGCAATCGCGCAGGCATAAAAGCTCTTGCCTGCACCGACAGCGCCGAACAGCAGAACGCCGATATCCTCCCGTTTCATTTTCGGCCACTGTGCCGCATACCGGCGGCAGACGTCCGAAACATTTGCCGCGTGCCGGTCGTCAATATCGAAGGTCTTCCGCAGGCAATTCGGGATTTGCAGCTGATCCGCCGCCCACATCTGTTCCATCGACGCCATAAACTGATTGCGTTGATCTTTTTGCTTCGCAGCTTCATCCCTCGCGCGGACGCAGGCACAGGAGATAGGAACAATGCGTTCAACGAAACCGCCGCTGCCGTCCGGAAGCTGCTTGCGTGCCTGCTTCGGCTCACCGCAAACGGCACAGTGCAATAGGCCATTTTCTCGGTAGTCTCCAGGGGTGTCCGTTTGGCCCATCTCTCCTGCAAACTGATTCACCATGTTTGATATGTCCATATCGTTGTCCCCCTCACACAAAGGACTCGTCTGCGTCGTAGCTGCGAATCCTGTCTTTATTTGTCATCCTCTGCTGCGAATCTGACCGCTCCCAAGACCGCACAGCGGCCCGCCAATCCTTCATCCTTGACTTTCCGACAAGCCACCCTTTTGAAGCGTAGAAGTCGACGAAGCGTTCCGGGTCGACGCTGTTCTTTCGTTCCGCACAATAAACCCTGACTTCTTCAACCGAGGGCGGGGTGAAGCGCGAAGCGCGCGGCGGCTTGTCCGCCGTCCCTCTCCCAACACTTGTGTTGGGAGTATTAACGTTTACGGGTACGGGAACGCTTACGCTTACGGGTACGGCTAAATTTGCTACGTTTTGCTTGGAGCTGCTAGCATTGCTAGCATTTGCTACTTTTGCTAGACCTCCGCTCCGCCCCGCCTCCGCCCGCTTTGCCCGTTTTTCTGCCCACGCCTCCGCATCACGGTCGAGTGACATTCGGATAAAGGCAAAGGCCATTAGCAGCGCCCCGTCGAAGTCTGGAAGCTCACCGTACTCGGAATAGTTCAGGAGGGCGATAAACAACTTTCCACGCTGTTCGTCCGTCAGCAGCTCCAGAGGCGTTCTGATATCATGGTACAGAACAAAGGACTTTTTCTCCGCCGCCATCATGCCCATCCTTCCATGTGCTCCTGTCCGGCCATATCCGCAAGCGCCACCTCTGCTGCCCGGGCAATGCTGGCAATCTCAGCCGCCCGGCGCGACATGCTACGTGCAAAGCATTGAACATCAGAGGAATTTTCCGGAAGGAAATAACCATGTAGGCAGTCCGACAGAATCAGCTTGCCCGCCTTACGTTCCGCCTGAATCCGCCGTCTAACCTCCCGCTCGTCCTGATTGGTGAGGGCGGCGAGCTCCGACAGCTTGACCCCGTTTTCTGCGCCGGGATGGAGCAAATCAGAAATATGTAGCACTTTTCCTGTGCTTGTGGTAAAATTCTTTGTGGGATACATGGTCGGCAAACCGTCTCCCGCTGCCCTTGTCGGTGTTCCAGCACTGGCAGGGGCTTTTTCGTTTCCAACGTTGTACATTATGCGCTGCCTCCTCTTGATTCCGCCTCACTATGAAGCTTTTTCAGGAGCGCTTCGACGTCTATCAAGTAGACTGTTCCGACCTTGATATGCGGAACTGTTCCATCCTTACAGCCGCGGCGCAGCGCAAATTGACTTACGCCCGTAGCTTTACACGCATCTGGAATTTTCTGAAATGGTGTCACAGCTGCGCCCCCTTTCGATGATTTCATACCCCAGAACCGCAGCAAGCTTCTCCGCAGTTTGCGTCGAACAGCTTTTGCCGCTCTTGACCGCGGTTACGGTTCCCCGGGATACGCCCGCCAGCTCAGCAAGACTGTTTCCCGTGATATCGAGCCGCGCCATTGCCGCCGCAAAACGTTCACGGCTGATTCTCATATTTCCACCCCCTTTTGTTTATTTGCAAATGCAAATATCTACATTCGCATTATATACGCAATCGCAAATTTTGTCAAGCTCAATTTTGAAAAAATGTTTGCATTTGCATTTTTTTGTGATAGAATATAGAGAAGAAAGGAGTGGTCTTTATGAGCATCGGCGAGCGGATTGGACTATTTGCAAGTGAAAAGGGTATCAACCTTCGGCAATTAGCGTTAAAAGCCGGCATTTCATACAACACTTTATACTCTATCGTAAAAAGAAAAAGCAGCAGAGTAGACTATGAAACAATGCAAAAAATCGCAGACGCATTGGAAATCTCGTTGTCAGAACTGGTCGGTATGAACCCAGCCGTCGACATTCCGGAAAACCGTAAAGTGTTTGACGAAGCTACGGCTTTTGTATTGAAATCGGGACTGACTATGAAAGACAAACAAGGGAATATCATTATTCAGGGTGACGGTAAGCCGTGGGAAAAAGCAACCTTCGCCGACTTATACCATATCGGTGCTTTACAATTTCACTCAGACGAAGATCGCATTGCACTTTTATATAAGCGCCTCAACACTGACGGGATGCTTGCAGCAAGCAAGTGCTTCCTTCAACACTTAAAGCCAGAAGACTTGAAAGAAGTGGCGGATTATGTGGAAAAGCTCACAGAAACTCCGCAATATCAGCGTCCGCAGGAAACAGACGAAGACAAAAAATAAAGCCCCATGCAAGCATGGAGCGGGAAGGTGGGATATATAGCTATGCCGTCTATGCGAAAAAAGGTTAACAAATCGGGTCAAACCTTCTATGAGATCCGTGTCAGCCGTGGGCGCGGAAAATCCTACCTGACAAAACGCTGGTATGTTCCGGACGGCTGGAGCCAACGGGCGATTGACCGGGAGCTTGCGTCTGTAGCCGCTGAATTTGAGCGGCAATGCAATGCTGGGGAGATCATCAGCCGCGCAGAGCAGCGAGCGAAGGACGCGCAGGAAGCCGCCGAGGCTGCGCGTATCCTGACCTTGAAACAATACGGAGAACGGGTGTTTATGCCCGCAAAGGCTGTCACAATCAGCGAGAACGGGCGCTACAGCTATCAGGGCTGTTTAGATCGTGAAGTTTACCCGGTACTTGGCGATATCAAAATGCCGGAGATCACGCCCGCTCAAATCGCGGCGCTTCTTCTCGATATTCAGGCCAAAGGGAAAGCGCACGCGACCGCTGTTAAGGTCTATGCTATTTTACACGGCCTTTTCAAAATGGCGTACCTGGGCGATATGATCCGGCAAAATCCGATGGATAAAGTCGAGCGCCCGAAGCCGCGAAAGGGCGAAGCAAAGGCCGCTGTGCCTGCGGCATATACGGCAGAAGAGGTCAGCACGCTTCTTTCTGCGCTGCGTAAGGAACCGCTGAAATGGCAGGCGCTTGTTCATATCCTGATCGATACGGGAATCCGGCGCGGTGAGTGCTGCGCCCTGAAATGGGAAGATGTAGACTTCAAGACTGGCGAAATCACCATTACAAAAAATCTCTGCTATACGCCAGCGAAGGGCGTATACATGGACACACCTAAAAGCGGGCAGACACGCACCGTTTATGTCGGAGACGATACGACCGCCCTTTTGCGCAAACTCCGCACAGAACAGGCGTCAAAGGCCGTGAGCGCTTATATTTTCACCCAAGAAGGAAGCCCAGAGCCGATGCACCCGCAAAGCCCAACGCGCTATCTGAAAAAACTGTCTGATCGCTGCGGGCTGCCAGATCTTCACCCACACAAGCTTCGGCATACCTTCGCCAGCGTCGCAATTACGAACGGCGCAGACGTGGCTAGCGTCTCTGAGGCTCTCGGCCACAGCGATAAGGCGGTCACGCTGCGGATGTATACCCACGCGAATTCCGAAAGCGTCAGCAAGGCTGCGCAGATCATGCGCGAGGCAATCAGGAAAGCCGCAAATAAGGGATGAGGTCACTCGGTATGGGTTTCGAAAAAACCCATACAAAACCCATACCGACACCGAAAAACGGCATATTGCAGGTCGCGACAAGCAGCAACAAGAAGCAGCAAGCAAAATCCCGTTTTCCTTGCAGCACAACGGCTTTTCACGATAAGCTGCAACAGGTGGCAACAGGCTAAAACAGGCCGTGCATAATTGGTAATGACGAGGTCGGCAGTTCGAATCTGCCCAGCAGCTCCAGAAAAATCCT
>ERZ1031278.259-NODE-259-length-14725-cov-7.715201_pt1 | contig 14725 bp, 11 predicted proteins | sample MGYA00518738_ERZ1031278 | MGnify/ENA primary metagenome ERZ1031278 (study PRJEB33719, sample SAMN04261329) | wastewater metagenome | biome: periurban shantytown; feature: human; material: feces | host: Homo sapiens | place: Peru: Lima | collected 2012-07-26 ...
ACAATTATGATAATGTAATTTCATGCGTCTGCATAGCGTCTTGCTGTGCGGGCGCATTTCTTTTGCTTTGCCTCGGGCCAACTTGGCCCGAAGTCCAGCCCCGGTGCCGCTCTCCGCCGCCCTCCGCTTCGGTCACTCGTCAATCCCCAACACCGAAACGGAGGTACACAATGAAGGAAATCAATTTGCGGGAGTATTACCCGTTTTATAACATGGATGTTTATCTGGAAGTGTCTGATGAAATCGCCGGTCAGCTCGACCGCTTCAAGCTGGACGAGGAAGCGCACCGCGTCCGTATTTTGCGCGCAAAGGCGTATTTCTCTCTGAATCGTGGAGATGGCATTGAAAAGGACGCCTTACAGAAACCGCCGCAGCCGTTGGAACTGCTTCTGAAAGCAGAGCAGGCAGAACGCTTGAACGCCGCGCTACGTTCTTTGAGTGAACGACAGCGCCGCCGACTTCTGGCGTTTTATCTGGATGGCAAGAACAAATCACAGATTGCAAAAGAGGAAAATGTCAGTGAGGGCAGCATCCGAGAAAGCATCCGAAGCGGCTTGGCGCAGTTGAAAAAATCTTTGAAAAATTTCTAAGCGTACCCACGAAATCCGCGCGTTTTTGTACTGGTATATGAGAAGCGGTTTGCGCCGCGTCCATGTACCTTGAAAACCGCATAGACATCGTGATAAGTGAAGTTTCCGATTGACCTTTTCGGTCTGTACCGCCATGACGGTGGGATACCCGCAGCTTGCGGGCATCCCATTCGAGCGACTCATACAGACCGGCTCTGCACGTGGCAGCGTTTGAGCGGTTCACTCGGAAACCGAGCCTCCTGCTACGGCCTCCCACTGACTTGCGGGGGATTCCTGCGGCGTGCGTGAGCCTTACAAGCCACGGCGCTGCAGGAATGGGTTGTTTGCCAAGAACAGCTTATGACGGTCCCAGAGGCGCAGCGCGCCTCTCGCCGGGGGATGAGAGAAATACGGCGAATACATTCGACATACTTCAAGCAGCCGCACCGATGCTACCGGTGCGGCTGCTTTCAAAGTGGAGGAATCTAAAATGAGTGACACTGTTTTACAGATCATGCAGCCGACAAACTCGGTCGAGCCGCCGTATCAGTACATGATGATCGACGGCTGCAAAGTAAAGGTAAACTATCTTCCAAAACCGTCCGCGCCATCCGCGGGCAAAGTGCTGGACAGAATCCATGAGATTCTGCTTGCGTCAAGGCTCAAAAAATGCTAGCGCACATTTGCATCTTTGTTACCTCGATGCAATAATGATGATGTACTTGTACCTTGAAAATCGAAAATAAAGAAAACGGACCGGATACATCATCTTTCAGACGATCTAAGACAGAAACGAGGTATGTATAATGGAAAAGACAGTCTATGAATCCAACGTTCCGCGTGTTTACACGCTTTACAGAGTTTCTACCATCGGTCAGGTTGAAAAAGATGATATTCCGATGCAAAAACAGGTTTGCCGTGACTTCGCAAAAAAGCAAGGCTGGGTGGTTGTCAAGGAGTTTTCGGAAAAAGGCATTTCGGGCTACAAGGTATCCGCCAAAGACCGCGACGCCATTCAGGAAATTCAGCATGATGCTGCGCTTGGCAAATTCGATATTCTGCTTGTGTTCATGTTTGACCGGCTCGGACGACGGGATGATGAAACACCATTCATTGTAGAATGGTTCGTCAAGAACGGCGTGGAGGTCTGGAGCGCGATGGAGGGGCAGCAGCGGTTCGACAATCACGTTGACAAGCTGATGAACTACATCCGCTACTGGCAGGCCTCCGGCGAGAGTCTGAAAACCTCGATCCGCACGAAAACCCGCTTGGGGCAGCTCACAGAGGAGGGGCATTACACCGGCGGAACAGTTCCGTATGGCTATCGCGCGGTAGATAAAGGTCGCGTCAATAAGCGCAACCGCACAGTGCTGGACTTGCAGATCGACGAGGATGAGGCGGAAGTGATTCGCCTGATCTTTCACAAATATGTCGATGAGGGTTACGGCGCGCAGCGCCTTTCTCACTATCTGCATGAACAGGGCATCAAAAGCCGCGACGGAAAAGGCTTCCCGAACACGACTGTCAACCGGATCATCAAGAACATTGCCTATACCGGCATCATCAAAAACGGCGAGTCACAGTCCGGCTATATTGACGAGCTGCGCATCATCGACGTTTCCACCTTTTCCAAGGCACAGGAGATCATGCGCCAGCGGACGCTCCCGCATGGCAACGTGCCGCTGAACTGCAAGGGAAAATCCCTCTTGGTCGGAAATATTTTCTGTGCCCACTGCGGAAACCGGCTGACGCTGACGACCAGCGGCAGGCGCGTGTATCGCGCAGATGGCACAGTGAAATACGAACCGCGGATGCGATACCAGTGCCATTACAACGTCCGACATCCCGGCGAATGCGACGGACAATCCGGCTATGGCGTCACAAAGCTCGACGGTATTGTGGAGAAAGTGATCCGCATGAAGTTTGCAGAGATCGCTGCCGCGCCGGAATCCGAGATTCTGAATCACCAGCATAAAAAAGAAATCGAGCTTGCAAGAATCAAGCTCGATCAGGCCAATGCGCATCTGGCAGAGAAGCAGAAAGACCTCTCCGATTATAAGGCGGAAACGCTGAAAGTCATTCGCGGTCAGAGCAATCTCAGCGTGGAGCTTCTGAACGCACTGGTGAAAGAAACAGAAACGATGATTGCCCTGGCGCAGACCCGCATAGACGCGGCACAGACAGAATATGAGTCGCTGCTGGCTTCGGCGGAGAATCTGCGGCAGGAATACGACCGACTGCTCACATGGGCAGATCTGTTCGACACCTGCTCCTTTGAGGCAAAGAAAATGATCGTTGCGCAATTCGTCAAAGCCGTTCGCGTCAGCCGCGACTACAATATTGAGATTGACTTCAACGTGTCTTTTGAGGAATTTCAGAACTTTTCCGTCAAAAATGGGGAGCCAGTCATTTTGCAACCGCTGCGTTCGCATACCGCATAAAAAAGTTCGGGATAATCCGAATTTTATCGGATTATCCCGTATTTGGTGGACCTGAAGAGACTCGAACTCTCGACCTCTCGGATGCGAACCGAACGCTCTCCCAGCTGAGCTACAGGCCCATTTTTATGAACTTTTTGAGGGTGAACCGCGTGGCTCCCGCATGAGATACAACACGATAGCTAAAACCGTACCGCTTGCGCTCCCAGCTGAGCTACAGGCCCATTTATGAAGCTGTGCTGTTTCCCGTGCGGTGCTATGACCCGGAAAACATAGATATTATAGCGGCGTTTGGTACGTTTGTCAAGGCTTTCTTTCAAATCCCCGCGCAGATTGGATCTGCGCGGGGATCTCTGGTTTTACACGCCCAGCTTGTTGCGGCGGATGATCTCAGCCTCGTCGGGAGTGGTGGAGGTGTAGCCCTCCAGCGGGATCAGGCGGGCGTTGACCGCGTCGATGATCCACTCGGCATACGGGAAGAAATACTTGTCGAACTCGTGCGGCGGAGTGATCCAGTTGCGTGCGCCGATGACGACGGGAGGCGCATCCAGATAATCGAAGCACATATTCGTCAGATTCTCCGCGATCTCGTTGAGGAACGTGCCTCTTGCGCAGGCGTCGGAGGCCAGAACGACACGGCCGGTCTTCTTGACGGACGCGATGAGGTCGGTATAATCCAGCGGGACAAGCGACGGCATATTGATGACGTCGGCCTCAATGCCGTACTTCTCGGAGAGGGTCTTGGCAGCGTCGACCGCGCGGTAGAGCGTTGCGCCGATGGTGAGGATGGTGAGATCCTTGCCATCGCGGACCTTATTGACCGCGCCGGGGGCCCACTCGTACTCTTCGGCGGGAACGCCGCCCTCGTGGAACTCTTCGCCCTTGCCGTAGATACGCTGGGACTCAAAGATGACGCAGGGATCGGTGCCGTTCAGAGCTGCCTGCATGATGCCCTTGGCCTCATACGGGGTAGCCGGGAAGAAGACCTTCAGACCGGGGATGTGGGAGACGATGGCGACCCAGTCCTGAGAATGCTGCGCGCCGTACTTTGCGCCGACGGACATACGCAGGATCATCGGCATCTTGAGAATACCGGCGGACATGGCCTGCCACTTGGACATCTGGTTGAAGACCTCGTCGCCTGCGCGGCCCAGGAAGTCGCAGTACATCAGCTCGACGACCGCGCGGCCGCCGCACATACAATAGCCGACGGCGGTGCCGACGATAGCAGCCTCGGAGATTGGGGAGTTGAACAGGCGGGAGTGCGGGATCACGTCCATCAGGCCGCGGTAGACGGCGTATGCGCCGCCCCAGTCGCGCACGTCTTCGCCATAGGCGACGAGCGTGGGATCCTCGTAATACTTGTTGATCAGCGGCTCAAAGATAGCGTCGCGGATGTTATAGACCTTCATGTCGGAGAACTTATTGCCGTCCTTATCGAACGCATAGTGCTCCTTCTTGGCGAGGTCTGCATAGCGCTTGCAGCTTTCCTTCGGGCCGGTAACGTTCAGCTTCTGATCGGGCGCGCCCATGGAGCGGACCGTCTTGTTGGAGAACATGAGGTTCGCCAGATAGTCCGGATTCTTGTCGAAGTCAACATACGGAGAGATCTCCTTGTCGTCGGCTGCACGGCAGATCATGGTCATGCGGTCGGCGGTGTCCTGCAGCAGCTTGGCAAAGAACTCGTCGGACTCGACGCCTGCTTCTACGAGAGCCTCGCGGAACTTGACGATCGGGTCATGGCTGCGCCAGTCCTCGATCTCCTCCTTGGTGCGGTACGCGTTCTGGTCGGAGGTGGAGTGGCCGACGAGACGATAGGTCACGACATCGAGCAGGACGGGGCCTTCGTTATTCTTGATCAGCTCCATCTTGCGCTTGTACGCGTCGATGACAGCCAGCGGGTTCCAGCCGTCGACACGCTCGGCGTGCATCTGGCTCGGGGTGATGCCTGCGCCGAGACGGGCGGGCATATTGTAGGCCATGGTTTCGCCCATGGTCTGGCCGCCCATGCCGTAGAAGTTATCAAAGACGTTGAAGATGATGGGCAGACCGCCCTTGCGGCCTTCTTCCCAGAGGGTCTTGAACTGGTCCATGGCGGAGAAGTTCATGGCCTCGTAAACCGGGCCGCAGCCGAGGGACGCATCGCCGATGTTGCAGACGACGACGCCCTTCTTGTCGTTGTTCTTCTGGTACAGCGCAGCGCCCGTTGCGATCGGAGCGGAGCCGCCGACGATGGCGTTGTTCGGGTAGATGCCGAACGGCAGGAAGAACGCGTGCATGGAGCCGCCCATGCCGTGATGGAAGCCGTTTTCACGGGCAAAGATCTCGGCGACGGTGCCATAGAGCAGGAAGCGGATGGCCAGCTCCTTGACGTCGCTGGTGTCGGCAAACTTCTTGACAGCTGCGAGGGTCTTGCCGCCGAGGAAGCTTTCCATGGTCTGCATCAGCTCTTCGTCGGAGAGCTTGTTGATGCAGCTGAGGCCCTTGGACAGGATCTCGGAGTGGCTTCTGTGAGAACCGAAGGTGATGTCGTCCTTGTTCAGCAGATATGCTTCGCCAACGCAGGAGGCCTCCTGGCCGTAGCTCAGGTGCGCGGGGCCGGGGTAGGTCGTCTCGACGCCGTTATAGTTGGCCTGCGTCTTGATGAGCGTGAGCATATGCTCAAACTCACGGCAGATGGCCATGTCGCGGTAGATGCGGATGAGGTCTTCCTTGGTATAGTTGCCCTCTTCGAGCTCCTGCTTGATGGTCTTGTTGTACTGGCAGACGGGAATATCTTCAAAGTGGATATAGCCGGGTTCGCGGACTTTTACGGGATCGATATACAAAGATTTCGGCATAATTTCGTCCTTCCTTTCTCTTACTTGGCAAGCAGCGTCATGAAGTTCTCAAGGCTCTTGCACAGCTCGCTCATGTAGCGCGCGGCGGGTGCGCCGTCGATGACTCTGTGATCGAAGGTCAAAGACAGGCCCATGGCCGGGTACGTCTCAATGACGCCTTCCTTCGCGGACTTGATCTTCGTCTGGATATTGCAGACGCCGAGAATGCCGGTCTGAGGCGGATTGATCACGGGTGTGAACGCCTCGCAGCCGAACGAGCCGATGTTGGAGATGGTGAAGGTCGCGCCGGACATATAATCGGGGCTGAGCTTGCCTTCGCGGGCCTCGGCGGCAAGCCGCTTGGCTTCCATGGACAGCTCGAGCAGCGTCATCTGGTCGGCGTTAAAGATCGTGGGGACGATCAGACCGCGCGGGGTGTCGCAGGCGAAGCCGAGGTTGACGGTATTGAAGTGACGGACGACGTTCTCTTCGAGGACGTTTGCATTCAGATCCGGGCAGGACTTGATGGTCTTCGCAACGGCGAACATGACCATGTCGTTGAGGCTGACCTTGCCCATGGGCGCGTCAAGCGGCTTGAGCATGGCGCGGTAGGCCTGGATCTGGGTCGCGTCGAAGGAATACTGCTGGGTGATCTGCGCCATGGTGGACAGGCTCTTGGTCATGGACTTGGCCGTGGCCTTGCGCACGGGGCTCCACTTGACATCCTCAAAGTCGGCGGCAGCGGGCGCTGCTGCGGCGGGTGCTGCATACGCGGCGGCTGCGCCGGAGGCGATCAGCTTGTCGATATCGCGCTCGATGATGCGGCCGTTGGGGCCGGTGCCGGTGGCAAGGGCCGGGTTGACATTGTTCGCGACGGCCTTGGCCATAGCGCGCGGAGAAATGGCCTTCAGCTCGGCTGCGGCGGCAGGCGCTGCGGCAGCTGCGGGCGCGGCTTCTTCTGCGGCGGGAGCGGCTGCGGGAGCCGGAGCCTCTGCGCCGGGCTTCAGGAACTCATACGCGTCGCCGGGGTTGCCGACTGCGCAGACGTTGGCAAGGCACGGAACCTCGTCGCCGTCCTCAAAGAACTTTGCAAGCAGCGTGCCGGAAGCAGTGGATTCGCATTCGAACTCCGCCTTGTCGGTTTCGTAGGTGAACAGAACGTCGCCGGCGCTGACGGGATCACCGACATTCTTCTTCCACTCGCCGATGATGCAGGACTCGACCGTGATGCCCTCCTTCGGCATGATCACGGCCTGTGCGCAGGGGCCTGCGGGCGCTGCTGCGGCAGCGGGAGCGGCAGCCTTGGGGGCTTCTGCTGCGGGAGCTGCGGGTGCAGCGGAGGCTGCCGGTGCGTTTTTCAGCGCGGAGGTATCCTCGCCGGGGTTGCCGATGGCGCAGACATTGACCAGGCACGGAACCTCGTCGCCGTCTTCATAGAATTTCTCAAGCAGGGTACCGGAGGCGGTGGATTCGCATTCGAACTCCGCCTTGTCCGTCTCATAGGTGAAGAGGATATCGCCGACGTTTACATGGTCGCCGACATTCTTCTTCCACTCGCCAATGATGCAAGATTCGACTGTAATGCCTTCCTTGGGCATCAATACGCCTTCTGCCATAAGTGTTTCACTCCTATTTTAATCTCAATAAAAATTATTTGTTGGCCAGCAGATACTTCTCTGCTTCCGGGCTCCACAGGCCGTTGTGGCGCTTGGTGATCTCGTCAAGCTTTGCAAACAGCGGATCTGTCTCGCCCAGCTTGCCGAAGTCGGCGATGGCCGTCAGGGGCAGTTCGATCTGGGTGTAGATCAGCTTCTTGCCGCCGGGAATCTTCGGCAGGTTCAGAACGGTGTCGACGACGGCGTTCAGGCCGCCGATGTGGGTGATCATGGCAGCGGGGTTGATCTTGCCGGAGGTCATCATCTCGATGGCTTCCTTCATGTCGCTGGTGTTGCCGCCGGAGGTGCCGACCACATGGGTGTAGAGATAATGAACGTTGTACCAGTTGAATTCTGCCTTGAACTGGCTGTTGGTCGGGCCTGCGAAGAAGTTCAGGCAGCCGTCGAAGCCGAGGATATCGCCGGCCTGCTCGACAACGGGACGAACCGGTGCGAAGCAGATGACATCGTCATAGCCGGTGCCGCCGGACAGCTCACGCAGGTAGTTGGTGTCGCAACCGGGCTTGGCGGTGTTGACATAGTGCAGCTCAACGCCCATTTCCTTTGCGTGCTCAACAGTATAGATGCTCTGGGCGCGTTCGAGTCTGGCGTCGTCAATGTCGGTGATGACGAGCAGGCTCGGGCGGCGGTCGCAGTGCAGCGCGTAGTCGATCGCGCCGAGGCCCATGGGGCCGACGGAGGCGAGCATGGCCATCTTGCCGCCCTCGACGATGCCCATCTGATGCTCATAGGAGCCGGGCTTGGTATGGTACATGGCATGGAACGTGCCGATGATGCAGCTCATGGGTTCTGCCAGAGAGCCGTAGAAATACGTGTCGGAGTTGTACGGCAGCAGGTTGTCGGTCAGCAGCGTCTCGATGGGGATGTTGGAATACTGGCTGTCGCCGCCGCAGTACTGGTAGGAGTAGCCGGGAGCCAGCTGGGAGCCCTTGTAGAAATGCGCGGGCTGGATGGCGAAGCCCTGGCCGGGCTTATACTTGTTCTTCCAGTTTTCACCGACCTCGGTGATCACGCCGCAGAATTCATGGCCGACGATTGTGGGATGCTCCGCAACGTCGTTCGGGACGCGCTTGTGATCCTCACCCTCGACTGCGGCCTTGTAGGTCGACATACAGATCGAGTCGGAAATGACCTTGACCTGAACGTCATCCGGGCCGACCTGCGGCAGCTCGATCTCCTCCAGGCGGAGGTCCATTTTGCCATGGATACGGACAGCTTTCGTTTTCATACGTTCCATTCCTTTCTTGCATTTACCTTGCATAAATCATCCAACCAAAAATGGGATTGTGTTGGTTTGTATTGATTTCACCTTATTGTAGCGCAAGAATCCCAAAGTGTCAACGACAAATCCCGCATTCCGGTGCGGGATTGCGTTGTTTTTTGTGGGAGCACTTTGCATCCCCCTCCCCTGCCGGACACGGCGGGCAGAAAATGGCTCCCCTGAAAGGGGAGCCGGGGTGCTGGCGCGCCAGTGCTGATATTGTTACCCCTGCACCCTGCGCAGCGTGAGGGTATAGCTGTACTGCGTCCGCACAGAATCGGTTATGGTGTCGGTATAGGTATAATCGACCGCGACGCCGTCCACGACGGTATGATATTCGGAAAATACGCTGTCGCACAGCTCGGACGCAGCCGTCTGCAGGGGCTTATCGAGCAGGATGTGCCCCTTTTCTGCTCCGGCAAATGCAAACAGGGCGTACTGCATCACATCACCGGACGGGACGCTGATCCAGCCGTCCTCCTCGCCGCCCGCAGCGTGGTAGACAATGCCCGTCAGGACGCCGTTTTCTGTCTGGTATTCCAGCTGCGGCAGGCGGTCGTTGAACATGACGGTCGTTGTCCCACCGTTCGATTGAAAGCTCGATTCTTCCTTCCAACGGCCGTTTTCGTCCAATTCAACATCATAGTCCCCGAACTGACGCAGGATCGTGTTGTAATTCTCCGCAAACTGCGCAACAGTCAGCTCCCCGCGGTAAACCGGGCCGACCGGCAGCAGTACGCGCAGTACGCCGCCCGCGAGCAGCAGCGCCGCAAGCACAGCTGCCGCCGCAAAGCGCCATCCGGCGTGATCGCGGATGGTCTGCTCGGAGCCGTCCTCCCACGGAAGCGCCTTCCCCTGCTGCTCGTCGGTATAGCTGACATACAGGCGGTACAGGCGGAAAAACGGCAGATTCAGCCGGATTCCGTACCAGAACAGGTACGCCGTGCGCTCCCGGCCCTCCGCATAGGTCAGCTTTCTGCCGTCCGGGCTTGTCACGCGCAGGCCGAAGAGCCATTTGCCGGGCGTCGTGCCAAACCGGGACAGCAGCAGCGGCTCCAGCAGGAACATCGTGCCGAGCGTCAGAAGCTCCAGAAACAGCATGCCGCCCCGGCTGTTTTTCAGCATGTTGAAGCCAAGAGCCGGCAGGAGCAGCATCCACAGCGTCCGGTAGATCTGGCCGTCGAGCAGGCGCGCGAAGAAGCGCTGCCACGGAAAATGCTCCTTCGGAAGCGTATCACGTTCGAGCACGCGCTCGGTCTGCATTTCATCGAGATACGGCCTTGCGTCGAGCGTCCGGAACTGCGCATGCGCCTGCCGGAACCGTCCGGCGATCTCCCCCGCCCGGTCAAGCGCCGCCTTTTCCTTCTGTATGGCCGTAATACGCGCGGAAAGCGCCGCATCCAGCTCTGTTTCGCCGCGCACGATCGCCTCGATCTCCTCGACCGAATAGGACGAGCCGCAATAGTCGCATTCGAGCTTCCCGGACGCGCCGACAAAGTGCAGCGGGCCGGTACACGCGGGACATTTGTAATTCGTGATCTGGTCTGCCATGCAGATATTTCGCCTCCTTTGATGGCTCTGCCCGCGCCAAAGGCGCGGGCAGAAAACTCAATTAAAGAACGATATCGCCCTCGTCAAACGGGTCGCCGCATTCGGGGCAGAACTTGGGCGGGTGGGTCGGATCCTCCGGCTCCCAGCCGCACTTGTCGCACTTGTACTTGGGTGTTCCGGCGGGCTTGGGCTTGCCGCACTCGGAGCAGAACTTGCCCTTGTTCACCGCGCCGCAGGAGCAGGTCCAGCCTGCCGCGGCAGCGGGTCTGGGCTTGCCGCATTCGGGGCAGAATTTGCCGGTGATGCCGCGCTGGCCGCAGGCGCACGTCCAGCCTGCGGCAGCGGGCGCTGCCGGTGCGGGAGCGCTCTGCGCGGCCTGCTGCTGTGCGCCCATCTGATAGAGATTCTGCGCATTCATGCCGCCCATCTGTCCGGCAATATTCATGCCCATGAAGGCCATCGCCGGGCCAGCGTTCGGGTTGTTGGCAGCTGCCTGCATGGCGCTGGCCTGCGCGCCGACCAGATGTGCCGCCGCTCTCGTCGGGTCCATAAAGGCCGCGTTGCGCTGCAGCTCCTTGAGCATGGCCTCGTCTTCCTCGCTCGCCTTGACGGACGAAACGCCGAAGGAGACGATCTCAAGACCGCGCAGATTGCGCCACTTACCGGACAGGACCTCGTTGAGCGCGTCGGCCATCTCCATCGTGTGGCCGGGGAGCGCGGAATAGCGGATGCCCTGCTCGGAGATCTTGGCAAAGGCGGGCTGCAGCGCGGTCAGCAGCTCGGTCTTGAGCTGGCTGTCGAGACGGTCGCGGGTATAGTCCCCGCTGACGTTGCCGCAGACGTTCGTATAGAACAGGATCGGGTCGCAGATGCGGTAGCTGTACTCGCCGAAGCAGCGGATGGCGATATCAATATCGATCCCGGCGCGCTGGTCGACCACGCGGAACGGAACGGGAGAGGGCGTGCCGTATTTGTTGCCGATGAGCTCCTTGGTGTTGAAGTAGTACACGCGCTGATCCTTGGGGGGCTCGCCGCCGAAGGTGAAGCGCTTGCCGATATTCTTGAAGGTGTCGAGAATATTCTTGCCCAGCTTGCCGTAGAACAAAGACGGCTCGGTCGAGGAATCATATTTGAATTCGCCCGGCTCCGCGCAGAACTCCGTGACCTTGCCCTGATCGACGATGATCATGCACTGGCCGTCGGCGACGGCGATCACAGAGCCGTTGGAGATGATGTTGTCTGAGCCTCTGGTGTTGCTGCTGCGGCCGGAGGTGCGTTTCTGGCCCTTGACGGCCATGACGTTTTCCGGAAGAGAATCGCAATAGAAATACTCAAGCCACTGATCGGCCATCACGCCGCCGGCAGCGCCGAGTGCCGCTTTGATAAGTCCCATTTGATTACGCTCCTTTTCTTGTCTTGAATGAAGTTGCTATGTGGAAATCTGCCATTGTATTCAGGATACCATAGTTTGACGTGTTCGGCAATCGGTTTGTTCCAATTTCATGAATAATCACAAATTTTCGCAGGAAACCGCGCATGGGCAGAAATGAAAATGTGACCATAGGCAGATCCGGGCGAATTTGATATTATTATATCGAATAAGAGCGTTTGGCGAATTTATACGCACCCGCGCACATGATCGTAGGGGCCGATGCCCACATCGGCCCGGCAGAATGCGCCATTTTTACGGAAGTCTCCGGCGAATTCGTAACTTCCCAAACGGGCCGACAGAGTCGTCGGCCCCTACGGTGAGCTTTCGATGCATCCGTACCCCGTAGGGGCGGACGACTCTGTCCGCCCGCAGGATGTATCACTTTTTTCGGAAATCTGCGGCGAATTCGTAACTTCCCAGCGGGCCGATGTGTACCGGCAAGCGGCAGACCCACATCCGTAACGCTCCTTCGTCGCGAACGGCTGTGACCGGCATCGACCCCTACAGAGTGCGGCGTAAATTTGCAGAAAGGACGTGAGCCGAACCATGCAGTTTTTGAAGTGTGCCTGTTATCTTGCAGGGCTGGGTATCCTGAGCTTTGTACTTGGGCGGCTCGTTCCGAAGACGTGGTTCGACTATACGCGCTTTCCCTATCGCACGTTTGCGTTTGAGCGGAACGGGAATCTCTATGAGGCGCTGCGCGTTTCGCGCTGGCAGAGCCGGGTGCCGGATATGAGCAGGCTGTTTTCAAAGCTCATGCCGCCCAAGAAAATGCCCGCCCGTCCGGACGAGCAGACGCTGCTCGTCATGATCCGCGAGACGTGCGCGGCAGAGGCCACGCACACGCTTCTGATGCTGGCCGGACTTGGCGTGATCGTCATCTGGCCGTGCGTATGGGGCGTGATGCTGTATCTGGTCTACGCGATTTTGGGAAATCTGATTTTCATCATCATTCAGCGCTACAACCGCCCGCGCCTTGTCCGGCTTTACGAGCGGAAACGCGCAAAAAGGAGCAAAGAGGCATGAAGGTACTGATCCTCAGCTGCAACACCGGCGGCGGGCACAATTCCTGCGCCAAAGCCATCGGCGCGGAGCTTTTAAATCGCGGGCACACGTATGAGACGGACGACGCGCTTTTATACGTCTCCAAGGGCACGAGCCGCTTTGTGAGCAATTGGCACGTGCGGTTCTACCGCTACTTTCCCAAGCTCTACAATAAAGGCTATCAGTACGCCGAGGAGCACCCCGCGTCGTTTGACGAATCCTCCGCTGCCTGCCGCATTCTGCGGCGCGGGTGCAAGCGGCTGCGCGCAGCGATCCTCGCGGGCGGCTATGACGCGGTCGTATGCGTACACCTGTTCCCGGCGCTGATGCTGACGTTTATCCAGCGGGAGGCTCCCCTGCCCATTAAAACCATGTTCATCGCCACGGACTACACCGCAAGCCCGTCGTGCGATCGGATGCGGCTGGATACCTGCGTGATCCCGGACGCGGCGCTGACGGAGCTGTTCGTGAAAAACGGCGTCAGCCCGGACACGATCGCGCCGCTCGGCATTCCGGTGCGTGCGGAGCTTTATTCCTGCCTGCCGGTGCAGGAGGCGAAAAAGGCCGCCGGGCTTGACCCGTCGCACCGGCATCTATTGATGATGACCGGCAGCATGGGCTGCGGGCCGATGGAGGAACTTACACAGCTGCTTGCAAATTCGCTTCCGATGGAGTATGATGTAACTGTGGCGTGCAGCAGCAACCGTCAGCTCCTGCGGCGCATGGAGCGGAAATTTGAGGACAGGCCCAATATCCACATCCGCGGCTACATCGGAAACGTATCCGCCATAATGGACAGCTCCGATCTGTTCCTGACGAAGCCCGGCGGCATCAGCACGACCGAGGCCATGGTCAAGGGGCTGCCGATGGTGCTGGTCAATGTGGTCGGCGGCTGCGAGACGCCGAATCTGGAATTCTTCGTCTCGCACGGCGGCGCAGCCACGGCCGACACGCCGGAGGCCATCGCCGCGCTCTGCAAACGGCTGCTGGAGCACGACGAGGAGCGCCTGATCATGCGCCAGTCATTGCTCGCCATGCACAAAACCCCCGCTGCGCAGGCCATCTGCGACTGTCTGGAGGCATAAACCGGGCAAGGCGTGGGATTCTAAGGAAAAACAGGGAGGTCACGCGAATATGACGATCGTAACACTGGACAACTTTGAAAAAGAGGTCATGCAGGCCGAAACGCCCGTTGTGGTGGATTTCTGGGCAAGCTGGTGCGGCCCGTGCATGATGCTTGCGCCCGTGATGGAAGCGCTGGAGCCGGAGGTTCCCGGCGTGAAATTCTGCAAGGTCAACGTCGATGACGAGCGCGATCTGGCCATGGAGTTCCAGATCGAGTCCATCCCGACGCTGCTGTGCGTCAAGGGCGGCAAGGCCGTGAAGCGTCTGGTCGGCTTCCGCGAGAAGGACGCGCTCAAGAAGGAGCTGGAGGCGCTGTGAAGGTACGGCTGAACGAGGACAAGGAGGTCGTCGCCCGCATCAAGGAGGGCCTCAAGCGCACCGGCGGCTACTGCCCGTGCAGGCTTGCCCGCACGGAGGAAAACAAGTGTATGTGCAAGGAGTTCCGCAATCAGATCAAGGATCCCGACTTCGAGGGCTACTGCCATTGTATGCTCTACTATAAGGAAAAATAAGCGCCAGCCCGGCGTCCGCGTTGCGGATGCCGGGCTGATTTGCTGCGGGCGGACAGAGTCGTCCGCCCCTGCTGGCCGACGAAGAGACAGGGCCTCTTCTCCCGGTCGAACCGCTTGTCAAGCCCCGGTTCGCCCTTTGCCATGATTTTGGCGAAGCGAAAAAGCGCTTTCGGGGTCATGGAGCCGAGCAGCCCCTTCGCAAGCGGCAGCATGGCGCGCAGGCTGAGCCTTTCGCCGGGCCGCTTATAGGGTGTATCTGAAAACTCCCAACGCACCCGGACAGCGGGCCTTTTTGCGG
>ERZ1031278.292-NODE-292-length-13803-cov-18.034550_pt1 | contig 13803 bp, 11 predicted proteins | sample MGYA00518738_ERZ1031278 | MGnify/ENA primary metagenome ERZ1031278 (study PRJEB33719, sample SAMN04261329) | wastewater metagenome | biome: periurban shantytown; feature: human; material: feces | host: Homo sapiens | place: Peru: Lima | collected 2012-07-26 ...
CACCGACTGACAACGAAAACCAGTCTAAAGCACCACAAAAGTTCCTATAGGCCGGAGTTACTTAACCCGGAGTTTCCGGAAAACAAAAAAGTTCCGAGCTTTCACCCGGAACCTTAATCGGCGGAGTCAGAGGGATTCGAACCCTCGAGCCGTTTACACGACTAACACCTTAGCAGGGTGCCCCTATCGGCCACTCAGGCATGACTCCACGTTACGCAATAATGCGCAACAGCAAATTACTGTACCACGTCCTGCGGATACGGCGTGCCGAACGACACATTATTGAACGTCCGCGGGTGCGGCGTCGCCGGAGAACGTAACGATAACCGCGCAAATCACCAACGCCACACCGACGATTTCACCAACGCTGGGAATCTCGCCGAACGCCAGTCCCACGGCCACCGCCATGGCGGGATTGATGGATTGCATTACCGAAAATGCGCCGGATGTGGTGCGTCGCAGCGTGATCTGCTCCACCACATAGGGAATGAACGAGGCCATCAGGGAAATCACAAACAGCAGAGCCAGCAGCTTCAGCGAGCCGCCGGGCTCAAGCGCCCACGTGGCATCGGCCTTGGGGTGAACCACATGAGCCACAGCCGGCACGCCAAGAAACAGGGACTGGACCAGCCAGCCGATGGTCACGGCGATGCACAGATTATCCAGCGAATTGCCGCCAGCCGCCACGCGCCGGCCGGTGATGATATACATGCCCCACATCGACCCGCCGATCAAAATCGCAATCAGACCATACAAAAACGTGCCATTGCCGGACGGATTGGCCAATGATATGCCGGCCAACAGCACCACACCGACCGTCGCGATGCCGATACCGACCCGCTCGCGCCAGCTTTTGCCGGTAATCACCGCCACCGAAAGCGGTCCCAAAAATTCGATAGACACGGCAATGCCCATGTCCATATTGCTGATGGCCACATAAAACAGGGTATTCATCAGCACCAGCGAGCAGCCGAGCAGTACGACCAGCCCCCAGCTGCGGGCGTCGCGGTGAAACAGTTGCGCTCGCTTCGCCTTGTTCCAGGGCCTGCGCCACAGCAGCAACAGCACCGCCATGAATCCCACGCGATACCACACCGAGTACAGCGGATCGAGCTGGGTGAACGCAAGTTTGGCGACGGCCGTAGCCAAATAAATCACCAGTGCCTCACCAATCACGATAAGAACCACGGGAACACGGTTGAGGATACCGACCACTGCCTTCTTCATGAGGTTTACGCTACTCGGAAAGCCGGGACAGCGCGCATTGACTTGGAAGGCGTTACGGACAGTGACGCAATGTGGACGATTCCGTGGAATCGCACCCACCATGTGAAACAGCCACACAGTGCGCAAACCCTTGGAATTCCGGCGATATTCGGCATTATGACAATGAGCGCCGCGTCATGCGCGCCACATAGTGAGCATGACCTCGTTCGGCATTCCTACAATGGTGGCATGAGCACCGCACCAAGACTTGAGGCCGCCAAACGCGATTGGGGCCACGACGAGACCGGATGCACCGTGCTGCATATCGACATGGATGCCTTCTATGCCTCATTGGAGGTGGCGCGCAACCCCGGGCTCAAAGGCAAGCCGGTAATCATCGGCACCGGGCCGCGCGCGGTGGTGTCCGCCGCGAGCTACGAAGCCCGGAAATACGGCATCAATTCGGCGATGCCGGCCGCGCGCGCCCATCAGTTGTGCCCGAACGGCATTTTTCTGCCAGTGGATATGGCGTATTACCGCATAATGTCGCACCGAATCATGCATGAGGTGTTTTTGACCGTCACCGACCGGTTCGAGCAGGTTTCGGTGGACGAGGGCTATATGGATGTGTCCGCCGCACTGCTGGAGTGGGGGCGGCCGAGCGCGATCGGCGCGTGGATTCGCGCTCAGGTGGCCGAACGCTTCCACGTGACGTGTTCAGTGGGTATCGCCTGTAACAAACTGGTGGCCAAAATGGCCTCGACCAATGCCAAGCCGGACGGCATGCTGCTGATTCCCGCGGCCCGATCGGCCGAATTCGTGCAGATGATGCCATTGCGTGGTATTCCGGGCATCGGGCCGTCTTTGGAGAAGCGGCTTAACGCTTGGGGCGTGCATTCGGTGGCTGAATTGGCTCAGCTGGATGAGGCTGCATTGACTCGTGCCACTGGCTCCCCGGCTGCGGCACGTGGATTATGGGCGGCCTCGCACGGGTTGGATTCCCGCGAAATTACCACGGTGCGCGAGGAGAAATCCATTGGGTCCGAGGAAACCTTAGCCGAGGATACACGCGATATGCGCGTGGTGTGTGGGCTACTGCGTTCGGCCTGCGACGAAGTAGCCAGCACGCTGCGGCGCAAGGGGCTGGTGGCGCGCACGCTGACGGTGAAGTTGCGGTTCGCCGACCTGAGCTATCAGACCCGGTCTTTTACGATGGAGCGGCCGACCGATACGGCCGGCGTGCTGTACCCGGAATGCGTGCGGCAGCTGAAAGTCATGCTGGGGCTACCGGCCTCGGCGGAGTCTGCCACTCCCCTGCCCAAAACTATTCGCTTGGCCGGTATGAGCACGTCTTCGCTCAGTAAGGCGGCGGCTACGGCCGTGCAACCTTCACTGGATGACATGCTCGAAGAGGCCGACAATGCCCGCGGCCAGACCTCACAGGCGCGTTTGCATGATGCCGAGGCCGCACTGGACGCTGTGCGCCGCAAATTCGGCAACAAGGCCGCCCAGTTTGGGGCGTGACGGCCCTGCGGCGTGGCTTCCCGCCAGCCGCGCGGGCTTTCCACGTTGGACATCAACAAACACCGGGCAGGCACCAAGCAGGCACCAGCCTCTTGGCATACGTTTCCCCAGACCAATTTCCCCATCATCTGGAACAACGTACGCCGAGACGAAGCAAACGCACGGCACCTCAGACAAGGACGAAAATAGTCTGGAACAACATACGCTAGCTCACACGCGGACGGCCGCGCCCTCCCAGGGGCCAAGCTCACGGTTGGCGAGGGAGACCACGGCGTGCGAGGCGTCGTAGGTGGAAATCACGATATCCGGTTCGGTCACCCCGTGCTGCACCAGTTCGGCAGCCTCACGTGGCAGGTCAACGGTTCGACTGGACATATTGACTACGACCAACAACTTCTCAGCGTCGAGCTCACGGGTAAAGGCATAGACGTGCGGATCAGCGGCGTCAATCAGTCGCCAGTCGCCGGCGGCCACGACCGGGCTGTTGTGACGCAGCGCAACGAGTTGCTTGTAGAAGGAGTACACCGAATCCGGATCATCGAATTCACCGGCGGCGTTGATCTCGGCATGATTCGGATTCACGGAAATCCATGGCTCAGTGGCGGCGTCCGGAGCGGTGAAACCGGCGTAGCCGGAACCGTCCCATTGCATCGGAGTACGCGCGTTGTCACGGCTGCGCGCGGCCAGACCGGCCATCATTGACTCAGACGACTGCACCTTGGCCTCCTCGACCCTCTGCCGGTAGGCATTCAAGGATTCAAGGTCACGGTACTGGTCGAGACGCGTGAAGTGGGCGTCGGTCATGCCCAGTTCCTCACCCTGATAGATGTACGGGGTGCCGCGGTGCATGTGCAGCATCAGGCCAAGTGCCTTGGCCGAACGGACGCGGGATTCCTCCGCGGAGTCGTCGCCCCAGCGGGAGACCACGCGCGGCTGATCATGATTGCCGGTGAACAAGCTGGCCCATCCTGCGTTCTGCACGGCAGTCTGGTAACCGGCCATAATGCTCTTGAATTTCGGCAGGTCAAGCGGCAGCGGCTTCCACTTGGTACCTTCGCAATCAAAATCAACATGCTCGAACAGGAAGAGCATGTCCAATTCACCGTTGCCCGGATCAGTGATGTGCTCGTTACGCTGAGCCGTGACGCCTGGCGCCTCGCCCACAGTCAGGAAGCCTTCACGCCCCTCGAATACCTCACGTCGCATTTCAGCCAGGAATTCATCCTGACGGGGGCCGTCCGCACAGAACGGATTCGGGTTGGAATAGCCCTCCTCGCCCACAGGAAGATCCTCAAGCTCCGAGCCGTACTCGCCCGGCAGCTTGCCGTTCGAATCGGTGCGCTTGGAGATCAGGGTGATGACGTCCATGCGGAAGCCGTCGACGCCTCGGTCAAGCCACCAGTTCATCATGTCGTACACAGCGCGGCGCACGGCAGGGTTCTCCCAGTTGAGGTCCGGCTGCTTCTTCGAGAACTGATGCAGGAAGTATTCGCCACGCTCGGGGCAGTATTCCCATGCGGAGCCGCCAAAGTAGGAGCCCCACTGATTGGGCTCGGCGCCGGGCTCGCCGGGCGTGGTGCCGGGACGAGCCGGACGCCACCAATACCAGTCGGCGTGCTCGTCGTCTTTGTTCTTGGATGCTTCAAACCAGGCGTGTTCATCGGAAGTGTGATTGACAACAAGATCCATCACGATCTTGAGCCCACGCTTGTGGGCCTCGGCCAGCAGCTCGTCCATATCGTCGAGCGTGCCGAACAGAGGATCAATGTCCTGATAGTCGGAAATGTCATAGCCGTTGTCGTCTTGCGGAGACTTATAGACCGGGGATAGCCACAGCACATCCACGCCAAGATCAGCTAAGTAATCAAGACGCGACGTGATGCCCTTAAGATCGCCGAATCCATCGCCGTTCGTGTCTTGGAAAGAGCGCGGGTAAATCTGATAGACCACCGCGTTGGACCACCACGGATTGGGGGTGGCGCCATTGGTTCGAACGGAATCGGGAAGCACGACACGCTGCGCAGTAGTCATGATTGCAACCTTTCTAACGAATGTGACGGGAATCCCGGAGGGCGGCAAGAACCCTCCAGGATTCCACAGACTGATGACGGGATGAGACGGCTTACTTGTTCGCGCCTCGCATCACGCCGCTGATCACCCACTTCTGGGCGAAGATGTAGACGATGAGGATCGGGGCCATGGCCATCAGGTAGCTGGCAAACGCCACCGGATAGTTGGCGGTGAACTGCGAGCTGAACACGAACTGCGCCAGCGGGATCGTCTGATCCGCGGAATTGGACAGCAGAATCAACGGCAGGAGGAAGTCGTTCCACGCCCACAGCGCGGTCAGGATCGCGATGGTGGCGTTGATCGGGCCCATCAGCGGGAAGATGATGGTCCAGAAGATACGCCAGGTGGACGCGCCGTCAATGCGGGCCGCCTCTTCCAGCGACACCGGAATCGAACGGATGAAGCCGATGGCGATGAACAGGTTGGTGCCCAGGCCGAAGATCATATACAGGATGATCAGGCCGAACTTGTTGTCGAGGTTCCACCCGCCCATCTGCTTGGCCAGCGGCAGCATGATCACGGAGAACGGCACGAACATGGCTGCGATGAAGAAGTAGTACAGGAAGCGGAAGAACCGCTTGTCCATGTTACGGGCCACCGCATAGGCCACGAACGTGTTGGTCAGCAGGGTGAGCACGATGGCGCCCACGGTGATGATCGCCGAGTTCAGGGCCGCGCGCGGATAGTTCACCATGTTCGAGGCCTCGGCGAAGTTGCCCCACTGCCAGCTGGTGGGCAGGGCGAACGTGCCGGCTTCGGCCGGGGTTTTCAGTGCGGTGACGATGGTGAAGTAGAGCGGCACCAGAATGGTCAGGCTCAGCACCGCGACCACCGCGGTCAGCCACCAGTTGATCTTATGGTCCTTGCGGAACTTGTTTTTCTTGGGTTGTGCAGCAACAGCGCTGGTCATGATCACACCTTCTCCTTGCTACCGAAGAACTTGAGCTGAATGAACGCGATGATCGCGAGGACGATGAAGAACATCACCGCATTGGCGGTCTGGTAGGCGTATTCGCCACCGGTCAGGCCGCCCTGGTAGATGAGGTAGGTGACCGTTTCCGTAGCGGAGTTCGGACCGCCACCGGTCAGGGCGACCACCTGGTCGAAGGTGCCTAAGGCGCCCTTCATCGTCAGGACGAGGTTGATGGTGAAGAACGGTCCGATCAGCGGGAAGGTGATCTGCCAGAACTTCTGCCAGGCGTTGACGCCGTCAAGGGCGGCGGCCTCGTAGATGTCGGTGTCGATGGTCTGCAGGCCGGCGAGGTAGATCAGTGTGGTGTAGGCCACGCCCTGCCATACGGAGAGCACCACGATCGGCACCCATGCCAGCGATTCGGAGGTGATCATCGATTCGGACAGCCACCCTATGCCCAACGCCTTGCCGAGTTCGGGGATCGGCATCATGAAGATGTACTTGAACACGTAGCCGACCACAAGCACGGCCAGGGTGTAGGGGATGAAGTAGATGGCGCGGAACCCGTTGCGGAACGCGATCTTGGAGTTGAGCAGCACGGCGATGAACATGGACAGCAGGTTCACCAGAATCGTCACCACGATGGCGATGAAGAACGTGAACAGGTAGGCGTGCCCAATGCGCTCATCCTGGAACATGGCCTTGTAGTTGGTCAGGCCGATCCATTTGTATTTGCCGTAGCCCTTGGAATTGGTGAAGGAGTACATCACGCCGCGCAGGAACGGCCAGTACAGGAACACCATGAACAGGATCATGGCCGGAACGGTCATCCAGTAGTATGCGGGATCGACCTTGCGATGGGAGAAAGCGGAGACACGCTTCTTGCGTGGTTTTTCGGCAATGGCGGACATGGTGAACCTCCTTACTGTACGGTCCTGGCTTGGATCTGATCCCACTGCGTCTGCATTGAATTGGTGAACGCCTCAACGTTGCCGGTGGTCAGCAGGCTTTGCAGGCTGCCGGCCATGGTCATGGACGAGGGGATGTAGTGGTCGGCGAAATCAGCGATGCGTCCCTCCTTGTAGAAGTGGAGGATGTTCTGCAGAGCCTCGTCGCCGGCGTAGGTGTCCTTGAACGGGGTGAAGCAGAACTGCGATTCGGCGTATTCCTTGAGCCGGTCCTCGTCCATCAAGAATTCCACGAACATGCGCGATTCCTTGGGATGCTTGGTGGTGGCCGAAATGGTGAGCACGGTGTCGTCGCCGGCGGTGAGCACCTGCTCGTCCGGATCGTCGGTGGCGGGCAGCTGGGCGAACTTCACATTGATGTCCGGGTTGACCATGCGCACCTGCGGCACGACGTAGGTGCCCAGGGGCAAGATGGCCGCCTTGCCGTTGGCGAAGTCCTGGGTGGCCTGCTGGTAAGTAACGCCCGGATTGTCCTGCGTGTACTGGTAGAACTCGACTTCCTTTTCCGCCACGGGACCCCACAGGTCGGCGAATGTGGCGGTGCCGCCGCTGAGCTTCGAGTATTCGCTGATCGGCACAAGAGTGCCGGCCAGGGAGGCAAACGGCGCCTGAGTGGTCCACGGTTCGGCGAGGCTGCCTTCGATCGGCGTGATGCCGGCCTGCTGGATCTGCTTCATCGCGGCGATGAACTCGGACCAAGTTTCGGGCAGGTTGTCCGGGTCCAGCCCAGCCTGACGCCACAGGTCCACGTTGACGACGTAGCCGTTGGCGTTGCCAGCGAACGGGATGCCGTACGCGCGGTCGGCGCTGGTGTCGTACAGTTTGGCCAGATCCTTGAGCAGCTTGACCATCTGCGGGTTGATGTTGTCGAGGATCTCGTCGTCGGTGAAGTCCTGGAAGATTCCCGCGGCGGCGAATTCGCCGAAGTAACGGCCGCCGTCCACGGTGAGGACATCCGGCACCTTGTTCTTGACGAAGCGCGTGCGCAGATCGGTGGCGGCATCGGCGGTGTTGATGATGTCGATGGTGATGTTGGGGTGTTCCGCCTCGAATCCCTTGACCAGCTTCTTGAACTGGCTGACTGCCTCTACCTTGTACTGGAAGAATTCGAGAGTGACGTTTCCGGCGGTGGATGTGCCACAACCGGCGAGTGCGGCCACGCATGCGGCGCCGGCACAGACGGCGGCGATGGCGCGGGATATGCTGCGGGTCTTTGCCGCCATACGGTTCGGGCGTCGATCATGCCCGGAGGACGACCAGCGCTCGGTCCAAGACGATGCGGACTTCATCTGCTGCTTCTCCTTTCATTTACACTTCACGACTTCGCTACTCCGCGACTGTCGTGATGTATACGTTAGCACCCATATTTATTGATATCAAACGGCATAATTACAGGATTTCTGTAAACGGTTACATTCCGTCATGGTATGATTGTGGCCATTATCGAGCACCCATGAGGAAGGTTCGCGCGTGATACATTCCACGATCTACGACGTAGCCGTCAGGGCCGGGGTGTCCGTGGCCACGGTGTCACGAACATTCGCCAAACCGGATATCGTCACCGAGGCCACGCGCAAGAAAGTGATCGAAGCGGCCAACGAACTCGACTTCGCCATCTCCCGGTCCGCCACCGCGCTGAAATCGAAGCACACGTTCCATATCGCTATGCTCACCGGCGAGGCGATCGCCACCTGGTTCGACTCCAATCTGTACAAGGGGCTGACCGAGGTGCTGCAGACCCATGGCTACGACGTGCCCCTCTACGGCATTGCGGACACCGAACAGCGCATGTCGTTCTTCGACGAGCTGCCCCTGCGCCGCAATGTCGACGCGGTGATCGTGGCCTCGTTCAACGTAACCATGGAGGAGATCTCCAACCTGCAGGGCATGGGCGTGCCGCTGATCGGCGTCAACGTGCCGCACAACGAGGGGTTCAACGCCACCGTGTCCATAGACAACGCCAAGAGCATGCGCATGGCCATCAATCACCTGCATGCCCTGGGGCACCGGCGTATCGCCTACATCTGCACCGACGCCTCGGAGGCGCCGATGGAATACAGTGCGGACTCGCGCCTGCAGGGATTCGAATCGGCCTGTGCGGCGTATGAGGATATCGAACAGTTGACCATAGCCCTGCCCCGCAACGACTTCACCGTGGACGAGGCGATCGCGCGCATCACCGTCATGGACCAGCCGCCCACAGCCCTATGCTGCCTGAGCGACGGGGCAGCGCTGCCCCTGCTGTACAAGCTGCCCAAAGCCGGGATCGGCGTGCCGAACGACATGTCCCTGATCGGATTCGACGACAGCGACTATGCGGCCGAGTTCGGGCTGACCACCATTCATCAGGATCCGCAGGCCCTGGGGCGCAAGGCAGCGGAAAAGGCGCTGTCGCTGATTGATTCCGCGACGTTCGGCATTGACCTGGGCGAGCCGTTCGAGACCGCGCGCACGTTCCTGGCCATCCGCAATACCACGGCGGCGCCCCGGCGGTAGTCGGTGTCGTCAGGCGCGGGCCGGTTGCAGACGTTCGCAGGCGGAGCGGATGGCCTCGTCGGTGGCGGTGGCGGAGAAACGCAGGTAGGCGGGAGCGCCGTAGAATTCGCCGGGGCTGGGGATGATGCCGATCTTGGCGAGCTCGGCCATATCGGCCCAGCAGTCGCCGGACCTGGCCTTGACCCATACGTACAGCGCGCCGGAGGGCATTTGTGCCGAATAGCCATATGCCTTCAGTGCGTCAACCAGCGCGGATAGGCGGCGACGGTAACGCCCCCATTGCTCGTGCACAGCGGCTGTGTCCTTCAGACCTGCGGCCATGGCGGCCTGCACTGGGCCAGGGATAATCTGGCCGATCTGCTTGCGGTATTCGGCCATTTCCTTGACCAGCCGGTAATCGCCGGCAATTAGAGCCGTACGGTAGCCGGCCATGTTGGACTGCTTGGACAGCGAGTAGAGCACCAGAATGCCAGCTGCCGAACCTTCACACACATGTGGATTCAGGGCACATGGCGTGGCGGAGAGACTGAATGCGGTATCGGAGGCGGGCTCGTTGGATTCGGCCACCGGTGCGGCAGGCACAGACGCAGCAGATGCAGACGCGGCAGGCGCAGAGGACGCGGCTGTATTGCGGCGCACCGAACGCCAGTCCATTAACGCATAGCATTCGTCGGAGAGCACCACGGCACCGATGCGACGGGCAGCAGCCACGATGTCGGTCAGCCAGTCAACGGAGATGACCTCGCCGGAGGGATTACACGGCGAGTTGATCCAGATGGCCTTGACGTTCGGAATATTCACCCAGGAATCGACGTCGGTCACATCATCGACTTTGACCACGGTGGCGCCGGCAAGTTGGGTACCGATTTCGTAAGTCGGGTAGGAGACAGCCGGTTGGACGACCACATCGCCTTCGCCAAGGTGCAGCAGGCTGGCCATCAGCGCCACGGCCTCCTTGGAACCCACGGTGGGTACGGCGGCAGCGTTGATGGATTTCAGATCCACCCCGCGCAGTTCGCGGAACCATGTATCGATAGCGGCCTTAAGGTCGGCGGTGCCGGCGGTGACCGGGTATCCATGGGCGTTGGGGGCGTCTGCGCCGGCAACCAGCGCCTGCTGGACACTGCTCGGCACCGGGTCCACAGGCGAGCCTACGGACAGGTCGATCATGCCACCCGGCACGGTTTTGGCGGTGGCTTTAAAGCCGGCGATACGAGACCAGTCGTATGGCGACGAATATGCGTGGAAGCCCATGAGAACCCCTTTCTTGGACGGTATGTTCCTAAGATACGACGAACCCTCGGCCGTGATAGACCGAGGGTTCAATCCGAACTATGCGCTGTGTGCAGCGCTTATCCGCAAATCAGCTTACTGGTTCTGCGGCGGCAGCGCGGCGACCTGTTCCGGGTCTTTGCCGATTGGACCATTGGCGGAAGCGCCGCCCAAATCGCCGACTTCAGCGAAGAAGTTGACAGCGGCATCCTTGTACCAAGCCCACTCGTCCGGCAGATCATCCTCATAGAAGATGGCCTCGGTGGGGCACACCGGTTCGCATGCACCGCAGTCGACGCACTCGTTGGGGTTGATGTACAGCGAGCGGGAACCCTCGTAAATGCAGTCGACGGGGCACTCGTCCACGCAAGCCTTGTCCTTGACATCCACGCAAGGCTGAGCGATTACATATGGCATGGAATCCTCCTTAACAAATACTGATACAAGGGTACGCGCCTGTTGGGACGCTCCTCGCTCTCAGCCGTTAACGGCCTTATCGGTTTCGGCGGACAGCGTTTCGGTCAGGTCGCCCTTGCCGAGGCGCGCATGCCAGTAGCCGTAGCCGAAGTAGATGGCGAAGCCGACCACGAGCCACACCACGAAACGAATCCAGGTGAGCACGGACAGGTTGAGCATCAACCAGAAGTTGGCCACGGCGATGAGGATCGGAATCCACGGGCTGCCGGGCATCTTGAAGGCGCGCGGCAGGTCGGGGCGCTTCTTGCGCATAATCGGGATGGAGATGGCCACCAGCGTGAAGGCGGACAGGGTGCCGATGTTGACCATGTCGGAGAGCACGCCGATGTCGAAGAAGGCGGCCACAAGCGCCACCACCGCGCCGACGACGATCTGCAGAGCGGCCGGGGTGCCATGCTTGCCGGTCTTGGACAGGCCGCGCGGCAGCAGACCATCGCGGCTCATGGCGAAAACGATACGGGTCAGGCCGAGCAACAGCACCATAACCACGGTGGCCAGGCCCAGCACGATGCCGAAGCTGATGATCTTGGCGGCCCAGTCGGCGCCCACCAGTTCGAAGGCGGTGGCCAGCGAGGGGCTGTCTTGCTTGGCGAGATCGGCATAGGAGACCATGCCGGTGGCCACCACGGCCACGAGCATGTACATGACAATGATGAGCAGCATGCCCACGCCGATGCCGAGCGGCACGTTCTTGTGCGGGTTCTTGGTCTCCTCAGAGGCGGTGGCCACCACGTCGAATCCGATGAACGCGAAGAACACGAGCGCCGCGCCCGAGAGGATGCCGGGAACGCCGTACACGGATGGGGTCATGCCGGTGGCGAACTGCCACAGCGGCTGGGTCATCACGCCGGTGACGGCGGAGGAGCCTTCCACGGTGGAGGCCGGCTGGCTCGGCGGAATGAACGGGGTGAAGTTGGAGGCCTTGACGTAGAAGAAGCCGACGATCACCACAAAGAACACGATGGCGATCTTGAGCACGGTCATAGCACCGTCCACGCGGGCGCCGATCTTGGTGCCGAATACGAGCAGCGTGGTAAAGAACGCCACGATGATAATCGGGGCGATATCGATATGGAAGGAGCCGAACGTCAGGTTGGTGTTGGCGTTCCAGCCCATCAGGCGCATGAAATCGTTGAGGTATACGCCCCAATACTTGGAAATCACGGAGCCGGCCATCAGCATTTCCAGAATCAGATCCCAGCCGATGATCCAGGCCATGATCTCGCCGACCGTGGTGTAGGTGAAGGTGTAGGCGGAGCCGGCCACCGGAATCATCGAAGCGAATTCGGCGTAGCACATCACGGCTGCGCCGCACACGATGCCGGCGATCAGGAAGCTGATGATCACGGCCGGGCCGGCGTGGAAGGCGGCGGCCTGCGCGCCCACCGAGAAGATGCCGGCGCCCACGGCTACGGCCACGCCCATGATTGACAGATCCCACCAAGTCAGGTTGCGCTTGAGCTTGCGGCCCTCTTCACCGGTTTCGGCAATGGTCTGTTCGACGGATTTTGTACGGAACAGTTGCATAGTGCTCTTCTTTTTTCTCTGTTGTTTGCGCACCGAATGCGCACAATACCGACAATCGAGTATAGAAGAGCCCGCGTGTCTTGTCTATTAATAAGACTCAGAGTCCGCAATATATGGGATTAATAACCCACTCCATCAATCAATAGCGCGATTACAGCACACCGACGCAGACCGGTTCGGGCACCAAGTCCACTCCGAACGCGCTCTTGACTGCCTGCTGAACCGCACGCGCCAAAGCTGCGATATCGGCCGCGCTCGCTCCCCCACGATTGGTCAAGGCCAGCGTGTGCTGCGTGGATAGACTGGCCGGCGCGTCCGCATCGACCTTATATCCCTTATGGCAGCCGGCATGGTCGATGAGCCAGGCGGCGGACGTCTTGGTGCCGGGAGTGCCGTCAGGCAGAGTCGCGTCGAACTTCGGCGCATCTTCGGGCAGGGCCGCCGCTTGGTCGGCGGTCAGAATCGGATTCATAAAGAACGAGCCGCAGCTGTGGCGATTGTAGTCGGGAGCAGGCAGACCGTCATCGCCAACGGGAATGCCGGCGGCCTCATTGAGGGAGGCCAGACGCTCCAGATCGGTCAGGATATTGACCTCGCGCTTGGCGGTGGCCATGTCGGGCAAGGCGTAGCGAGTGGGGTCCTCGAGCATACCCTTGGCGGCACGTACTGCGAGCACGGCTTTGCGAATGTCGGCGGTGGCCATACGGTCGCCCACTTCGACGCCAAGCGCTTTGGCAAGCTGTCCGTAACCTACCGTGCCTTCGGCCGAGTGGGTCAGGGCAAAGGTGACGGAGAGCACCACGTAACGTGGCGTCGGGAAGAATCGGTCGGCCGGCTGGCCGGGGCCGGCGTACATGCTGGCCTTCAGTGCGGAGTATCGATAGCCGAATCGAAGATCGGCGGGTGTGAGGTCGCGCGTTGTTTTGGTGTCTCGATCCCAGACTTCCACCGATTCGACCGAAGTGGCGACTTCCTGCCCGTAGGCACCGATGTTCTGCACCACGGAAGCGCCGACTGTGCCGGGAATGCCGGACAGTCCCTCGACGCCCTCGAGCCCGAGCTCTACGGTGAAGGCCACGAAATCATCCCAATTGGCACCGGCCTCGGCATTGACATGCACGGTGCGATCCTCGCCCTCTACCGGTGCAGCCTCGTCCGGCACAGTGATGAGGCGTCGGGCGTCTCGAACCACCACGCCGTCAAAAGGCTTATCGGAAACAAGCAGGTTGGAGCCGCCACCGACGACGACCAAGGGCAGGCCTTTGGAATCGGCATCCTCCACGGCTTCGATGAGCCCCACGCGCGTGGTCGGCTCGATGAAATGGGCGATGGGGCCGCCCACGCCCATGG
>ERZ1031278.293-NODE-293-length-13772-cov-6.121528_pt1 | contig 13772 bp, 25 predicted proteins | sample MGYA00518738_ERZ1031278 | MGnify/ENA primary metagenome ERZ1031278 (study PRJEB33719, sample SAMN04261329) | wastewater metagenome | biome: periurban shantytown; feature: human; material: feces | host: Homo sapiens | place: Peru: Lima | collected 2012-07-26 ...
CGCTTATCGTTGCAACGCTAAAAAAACAGGTGCCGAAACAGGCGGGGCCCTCACGCGCCCGACTGGGGCGCGCCGAAAACGACCGGAAACGGACCATGGAGAGGCGAACGGAGGAAAAACGGCGGAAACGCCGGGCCGCCGAAAACGGGGGCGTGCGCCGTACGTATGACCGGAAGTGCTATCCGGCGGTTATGCCGGTGTCGCCGGGGAGTCCCCTCCCACCCGGCGTGGCGTCCAGTCTAGCAGTCCGGGTTGTCTTTCGCTCGGATGAAGTCTCATGAGCCTGCGTCGTCGGTTGCGTTCGGCGTTCTCCCGTTCGGTCTTGGCCTTGTGGCATTCGTGCGACAGCCATTGAAGGTTGTCGAGGTCGTGGTCGTCGCCGGCGACGATGTGGTCGCACTCCGTACCCGCCCCGTTGCACCCGGGGGCGTGGACGGCGGCCTGGCATCGGCCGTGGGCCCGCGCCCTGACCGCGGCCTTGCGCCGCCCCCAGTCGGAGGGCAGCCGGTACCGCCTGTCGCTGGTGTACCAGCGATCGCGTCGGTTCGCGGAAGGCATGGCATCCGCCTCCCTTCGTCGGCGGGGCCGTCCCCGCAAGAACAAGTGAGTGGCTCGGGCGAGATTCTAGTTCGCGGACCGGTTGTCGTGTTTGCGGGTCGCCGTGCTGTCTCGGCATGGCCGGTTGGTCCTCTGCGGCACGCAAGCCGTGGCATGCGCGGTTGGCTTCGATCCAACGACCTGCGGTTTTGGAGACCGCCGCTCTACCTGCTGAGCTACGCGCATAGGCGGATATGAGAAAAGCCCCTGAGATGCATGTCCCAGAGGCTTTCGCACTAATCCTGATACGGAGTATACCACGGGGTGGCGGCAGCCTACTCCCGCTTGGGTTTTGTGTTTTCGTTTGTCAGGCGTTTTGGAGGTCGTTGTATCGGCGTTCGAGTCCTTCGCGCAGGACTTGGCTGTAGTTGATTCCGGCCTGTTCGCCGAACGTGTCGAGCCATGCGGGGATAGTGACGTTCTTGCGCACTGATTTTCTGCCGTATTTTTCGGCGTAGGAGTCCATGTCGAGGCTGATGAGGGTGACGATGCCGCCCGGTCCGTCGGGTTTCACGTCGGCGATGTTGGTGGCGTGCGGCTCGTGGCGTCCTTCCTCGAGTTCGCCGAGCACCCAACCGCTGGCGGCGTCCACGGCCATGTCGAGCGCTTCGGGCAGGTTCCGGCCTTCGGTGACGAGGCCGGGCATGTCGGGGCAGAGCACGGTGTATCCGCCGGGGACGCCGGATGGGTAGAGGACGACCGGGTAGGCGAGTTTCATTTGATTCTTCTTTCGTTGATTCCGGCTTGTTTCCATATCGATTTGACGGTGAAGGGCGCGAGGTCTCCGTTGTGTTTGGGGACGGTGACCCTTCCGGGCCTGTCGGGGTGCGTGTACTGGCAGTGGCTTCCGCTCTGCGAGTAGAGTCGCCATCCGTCCTTGCGGAGTATCTTCTCGATTTCCTTGAACCTCACACCCCTTATCATACGCATTATGCGTATTACCGTCAAGCCTTGGACATGGCGAAAGCCACTATCTCGCGGATGCTGAACTCCCAATAGCCGCCTTCGACCGGCTTGCTGCCGGGCAGCTTCCCGCGTCGCAAAGCATCGGTTATTGTCTTGCGGCTGACCTCGTACCCGTAGTTGTCCCTGAGCCATCGGCTCATGCCTGCCGGGGTTTTGGTGATGTGCATTGCCTCGGCCTTGGCTCGGCTTTGCTCTCGCAGCTCGGTCACGTTGACGGGGTTGCCGCATCTGCAGAGCCTCAGCGTCTCGCCTTTCGCGGCGAGGACTTCGCGTCCGCATTCGGGGCATACGCCGACGATCCTACGCGAGCGTGGCACGCGGTCGACGATCCGCTCGATTCGCTCGCACGCCCGGGTGAGGCGCCGCATGTGCCATCCGGCGTTCGACGCCCTGCACAGGAGGGGCAGGATGACTGGCGCTCGTTTTGCGAGCCATTGCCACCTGCCGAGCCATGTTCCCGCGTCCGCGCATGCCTGTTCGATGGCCTGCTCGGTCTGGTCGAGCAGATCGACGGCGTGCAGGTCGACGGGTGCGGGCGCGTCGCCTCCCTGCGGCCTGCCTCCGTTGCCGGGCTCCGCGAGACGGTATTCTCGGCGCGCGACCGACTGGAGCCGGTACAGGTTGACGCGCAGCCGGTGCAGGAGCCGCGCGTACCCGCGCCGGCACGTCTTGCACAACGTCCATGACTCCTCGACCCGCTTATCGCAGTTCTGGCAGTTCCGATCCATTTTTACGCTCCTTCTGCAGACGTATACGGGCATATAAAGGCGCCTAGAACATGGGCGGTTCGATGAATTTCGGGCGCATGCGCTCCACCCGCTCCCGACGCTCCCGCTCCGCGGCGTGCTGACGGATGATCGCGCTCGCCTCCTGCGGGGTGACGCCGAGCATCCTGCATGTTGTCTCGATGTCGACGCCGCGCTCGTGCCACGTGACGACCATCTCCGCCTTGCTTTTCGTGACGGCCATGATCAGTCCTCCACCTTGTCCGCACCGTCAGCGTGCGCCCAGTCGCAGGACATGGCCGCTTCGGTATAGCCGTTGTAGAAGACGCAGGTGACGCGCCTCGTGTCCGGCATCGTGACCGTGCACGTCTGGAATTTGCTGGAGTCTGAGCTGCACTGCGACCGGGTGGCGGATTCCGTGGTCGAATCCTCCGGCTCGTGAGGCGTGCTCCCGCATCCCGCGAGCGCGAGGAGGAATACCGGTGTGAGCAGGAACATGGTGATGGCGGTCAGGCCGATGCCGGCGAGTGCGAGTGGTTTGCGTTTTCTCATTTCGAGTGTTTCCTTCCTTGTCTGGTGGCTTCCTTGTTCCATGCGCGGATGGCTTCCTTGATGTCGTCGTGGCGGGTGAGGATGAGGATGCCGTGGCGTTCGCAGGAGCATACCCAGAACTGTCGTATGGCGGATGTTTTCCGGTTGACGGCCCGGGCAAACGGGTCGAATCTGATGTTTCGGCTGCCGCAGGTCGGGCATGGCACTGGTTTGCGCCATTTGCGCGGTCGTGTCTCCTTGGATACGGTCTTCGTGGTTTTTCCCTTCGTTGTCATCGCCATGCTCCCTTCAGGAGTTTGCGGTATCGGATGTAGTCGTTGATGTCGCGTCGGATGCAGTCGCGCACCCTGTGCGTGCCGGCATGCGTCTTGTACGGGTTTTCGTGGCAGTCCAGGAACGTGAGGTAGCGGCGGAGCGTGGTCAGGTCGAACTTGCGGTAGGACAGCCACCTGTCCGGGTTCAGGTCGAGACGTTTCAGGAAGTCGATGTCGAAGTCCACGTTCGTTCCGGCCGGAACCAAGGTGAAGCGTTGCGACAGGGATTCGAGATACTCCTCCACGGCGTTCGCGACCGCTCCCACGCAGTCGTTCCCGGCGGAACCGTTCAACAGTTCGAACAGGAGGCCGTTGTCCGTGTGCATGGAGAACACTATCGGGCTCATGTCCAACAGGTCGAGATAGTCCGGTCTGATGATGCGATGCAGGGATCCATACGAATGTTCGCCCAGCACGTCGGTGCATTCCATGCCGACCTCCAACGGCAGACTGCCGTCCCTGTCCGTACCGGTCGTTTCGAAATCGAGCCAGAGCAGCGCCTCCGGCTTCACGTTCAGGTCTTTGTCTTGTTTCCTCATGATTGTTTCTTCCAATCGCTTTGCCATTCGATGATTTCGATTTGCGTGAGCCGTTGTGCCGTGCCGTCAGACAGCAGCCACCACCAGTCGCCGTTCCAGTCGCGTATCGGCACGCTGAGCGGATCCCGCCAGCTCGGGATGATGTAGCCGAACCGTTCCGCTTCGGCCGGATGCGCGTGCGCCCAACCATGACAGCCGGTCGTGCCGGAACCGCACAGTTCGACGATGTTGCACGGCAGGTCACGCACGGCGGGATCGGCACGACGGCGCAACTGCCGGTGATGGCCACTGCGTCCAGGCCATAGTGACGGGTCGTGGATGTTCGTCCCGCAACGCATGCAATGCCAGCCCTGACGTTGCAAGGCGATGCGTTTTGATTCCTGGAATTGCCGGTCGCTCATCGTCGCTCCCTTCCGAGCTGGTTGAGCAGGTTGATGCAGGTCGAGCAGTCGCGTTTGATATCGCGGATGCGGTCAAGGCCCATATCGGCGAGCGCCGGGCTTTTGAGCGCGTCGAGTTCCAATCGGTCCGCGGCCTGGATTGCCGATGTGAGGATGCCGGTCATGTGTGCGATGGTCATGTCGTTCATGCCGCCGCCTCCTGTTCGAACAATTGTTCGGCCAATACGTCGCCGGGCACGTTTGCGAGCTGACGGCGCAGCATGTTCGGGTCCAAGCCCTGGTTGAGCAGGTCCGCGACCTTGCACGCGAGCTCCATGTACGTGTCCGTGCCCTCGCAGGAGATCGGGCCGAGCACGCGTTTGACCTCTTCACTGCCCCACGTATACCGTCGGCGAGCGTTGGAATCCTTTGGCGTGGCGAATCCGCGTTCCTTGCCTTTGACGAGCCAGTTGCGGTATTTCGCGTTCCAGTCGGCCGAGCGGGCTCCCGAGTCGAGGGCCCTGTCGCGGAATTTGTCGGCTTCGATGTCGCAGTCGACGCCGAGCCGGTCGGCGAGCGCCCGGTGTTCCTCAGAGGGTTTCCAGTCGGCTGGTATTGGGATTGGTTTTCTCGCGCGCGCGTTACTCTCTCTAGGTTCTATATATGGTTCTTCCTTAGATATGGTTCTTGTGCAATCATGTTGCACCCCTGTTTGCACACCTGTCCGTGTTTTTTGCACCCCTGTTTGCACTGCTGGTGTGCAGTCTGTTTGCACTGCTGGTGTGCAGTCGTGTTGCACTGGTGTTTCGGCGTTTTTGAGAGGTGCAGTTTTTGCACCTCTGCTCATGTTGAGGTTCCAGACGGTCGGCTTGTATCCGCCGAGGTTGGACACGATGCGCTGGTCTCCCCTGCTGATCAGCCCGGAGGATTCGAGACTCTTCAACGCGTAGGAGACCGTACGCACGCTGTATCCGGTCAACCGGCTGATCGTGCTCCTGCTCGGATACGCTCCCATGCCTTGAGGGTCGGCATGGTCGGCCAGCACAAGCAGCGTGCGGAAATCCGCGTGCTTGATGTCCGACGCTACACCGTAGATAACCCATGTCAACGCTTGGATGCTCATGATTCGTCCTTAGAAATCCGGTTCGGATTCCGGCTTGCCGAAATCACCGAACGATGCCGATTTGTCCTGTGGCTGACCCCACGGGTCCGACGGCGGCAACGAATCCGCAGCGGCCGCCCCGCCCGTATAGCCGGCCGCAGCGGAGTACGGATTCCCATACGCTCCAGCCGTACCCCGCTGCGCCTTGGCCACCTGCGCCGTCGCATACCGCAGGGAAGGGCCGATCTCATCCACCTGCAATTCCACGGAGGAACGCTTCTGATGCTGCTCGTCCTCCCACGAATGCTGCGTAAGCCTGCCCTGGGCGACCACACGCATGCCCTTCGCGAGACTACTGGCGCAATGCTCGGCCAGATCACCCCACACCGTGCAGCGAAGGAACAACGCGTCCCCGTCGACCCACTGATTCGACTGCCGGTCGAACGTGCGCGGAGTGGACGCGATCGTGAAACCAGCCACGCTCCTGCCGTTCTTCGTCGACCTCAATTCCGGATCCGCGGTCAGATTGCCCACCACCGCGATGATCGTCTCACCAGCCATCAGAACCTACCTTTCACGGCGAGAGTCTTGATGATGCGGATGGTCTCGCCACCATCCCTGGTCTTCACCATGTGCGTCAACTGAGCCTTCGCGCCCTGATGGAAAGCGTCGCCAGGCATCGCCTCCAACACGGGAGACGCGACCTCGGACACGAACCGGCCCACCAGTTCGGTGAAGCGCACGCCCAACGATTCCAAGATCACCAGCTCCTTCCACGTCTCGCTCTCCATCGCCCGACGGCACGCCTCCGCCACCGCCCGGTCGCCACGCGTCATCCGCTTCTCGTCGACGTCCTTGATCGGAGAGTTCGGACTGAAATGCCAATGCGGCAGAATCTCCTTCATCGGTTCCTCCCTTGACCTTGATTGATATGAGATTGATTGATATGAGCCGGGCCGCTGGGCGCCATGACAGCAAGTAATCGCGCCCATCGTTCCCACACCCCAGGAAAGCTGAACGAAACGGGGATGCGGGCGGCGTTGACGGTCCGGCCAAGCGCCGGCGGCGGGATTCGAACCCGCAGCGTGACGGCGGAAGACGTGAGAGTGAAATGCAATGTGAGATGAAAGGACACACGCCTCCGCCATCCGTCCGCGTCCTTGTACGCCGGCGGATACGGTCAGACGTCGCCATCCACGTCATCGCGCGGAGCGAACCTGACCGTCAGCCACAGGGCCGTGGCCAGATACACGCCCTCAACCACAAGCGCGCCCGTCAGGCCGCCATGCCAGGTGAGCATGAGCGTCACGCTCACGATCAGGCCGACCACGGCGGCCGTGAACTTCACACGACGCAGCGTGTAGTTCGGCCTCCCCTTTTCGGACCCGTCCTCGATGCGATAGTCGTTGTCGGTCATCTTGCGCCTCCTATGCTTTGAATGAATGTCCTTGCCTGGTCTTTTCCGATGCTCGCCAGCTCGTGGCTTCCGTCGACGTCGAGCTCCATGAGGCTGGCGCCCTTGCCCGTGACGCGAATCGCGTAGCCGGTCAAACCGAACATGATCACCGTGTCCCTCGGCGGTGCGGGTGGCGTCAGCAGCGTTTCCGCGTCGATTCTCCTGAGTGCCATCACAGCTCCTTGCGAATGTCGTTCATGCTTACTCCTCCAACGATTTGACGTATCGGTCCATTTCCTCGCGCCTGATGTGACGGCGGGAAGGCGTTCCTCGTTTGCTTGGCGGGCGGAACGTGTCTATGTCGCCCTGGTTGACAGCCTGCCGCAGACCGTCGTAGTCGATCCCGTACAGGCTCGCGGCCTGCGGGATCGTCCATGCAAGCCTGTCCTTCAACGGGATGCGGCTCGCGTCCTTGAGCTCGTTCTGCAAGACCATCACGCGCCTCCTTTGCGTGTGTAATGCCGGGCGGCGTTAGGAGAACCGCCCGGCCCCCTCCTAAAATCGGTGTCACTCCGCATTTCCGACGTGCGGGCCGAACAGTTAGGAGAAGAATTATGAGTGACAGACTCACGCTCGGCACCGGAACCGGCGAACCGGTTCACGTGGAGCTTGCCGATGGACAGGATCGAGCGAGCCTTGAGGAGGATCTGATGGAGGCGGCCAGGAACGGTACGGTCGTGACCGTCAAAGGATCCGTCAAGGGCACCAGCTCGGACACCATCCACATCAATCCGTCCAACGCGCTGTGGTGGGCGATCGACGACGCCCCCAGGCAGACCGTCGGACGCCTTTACTGACATCGCCGTCTCGTGGTCAAGCTGCGCGTCGATACGCGGCTTGACCGCTTTCATGTCGTGTTCCGGGAACAACAGAAGATACGCCGCGACACCGTCGCCATCCTCGTAGCGGAATAACTTGACGCATTCCTCGTCAGGAATCTCAATGCTGAGGTTTCCCATCACGCGCCTCCTTTGCGTGTGTAATGCCGGGCGGCGTTAGGAGAACCGCCCGGCCCTCTCCTAAAATCGGTGTCATCCCGCATTTCCGACGTGCGGGCCGAACAGTTAGGAGAAGAATCATGGATTGGATCAGTTATGGTTTGGAAGGCTTGACCGCGTTGTTTACCGGAGGAGCTATGGCTTGGAACTTCGCATATCGAAGTAGGCCGAAGTGGCAGCCCTATGTGGTCGAATGCGGATACGGAAATCCTCCGTGCCTTCTGGTCAAGATCGTCAATGTGGGCAACGGAGCCGCCACCGACGTGCATGCAACGGCCACCCACAGTCCCGAAACCCCTTATGGATCACGGCGGAAAGGCTTCAACTCTCTTGTCGCCACTGGCGGCTGCGTGTACGCGCGAATCAAGGTGAAGGAATCGGAGACCGAGGAAAATGGCCATAAGTACCTGCATTACACACCTCCCGAAGGCGCTTCGGTGACGATCACCTGGCGGCAGCAGCCGTTCATCGGCCACGGGAAAACAAAGACCTGGCCCTTGTCCAAAATTCCCCACGATTTCTCGCAAGGGGACTAAGTTCGATCTGCGTCTGGGCTGAACGAATCGCACAGAGAATGTCATGAAGCACCTTGACCACGGTCAGAAGTTTCAAGAGAATCGCGCAAAGCAACACGACCACGCACAGCAGCTGACCCGATAGGCACGCGAATTGACTGACGCTCATCACGCACCCGCTTCCAACGTCGGCTGAGCGCGACCCCAGTACCGGTCGATGAAATATCGCTGCCCCTTGCCCGTGACCTTCGGAGTGCGGCTGACCGTGGTATGCCCATCCGCATGGGTGACGGTGGTCTCCTTGATGCGGAACAGGCCGAGATCCATCGCACGCTGTGTCGGCACGTTGCGATTCGAACCAGACTTGCCGAGATACCCGTCAGCCTGAAGAAGACGGAACAGTCTGTTCTGGCCGATGTCCATCCCGTTCTGCCGGAGCATCTTCGCGAGCTCGCCGACCAGGCACGTGCCGTCGGACGCGGCCACGGCGTCCGCGAACCGCGCTTTCGGCTCCAGTTCCACGAGGCGCGTCTGCTGTTCGGCGATCTTCTGCTTCTGCGCTTCCATGGTGCGCTGGCCGATCATCACGGCCTTCGCGAGGATGGTCATGTCATCATCCGCGTCTGTGGTGGGGATGTAGCCGCCGGTTTTGCGAATGGCCGGAAGGACCTCGTGAGTTACCCAACGCTGGAATTCCTTGGCCTCCGGCTTCCGCGAGCGCATGACCAGACGGTATAGGCCAGGCTCACTAATGATGAGAGGCCTTCTTCCAGGCTCTGACCAAACATAAGAATTACTTAGGTTTGTTTTTTCATCATCGTCGAGGGACTGCAATGCAACCGCCGGATTGGTGAGTTCGAGGATGTCGCATACGTCCTTGGCGACGAACCAAGGCTCCCCCGCCTCATCGGTCAAGGTGCGCAATGATGCACCCTTGAAATCGAACTTCTGCATTTCATTGTTCATGTGATTCTCCTTAGAATCGTTTTCATGACTGATTGGTTTTCACAGCACGGCATCGAATTCGCCGCACTCGCTCTCACGCTGGTCGTAACGGTCGTTGGCTGGGTCGTAGAACACAAGAGTTCGAAAGAACGGAACAAGGACCGTGAGGAAGACATCAAACTGTTGCGAGAACAGCTCGAAGCGTCGAACGCCACGGTTTCAACGCTTCGCGATCAGGTGCGTGCCCTTGAGTCGCAGGCTGACGCCCTGCAACGCCAAGCGACCATCCAGGAAGATGAGGCGTCCGTTCCGGAATGGGAGCTTCGCCAGGTGCAGAACCTCAGACATTCCGTCGCGAACAACAATCCGTTCGACGCCAAGGATGTGAGGGTCGAGCTTTCGAATGGCAACGAGTACGAACTCGGCGACATCTCGCGCGGCTCCGAAGCAAGCTTCCTGTTCCTCGAACGAGGTCTGGAAGTCAGCACCAACGATGACGTACGCATCACCTGGGCTCTTCCCGACGATCTATCCCATCGTTTCTTCGTGATGAAACCGGTCCCTCCGTACCACCGGTCGTGATGCCGAGGATATGGCCGAGCTGATTGCCATCAATCTGCCGCATCTTCGTATACCTGACCACAGTGGAATCGTTTCCCCGCGAATACCACACACGTATCGGGTTCTCATCAAGACGCGCCATCTCCTGAGAATCCTCTCCGATTAGCTCACAGAGCGCGCGAAACTGCCCTTCCGTCAATGCGAAGATATTGATTTCGGCAGTCCTCATCGGTTCCCTTTTCATTTGGATATTCCTTTCGATTCATGCGTCGGCGAGCGCCGATTGCCTATGGTTTGATTTGGTTGATTCCGTCGATTGGCTGGAGGAGCTTGATCATGAGCTGGTAGAGGCTCATGCCGAGCATCGTCGCCGTCTTTTCGAGTTGTTCGGTGTTAAACGACCCCTTGCCTCCCAGACGTTCGCTGACGGTTTTCTCGCTCACGCCAAGTTCTCTGGCGAGCGCGGCCTGCGTCTTGCGGTGTCGTGCGAGCTCGCCGCTGAGATTCCTTGCGATGGTTTCCGTCTCACTCATCTGTCTTGCCGCTCCTTTCTTTGTTCATTGCCTTGCGGTAATTCTTAAATTACCGACTTCGGTAATAATATGATTACCAAAGTCGGTAATCTTTACATTCTCTACCCATATTCGTAATATGGGCATATGGCATACAAAGCAAAAAATGAAGTCACCGACGACAGCCGTAAAATCATCAACGTTTGCAGGAATCTGCTCTCAGACAGCGGCATGAGTATCAAAGAGTTCCTGTACTCCAGCGGATTAGGGAACAACTATTGGTATATGCGCATGCGCTATGAGGCGCCGTTGAATACGTCAGATGTGGAGCACATCGCCTCCACATTCGGGCTCACCAGCCTCGACATCTACACACGAGCACTCGGCAGCGAGGCCGCCCGCGCCTACGAAGCCCGTGAGCGCGAGTTCCAGGTCACAGATGATCTGGTCGAACCGAGATTCGAGGACCTGCCACCTCAGGAGCTTGCCGCCAGCAGGGACAGGAACCGTGACATGGAGTCCGAGACGCCGGACGAGTGAGAGGAGCAGACATGTCAAGGAAGAACAGGAAGCCGAGGTTCACTCTTTCGCAGGAGGAGGCCGAACGGCTTATCACGGCCGTCAAGAACGCCGTGGAGGATGTGTTCCGAATGCCGGCGGCCGGCGAGCATAACGCGGAATTCCACGCGAGAGCCGACGACGGGGAGAAATTCACCATCGCCGTCTTCCAAGGAACCAAGAACGCAGCAAGGCACCAGATATCAGCCCGCATCACGAAACTGGGAATTCCGCTGATACGCCTATGCGTCAACAGCGGAACGCACAACAATCCCGACGGCACACGGATATCGGGTACTCACTGGCATGTATACAAGGAAGGAGACGATGATTTGGTGGCGTATCCGGCCGATCTCGAGTCCGACGGATTCGTGGACGCTACCATAGCCTTATTGGATAAGTTCAACGTGATCAAGAGACCAGTCTTCCAGGAGAGCCTGATATGAACAGCATCGAGAGCATCAAGCCTGACGAGCTCATCGAAGAGTATGGTGAATGGCTCAAGTACGAGTCCTCTGCCAAGGACCTCGGAGAGTGGAAGGAAATAACGCTCCCGATGTTCGACCACTCCAACGATGATCTGATCTTCTATGCCAAGACCGCCGGCGATGGCATCATGTTCACCGACGACGGGTACACACTCGAATCGTTCCGACAGAACGGCGTCACAATCACAGAGGCGAGGCGCGAGCGCATGGAACGCATCGCCCGCAAATACGGTGCGGGCATCAAGAACGACGAAATAGTGCTCGAATCGGATGGAAGACGCGGCGATGCCATGAACCGTTACGCGCAGGCCCTCATCGGCGTCGGGTCCATGATGGGAGCCGCGCAGCGGAGAGTTGCGGAATACTTCGCGGATGACGTGGCCACCGTGCTGGATGGATGCAACGTGTTCTACACGGCAAGCGTCGGCATCCGCGGGGTGTCGCGATACGAACACAGCTTCGACTTCATCTTCCAGCGCAGCGCAAACCATCCGACGAGGTTCTGCCAGGCTCCGAACAAGTTCGACAAGGACGCCGTAAGGAACATCATGTGGGGTTGGGAGGACACGCGCAAGGCCAAGGAACGCGCCGATGCGAAGCTCGTGGTCATCGGAGACGACCGCGAAGGCCCGCTGCAGGACGGGGCGTCCGAAGCGTTCGCAAACTGCGGAGTAAGCGTGATCCCGTATTCGCAGCTGGCAAAGAGGGCCCCGCAGGAGCTGGCCGCGTAGGAAATGGGGACAGTGAGAGCAATCGGCCACATTCGGGCTCACCAGCCTCGACATCTACACACGAGCACTCGGCAGCGAGGCCGCCCGCGCCTACGAAGCCCGTGAGCGCGAGTTCCAGGTCACAGATGATCTGGTCGAACCGAGATTCGAGGACCTGCCACCTCAGGAGCTTGCCGCCAGCAGGGACATGAACCGTGACATGGAGTCCGAGACCCCGGACGAGTGACGGTCTATAGAGTTGGGTGAACCGAAAGGAAAGGAATCAAAGTCATGAGCGAGGAATTCGACCCTGATAACAGAGGGCAGGTGATCCTCTACCGCGCCAATGGGGTGAACGTGCCGGTCGAGGTCACGTACTGGCGGCGGACGTTCTGGATGCCGCAGAAGAACATCGCGCGACTATTCGGCGTGAACGTGCCCGCGGTATCCAAACATCTGGCGAACATCTACGCTGAAGGCGAGTTGGCCGAATCGGCAACTATGTCGGAAATGGAAATAGTTCGAAACGAAGGCGGCAGAACGGTTCGCCGCACCATCCGCTTCTACAGCCTGGACGCGATCATCGCCGTCGGATACAGGGTCAGCAGCCCGCAGGCCACGGCCTTCCGCCAATGGGCGACCAGCGTGCTGCACGAATACATGATCAAGGGCTTCGCTCTCAACGACGACATGCTCAAGAACGGCAACACGTTCGGCGAGGACTACTTCAAGGAGCTCCTCGCCCGAGTACGGGAGATCCGCACCAGCGAGAAACGCCTCTACCAGCAGGTGCTCGCCATATTCCAGGAGATCTGCACCGACTACGACAAGGACAGCGGCATCGCGCGCGAGTTCTACCAGAACATGCAGAACAGGTTCCACTACGCCGCCCACGGGCACACCGCGCCGGAGATCATCACCCAACGCGTCGACGCCACGAAACCGCACATGGGACTGACCACATGGCATGGCTCCCCCAACGGGCGAATCCACAAATCCGATGTGACCGTCGCCAAGAACTACCTGGACGAGAACGAGCTGACGCGGCTCAACCGTCTCACCAGCGGCTTCCTCGACATGATCGAGAACAGGGTCGCGGCGCGACTGACCACCACCATGCCGGAATTCATCCAACTCGTAAGCCAATACATCCAGCTTTCGGGAGGCGCGACGCTCACCGGCAAAGGCACCGTGACCCGCAAGCAGGCGGACAGGAAGGCCGCCGAGGAATATGCGAAGTTCAACGCGGCGCAACCATACGACTTCGAGGAATTCGCCAAGGGCATCGACGGAGGCCGCCACGACGGAATCGGCAGATGAGACAGCCGGCGAGGAGGCAAGTCCGGCCCCAGGGGCAAAGGAATTCTCGACCCGAAGTCTTACTCCCATTCGGGAACCCAGCCGTCATCCACATAGGACGGCCCTGCGCACAACAGCCTACGCCATGCAAAAGGGGTCACGGCAAACGGGTAGTCTGAGCATCGGCAGTACCCAGCACGCGAGCGCCTTCGGCGCGGCGAACCAGGCTGGGTCGTTTCATATCACCGGCGGATGCAGCCTGGATTCCTTCCTCGACCGTGCAGGGAGGGAGCATATCCGCGTCATCGAGCAGCCGCTGCCGAATGGGCTGTGCGGCGCATGGCATGAGGCGAGCCGCACGATATTCCTCCACGACAGGCTCAACCAGCGCCAGCGCCGCTGCACATTGTGCCACGAGCTCATCCATGCCAGACACCACGACCCCGGATGCGGCAGCCAATACGGAGTCAGATGCGAGCGCCGTTGCCGTAGGGAGACGGCGTTGGCGTTGATATCGCCGGTGGATTACGGCATGGCCGAGACGGTGTACGAGGG
>ERZ1031278.302-NODE-302-length-13502-cov-7.256265_pt1 | contig 13502 bp, 14 predicted proteins | sample MGYA00518738_ERZ1031278 | MGnify/ENA primary metagenome ERZ1031278 (study PRJEB33719, sample SAMN04261329) | wastewater metagenome | biome: periurban shantytown; feature: human; material: feces | host: Homo sapiens | place: Peru: Lima | collected 2012-07-26 ...
CGGCATAACCATTATCAACGTTCCGCTCTTACAGTGAGGCGGCTTGTGCCGCTTGGTTCGTATGATACTCGGTTTCCACCGCTTCCGGTGTCCTGTAGCCCAGGGACTGGTGCAGTCGCTTCGAGTCCCCGCCACGAGACCCATCGGAACGTCGCCAGTTCCAAATCCTTCGGATCGGCGAAGGGCTTGCGCCGCCATACCAGCTCTGTCTTGTACGCGCCGTCGGCGCTTTCGGCCATGGCGTTGTCGTACGGGTCGCCGACCGTGCCGGTCGATGGCAGCATGCCGAACTCCCTGACCCTGGTGGCGTACACGAGGCCGATGCACTGGATTCCGTGATCGCTGTGGTGCACGAGCCCCTCGGTGCCGCCATGGTTGGCGGCCCAGGATATGGCCTGCTCCAGCGCCTGCAACGGCAGCTCCTGCGTGCCCATGCCGGTGGCGCACGCCCGGCCCACGATGCGGCGGGCGGACGAACGCGGTGTAGCCGAACGAGCCGTCGGCCATGCGCACGTAGGTGATATCGGCCACGTGCGACCGGTTGGGAGCCTCCGCCCCGAACTTCCGGTCCACCAGGTCGGGCCCGCCGCCCGCGCCCTTCGCCGGTTCCGTCGTCACCGGGGTCTTGCCGCGCCTGACGCCCCGGACGCCGAGTCCGCGCATGACCGAGGGCACCTGGCCGGGGCCGACCTCCTTCGGATCCCGGCCCCGGGCGATCAATTGGGCGTGCGTCTTCCCGTACCCGTACACGGCCATGAAGAAATCCGCGCGGATGCCGAGGATGTCGCGCGCCAACGCCTCGTGACGCGCCCGCATGCGGCTCACGGGCCTGGCCTTGAACATGCGGCAGCCGCGCGGCGTGACGAACCCGCAGCCCAACGATCCGGCCAATACCCTGCAGATCGGCCCGACCCCGAAACGGCCCCTATACTCGCCGATGCACGCGGCCATCAACGCCGTGTCGGGTCGAGCCTGGCCGCGAAAAAAGCCGGAGCCGTCGTCAGGATCCCGTCCGCCCGGCGCGGCTCGGCGACCTCGGCCCTCAGACTCTTGAGCTCCGCCATCGCGTCCTCCGCCGACTGTTTGGTCCCGGCGGCGACCGTCGCGTCCGCCTGGTCGCGCCAACGCCGCAGTGATTCCGGCGCTATCCCCGGATCCTTGGCGACCTGTTCGATCGCGTTCGTCTCCGACGAACACGAGCCCCGCGACTCCGTCAGCAGCCGGACGGCCTTCGCCTTGAACTCCGGCGTGTATCTCGTGCCCTTTGCCATGGTCCCATCATCTCCCATCGAGTCAGGGGAAATGCAGAACAAAAACCAGTTCATATCAGTCCCTCATAGAACTCGATGGAAGCATGCTCAAAAGAGCCAACAGATAGACCCACTGAGCTTTGTGCTGACTGTGAGTAGGACGGGCGTGAGTCGAGGGCGTTTCACCGACGCACGGCGTACTATTGCCAGTAGGGTTTCATGCGTCGACAAGGAGGCACGAAGATGTGGAGTTACGCGGCGTTATCCAAAGCGGCGAAAACAGTTGGAGGACCAGCTGGGCTTGTCCTTACGTTAATCGCTGGTGGTGTTGCCATCGGAGCCGCGAGCGTGGTAGCTATTCAGAAAATGGTTGAAAATAATGCTCGTCAAGAGATAACTGACGGGCATGACGATGATGACAATGATGAATCAAACAAGGAGGATTGATTCATCATGTATTGGTGTGGCAAGTGCAATACGGATATGAACTACATCGGGGACGGTCGGTATGAGTGCCCATCGTGCCATGCCACCGCTGGCGTTATTCCAGAAGATGGGTGGAACGATGATGACGACGAGACTTTGAGCGTTTATGACGCGGCTCTCATCTGGGCTTCTAATGGTAAGGATGAGGATTACATGTTCGGATACACGGAGGAAGAGCTTGAAAACGCTTTATAGCTGGAAGCGGAAGTGAGAGACAGTTCATGGTTCGTTATCGAGAAATGATTGGAAGTAGCTATCATGTGCTGTTCAGAGACTCTACGTCCGCTGAAGTACGTTGCGACTTCCTGTGTCCTTATTGCGAGCAGATGATGTCAGCAACTCTGACTGCCTATCCGTCCAATTATAATCTGATTGACAATGAGGGGTTCTTTGATAATCTCGCCTGTTCCTCGTGTGGAAAAGTGGCGAAGGTAAGGTTCCATCCCTCACAGAAGGTCTGAATCGTCATCGGGTTCATTGGACTGTTTTTCACTGTCGGGTTTGTTGTGCGATACGTCATTACTAGGGTGTGTTTACACTATTTAAGTTTTGCGTGATCATTGTCGTATGTGTACGCCGAGGTATGACATCACGCTGGATCAGTTCATGAGGGTCGCGCACCTGCTGCCGCGCCAGAGGGGCAACGTGGCGGTCGACAACTACACGTTCGTCAACGCCTTGCTGTGGATGTGCAGGACGGGGCCCGTGGAGGGATTGGCCGGAGTACTATGGCAAGTGGATCACCGTCTACCAGCGGTTCAACCGCTGGTCCAGGAACGGCGCGATGGAGCGCCTGTTCACGGCATTGCAGGAGGAGCGGATCATCGGGGTGGAGATCCGGGTGCTCGCCATGGACTCCACGAGCGTGAAGGTCCACCGGCACGCCACGGGCGCCCCGGAAAAAGGGGCCGCAGTCCGTCGGCGTATCCCGGGGAGGCAGGAACGCCAAAGTTCACGTGGTGTCCGACGGCGAGTCGACGCTCGTCGAAATCCATTTGAGCCCGGGCGACGGGCACGACGCGGCCACGGGCGCCGCTCCATGGCCGCGCCCGTGGCGTTCATGGGCGCGAAGCTGCTCATGGACCGCGTTTACGAGGGGGATTCCACCCGCTTGCTGGCCGGGTCGTTCGGCCTGACGCCGGTCGTGCCGCCCAAGAGGAACTGCGCGGACCCATGGGACCATGACAGGCAGGCGTACAAGGGGCGGAACGTCGTGGAACGCGTCTTCAACCGCATGAAGCACTGCCGCAAGGCCGCCACCCGCTACGACAGGCTCGACGCCACCTTCCTCGCCAACCTCCAACTCGCCCTCATCGCCATCCAACTCAAAAACACCAGCAAAACAACTAGTGTAAACACACCCTAGGACGGTCGCTTACTGCAGATAGCCATCGGGAGGGATGACGCCGCTTTGGACAAGCTTGGAGTACCAGCGGGCGCTGTCCTTCCAGATGCGCCGCTGCGTGCCATAATCGACGCGGATTAGACCAAAACGCTTGGTGTAGCCCCAAGCCCATTCGAAGTTATCGAGCAGACTCCAAGCGTAATAGCCGCGCACATCAGCCCCTTGACGCAGGGCCTCAGCCACGGCCTTGATGTGCCGCTCAAGGTAGGAGACACGCTTGGCATCGTGGACAAGGCCGTCGTCACCAACCTCGTCATCCCAAGCCGACCCGTTCTCAGTGACCACCAAAGGCAAATCCGGGAACCGACGAGACAGTCCGACCAACAAATCGGCCAGGCCACGGGGATCCTGATTCCAACCCATGGCGGTCAGCTCACCTGTAGGCGCAAGCGTATCGGTGCCGCCGACAGCCGGAATGGCTTCGCGATCGCGTCCGACGCGCGGCTCCAAAGCGTTGAGCGGTATTCCCGGACGCCGACGAACCGTATCCGTGCTGTAGAAATTGACACCTAGATTAGCCAATCGCTGTCTGATGACGGCCAGATCGCCGTCATGAACGAATGACCAGTCCGTGATGGCGCGCGTCCGTTCGATGATGCGAGGATCGTAACGTCCCTTGAGCATCGGGCCGAGGAAGACGTCCCGTGTCATGAGGTTACGATGTTCGGTGGCTTCGCGATCGGCTGCACTGTCGCTGGCAGGGTAGGCCATGGGCAGATTGAGCGTTACGGACAGCCGAGCACCATCGCCCAATTCGGCCCGCACCGCTTCGACGGCCAACCCATGCGCCAGATTGAGATGATGCACGGCCTTCAGCGCAGCCAAATCACTGGAGATGCCAGGCGCGTGTACACCGCTGCCATAGCCAAGGAACGCCACGCAGAAGGGTTCGTTCAACGTGGTCCATGTGTCTACTTTCTCCCCCAACGCATGCGCCATGATCGCAGCGTATTCGGCGAACCACTGAGACACGTCACGGTTCTCCCAGCCACCGCGGTCCTGCGCCCATTGCGGCAGATCCCAATGATACAGCGTGACTACGGGCTTGATGTCGGCGTCTCGTAGCGCGTCGAGTAACCGTACATAATGTTCTATGCCTTTGTCGTTCACTTTCCCCGGTTCGGGGACGATGCGGGGCCAGGCGATAGAAAGCCGATAGGCGCTGACGCCCAGTTGCTTCATCAGGCCGATGTCCTCTGCGTAGCGATGGTATTGGTCGCAGGCCACCGCGCCCGAGGAATGGTCAACGATATTGCCTGGTTGTTCGCAGTAGGTGTCCCATATTGAGGGCACGCGCCCATCCTCGGGATAACGTCCGAATTCTTGCGCACTTTCGGATTCCGGCCCTGACGTAAGAGGGCATGGCCCGCGTCCTGTGTACGATTTTCATTCGCCAAAACAAAAAACCGCGATTGGAAGTCAGGAGACGGAACCATGCCCGAACACATCATACAGATCGACCAGAACCTGCTCGAGACCAGGCTCGACCGGCTGATCGCCGAGAAGATGACGCAGATCCTCAACGCGATGCTCGATGCGGAGGCCGACGAGATCGCCAACGCAGCCAGATACGAGCGGAACGGGGAGCGGAAGGCGTACCGCGCCGGCCACTACGAACGCAGCCTGACCGCCAAGGCCGGCAGGCTCGAACTCAAGGTGCCGAAACTCAAGGGCGCGGTCTTCGAGTCCGCGGTCATCGAACGATACCGGCGGCGCGAGCAGAGCGTCGAGGAATCCCTGATCGACATGTACCTGGCCGGCGTGAGCACCAGGCAGGTCGACGACATCAGCCAATTGCCGTGGGGTGACCGCATGCCCTCCCAGACATTGAGCGACAAGCTCAAGAAGGTGTACGACGAGATCGACGAATGGCGCACGAGGCCGTTGGAATCGGAGTATCCGTACGTGTTCGTGGACGGCGTGTGGCACAAACGCTCCTGGGGCGGAAGCGTGGAGAACGTCAGCGTCCTGGTCGCCATCGGAATCAACGCGGAGGGGCATCGCGAGGTCATCGGCGTGGCCGAGGGCATGAAGGAGGATTCCGCCAGCTGGGAGCAGTTCGTCCGCTCCATGATCGAACGCGGTCTGAAAGGCGTCAGGCTGGTGGTCGGCGACCGATGCGCCGGACTGGTCTCCACGGTCGGCTCGATGCTGCCCAAAGCGAAGTACCAGCGGTGCATGGTGCACTTCATGCGCAACGTGCTCTCCAAGACGCCGCCAACCCACAGGGAATGGGCGTCCGCCGCCCTCAAGGCCATATTCGCCATGGAAAGCCGGGAATCCGCCCTGTCCAAGGCCGAACAGGTCGCCACGGAGATGGAATCCAGGAAGCTGAGGGGCGCGGCGAACTGCCTGCGCGAGGGGATCGGCGAGACCACCACCTACCTCCTGCCCGAATTCCCGGACGGACACCGCAGGCGCATCCGCACCAACAACATGTTCTATGGGCGGGGTTCTCGAGATTGGCGGTATTGCTGGGTTTTGGCGTGGTTTCGCCGGGTTCGCGCCGTCGTGCGGCGGGTTGTTGGGGACGTTCGCCGGTAGGGGCGGACATCGTTGTTGCACGGTGGTTGCACTTGCCTTATGGTCTGCTGTCATGCGGGCAGGCCGGTTCGGTGGGTTGCCGTTCCGGGGGTCGCCCGCGTGAGGCAGGTGTGTCATGGCTGGTTCGAGGCGGCGCGGTTGGGGTGCCATCAGGAGCAGGAAGGTCAAGGGCGGCGTGAGTTATTACGCGTCGTACCGGGATCCGGTGGATGGGTCGGAGCGTGTCACGGCCCCGCATGCGTTCTCGTCGCGCGAGGACGCGGAGGGGTGGCTCGCCGCCGAGCGGCGGCTGGTGGAGTCCGGTTCGTGGGTTCATCCGAGGGAGCGGTTGGAAAGGGCGCGGCGCGAGCGGGAGGCCGTCGAGGCGCGTGCCGTGTCGTTCGGCGAGTTCGCCGAACGGTGGCTTGTGCGCAAGGTGCGTGATGACAAGGTCAAGCCGCGCACGCGGGCGACGTACCGGCATCTGCTCGACCGCCACCTGCTGCCGGTGTTCGGCGGGACCCCGGTCAGGGACATCACGCCGGACATGGTGGCCTCGTGGTACGAGTCGCTGGCCGGCACGCCGGGCGCTCGCGCCGGCGCGTACGGGTTGCTCAAGCGCGTTCTCGCGTCGGCGTGCGAGCCGCCCGGCCCGCTGCTGGAGTTCAACCCTTGCCGTATCCGCGGCGGGGCGACGCTCAGGAGCGCGGAGCGCCCGGTGGTGGGCCCCGTCGCCGTCGCCGCCGTCGCCGGGAGAATGCCCGCCGAATATCGTCTGGCGGTGTCGCTGGCGTTCTGGCTGTCGTTGAGGCTCGGCGAGGTGCTGGCGTTGCGCCGGCGCGACATCGACCTCGAACGGGGGGTGGCGCATGTCACGCACGCGTTGTCGTACACCAAGGAGGACGGGTTCGTCGATTCGACGCCGAAGACCGAGGCCGGTGTCCGCGACATCCCCATTCCCGGGCCGCTGATGGGCGATATCCGCGCCCATCTCGACGAGCACGCCATGCCGGGTGCGGACGGCCTGCTGTTCCACAGCGCGCGGGGTGGGTTCCTGTATCAGGGAGAGTTCGAGAAAATGTACACCAAGGCCCGCGACGCCGCCGGTTTCCCGGGCGTGCGCTTCCATGATCTGCGTCATTCGGGCAACACTTGGTTCGCCCAGCACACCGACGCGACCGTGGCCGACCTGCAACGGCGCGGAGGCTGGTCGACGCCCGCCATGGCGTTGCACTACCTGCACAGCGACGGGGAACGGCTGCGCCGGCTCACCGAGCAGATGTCCCCCACGGTCGCCGGCGGCGGCGATGAGCTGGAAGCCCTGCGCCGGGAGAACCGCGAGTTGAGGGAACTGTTGGGGGACATCGCCCGGAGACTGTCCGACGGATAGTCCCGGACATTGCCATATGAGGCCCCGCATGCCTTTCAAAGCGTGCGGGGCCTTTCTCGTCTTGGGGAACGCGCGTGCCGGAAGGCCTCCCGGGCGGGGTCTTCGGGCTTCCCGCGCACGCCGGGAACATCGCGGACGCCACAGGAGGCCTCCCGGGCGGGGGTCTTGTGGCTTCCGGCCGCATCGAAAACCCCGCGGAGGCCTCAGACGGCCTGAAACCGGGGGTCTACGGGATAACCGGCGTTTTCGGTTTCCATGCGGCGATCAGCGAACCGCGCGCTTACGCACCGGATGCGCGAACCGCTCGCACTGGGCGAACGGCATGGGAACATCCGGAACGGATAACGCCGATGACGAAGAAAAACATCGCTGAAACAAACAAATTCGCCGAATACTTGGGCATCGCCACGGACACGCTGCGCGGCATCATGGGCAACGATTGCGAGCTGCTGCGCCGCGCCGAACATAAGGCGATCGACATGGGCAAGGACGGGCGCTTGGCCCGCGAACGCATGCGCGAACGACTGCGCCACAGGCCCTCCCGGGGCCATGTGGACGTGATCGCATGGTTCCTCGCATTCGCCCCGGAATGCCTGCGGGACGGCGCCGAGCTTGCGCGCGCCGTCAACGGCACGCGCACATGGGCGAAGGCCTCCGACCTCGCCCGCGAGTTCGACGTGAGCGCGAAGACGTTGGGCCGGTGGGCGCGCGGCGAGGGCCGTGGAAAGGCCGGGCGGGTCCGTTCGATCCGCGTGCGCCGGACGTTGCTGCTGCGCGTGGACGAGATCGCCGGATTGCGGCCGAAACGTCGACCGACGGACGGCGGGATCGCGGGAAAACACGGCACCGGTGACGTCGAGGAACCTCTTGACGGGCTTGCTCCCCTTCGTGCGGTGCCCACGCCGTCCGGTGCGCTCATCGACCTGCGTGGTTGCGCTGCCGCCCGTTTCTCCGGTCGTGGGACAGGCACGACGATCGATCTACGTGGGATGGAGCGACTGGAGCTCATCCGGCGGAAAAATCCCGACAGGCCGGGCGGCGGCAATGCGGCGAACACGCGTCCGGCGATGCGTGAAGGACGGTGACCGCCATGGACGCTGGACTTGTTCAAAAGCTCATCGCGGAAACAACGCAGCAGGCGGCGAACTTCCGCCCGTCCGAGAGAACCGGGAATGCTGATTCTGCGAAATGCTCCACCGTCGATGCCGGGGAGTCCTCCCGCATGCACGGGTGGCGTTGCGAGAACCCTCATGTCACGCCGGACGGGCGGCAGACGCCCTGCGGGCATTGCCCGGCGTGCCTGCGGCGAAAGCGCTACCGGTTCGTGCGGAAGGGGAAAGCGGGGTTGGGGAAGCCCGGGATCTACGTGTTCGTGACGCTCACGGCCCCGGGGTTCGTCAAGCCGGGCGTGCCCGTGCACGTCGCCCCCAAGGAAGGCGAGGCGCGCAGGCGATGCCCGGCATGCGGGAAATACCATGAGCCCGGCTTCGCCCTGTCGGGCCTGCCCATGGACTTCGGGAACGTGGACTTCATGGGACTGGCCCTGTTCAACCTTTCGCTGAGCGACCGCCTGAACGCCACGTTGACGCGGCTGCGCCGTGAGATTCCGGGGGCGGCGGTGCTGTACGTGAAGGACTTGCAGGCCCGGCTCGCGGCGCACGTGCACATGCTCATCCGCCTGCCGGAGGAAACGTGGCGCATCAAGCTCGACCTCGACCGCAGCATGCACATGCGCGGCAAGCGCGTCGAGTCGTGCTTCGTGGAGTGCCTGCGCGGGACGCTCGCCCCCGGGTGGGGGCCGCGCATGGACATCCGTCTGGTCGGCGACCTCGACGAATACGCCGGCATGATCGTCCGCCATGACGAAACGGAAGACGAGGCCAAGCGTGACGTTACGGTGCCGGTGATCGAGGACGCCCGTAGAATCGTCTGGTATATGGGCCGGGCGATCCTGCGCGACGGCGTGCCGGAATGCGACCACACGGACACGAGGTCTCCGCGCCGACAGTATTATCGGCACCTCCTGTTGAAGGCGATCGAGGTGTCTCCGGCGTGGAACGAGGTGGTGCCCTCGCACCTGTGCCCGGTTCCCGAACACCGGTGGGCGGCCCTGCATCCGCTCGACTGGCCGTATATGGGCGAGGCGAGGGGCAACGTCATCCGACGATGCCTCTACGACCGAAAGACGGGAGGAGCCAAGCCGTTCCGGGAGCCGATGGGCTTCGACAAGGCCACGCAGCCGCTGCTGGAACGGGCCGAGGGATGCGCATGCCGCAAGAACCGCGAGCACGTCAAGCGCAGGGGCCGCGAACGCTTCGGCATCGGTACCCACCTGCAAGGCTCGACCCGGAACTGGTGAAGGAACCCGGCCGGACGCGAAAGGCCGCCATCGCGTCCGGCCCCGCCATCCGAAGGCCGGAACCCGACTCCAACGCGATTGCGAAACGCGAGGACATGGGCGACTCGAATCATGGAGGCATGGGAATTCCGATGATGGGCGCACAGGCATTTCAACGATGACCCCATAAGCATTTCAACAATGGACGCACAGGCATTTCAAACATTGCATCACAAGCATTTCAACGATGGGGGCAAACGAATCCATCTGCTCCACATAACCCCGCATAGCGGAACGACATCCGGGCGGGAGGAAAAACACAAAAACAATAGCAATAACAAGGGCGACGGCTCGGCCACCCGAAAACCGGGCGAAAGCGGAAACCCCACGGGAGAACACGGGCGAACGGGCGTTCCGAGCCCCTAGGAGACAGAGGGCGGAAAAACGGGGTAGGCGGGCCACCCAAGATTCCTGCCACCGCCTACCCAACGGGGCCAAGGGCCGCGACGGCGGAGAGCCTACTTGGCGTGCAGGTCGGGCCATGGCCGCGGCAGGAGTTCGTCGAGGGTGACGCCGAGCACTTGGGCGATGGCCATGACGTTGCGCAGACTCGGGTTGGCCGGGGTGCCGGGCATGGACTCGCCCTTCTCGAACTTCTGGTAGGTGTACCGGCTCATTCCCGAATCGTATGCCACCCGCTCCTGCGACAGCCCGCGCGCCTCGCGCAGTCGCTGCATGCTCAGGCCCAGCTCTTTCGCGTAAGGGGCCCATCTGCCGCCCGGAGTAATCTTTGGCATAACGACACGCTATGGCCGCGACCCATTGCGCATGGCCTCCCTTATATGGCAATATTTGGGTGGCCTCATAGAAATTCAGAAAAAAAGAGTGGAAAATGGCCGAGGAGAACGAATCCGAGCAGTCCGGGACGCCTGGCAGGCCCGCAGTGAAGCTCGGCGTCAAGAAGCTCACCGCCATCATCATCGCTGTCATCATCGTGGCGCTGGCGGGTATCGGCGGCGGCTACGCCTACTGGACGCACCACGAGACCAACGCCTACCATGAGGCGGTAGCCCAAGCCGAGAACGCCGACAAGGCGCTCATGAAGGCCATTGAGCAGGCCACCGCCACCACATACAAGGCGGATCAGCTCAAGGAGCCGAAGCTGCTGGACAAGCTCGACACCGCCATCAGTAAGGCCAAGGCGCTCAAGGGCATCCCCGAAGACCAGCCGGGCGAGTGGCTGGCGTGGCGGCTCGCTTCCGCGAGGAAGGCCAATGCCACGGACGCGGACGAGGCCAACGCCCAAGCGAAGGCGCTCAAGGCCGCGCTCAAGGCCGTCAAGGACAGCAAGCTGGCGAAGGAGCTGGACGGCGCGAAGGACCAGCTCAAGCAGGGTATTGACAGCGCGAGCCAGACCCTCAAGGACACGGACGGGAAGGTGGCGGACAACGCCACCCGCGACAGCCTTAAGAAGGCCATCGACGAGGCGAACAACACCCTTTCCAAGAAGGGCGTGGCCGACCCGAAGACGTACACCGACGCCAAGGCGAAGCTGGACGCCGCCGTCAGGCAGGTGACCGATTCGAAGGCCGCGAAGGAGCAGGCCGACGCCGAGGCCGCAGCCCAAGCGCAGGCAGCGCAAGCCGCCGCGCAGTCGCAGCGCTCCTACTCTCAGTCCCACAACCGTGGCTACTCCTCCAGCCGTGGGTATTCCTCCAACCGCTCCAACCGTGGGTATTCCGCCCCGAAGCAGTCCTACGCCCCCTCCAACAACGGCGGTGGCTCCGGTGGTTCCAGCCTTGCCGATCTGATCAATTCCGCTTCAGGCTCCAACGGAGGACCAAACACGTGTGGAAGCACTTGCGGTCTTATCGAACGTTAGCGTCCTTTTTGCTTTCCTCTCTCCTTGTCTGACCCCACCTCAATGAAGAGGTGGGGTTTCTCATATGCATTGCAGCCTTGTCAATAGCGCGGTTGCCCCAGCACCTCACCCTCCCTGCGTAATACCCGCTTCCTGATTGCCTGTTTGACGGTGAGCAGGCCACTCGTGTGGCCGTGCTTATGCAGTCAAGATTAAGGAGCGTTATGCAGTTGAAGAAGCATAATTCTAAGACTCCGCCCGAGCGCAAGCCGAAATGGTTGAGGAAGGGTATTGCCTTGCTTGCGGCTGTGGCGACCCTTGCCACGGGCGGCATCGTTGCTTCCACGGCCTACGCTGGCGGTGGCGGCGGCAGCCAGCCGGGTGGTGGTGGCAACGGCGGACTCGATGGTAAGCGGCGGGTGTTCTGGCAGTACAGGGACGGGGCGCTTTCCGACCCGAATGATGTGACGTCGGGTTCGTTCGGTAGGGCGACCGATTATCAGTCCGTTAAGAGGGCATTTGACGCGGCTGGCGCGACCATCAGCAGCCAGAACGTTGGTGGTTCGGTTGGTTCGGCCAAGGTGCAGGCAGCGCTCGACGCCGCCAACACCGAGTGCGTGAGCGGCTTCCACCGGCGTCATCCCGGTGAGGGCGATGGCGACTGCCGTGTGGTCGCGGTCGGTGCCATGCTCATCACGGGCAGCAACGAGTACAATGGCACCGCGTTCGACAACACCAACCATGCTGAACTGGGCGGCAAGAACCAATGGCAGGCCGCATGGGACACCTACATCAAGCCCAACCAGTATCACTACGCAGGCTCGCAGCCATATGACGTCAACACTGCATTCACCGATGATCCCAACATGTCCGTGCAGAAGATCATGGCGAGGGACACCTACAACGACATCAACAAGTGGAATGACCCCATCGTGCATATCAGGGACGTGAACAAGTCCATCGTGGTGATCGTTCTGGACAAGTACCAGCCTACCCCTCCAAGCTTCACCCCCACCATCTCCACCGAGGCCCCTCACATCATTCAGGAGGGCCAGCCCATCACCGACAGGGTGACGGTCGGCGTGAAGTCGGGTGACCATTGGATCGACGGCACGAGCGTGACGGCGAAGGGGTATTACTTCACCGGCTCGAAGGATGTGATCCTCAAGCGATTTTAATACCCCTGCCGCGGCAGTCTGACCGGTAATTCCAGTGCTGGTATCACGGCTTATATCAACCGGATCGGGGCGGGGGGGGGGGGTGAATACCCGTGGGTGCCGGGATGGGGGTGCGGTACGGGCTTATCGGGCCGGATCCGGCCCGTGGACGCGTGATGGCGACACAAACGCTTCAAGGGCAGGGCGAAGGGTGGGCCGTTGGAATGCCACTTCGCGCTTTTGCTTATCGCCGGTAGAACTTGGGCTTGTATGCGGGCAGGAGGGCTTTGTAGTCTTTTTCCGTTCCGTGGGCCAGGAGGATTGTCGCCTTTCCCGTTTTCAGTCGCGTCTCATTCAAGGCCAGCAGTATCCGTGCTCCCCGGCCTCGAAGGTCTTTCCTGCGGACAAGCAGAATCGCCGTATCCGCGCTTATGGCCTCAAGCATGTTTCCGTACTCGTCGAGGCAGGTGACGCGGGGCTCCCTTATGAGTTTTCGCAGGGACGCAATACCCTCCCGGTAGGTCTGCGGCTCCGCCTCTTTGATGGCCCGCAGCTTGCGGAAGAATGATTCGACGATGCTGATGTATTCCTTGGCCGTCTGTGTGCGTGACACCGTTTTGCCGCCGGCCCACGCCGCCGCCGTCAATTCGTCCCGGATGTCGCGCGCCTCCTTCTTGGTGGGCAGCCCGATGATGCGCGACCTGTCCGCGGCCTCTTCCGGGTCGGTTAGGGAATCGTATATCTTGGCGAGTGTCTTCCTGCCTTTGCGGCGGATGGGGTCGGGGCTCATGTCTTCTCCTTGGTGGTCATGGCGGTGCCGGTGCCGTTCGCTGGCGAATACCCGGGGGAGGGATGCCGGCGGGGTTTGCCGTTATCTCCTTCGGACCCATCCGACCGACGGACGTTCCTCGGCTTCTTGTCTATGTATGAAGGAGTCGATTGACGGTTCGAATGGGCTGTTATGGCACCCGTATGCGTTCGTGTGGCGTTTATCGGAGGGGGTCAGGGGGAACCTTCGCGCTGGGCCAAACCACATGGGGCGCATCGCGCTGCGCGACGGAAGTCCGGAACGACGGCAAAATAATTCAGACG
>ERZ1031278.313-NODE-313-length-13189-cov-8.533120_pt1 | contig 13189 bp, 10 predicted proteins | sample MGYA00518738_ERZ1031278 | MGnify/ENA primary metagenome ERZ1031278 (study PRJEB33719, sample SAMN04261329) | wastewater metagenome | biome: periurban shantytown; feature: human; material: feces | host: Homo sapiens | place: Peru: Lima | collected 2012-07-26 ...
GCAAAGAACTTCCAACCGTTTGAAGACTTGTTCTCCATGACGGCTCCTTTCCCAATCCTGGTTGGCTTGCCCGTTCAAAACCAACTCTGGGTTCCATCTTAATTCCAAAAATGTGGCGATTGCGTGCGGGAATGCTTTTGCTTTGCCGGCGGTGCGCACGACGAGCCGGGAGCGTGTTGTTTCACCGTCCGGCGAGGAGATGCGATTCCGCTACAGTAGATGACATGAGTAATGGCCGATTCAGTTTGTTTCCCGGTGCGCCGTCGGCGCACAACCTGTTCTCCAAGCGGGCGATTCAATATCAGTGGCGGTCGAACGGCCCCGTGTTCACCAGCGCGATCATCATCGCGTGCGTCGCCGTGTGGGTTGTCGAGATGGTGTTCAGCCTGTTCTGGCCTCTTGGACTCGCAACCATGATCTATTACGGCCGGTTCGACCCGATGACGGCGGTCGCACAACCGTGGATGTTCCTCACGTCGATGTTTCTGCATTCGCCGAAGTCGGTGCTGCATATCCTGTTCAACATGCTGGCGTTGTGGAGCGTGGGGCCGGTGCTGGAGAAGATGATGGGGCATTGGCCGTTTCTCGCGCTGTACGTGCTTTCCGGTTTGGGCGGCGGTCTTGGGCTGATGTCCTGGGCCGCGCTGTGGCCGGGTGGCACCGGGTGGCTTGGTGGTGCCTATGGCGCGTCCGGCGCGTTGTTCGGCCTGTTCGCGGCGATGCTGGTTGTGTACCGGCGCATCGGCGAGGATATCCGTTCGATGCTGGTCTGGATGGCGGTCAACTTCCTGATGCCGTTCCTGGTGGGCGGCATCGCATGGCAGGCTCATGTAGGCGGATTCATCGTCGGCGGCGTGTTCACGTGGCTGCTGATTTCCGGCGTGCACGCGTTGCGCGGCAAGAGCCTGACGTTCCGGACGATGGTGTACGGGGCGGTGGTGTTGGCGCTGATCGTCGCAGGCGTGCTGGTCTGTAATCTGAGCAATCCGGCTCTGACGTACATCATGTGATTGGCCTCTTACCCGGTGAAAGTCCCACCTGGCGCGACGTGTTCGAGAACAGCAGGCGCCTTACGGGTACAGGCGCGTCCACCTGGAATTGAGGGGCGTGGGCGTCGTCGTGTCCGCCAAACGGGTCATGCGCCTGATGGCCCGGCACGAGCTCGTGCCCGTGTCCAGGAGCGCGAGGCGCTACTCCTCGTACAGGGGTGAGATCGGCGAGGCGCCTGTCATCCACTCGGACCGCGGCTGCCACTACCAGTGGCCGGAATGGATACGCATCTGCAAGGGCCGCGGGCTGATCCGCTCGATGAGCGCGAAGGGCTGCAGCCCGGACAACGCGGCCGCAGAGGGGTTCTTCGGCCATCTCAAGCAGGAGTTCTTCCACAAGCGCGACTTCACGGGCGTCACGGTCGACGGGTTCGCCGACGATGCTCGACGAGTACATGACATGGTACCGCGACGAACGCATCAAGACCGAGTACGGGATGAGCATCATGGACAGGCGCATCAAGCTGGGGCTCGTCGGCTGAACGCATGTGATAACCTGCCAGACAACCATACAGACAACGAAGTCCAACAAAACGTCACCGCCCCCGAGCTTGTGATGGGACTTTTGTGGGGTGGGCGGGGCACTGGAGAATGGCTCGGGGTGGAGGCGTCGCACCAATGTGAATTACATGCGTGTAGTTTTCCACATGATGTGGAGAACTTTGTGGACAACTTGGGTATAAGTTGGGTATAACTCGTGGATAACTATGGTGAATAAGTCCGTGTGAGCTCTAACAATGTTGGAAATAATGGGTTTTGACACATTGTGGACAATGTGCACAATGCGAATAAGAGTTATCCACAATTGTGTATAAGTATGTGAATAATGTGGATAACATGGGGAAAACCGGTGGATAGATAGTGCACAACTTGATTTGCGGAGCATCCGTTACGGGTCTCGAAGCCGGGGCGCGATGACGCTGCCGGGATACCATGACACTATGGATATTTCGTCTCAGACCAGTCGGTTCATTGCGGCGCACCGCAATCAGGATGTGCGCGACCTGGCGCTCAGCGCCAAACGCGTGGACGGGCTTGACCTGCCATTCGCGCTCGACCAGATCGCCGGCTGGCAGACTGCGTGCCGCAAGCTGCCGCAATGGGCCGAGACCGACGGCATCGTCTATCCGCCGCACATCTCCATGGAACAGTGCTCTTCCCAGTTCGCCGCGCAGTACAAGGCCGGCATCGCAAGGCGCGTAGCGGGCGCCGGCGGTGCGATGGTCGACCTGACCGGCGGATTCGGCGTCGATTGCTCGTATATCGCGCGTGGATTCAGCCGGGCGGTCTATGTGGAGCGCCAGCCTCACCTGTGCGAGCTCGCGGCTCATAATTTCCGGGCGCTGGGACTCCCGCACATGGATGTGATCAACGGCGATGCGGAGGATTGGCTGCGCGGCGTCGTTGACGCCCGCGCCGCCTCCGCAGACTCGGCCGCAGTCGATTCAGCTACAGCCGTTCCCATCGCGCTGATCTACCTCGACCCCGCGCGACGTGACGCGCATGGCGGCCGAACCTATGCCATCGCCGACTGCACGCCGGACGTACTCGCGCTGAAAGACCGTCTGCTGGCCGTCTCGCCGCACGTCATGGTCAAGCTGTCTCCGATGCTGGATTGGCGAAAGACGGTTGCGGACTTCAACGGTTCGGTCGGCGAAGTGCATATCGTCTCCACAGGCAACGAATGCAAGGAACTGCTGCTGGTGCTCGACCGCGGTTCGCACGACGCCGTACGCGTGATCTGCGTCAACGATGGCGACGTATTCGGATACGTCCATGACATGAAGACCGGCGCGGATTCTGACGGCGTGGTCCTCGCCGCCGCAGGAGAAAAAGGCAGTCAGGGCGGGTCTGCAGAGCCGTCACACGCCGCTCCGGAACAGCCCAGATATCTGTACGAGCCGAACGCTTCGCTGATGAAGGGCGGCTGTTTCGCGCTGCTGGAGGACCATTATGGTATGCGCCAGATCGGCCCGAACAGCCACCTGCTGATATCGGGCACGCCGGCGCCGCAGTTTCCCGGCCGGGGATTTGTCATTGAAACCATCGCGGGTATGGGCAAAAAAGAGCTGAAACGGGCTCTAGCGGGCGTCGACGGGGCGAATATCGCAGTGCGCAACTTCCCGTTGACCGCTGTCCAGCTGCGCAGGAAACTCAAGCTGGCAGACGGCGGCGATGTGTATCTGTTCGGCACGACGTCCGTCGATGGCCGTCATGTCATCGTCCGCACCGTGAAGCAGTGAAACCGCGAAAAGGGTATGACAACAACACAGTTTGGCGGTGGCGCAGCACCATGCCGCGCCACCGCCAAACCGTAACGTCGCTTACCGTCGATATGGAGCTGGCTACCGCGAGGGGATCTCGCCGCTCAGCGCCACCACATCGTCATGATGAATCCGACCATAATGATCGCGAAGGCGATTGCCAGGTTCCAAGCACCGATACCCGGGATCGGCCACGTGCCGTTCGGCGACAGGTAGTAGACCACGGCCCAGATCAGGCCGATGATCATCAGCGCGCAGAACAGCGGGACGAACCAGCGCGGGTTCGACTTGGTGCCCTTGATGGTCTCCCCGACGCGGCGCGTGTTCTCCGCCTGCCGCGACATCATGCGCTGCATCTGCGGGGTCATCTCTGACTTGTCGGCGGTGGCGTTGAGCACCGCCTGCACCTTGTCCATGGAGACGCCGTAATCGTCATCGGCCTCGTCGGTCTCGTTGGTGTCCGTGTCCTTGACGTCGGCGTCGGTCTCGGCCTGCCAGTCCTTCTGGTCTTCCGAGTCGGTTTCGTGCAGCTCTGTGTCAGCCATAAGCGTAGTCTCCATTCAATAGGCTAAAAAATCATAATAGCGGTTACACTCGAAAGTTGAACACACTGGGAGGAATCATGGCCAGACACACCAGCAGGCACGCCGCCCGGCGCACGTGGCTCGGCGGCTTCGCGGTGTGCCTGATCGTGGCTTTTTCCGGGTATCTGCTGGTGACGAACGTGCGCGTGAACCGCACGGCAACGGTCACTTCCGACACGGCGGATCTGGTGGAGCAGCGCGTGGAGCATGTCGACCAGCTGCAGAAGGACATCACCGACCTGAGCGCGCAGATCAACACGCTGAAGGATTTCGCCAACAACAGTGGCTCCTCCGAGCAGCCCTCGGGCACGAGCGACCCCAAGCCCAGCGACACCGAGGACGCGGGCTCCGGCACCATACTGCCGGCGGTGCACGGTCCCGGCATCACCGTGACCCTGAACGACTCCCCGTTGTGGGAGAACATGGTGGACAGCTCGGGCTCGGCCGCGAACATCAACGATTACGTCGTGCATCAGGAGGATGTGGAGGCTGTTGTCAACGCCCTGTGGGCGGGCGGCGCGGAGTCGATGATGATCATGGACCAGCGCGTGTTGTTCAATTCCGCAGTGATCTGCCAAGGGAATGTGCTTCTATTACAGGGCAAGAAATACTCGCCGCCGTTCACCGTGTCGGCGATCGGCCCCGCAGATGCCATGATTCGGGCTTTGGACGACTCGAACGCGGTCAAGTTGTATAAAGAGTATGTCAGCGCATTCGGATTGGGCTGGAAAGTGGAAAAAAAGGACGATCTCGTGTTCGGGCAGTCTGCGGCGACGCTGCAGCCGTTGCGGTATGCGTCCGTGGTCAAGGACGGGAGCGAGGAATGAAGCATTCGCGCAACTCTCAACAGATTCAAGGCGATTTTCAGGATTTCGAGGCGCCTGCCCCTGCTGAACCGGAGTACGCCGGGGAAGTGACCATGGCGCTGCCTCCGGTGCCGATGCCCGATCCGAACGCCCGGCGCGGCCTCGCGCAGCCGGCGGCCAAGCGCAGCGTTCTGTGGTCGGTGCTGGGGATCCTCGGCGAGGTGCTGATGACGCTGGCGGCCGTCTGCGCGCTGTACGTGGTATGGCAGATGTGGTGGACCGGCGTCCAGTCCGAGCACACGCAGGTCGAGACCCGCCAGTCGGCGTCATGGTCCGATCCGGCCGGCGGCGACAGCTCGAAGGTCGCCAAGGCGCAAAGCGGCGACGTGCCGGTCCAGCCGACGAGCGCGAGCGATGGCGAGCTCATCGCGCAGGTGTACGTGCCCCGGTTCGGCCAGGGGTGGGTGCGTAACGTGGTCGAAGGCACGGACGAGGCCGAATTGTCGCTGCATGGTCTGGGACATTATCCGTCCACGCAGATGCCCGGTTCAGTCGGCAATTTCGCGGTCGCCGGCCACCGCAACGGCTACGGTCGACCGCTGGGAGACGTCGACCTGCTGCAGGAGGGCGACGCGATCATCGTGCGTACCAAGGACTACTGGTACGTGTACAAGTACACGACATACAAGATCGTCACCCCGGAGCACTCCGAGGTCATCGCCGCTAACCCGGAGGATCTCAACACGCCTCCCAGCAAGCGCATGATCACACTGACCACGTGCGAGCCGAAATACACCACGGCCACGCATCGTTGGATCAGCTACGGCGAGCTGAGCTATTGGGCCAAGGTCTCGGATGGCGTGCCGCAGGAGCTCGCCACGTCGTCGAACTCGGCGAAGGTGGCGTTCTCCAGCAGCAACACGAGCCAGTCGTTCGTGTCCAAGCTGGGCACGCTGCAGCCCATCGTGCTGTGGGCGCTGGTGGCGTACCTGGTGCTGTACATCGCGGCCCTGGTGGCCTGGCGGTACCCGGTGCTGCGCGAGATTCGCGTCGGCAAGCGCCGCCGTCCGGACGCGAGCATCTACGGATGGCTGCTGCGTCACCAGCCCGGTCCGCTGGTAATCAGGTGGGCGCTGCTGATACTGCTGCTGTTCATCGTCAGCGTGTCGCTGATTCAGTGGGCGTGCCCATGGGCGGCAAGCAACATCCCCATCCTGCAAAGCATGTCGAATTACGCGGTCGATTAGCGGCATGGCCGGTTGGCGGCGATAATGGGAACGCATGGGATGACGGTCGGCGCTCGCCGGTGCCATCCCATAATCAGAACGAGACGAGGAGCGTCATGACGGATTCGGCACGCATTGTGGTGGTGGACAATTACGATTCTTTCGTATACACCATCGTTGGATATCTGAAAACCTTGGGAGCGACGGTCGATGTGGTGCGCAACGACGCAATAGACCCCTCAGATGCCTCTGTGCTGGACGAATATGACGGTGTGCTTATTTCCCCCGGTCCGGGCGCTCCGGCGGATTCTGGGGCCAGCGAGGACGTTATTCGGCTATGTGCCAAGCTCGGCAAGCCCATGTTCGGTGTGTGCCTTGGCCTGCAGGCGCTCGCCGAGGTGTTCGGCTGCACGGTCAGCCACGCGCCCACCATCATGCACGGCAAAACCAGTCTCGTCGAGCATATCGATGATGAGATCTTCGCCGGCGTCGCCAATCCGATGACCGCGACCCGATATCATTCGCTGGCCGTCGAGCCCGACACCGTGCCCGATGACCTGGTCGTGACGGCGTGGACGAAGGATGACCATATCGTTCAGGGCATCAAGCACCGGTCGTTGCCGATGTATGCGGTGCAGTTCCATCCTGAATCGGTGATGACGCAGGACGGCTACCGGCTGCTCGCCAACTGGCTCGCCGTCTGCGGGCAGACCAACGCCGTGGCCAAGTCCATCGGTCTGCAGCCCAAGGTCAACCGCTGACACGCACGTGTGTGTGGCGCCGCGCGTGACGCGCATGACAACGATGATGGCCCGTGGCATGAGGAATGCCACGGGCCATCATGTGTTCTGGGCCGATGTGTGTAGACCGCGCGGCTGGGCCGCCCGTCTTGCCGATCGACCCGCCGCGATTGCCGGTTGCGCTTACCGGCCGTCAGGCGGCCGATCGGTCACACCGCAATGGCAACCACGGCCATTCCCGGCGGTTCAGTTCCCACCTGTCGTCGTGCCGCCGTTGCCGTTGTTGTCGGGATCCTCGGTGGTGGGCTTCTTGGCGGTGACCGAGATGGTGCTGCCCTTGTCGACCTGCGTGCCGGCCGCGGGATCCTGCGTCTCGATGACCGCATCATCGGTCGCGTCGCCGGTGACCTTCAGCGTGAAGTCGCTGCCCAGCGTGGCCTTGGCCTTGGCGATCGTGTTGCCGAGGAGATTGGGCACGCTGACCTGCGGCTTGCCGGTGGACACGTAGACCGTGATCTGCGAGCCCTGCAGCACCAGTTCTCCGGAACCGGGGCTGACTCGCGTCACCGAGCCCTTCTCCACCTTGTCCGAGGCCTCCTGCTCGACGACCGGCAGGAACTTCATGGACGAGAGCTTGTCCAGCACCGTGTCCTTGGGCTGGCCGACCAGACCGTCCGGCACCTTGGTCATGCCCGAGGAGATGTACAGCGTGATCGTCGTGCCCTTGGGCTGCGACGTGCCGGAGGCCGGGTCGGTGCTCACGACCTTGTCCTTCTCGATGGTGGCGCTGTCGGCGGTCTTCGTGACGGACGACACCTTGAAGCCCAGTTTCCCCAGCGCGTTGCGCGCATCCTCCTGGGTGTAGTCGCTCAGGTCGGGCACGGTCACCGACTTGGGGCCTACGGAGAACCAGACCTTCACGTCCGAGCCTTTGACGGCCTGAGTGTCGCCCTTGGGGGACTGCTTGGTGAACGTGCCGGCGGGTTCACCGGAATCCGAATCCTGCATCTCAACGAAGTTGAACCCGGCCGAGGTAACCTTCTCCTTCGCCTGCGCCTTGGTCATCGTCGCCGTGATGGTGGGCACGGTGCCCATCTCCGTGGCGGATTTGCGGCTCATGGTGTAGATCACGCCGAAGATGATCGCCAGCAGCACCACGCCGCTGATGATCGACGCGATGATGATCTTCTTCTTGCGCTTCTGCCTGGCCGCCTCCGCGCGTTGCTCGGCGCGAGACTTGACCGCCAGGGCCTCGTTCGGGTTCTGCGCCGGAGGCACCATCTCGAACTGGCCGGTCGCCGGGTTGTACGCCTGCGTGGGCTGACCCGCGCCGACAGCACTCATTGGCACGGTAGCGCCGCCGTCCTGCTGCTCCGCGGCCTTGCGGGCCTTCACGTTGGCCAGATCGGTCAGCGGGTTGAACGCCGCCGCGACCGGCACGCCGCCGTTCATGAACGTCAGGATATCGTTCTTGAATTCGGCCGCCGTCGCGTAACGGTTCTGCCGGTCCTTCGCCATCGCCTTCGCGCAGATCGAATCCCACATGCGCGGCAGGCCGGGCACGAGCGTGCTGGGCGGCGTCGCCACCTCCGACACGTGCTGATAGGCGATCGCCACAGCCGAGTCGCCGGTGAACGGCGGACGGCCGGTGAGCATCTCATACAGCACGCAGCCGGCCGAGTACAGGTCGGAGCGCATGTCGACGGTCTCGCCGCGAGCCTGCTCGGGCGAGAGGTACTGCGCGGTGCCGACCACGCCCTGGGACTGGGTCATCGTTGCAGCGGAGTCGTCGAGCGCGCGGGCGATGCCGAAGTCCATGACCTTGACCACGCCCTGCTCGGAGATCATGATGTTGCCGGGCTTGATGTCGCGGTGGACGATGCCCATGTGATGCGAGTATTCGAGCGCGTTGAGCACGCCGAGCATCACCTGTTCGGCGTCTCGCTGGCTGAGCGGGCCGTTCGCCTTGATTACGTCACGCAGCGTCTGGCCCTTGACGAACTCCATCACCAGGTACGGCAGCCGCTCCGTGCCGCCGCTGTCGGTCATCACGGTCTCCTCGCCGGAGTCGTAGATGTTGACGATGTTCGGGTTGTTCATCTGCGCCACGGAGTGCGCTTCGCGGCGGAATCGGGACAGGAAGATCTTGTCGTTGGCCAGGTCGGCGCGCATGATCTTGATCGCCACCGTACGTCCCAGGCGCGTGTCCAATGCCACGCGCACTTCGGCCATGCCTCCACGCCCTACAAGTTGGCCGAGCTGATAGCGGCCGTTCGCCAGCGATGCCGGCATATTGCTGCTCATAGCTATTCCTCTCGATTCTTCGGGTCGGTCGTCGCCGTATGCCCGCCAAATTGGTTACGGTTCATGGTGATCAGCGTCGCCGTGTGCGGTGTGCTGGATACGCGGCGGGGCATGCGCCCGCCAAGTCCCATGATGGTCTCATCCATCTGCGCGGTCTCCTGATCGAGCAGACGTCGTTCTATGCGCGACAGCGTGCGCGAAACGGTCAGCGCGTCCTTCGGACGGTCAAGCGGATCCTTGGACAGCATCGACATGACGAACTGCCGAAGCTGCACATCTATGGAATCCGGCAGCGGGGGCACCGGGTCGTTGACGTGTGCGGCGGCGATGTCGACCGGTGTGGTGCCGGTGAACGGCCGATGCCCGCACAGCCCCTCGTACGCGACGACGCCCAGCGAGTAGATGTCGGATTGCGGCGTGGCCTGTTTGCCTTGCGCCTGCTCGGGGGAGATGTACTGCGCGGTGCCGACGACCATGCCATCCTGCGTGATCTGCTCCTGGTTCGTGGAGTAGGAGACGCCGAAATCGGTGATTTTCACCTCGCCCGTAGTGGAGACCATGATGTTGGCCGGCTTGACGTCGCGGTGGATCACGCCGTGGCTGTGCGCCACGAACAGGCCGCGCGCGGTCTGGATCAGTATCGGCAGCAGTTCCGTCGCGGGCAGCGTGCCACGGTCGCGGTAGATGTCGGCCAGCGAGTCGCTGGGCACGTACTCCATGATGAGGAAGCCGATGCTGTCGTGCTCGTAATACTCGAACAGCGCGGCGATGTTGGGGTGCGCCAGATTGGCGGAATTGTGCGCTTCCGCCCGCAGACGGTGCAGCTTGGCCTCGACGTTGCCCTGATCGTCGCGCAGCGCCTTGATGGCGACGGGACGGTTGAGCTGGATGTCGTGGCCTTTCCACACCTCTCCCATGCCGCCTTGCGCCAGTCGGCGATCCAGGCGGTAACGGCGGTGGATGAGTTGTCCTTCGACGAGTTTCATTGTTTCAGGGCCTCCTCCATCAGTGAACGCATGATCGGTCCGGCGGCTTCCACACCGTACTGATTGACATTATGGATAACAACGGAGACCGCGATCTTCGGGTTGTCGGCGGGGGCGAACCCGATAACCCATGCGTCGTTGGTCTGGTTGGAGCTGCCGATCTGCGCGGTTCCGGTCTTCGCCGCGACCTTGATGCCGCTCAGCTGCAGGCTGGGCGCGTCATGCTCGACCACCGACTGCATCATCTGGTTGAGCTTGGACGCCGTGCTGGAGCTGAACGCGGTGGACATCACTTCGGGCGTGGCTTCGGACAGCGTACTCAGGTCGCTGGCCCGCACGCGGTCCACCAGCGTCGGCCTCATGAGCTTGCCGTCGTTCGCGATGGCCGCGGCGACCATCGCGTTCTGCAATGGCGTGGACAGCACGTCGCCCTGGCCGATGGACGCCAGCGCCACCTTGTCGTCGGACAGCGTGTCGGGGAACTTGGCGGCGACGGACTTCATCGGGCGCCCGGACGACGAGGTGCCGTCGATGGTGATCGAGCTTCCGTAGCCGAGCTTCTTCGCCTGCTCGGCGATCTTGTCCTGGCCGAGTTTCACGCCGAGCTGGGCGAACGCGGTGTTGGACGAGTATGTCAGCGCGTCCTGCAGCGTGATCTTGCTGTCGATGCCGTTCGCCGCGGCGGTGGTGTTAGTCAGGTTCGTCGAGGTTCCGGGCAGCGTATAGCTCGCTCCGGCGGGAATCTGAGTATCGGTGTCGTAGTCGCCGGATTCCAGCGCCGTCGCGGCGACGATGGTCTTGAACGTGGATCCGGGCGGGTACAGCTGCGAGGTCGCGCGGTTGATCATCGGGCTGTTGGCCTGCGCGGCGAGTTTCGAATAGTTCGCGGTGGCTTTCTTCGTGTCGTGCGTGGCGAGAGCGTTCGGATCGTAGCTGGGGGCACTCGCCAGGGTCAGGATGCGGCCGGTCTTGACCTCGATGACCACTGCGGCGCCGTCGTTGCTGCCGAGTTGCTGGTAGGCGAGCTGCTGCAGCTTGGGATTGATGGACGTCTCGATGGACGCGCCCTTGTTCTCGACGCCGGTGAACAGCGATTTCAGCTGATCCCAGAACAGCGCGTCCGCCTTGCCGCTCAGCAGCTTGTTGCGGGATGATTCGATGCCGCGGTCGCCGCGCTGGGTGACCGAGAAGAAGCCGGTCACCGGGGCGTACACCGGCCCGTTCGTGTAGGAACGCTGGTATGAGAACACGTCGTTGACCGGGGTCGACTGCGCGAGGATCGTCCCGTCGGACGCGAGTATGGCGCCTCGGGGAGCGCCGTATTCCTGATACAGCGCCCTTGCGTTGCGCGGGTCGGAGCTCAGCGAGTTGGCGCGGATGGCGGTGATGATCGTGGTGGACATGCCGAGTACCACGAACAAGGCGATGACGGCGGTGAACAGCTGCCTGAGGTATTTGTTCATCGCGCACCTGCCTCGATGATTTCCGTGGTCTGGTTGTTCGCCGCCGCGTGGCGGGGTTCCGGTGGCCGCTCGGCCTGCGGTTCGCGTTCGGGTGCGGACTCCTTGTCAGTGCGTTCCTTCAGCTCGCGGTCACGCAGCACCGCCAGCGCCTCGTATTGGAACGTGTCGGACAGTGTGTCCGGCTCCGGGCGGTTCGCCGCGTTCGAGATGATCATCAGCAGCGCGGCGAGCAGGTAGTTCGCGATCAGCGATGAGCCGCCGGCGGCCATGTACGGCATGGTCATGCCGGTCAGCGGGATTACCAGCGTGATGCCGCCGACCACGGTGAATACCTGGAAGGCCATCGTGAACACCAGTCCAGAGGCCAGCAGCTTGCCGAACCCGTCCTTGATCTTCATGGCGGTGATGAACCCGGACGCGATGATCAGCAGGTACAGCACCAGAACGGCCATCAGACCGGTCAAGCCCAGCTCCTCGCCGACCGACGAATAGATGAAGTCGGAATTCGCGAACGTGGTCAGCCCCGGCTGCCCGTGACCCAGGCCGGTGCCGGTCATGCCGCCGGAGGCCATGCCGAAGATGCCCGTGACCAGCTGCCACGAGCCGCCTATGCGGTTGTACTGCTCGTCGCTGAACGGGTGCAGCCATGAGTCCACGCGCTGGCCGACGTGGCTGAACACGCTGGCCGCGGCGACCGCGCCTACGGCGAACGCGATGAAGCCGATGACGATCCAGCTTCTGCGCCCGGTGGCCGCGTACAGCATTGCGACGAACATCGCGAAGAACATCAGCGACGTGCCCAGATCGCGCTGCATGATGAGCACGCCCATCGAGATCAGCCACACCATGATGATCGGACCGAGGTCCTTGATGCGGGGCAGCTGGAGTCCCAGCACCTTCTTGCCTCCCACGGCGAGCTGGTCGCGGTGGTCGAACAGGTAGGCGGCGAAGAAGAACGCGAGGAACAGCTTGGCGAATTCGGCGGGCTGCAGCGAATATCCGCCGATGCGGATCCAGATCTTGGCGCCGTTGATGTTGCGCCCCAGACCGGGGATCATGGGCGACAGCAGCAGTATCAGGCCTATCACCATGTTCACGTACGAGTATTTGCGCAGCACACGATAGTCGCGCATGACCGCCACGAGGATGCCACACAGCGTCAGGGCTATGCACAACCAGATCAGCTGCCTTGAGCCGACCGAGGAATTACCGGACTTGTCGATGCGCGCGATCATCACCACGCCGATCGCGGTCAGCATCAGCACGCATGGCAGAATCGCCTGGCTGGCGTACGGCTTGAACCGCAGCAGCAGTCCCCACAGCACGAGGAACAGCGCGCCGACCACGGCCAGCAGGCCGATGTAGTTGGCGGGGAAGTGGCCGTAGACGCGCAGGAACATCTGGTAGAAGGCGACGACGCTGATCAGCATGGCGAACAGCAGCAGCGACGCCTGACGGAGACGTATGGGGATCATTGGGCGTCACCGCCGTCTGTGCCGGTGGACGATGCGTCCGTGCCGGTATCGCCCGCGGTGCCATCCGCAGTGCCGCCGTCGGTCTGGCTGCTGCCGGCGCTTGAGTCGCCGTCCGTGCCGTTCGACCCGGATGAGTCGGATGAGTCGGATGAGTCGGACGTGCCGTTGCCCGCGTCGCCGGACGACTTGGACGTGTTGGAATTGTCGTTGAAGTTGCTTTTCTCCTGACGGATGACCTGCACGTGCTGGATGGCCTCGTCATAGCTGTTGAAGGTGATGCCGTCCTGCAGCT
>ERZ1031278.325-NODE-325-length-12771-cov-9.239462_pt1 | contig 12771 bp, 7 predicted proteins | sample MGYA00518738_ERZ1031278 | MGnify/ENA primary metagenome ERZ1031278 (study PRJEB33719, sample SAMN04261329) | wastewater metagenome | biome: periurban shantytown; feature: human; material: feces | host: Homo sapiens | place: Peru: Lima | collected 2012-07-26 ...
GTTGATTTCCGGCGGCATCGGCGCTCTGCTTGCGGGGCGTATTTCCGACAAAATCGGTCGTGTGCCGATGATGAAGATCGCGGCGGTGCTGTTTCTGATTTGCAGCATCGGTTGTGCCATTGTTCCCAATATTGTGGTGCTGGTCGCATTCCGTATTATCGGTGGTTTCGCGGCAGGTGTCGCGGCCATGGTCGCGCCGGTGTATATCGCTGAAATCGCGCCGACCGACGAGCGAGGCGTGCTTGGAGCATTCCAGCAGCTCGGCATCGTCGTGGGTATTTTCATCTCACTGCTGGTCAACGCGCTTCTGGTGCATATTTCCGGTGGCGCCAGCGTATTCATGGGTCCGCTCGAAACGTGGCAGTGGATGTTCCTGTGCATGGGCATCCCATCGATCGTTTACTTCCTGCTGGCCATGACCATCCCTGAATCTCCACGCTACTTGGTTGCCCAACATCGAGACGAGCAGGCCGCAGCCATTTTGGAACGCATCAGCGTTGACCCAACTCCGATTTCCGATCAGATTGGCCGCATCCGCTACTCCATCGGCATCGACCACAAGCCGTCGTTCCGTGACCTGGTCACCCCGCTTGGCCGTTTGAAGCCAGTCGTGTGGGTTGCCATCGGATTCATGATTCTCAACCAGTTCACCGGCATCAACGTCATCTTCTACTATTCGAACACGCTGTGGGGTGCGGTCGGCTTCACTGAAAAAGACTCCTTCACCATCACCGCCATCACATCGCTGATCAACATCGCAGCCACCATCGGCGGCACCTTCCTGGTTGATCGCGTTGGCCGCCGCCCAATGTTGCTCGCCGGATCCATCGGCATGGTCGTGGCCCAAGGTGGTTTGGCGGTGCTGTTCGGTACCGCTCCGATGGGGAACGGCGCTCCTTCGCTCGGCGCGGTCACCGGCCCTCTCGCCCTTGTGTTCGCCAACGCGTTTGTGGTGGCGTTCGGCCTGACTTGGGGCACGGTTTCTTGGGGCATGCTTGCCGAAATGTTCCCGAACTCCATGCGTTCCGCCGGCATGTCGGTGGGTACTGCAGTGCAATACACTTCCAACTTCATCGTTACCGTCAGCTTCCCGGTTCTGCTTGGCATCAACGTTGGCTTGGTGTATGGCCTGTTCGCCTTCTTCGCACTGGTTTCCTTCTTCTTCGTGCTCAAGTTCGTCAAGGAAACGAAGGGCGTCGCTTTGGAGGATATGGAAGGCTGATCGAAGTCTCACGCTACACGCCGCCCGGGTTTCGTTTGTTCAGATGTGCTCCTCACCGTCCTGCAGTTTGTGCCACTGCTGCAGTGTGGATTCCGTGCGCTTGCGGAACACTCAGATGAAATGGCTTGCCGACGTAAAAACCACGGGCGCAGGCCGCTTCGCTCGCGGTTGACGCGGTGTCTGTAGCAGGTGTACCGCCTGTCCACCGTGCGCAATTCCGACGTGATCATGGTGCTCGACCATGGCCGTATCATCGAACGCGGCTCGCATGACGAGCTCATCGCGCAAAAGGGCGAATACTACCAGCTCTACACAGGTGCCGTAGAACTCGAATAATCTAATAGTCTCCTGAATTGGAGCGATGCGAGCACACGCTAGCGTTCTACACTAGCCGCGCTTCGATCCCTGTCGGCTGATACCGCCCTTATGGCCGGTGGCTTTGAACGGCATGGATCCTCTGGAAAATCCCTTGCTTTGAAATTGCGATTTTGAAGCGAGGGATTTCTTATTGTCTTTGCCATGCATGGTATTCGGCTGCGGCCAGCCCGCCTTCCGTGAAGGCGGTTCCGTCATACGTTCATGAGACTGCTGCATGAGCAGCGATTATAATTGGCTTGCGTAATCGTTGCACAAATCTCGCTTGGTTTGTCGTTATGTCAATAATAGGTTATCCTTTCATGGGTAAACGATTTACTAAATTGGAGAGCGAGACATGGCGACGATTAAAGAAATTGCGCAGCGTACCGGGTTTTCTCAAGCTACGGTGTCTCGACTTCTGAATGGGGATCCCACCCTTTCCGTGCGTGAGGGGACGCGTCGTAAGATCATTCAGGCAAGCGAAGATCTCGGCTACAGCATGCAGACCAAACGCATCGTCGTTCCTCACAAGGTCGCATTGCTTGATAATGAGGAGTCTGAAGAAGCGTTGCGTGACTCCTATTACACTGATTTGCGTTCAGCGCTCGAACGCAATGCGGAGCAACAACGCATGGAAATGACGGTGTTCCACGACCTTGATGACATGATTGCGTGCAGTTCCAAGTTCGACGGCTTCATGGCGATCGGCGCTGACCGGATTAGTGAAAAGGACTTGGGGCGGTTGCATGAAGCCATGCCATATGGCGTGTTCATTGATGTGAATCCGGCGCCGAATCTGTTTGATTCCGTGCAACCTGATTTGCAGCAGACCATACATGATGCGGTTGCGGCGTGTGCGGCCAAGGGCATGAAGCGTGTCGGGTTTATTGGCGGCAAGGGCTGCCTGATGAACTTCTATGAGGTCGATGAGGAGAACCGCGCTACGTATTTCCGCCGTGAAACGAGACGTTTCGGCATTCAGTCGGACGGGCTCGTGTATTCCGACGGACTGTTCACGGTGAGTAACGGACGCGCTTTGGGGGAGCGGTTCGTGCATGACCATAATGGTGTGCTGCCGGATGCCGTGATTGTCGCCGCCGATGTGATTGCGGTGGGCGTGCTGCAGGCGTTCAATGCGGTCGGCGTGCTGGTGCCGCGCGACATCAGCGTGATCAGCATCAACAATCAGACGATTTCGCAGTTGACCTCACCGCCGTTGAGTACCTTCTCCATCGATCAGAACGAGCTTGCGCGTGTGGCGACCTTGGCATTGGGCGACGCCATTTCCGGCAAGCGCACGATTCGCCAGCATGCGTATCTGTCGACGTCATTGGTGGTGCGTGACAGTTTCGTTCCGGCGAAATAGTGATGCTTAAAACGTTACTCGTCTAGTGATTCTTTTTACTTTTACATTCTTGTGAATCCTACTTAAGAATCGTCCATAATCATGAAAAAACAAGCGAAATAGTTCGCGCCGCATGCTATAGTGACAACCGAAATGCGAGCGATGATCCGTTATCAGCGGGGAGCTTCCGGAAGAACGGTCGTGTCAGCGGCTTATTAGACCCGGCGGGAAGGCCCGAACAGCCGAACATACGAGCGGTCGTGCGCGTAACAAAAGCATGGCAAACGAGGTGGTACCGCGGTGGCGGCGTCCAGCAGGCGCTATAGTCATCGTCCTCGTAGGAGATAAATAGTAAGAACCTACGAGGAGATACGGTGAGCAAAAACAACGTGTATCCGAAGGCAGCTGCGGGTGAGCAGAGCGCCAATGTAGCGCCGAACCCCAGTTTCCCGAAGCTGGAAGAATCCGTCCTTGATTATTGGGAGAAGGACGACACTTTCCAGAAGTCCATTGAACGCCGTCCTTCCGGCGATCACAGCCAGAACGAATTCGTCTTCTTCGACGGTCCGCCGTTCGCCAACGGCCTGCCGCATTACGGCCACCTGCTGACCGGTTACGCCAAGGATGTGATTCCGCGTTACCAGACCATGAAGGGCCACAAGGTCAATCGTGTGTTCGGTTGGGATACGCACGGTCTGCCGGCCGAGCTTGAAGCCCAGAAGGAACTGGGCATCGATTCGGTCGATCAGGTCAAGGAAATGGGTATCGACAAGTTCAATGATGCCTGCCGCGCCTCCGTGCTCAAGTACACCAACGAGTGGAAGGACTACGTGCACCGTCAGGCACGTTGGGTCGATTTCGAGCATGGCTACAAGACGCTGAACATTCCATACATGGAATCCGTGATGTGGGCGTTCAAGCAGCTGTACGACAAGGGCCTCGCATATCAGGGCTACCGCGTGCTGCCGTACTGCCCGAAGGATCAGACGCCGCTTTCCGCGCACGAGCTGCGCATGGACGCCGACGTGTATCAGGATCGTCAGGACACCACCGTGTCCGTGGCCGTGAAGCTGCGCGACGAGGAAGACGCCTATGCGGTGTTCTGGACCACCACGCCGTGGACCGTTCCCACCAACTTCGCCATCGTGGTCGGCGCAGACATCGACTATGTGGAAGTGCGTCCGACCGAAGGCAAGTTCGCGGGCAAGAAGTTCTACCTGGGCAAGCCACTGCTCGGCTCCTACGCCAAGGAACTCGGCGACAACTATGAGATCGTGCGCGAACTCAAGGGTGCCGAGATGGAAGGCTGGCGCTACTACCCGGTGTTCCCGTACTTCGCAGGCGACGAGAACGCCGTCGAAGGCAAGGTTCCGGGTCCGGAAGGCTATCAGATCTTCACCGCCGACTATGTCGATACCGTTGAGGGTACCGGTCTCGTGCACCAGGCTCCGTACGGCGAGGACGATATGAACACGCTCAACGCCAAGGGCATCAAGAGCGTTGACGTGCTCGACGCGGGCTGCAAGTTCACCGCGCTGTGCCCGGACTACGAGGGCATGTACGTGTTCGATGCGAACAAGCCGATTCTGCGTAACCTGCGTGCCGGTGACGGCCCGCTGGAGCGTATTCCGGAAGACCAGCGCGCGATTCTCTTCCAGGAGAAGAGCTACGTGCACTCCTACCCGCATTGCTGGCGTTGCGCCACGCCGCTCATCTACAAGCCGGTGAGCTCGTGGTTCGTGTCCGTCACCAAAATCAAGGACCGTCTGCTCGAACTGAACCAGGAGATTAACTGGATTCCGGGCAATGTGAAGGACGGCCAGTTCGGCAAGTGGCTTGCCAATGCCCGCGACTGGTCGATCTCGCGCAACCGTTTCTGGGGTTCGCCGATTCCGGTGTGGGTGTCTGACGATCCGAAGTATCCGCGCGTTGACGTGTACGGTTCGCTGGACGAGCTGAAGGCCGACTTCGGCGACTATCCGCGCGATAAGGACGGCAATGTCAACATGCACCGCCCGTACATCGACGAATTGACCCGCGTCAACCCGGACGATCCGACCGGCAAGAGCCACATGCACCGCATCACCGACGTGATGGACTGCTGGTTCGAATCCGGTTCCATGAGCTTCGCCCAGTACCATTACCCGTTTGAGAACAAGGAAACGTTCGAACAGCATTTCCCTTGCGATTACATTGTGGAATACATCGGCCAGACCCGTGGCTGGTTCTACGTGCAGCACATCATGGCGACCGCACTGTTCGACAAACCGGCATTCAAGAACGTGATCTGCCACGGCATCGTGCTTGGCTCCGACGGCCAGAAGATGTCGAAGCATCTGCGCAACTACCCGGACGTGAACGGCGTGTTCAACGATTTCGGTTCTGACGCCATGCGTTGGTTCCTCATGAGCTCGCCGATTTTGCGCGGCGGCAATCTGATCGTGACCGCCGATGGCATTCGTGACACCGTTCGCCAGGTCATGCTGCCGGTGTGGAGCTCGTACTACTTCTTCACCCTGTATGCGAACGCTGCCAATAATGGTGCCGGGTTCGATGCTCGTGCGCTGCATGCCGATGAGGTTGCCGCACTGCCGGAAATGGACCGTTATCTGCTGGCACGTACCCGCCGACTGATCGAGAAGACGCAGCATTCGCTGGATGACTTCCTGATTTCCGACGCATGTGAAGCCGTGTCCGATTTCATCGACATGCTCACCAACTGGTACATCCGCAACAATCGTGACCGTTTCTGGAATGAGGATGCGAACGCGTTCAACACGCTGTACACCGTGCTTGAAGCATTCATGCGCGTGATCGCACCGCTTGCTCCGATGGAAGCGGAAGCCGTGTGGCGTGGCCTGACCGGTGGCGAATCCGTGCATCTGGCCGACTGGCCGTTCCTTGCCGACGAGCAGACTGGCGAAGCGAGCGAACTGGGCCGTGTGCTTGTTGACGATCCGACTCTGGTTGATGCGATGGAGAAGGTGCGCGAAGTCGTGTCCGGCACCCTGTCTATGCGTAAGACGAAGCAGATTCGCGTGCGCCAGCCGCTGTCCAAGCTGACCGTTGTGGTGGAAAACACTGCCGCCGTGGCCGCATACGACGAGATTCTGAAATCCGAACTGAACGTGAAGAACGTTGAATTGTGCACGCTTGAAGATGCCGAAGCCCAAGGCTTGAAGATTGTCAACGAGCTGCGTGTGAACGCTCGCGTGGCAGGCAAGCGCCTGCGCAAGGACGTGCAGTTCGCCATCAAGGCTTCCAAGTCCGGTGCATGGCATGTGAACGCCGAAGGCGCTCCGGTATGTGAGACTCCGAACGGTGAGATCGTGCTTGAGGAAGGCGAATATGAGCTGATCAACAGCGTGGAGGAGAAGAACGCCGAAGAGGCCGCCAACTCCGTTTCCGCCGCGCTGCCGACCGGCGGCTTCGTGATCCTCGACACCGAGCTGAACGATGATCTGATCGCCGAAGGCTATGCGCGCGACGTGATTCGCGCTGTGCAGGATGCCCGTAAGGCCGCCGATTTGCAAATCTCCGACCGCATCGCACTGAAGCTCGTTGTGCCCGCCGAAGACGTGGCCAAGGTCGAACAGTTCAAGAAACTCGTCTCTTCCGAAACGCTCGCCACTTCTTTCGAAGTGACGGCCGGCGATGAGCTGAACGTTGAGGTTGCCAAGGCCTGACCTGCCTAATTGGTGAAAACTGACGGCTGAAAGCTGACTAATGCCGGTTAGCCGGTGAACGGTCGCCAACATAACAGGTCCCGAATCCGATGGATTACTCCAGAAGGTTCGGGACCTTTTTAATAGTCTGCTTGAGAAAGTCTACTTGTCTTTTTAAGGTATGCATGATCCGGTGGGTCGATTTTCGTCATGCGGAACTGACGATAAGTGATGATTTGGATATGGAAGCAGTATCCGTCATAGTCAGTAATCATGCAGAACGATGGTCTTCCATGAAGGCATTGCAATCTCGCGGAGACTATACGGTTTCCGATGCGAGAGATGCAGGAAAGAGCTCTTCCATGCATGCCACTATGTCACCAAGATTGAGTGCTTTGGGTGTGCCGGGTGGCTGGGAGAAACTGTCTCAAGATCGCGAAGCGGCGATTGACGACTTGCGAACTTGGGGCGATTACCGGTATTTCGGGGCATTGGGCCAACCTTCGTACTGGTCAGGTGAACGGAGTAAAAAGTTATGGTCTGACGCAGGTGCCTCGCGTTGGGAAATGGTTACACGCAACCAAGGCCAGGAATTCGTTCAAGGTTGATTGCTTCCATTGGCTCAAAAGGTAGCTGAGCGTTCCGTTCAAGCTGTACAAGATGGGTTGATGGGGAAGGATATTGTTGACGAAGCGGGCAAAAATAGTGCGACGAGTCGCACTGCGACGGGACTGCATGCGCCGTCAAAAACCGATAACGCTCGCGCTTGGTGTGCATTGATGGGCGTGTCTGCTTTCCCTACGTGGGTTTGCACCAGTGCTGGAAACGATGATCGTGATCCAAGTACGGCTCTGTTTCAGTTGAAAGGATCTATCCGCTTCGCTGTGCTTCCCATAACAGACAAGCCTTGGACGGTTGCGAAATATCGATCGGTAGTTCGTAGTAGCGCGCTCGCCGAATTCGGCATACAACAGAAGACCACGACGACCGACATGACGACAATTAGCTCTGCTGCTGATTGGTTGCGCGAAAAAGACGTGTGTGCCTGCGTGCTGTTCAACCAGTTTGTTTCCGACAACGCTAGCGCGCCGGAACGTTGGCTTGAACCAGGAGAAATAATTCCTCTGTAAATGCAAAGATCGGAGAAAAACATGGACGATGACCCCATTCCGATTAGTTTGGTTGGAAAAGAAGAGCAGGCGAGAGAGGGAATGTCGTTCTTAGAGCGACGGGGATATAGTGATTTAACCATTCCGACGGTCATTTGATTTCACGTTCGCTCCTCTGATTGTTTTTCATTTATGTGATTGTGGCTTGATAATTCAAAAGTGTTTTGTGTTTTTCGAAACGCGAGAGGTGAATCATTGTTACGACACGCGATGATCTCTCGCATGAGGAAATATAAGGGTTTACTTCTCTTTTGTCAGTAATAGCTGACTGGAGGAGGCAGGTATCCGTTCTGCTCTCGCGAGGTTTTTAATTCGCTCAGTCGATAGAACGGATTAGAGTGAGACGATTCCTGAGCCAATCAGCTCAGGACTTCATTGAGGATGGGCCATGATTCACCAGCTCGGACACATCCAACTACCATTCCTGAGCCAATCAGCTCAGGACTTCATTGAGGAACCGAGCCCGCACCGTCCGATAATGATGGCGACGGCGACAATTCCTGAGCCAATCAGCTCAGGACTTCATTGAGGAGACAACCTAGATGGGTCAATCGTGGACTGGCATGTTGATTCCTGAGCCAATCAGCTCAGGACTTCATTGAGGAGCGGAAATCCTCGACCGAATCCACCAACTGCAGGAACAATTCCTGAGCTAATCAGCTCAGGACTTCATTGAGAGTCTATTGGCTCTGATTGTCGTTGTGCACCCTGACTTGTGAAGCCGCTTTCTGAATTAGGAATAGCTGCTATCAGGGAGGGCAAGAGAACTATGTCAAATTTGACGTAGATTGTGGCATTTTCTGTGGCCAAGTTCATCCTTGATGAAAGGATTTCTACTTGTAATGTAGTATTGGTGCGTATGATGCTGAGAATTGACGAGCGCGATTTGAGGTCGAAGCTCAATGAGCACAGGAGCCTTATTGGATATGGTTCCAAGGGCGACGGCATCGCCAACATTGTTGCGGGCCTATTCTATATTCCAACAGCATGGACGTTTGCGGAATTGCCGATGTGGGCGCGATGCTTATTTGCTGTGCTGGGTGTTGTGATAATCGCGTTGGGTGTCGCGAGTATTGTATGCAAGGGACTCACTTCCGAAAAACTATATAAGGAAATCGAATCGATGAACAGAAGAGCTAGCTCTCTCATTGCGGTCAAGGATGGCATGGACGCGCTGTCCAACCGGTATCTGACGTATTACGACGAGCAGTGGAATTGTTGGTTTCTTCCGAACCATCGTTCATTTGATTCGTATGAGGAAGACAAAAGAAAGCTTTCGTCATATCTTTCGTCGGAATTCAAGATTCCGTCTGACGATTTCCAAATGAGATTCGTTGGAACTGCGACCAGTACAAAGTTTTCTACCGCGCATAATGAGGAGCGCACTTACGATTACCGGTTGTATCTTGCGTCGGTGATCCGGATTCCTGATGCTTGGGATGCTGAAGGTGAGTTCGCGATTGGATCCAAGAAGTGCAAGTGGATGACGGTCGATGAAATGCTGAACGACAGGAAAATCTACGCCATCAACCATGACGTAATCCAAATGCTCAAGGATCTCATCTGACACATGTTGAGAAGTTCACTTCGCGTATAAGTCTTCCCCTTTCTGTCCGTAGAAAGCCATTTTAACTCAAGTAGATAAGTTATGTAAGAGACATGCGAGAACGAGAAGATTTCCTGAGTGTCCAATAGACGTCCGGATTTTCCGCCACAACGTCGCGTATATGTCCGGCATTATCGGCACTCGTGCATCCAGCCGTGTCTGCAGTTGCCTCCCATGGAGGGTGACTGGACTGTGATTTTGATGTATGCCTAGATGCTGCTTTGCAGGCTGTCTGCACAATTCGAAATTGAAGCAAGAGTTTCGGATTGCGCAGCCGCAATTGACGGACGGTGCGTCTTTCGGGTGCAAAATGCCTTGATCGAAAGCCCGTGTCAAACGGAGCTCTCACGTTATTGCTGTCAAGAATTGGGGGAATAGGCATCAGGTTTGAGGATTGCCTGTTGTTAAGGCCGAAAACGACTCAAGGAAATCTCGGTGGTAGAGATTGTTAAGTCGGAATGGTCAAAATTGTTAAATAGAGGTTAGTGAAGGTTGATATATGCGATCTTGCAGAGTTGGTGTGATGTGCTAGGGGTGAGCGCCCTCGTTGACGCCCGGTTTGGCGACATCCAGGGTGCTCTTTTCTCTGGGAGATGTTTTCGCTAGAGGATGTTGCTTTGGTTTAGCCAGGCACGTAGGTCATGAATTTCCTGATTGCAGATGCCGTGAGCCATTCCTGGATATTCGAAGTAGGTGAGATTGCCGGTTTGCGCGAGTTTGTTGCGCGCACACTGTTGGTCGGATAGTGGAATTGTGCGGTCTTCGCTGCCATAACAGAGTGCGAATCGCGTGCGTCCGGTCGCGGGCAAGAGATCAGCGGCTTCGCCTTTGAATGACGGACTCATCAAAATCGCCATATCGAACACATCGGGATGTTCCGCAATCATGCGATACGATAGGTATCCGCCTTGCGAAAACCCAATTAATACTTTACGGAACCGCACATATGCGGGCGAATCCAGCAATCGTACGATGGCATCGCCCACGGCACTGCACTCACGTCGACGCTCTCCTACGGAACATCCATCTGGATACCAGTAGTAGCTTCCGATGTAAGGACGTTCATACGTGCCTCGGAACGACAGATAATTCGGATGCTGGGCAGAAGCAATGGAGTTGTCCGTTGAAGATACGTCTCGCTTCGGAACATCATAAATCGCATCAATGATGCGGATCATCTCATTTTCATTATTGCTGAATCCATGAAATCCCAAGAACAGCAGATTATCGCCGTCCGTTTCGCAGGCTGTCACATCAATGCTGGTACTCACGTTCAAACGCATATCAACCTTCCATCGCATGTCGATAGTATGCGGATTTCCAACGGCACCATAACGGTGGATAGCGAATTGGAAAAGGGGCGATGCTCACCGTCATGCTGCCGTTGGTTGAAGGAAACACTGAATATGTGGCGAAGTTTACAGCAATCCATCGGCGTGCAATGCGTTGAACATGCGGTCCAAGCAATCCACAAGCAGCGGATAAGGCATCGCCACATTCACGCGCACGCAGCCGGCGCCGGCCTCGCCGCATAAACGCCCGTCGGTCAACGCCACTTGCGCTTTCTCAAGGAAGTATGTGGCTGGATCGTCGATGCCGAGCGGACTGAAATCAAGCCATGTAATATAGGTGCCCTGCGGCTTGATGTAGCCGACGCCAGCGAACCGTTCACGCATTTGTTTGTCGAACAGGTCAAGATTCCTGCGCACGTAGGCGAGTGCGTCTTGGAACCACGGGTCACCCTCGTTGTATGCGGTGGTGGTGGCAATCGCGCCGATGGTGGCGGTCTGATGCTCGCTCCACTCCGCCTTGACTGCCCACATGTCACGATCCTTAGGATTGGTGAGCAGCACCTGCGCACACTTCGTGCCTGGAATATTGAACGACTTCGACGCGCTGGTGGCGGTCATCGACTGCAATGCTGCCTGTTCGCTGATGGTGGGGAATGGAATATGCTTGCCTTCGAACACGAACGGAGCATGGATCTCATCATTGAAAATGCGCACATCGTACTGCGCTGCCAAATCGCTTAGGCGTAGTTCTTCCTCCAGAGTAAGCACTTTGCCGATCGGATTATGAGGATTGCAAAGCACGAACGCATGGCATCCGGCCGCAAACGCGCGTTCAATGGCGTCGAAATCGAACAGCCACTGCGCCTCACCGGTTTCAGTGTCGCCGCTTTGCAGCATTTCGATTTCGATCACATTGACGTCATAGAGTTTCGGCACGCTTAGGAACGGCATGTAGGCAGGTGTCGGCACGATCACGCTGTTGCCTGCGCCGACCAGTTCGCGCAGGAAGATCTCGTATGCTTCAAGCACGTCGGGAACCACGCGAATGATACTGGGGTCCACATTCCAGCCGTAATGTGTGCGCTGCCAGCCTGCGCATGCCTCTGCCACGCGCTGCTTCCAAGGGTCGGGAATGTAGCCAAGTTTGCAATGGTCACAAGCGTTGTCGATGGCTTCCTGAATGCAGGGTGCTAGGCCGTAGTCCATTTCGGCGATGAACGCGCCGATGCAGCCGGGGTAGCGTGTCCACTTGTCGGAGCCGACTGCGGCAAGATCGGCTGCGGTGGTGTGGTCGATGGCGTCGGCGTCAAAGCCGGAACCGGTACGATGCTTCATTTCCATGATTTCTTCCATGGTTCCAGCATGACGTACCGATGCTTGCACGAACAGTGTGTTCTTGTACTGAAAGCAAAGACTGTTATGAAGTTTTCTTATATCAGATGCTTTTGCTATTCAATTATTAATCTGATTATGTCGATGCTGAAAAAATAAGAAACATTCGCTTGCGTCAGCATCCTGCTATCGGGGAATCGGCGAATCAGATGCTTTCCAAATACTGGTGCGACGCTTTTTCGATTTCGTCCTTGACGCGGGCGACCGCTGGGCGATCATCCGCTTTTCTCGTGACGAAACAGACTGTGCGGAACGCGTTGTCGTCGGCAATCGGAAGCGCGGCCAAGTCAGGCTGCGTTCCGGCGGTTGTGGCCAAACGGGACACAATCGAGACGCCCATGCCGACTTCCACGAGATTCTGCGTGGCCCAATAATCGTCGGTCGAATGCGTAATCTCCGGCGTGAAACCGGCGGTACGTGCTAACGACACCAGATTCGCCCGACAGGTCTCGCAGCCGGCGATCCACTGTTCGCCGCGTGCCGAAACCAGCTGGACCGGCAGATGCGAGCTTTCATACTGGCGTGCGATCGTATTGTTCGCGCTGATCAGCAGCATCAGCGGATCGATACCGAAGGGGGAGACTTCCAAATCGTCCGGACCAACTAAGGCAGGCAGTGAATTGTATTGGAAGATGATCGCGCAATCGGCAAGCCCCTGTTCCAACGCGTCCATGGCCTCAGGCGGCTCCATCTGCATGAGGCTCACGCGAATGTCGGACGTTT
>ERZ1031278.336-NODE-336-length-12559-cov-17.916987_pt1 | contig 12559 bp, 7 predicted proteins | sample MGYA00518738_ERZ1031278 | MGnify/ENA primary metagenome ERZ1031278 (study PRJEB33719, sample SAMN04261329) | wastewater metagenome | biome: periurban shantytown; feature: human; material: feces | host: Homo sapiens | place: Peru: Lima | collected 2012-07-26 ...
CGTAATCGAAGTGCTTGGAGAGCACCAGATCGTTGGCGGCGCGCACGATGTCAACATCGGTGTCAACGTAGGCCGGGGCGTTGCCGGCACCCACGCCGAGGGCGGGCTTGCCGGAGGAGTAAGCGGCCTTGACCATGCCCGGACCACCAGTGGCGAGGATCGTGGCCACGCCCGGATGCTTCATCAGGGCGCCTGTGGCCTCGATGGACGGATGCTCAATCCACTGGATACAGTTCTCAGGAGCACCGGCTTCGATGGCGGCGTCGCGCACGATCTTAGCGGCTTCAACGGAGCACTTCTGCGCACCGGGGTGGAAGCCGAAGACGATCGGGCAACGGGTCTTCAGGGCGATGAGGGACTTGAAGATGGCGGTGGAGGTCGGGTTGGTGACCGGGGTGACGCCGGCGACCACGCCGACGGGCTCGGCGACCTCATCGATGCCCATCACATCGTCTTCGCGGATGATGCCCACGGTCTTCTGGCCGGCCAGATAGTTGGTGACGTGCTCGCAGGCGAAGATGTTCTTGGTGGCCTTGTCTTCCACGAGACCACGGCCGGTCTCGTCGACGGCCATCTTGGCGAGAACGAGGTGCTTGTTCAGAGCGGCGATGGATGCCTTGGCGACGATACGATCAACTTGCTTCTGGTCGAGGTTCTCGAATTCGTCGAGAGCCTTCTTGGCGCGGGCAACCAGCGCGTCAACCTCGGCCTCAGCTGCGGCCTGCTTCTCTTCTGGGGTCGGCTTGGTAGCTTCGACCTTCTTCTTTGCTTCTGCCACTTGGGGTCCTCCTCGATCTTCTTGGGGTATATGGCAAAGTTCTGGGCCATCGCCTCGTCACCTCAGTTGCACCAGCGGGATACCGCCTCAGTAACCGAAAATGACCGGTGATGCGTTGTCACATTGCACATGTGACCTGAGCCACAATATACCGAACGGTTCGGCACGATGCACACGCACAAAATCGACGGCGTTTCACGTGCGATATTGAACAGTTTTTGTTAAGAGTTGTGCGAAATATCGAACAAATTCTCACTTTATTCGGCGATTTGGTACTTTTTGTTCACTTTTTACCGAAAATCACATGCCTGCAAACAACGCAATCCGACAACTTTTTTAAATCAAGTTTCCAAAAGTACTCATTTTCTCCACATTTCTAGAAAATTGGTTTAAAAAAGTACCCAAATCGCCTACAAATATACGATTTTTGTCTCACAATCTCCGCGTCGAGGCACATGAAAGCCACTTTCATAAAGTATACTTGCATATATCTCATCGCACAAAGGGGTAAACATGAGGGCAATGCCATCGACCGCAGTGAAAGCGCACAACCGCAGTGCCATGGCCCAGTATCTGTATGGCCATAGCCATGTCACCAAGCAGGAACTGGAACGCGAACTCGGCCTCAGCCTGCCCACCATCACCCAAAATCTGCACGCACTAGAAGATGACGGACTCATCCGCAAAGGCGAACTGCAGGATTCCACCGGCGGGCGCAAGGCGCAAAATTATGAGTTCAATCCCGATCATCGCACTGCCATCGGGGTAGTGATGCGGTCCAACGAACTGCGCCTGTGCGCGATTAACCTGTACGGCAACGTCATCGAAAAACGCAACGATGCCCTGCCTTACCGCAACACCAACGTTTACTACCAGCGTATCGGCGGCATCATCAACAACTTCGCCGCCGACGTCGAAAAGAAGCACGGCAAGGTGCTCGGCGTCTCGTTCGCCATCCAAGGCATCCTCTCCCCCGACGCCACCACCATCATCTTCGGCACCATTATGGGCAACACTGGGCTCACGCTCGAAACCATCAGCCAATCGGTCCATTACCCGTGCATGATGATCCACGATTCCGATGCCTCAGCCATGGCCGAACTCTGGTTCGACTCCACGCTCACCGATGCGGTGTGCGTCTATCTGGAGCGACGCCCGGGCGGCGCGGTGATCGCGGGGGGCAAACTGTATCAAGGCCCGAACCAGTGCAACGGCGCCATCGAACACATGACGCTGGTGCCGGGCGGCCGCGAATGCTACTGCGGCCAGCGCGGTTGCATGGACACCTACTGCTCGCCGGAGACCTTGCCCGAGGATTACGAAAGCATTCCCGGCTTCTTCAGCGTGCTTGAGCAGGGCGAACGGCATCATCGCGAGCGCATGGATGAGTGGCTGGATTACGTGGCGCAGGCCATCGTCAACGCGCGATCCATCATCGCGGGCGACGTGATTGTCGGCGGTGAAGCAGCCCAGCATCTTGAAGACAGCGACATCGAGGATCTGAAGACGCGCGTCATCGCACGCAGCCCGTTCGGCACCGACCATTTCAATCTGCGCAAGAGCTACTGCGCCGAAGATCAGAACATCATCGGTGCCGCGTTGCGGTTCGCCGAGAATTATCTCGACGGCATCTGCGGTGCTGCGGAACGCGGCAGGAAATCAAGGGCTTCCACCAAAAGTGACAACACGTCTACAATGGAGTTATGAGAAATCCACCGTTGCATCGTTACGCCACTCGCCCAGGGCTGTACTTCACTGACGACGGTGGTGCTGACGTCGTTGTTCGTTCCGAAACCGCCGATCAGGTTTGGTTGTGCATGCTGGAGCCCATTGATGAGCCCAGCGCTTTCTTCCAAGACGCCATCCGTCTGTTCGAGGACCCGAATATCTCCTTTATCCAGCAGATTCATGAGTTCCCGGTGTGCACGCGCATCATCGAACATTTGTATCTGCGCGAGACCCTGTTTCGCATGACCGGGCCGAACTACGGCCTGTGGTACGTGCACCTGCCCAAAGCATGGGACGGCATGCGCTATGGCTACCGCGTGGACGGCGCATGGGACCCGAAACATGGCGTGCGCTTCAATCCATACAAATTCCTGCTTGACCCGTATGGCAAGGGCATCGACGGCTCCATGGAGCTCACCCCCGCCGCCTTCTCCTATGAATGCGATGTCGTGGACCGCAAGGTAATCGGCTCGGCATACGGTGCCATGAGCACCGTAGACTCGCTCGGCCATATGCCGGTGTCCGTGGCCATCGACGATCGCGATACCCATAAGCATGAGGGCGACCCGCAGCACCCGCATGTGCCGTGGCGCAAAACCGTCATCTATGAGATGCACGTCAAAGGCTTCACCGCCAACGCACCGTGGCTGCCCGAATCATTGCGCGGCACGTACGCCGGACTCGCACACCCCACCACGCTCGCCTATCTGCAGGGTCTAGGCATCACATCCATCGAACTGCTGCCGATTATGGCCAAGCAGGACGAGCTCTTCCTGCAAGAACACGGCCGCAAGAACTACTGGGGCTACTCCACCCTCAGCTACTTCGCCCCCGAACCCTCCTACGCCACTAAAGCCGCCCAGGAGAAGGGCGCGGCCGCCGTGCGCCAAGAAGTCATAGACATGGTGCGCGCACTGCACGAGGCCGGCTTCGAAGTCATCATGGACGTGGTCTACAACCACACATGCGAAGGCGGCGTCGAAGGCCCGACGGTCTGCTGGCGCGGCCTCGACGACCTGGCCTACTATCGCCATCAAAAATCCAATACCGGTCGACTCGAAGACACCACCGGCTGCGGCAATACGCTGGACTTCACCAACACGCATGTGGTCACCTTTGCCATCGACTCATTACGATACTGGGCCAAGCGTATCGGCATAGACGGTTTCCGCTTCGACCTTGGCGTCACGCTGGCCCGCCTGGAAGGCGAATTCACCCATCATCACCCGTTCCTCTACGCCCTGCGTTCCGATCTGCTGCTGGGCAACCTGAAGCTCATTATGGAGCCGTGGGATCTGGGCAACCTCGGCTGGCGCACCGGCCAATTCTCCGTGCCGTTCGCCGAATGGAATGACCGCTTCCGCGACACGGCCCGCACCTTCTGGCTTGAGGATGTGGACGGCGGCTCCGATTTCGGGCGTATCAGTTTGCAGGAGATGTCCACGCGACTCTGCGGCTCGGCCGATCTGTTCGCCACCGAACCAGGGCGTGGCGCTCCGGCCTCCATCAATTTCGTGTCCTGCCACGACGGTTTCACGCTGACGGACCTCACCAGATACCGCTCCAAGCACAATGAAGCCAACGGCGAAAACAATAATGATGGCTCGTCGGTGAACCATTCCGCCAATTTCGGCGTCGAAGGCGTCACCGATGATCCAGACGTCATTGCGGCACGCGAACAGGCGGCCATGAACATGATCGGCATGCTGCTGCTCTCGCTGGGTACGCCGATGATGCTCGCCGGCGACGAATTCCGCAACACGCAGGACGGCAACAACAACGCCTACTGCCAAGACAACGACATCACGTGGCTGAAGTGGGATTGGATGTATTCCACCAACAAGACGCGCGAAATGCGCCGCTTGGAAACCGTGTCTCGACTGGTGGCGCTGCGTAAATCACTGGACCTGTATCACCACGAGGATTTCTTCACCCGACTGACCCAGATCGGCCTACTCAAGCCCTCAAGCCGCGTGCAGTGGTTCCTGCCCGACGGTACCACGCCGATGGAGCGTGACTGGTTCGATCTGGGCGTACGTAGCTTCACCATGCGATTGCTGTCCAACAGTGAGGTGGACGTGTGCATTGTGGTCAACGGCACCGCTGACGACCGCACATTCCGCCTGCCGCCAGACACTCACTGGACGCCTAAATGGTGCTCGGCCGAAATCAACGGCCGTCGAGCCGGGCATGGCACTCAGGTCGAGGAATGCGATTTGAACGGTGACACCACCGTCTGGACGCAGCATGTACCGGACGCCAGCGAGACAGTACTCAAGATGGTCGAAGAAGTGGCCATGCAGCGTACGGAATCCTCGACTGAGAATGAAGCGGATACCATCAAATTCGCGATGCCAGTAACAGATCACGCCGCAGACGGCACCTCGTCCGCGCCTCGGGATGAGGTATCAGCTGATATGCCCGATGCCCCTGTGGATGATACACCGGACACTCCCGTCGACGACAATGTCTGGACCATGCCGGCGCTGAGCATCACGCTGATGAAGCAGGTGTGAGTCACACTCAAGACAGCGCGACACAAACACAAAGGCTCTCCGCGGAATTCCGCGGAGAGCCTTTGTATGCTCGGTACAGGACAAGCGAAATTAACGCTTGGAGAACTGCGGGGCGCGACGTGCCTTGTGCAGACCAGCCTTCTTGCGCTCCACGACGCGAGCGTCGCGGGTCAGGAAGCCAGCCTTCTTCAGGGCGGCGCGGTTGGCATCACGATCGATGGCGTTCAGAGCGCGGGCAACGCCGAGGCGGATGGCGCCGGCCTGGCCGGTGGTGCCGCCGCCGTCAACGAGGACGATAGCGTCGAACTTGCCTTCGAGCTTGAGCAGAACGATCGGGGAGTTGACCTCACGCTGCAGCAGCTTGGAGGGGAAGTACTCCTCCAGAGTGCGGCCGTTGATGGTCCACTTGCCGTCACCCGGAACCAGACGGACACGGGCGACAGCCTCCTTGCGGCGACCGGTGCCGTAGCCCGGCTCAATCGCGGAGGTGCCGGTGCCAGCGCCAGCGTTGGTCTCGGTGGTGTAGTTGGTGAGCTCCTCTTCGGTCTCGACAACCTGGGAGTCGTTGGTGTTTTCAGCCATGATTCTTATCTCCTCTCAGGTTTCACTTGGCCTGCTGCGAGACCTGGGCGATCTCGAAGACCTGGGGCTTCTGCGGGGTGTGCGGGTGCTCGGCGCCACGGAAGATACGCAGGCGGTCGAGCTGCACCTTGGCCAGACGGTTCTTCGGCAGCATGCCCTTGACAGCGTTCTTGATGATGCGCTCGGGGTTCTTCTCGAGCAGCTCGGCGTAGGAGTCACGACGCAGACCACCGGGACGGCCGGAGTGCGAGTAGAGCTCCTTGCCCATCTTGTTGCCAGTCAGAGCAATCTTGTCGGCATTGATGATGATCACGTGGTTGCCGGAATCGGCGTGCGGAGCGTAGGTCGGCTTGTTCTTGCCGCGCAGCAGGATTGCAGCCTGGGTGGCGAGACGGCCGAGCACCACGTCGGTGGCGTCGATGACGTACCAGTCATGAGTCAGATCAGCTGGCTTCGGAGTGAAAGTTTTCACTGGATTACCTTTTCTATATTGTGTTCCGGGTCTCAGCTGCTTGGTGTGGCTTGGTCAGGGCCGCATCCAAGAGGCGTCGAACCTCATTATCCGTGGGCTCCCTGAAAGTCCTCGATGGCGAGTGGGATAGCGCTTTGAAGGACCCCTTAGGGAAACACAACAATCCACTAGTATATCGCCGGGCTTGACATAGGGCAACTGGGGACACTCCATTGGGTTTATGGCTTCTCTTCCCCTATTTATGGTTTCTCTCCCACCCACTTCGGCTAACCGACTCACCTACGGTGAGGCAATTCCCTGCCTTCTCTCAGCTATCGCTTCTTTCAGGCCTCGTCTACGGACAGTCCACTGGACTGTCCGCTTAACGACTCGGCTCGTCAGAGGGAGGTAAAGCGGGTCAGGAATTGAAGATTTGGGCGAAGCGTTGGGCACCGGGGGTGTCGAAGAGGGTTTCGAGCGGTACCACGTTGCCCTTGGCGTCGGCCAGTGGGATGCGCCAGTTCGGGTATTCGTTGTTGGTGCCCGGCTGGTTCTGCGCACGCTTCTCCCCCACCGCGTCGGTGATCGAGGCGGCGAGCAGCTTGCACGGCGAACCCTTCAGTGCGCGGTACAGCGCGTCGACGATATCCGCCTCGTGATCCTCACGATGTTCGGCAAAGTCGGCATCAAGATAACCCTGCTCGACCAGCATGGCCAGCATCGCATCCTGCTCGGCCTTGGCGGAGGCTTCGAATTCCTCGGCCGGGCCGGTCAGCAAGCCCAGACGCTCACGAATCTTGACGTGCTCGTATTCCAGGTAACCGGCGGCCGGCGGCAAATCGTGCGTATTCACGGAGGCCAATGCATACGGACGCCACTGGGAGGGGGCGCGGAACACGCCGTCGCACTGCTCGAACCATTCAACGGCGCAACCGAGAATACCGTGGCTCGACAGGGAATCGGCCACATGGTCCGGCACCACGCCGAGGTCCTCACCTACGACCACGCCGCCGGCACGAGAGGCCTCGATGGCCAGAACGCCCAGCATGATGTCTGAGTCGTAGTACACGTAAGCGCCATCCATAGCCGAACGGTTCTCGGGAATCCACCACAGGCGGAACAGACCAAGGATGTGATCGATGCGCACCGCACCGGCACGGGCGAACATGCCATGCACCATATTGCGGTAGGCCTCGTAGCCGGTGGTCTCCAGATTGATCGGGCTCAGCGGCGGCTGGCTCCAGTTCTGGCCTTGCTGGTTGAACATGTCCGGCGGTGCGCCGACCGTGGCTCCCTTGGCGAAGCGCTCGGGATTCCACCACACGTCAGCGCCGGAGGGGTGCACGCCGACGGCCATATCGGACATGATGCCGATATGCATGCCGGCGTCCTTGGCTGCCTGTTGGGCGGAGGACAGCTGCTCGGCGGCAATCCATTCCAGCCAGCGGTAGAAGTCCAAAGTGTCCGGGTACTGCTTGCGCAGATTGGCGATTTCCGGGGAGTTGCGATTGAACTTGCGCTCCCAGTTGCCCTCCTCGCCGTTGGGCGCCCCCCACTTGTCGTAGCACAGGCACCACGTGGCATACGCCTCCAAGTCGGAACCACAGTCCGCCTTGAATTGGTCGAATACGCTTTGGCGTTCGGCGGTACGGCCGGCCTTGAAGATAATCCACAGGGCGTGCATCTTGCTGCGCCACATGGCGTCACGGTCGATGAGCTGGGAATCACCGTTCAGCGGTTCGGTGTCGGCATGCAGTCCGTCGACGGCATTCTTGTCGCCCTCGCTGAGCGTGGCATATTCGGCGATCGCCTCAGGACGGATGTACGTGAAGTTGATCAGGCGACGGCTTACCGGCAGATACGGCGACGGGGTGAGCGGGGACACCGGCTCGGCGGCATGCACCGGATTGATGAGCACGAAGTCGGCACCAGTCTTCTGCTTGGCGTCCACCAGCATGGTCTTCAGATCCTCGTAATCGCCCACGCCCCAGGAGTTGGAGGAGCGAATCGAGTACAGCTGGGCCATCCAGCCCCACAGACTGCCGCCCTTCATCGGGTCAAGCAGATCGACGCGATCAGGTGCACTGATCAAAGTGGCGTCTTGCACACGGTCGGCGACCTTGACGTGCAGCGTATGGTAACCAATCGGCAGATCGGCGGGAATGACCACAGCCGCATTCGAAATGAACGTACCATCCAAGTCGTAGGCCTGGGATCCATCTCCAGGACCAACTTCAATGGTGCCTTGATATGGCTCGCCATTCTCCAGCGTGATGCTCGCCGAAGGCACGTCCAGAATACCGGTGTTCACCAGCACCCGGTCCTCGCTACCGGCGATATGCAGCACGGTGGGTGCCACCAATCGGGCGTAACGCTCGTTCAGAATGCGTCGGATGGCGATGAGTTGGGCGCTCTCGCTGGAGGCGTCGATGCCCAGCGCTGCCAGCACCTCGATCAGGACGTCATCGTCTATCTCGTGGTAGTCATGGCTCATGCCCAAATAACTCGTGCCGACACCGACCAACTTGGCCAGTCGAATCAACGGACGGGCCAGACGCTCTTCACTCTCGGTAATCTCACTCATAGCCCCAGTCTAACGCCGTTTGATTGCGCCACACCGTAAGAAAAATGCCATGATTCCGCCAAATTATGTACTTTTTACCCTCACATAGTGAGATGTGAGCGCTCACAATGGTGGACAGGGGGTGATTGCCGGCCAAATTTGCGCGGCAAAACACAGCAATAGTGTGCTTAGCGGCGGCTTTCCACGGCGTGCCGCACCTCGGCCGAGGGGTCGTTGGCCAATTTGGCAAGCATCGCTTCGGACGTATTGGGGTTCAGTGCCACGGCACGGCGGACCATCGAAGAAAGCACCGCCGGTGCTCCCTCTTCGGATTCGGTGCCAAGTACGCCCAAGAAATCCAATGTCTCCGCATCCGCAGTGGGGTCCTGCGCACCCTCAAGCCGCATCTTCCAGCTGGTGCGCTTGTTTTTCAACGCCGTATCCCGGACCGCAGGCACCGGGTCCTTGGTCAGACGGCCGACCAGCCAATTCTTGTCGTCCCCGTTGGCGGCCACGGCTTGACGCACGGACGGTTCGGGGTCTTCGGAGAGTTTGACCAATACGTTCGGGAACGGCATGGTGTCGGCGAGGAACACACGATCGGCCACCGGGGTGTGCGGGTTGCCGGCCACAGCCTCCAAAAGTGCGGTGGCGCGGGAGAACGCCGCCTGATCGGCACGGTCAGGCAACGGCCGACGGGCGAATTCGGACAGTTCGGCCGGGTCGGTGGAATGGCGCAGACGCTCGTATGTAGCGGTCAGCGGTTCGAAATCCACCGGAGCGGCGGACTCGGCTGCGGACTGCGCGCCTTGGTCCTGCTGCTGGGCGTCCGTGTCGGTTGCAGTCTCGGCCGCGGCCTCGGTTGCGGCCTCGGTGGGCTGGGTCTGCTGGCTGGTGGTGTTCTCGTCGGTCATGATGCCCAGCTTAGTCATACAGGCGTCACGCGAGCGGAACCGGAATGTTGACCATGTCAATCGGAGCCGGCACCACAGCGGCATTGAACGCTTCCCGCACACGCTCCTCGAATCGCGCGCAATCATCCTGCGGCACCACCGCGGTCAACTCGACGTTCACCGCATACGATTCATCCTCCTGACTGCCACCAAGCTGCGCCAGGATCTGCTGGAATCGGGCCAACTGCGGGTATTCGAGGCGAACCCGGTATCGCTTGGCGGTCATGATGCGGGCGGCGCGGGCGGCTTTCATCGCCAATGATGCGGCGGATGAGTACGCGCGGACCAGCCCACCGGAGCCCAGCAGAATACCACCGAAATATCTGGTGACGGCAACCACGCAATCGGTGGTGCCCGACTGCTTGAGTACGTCGAGAATCGGCTTGCCGGCGGTACCGGACGGCTCGCCGTCATCGCTCATGCGTTCGGACAGTCGCCCATCCGCGCCTCCGCACACGGCGGCATACGCCACGTGTCGGGCTTTCGGATGCTGCTCACGGATCGCAGCCACGAACGCGAGCGCCTCGTCGAGCGTATCGACATGGGCGGCGTCGCCGATAAATTCGGACTTTTTTTCGACGAGCGAATCGTGGGCAGGATCGTCGGGCGTGTTGAGAATCGTCTGCATGAGCGTGTTCCGGTGGTCGACTGGCTGGGTGTTTGATTGAGCGCGAGGCTAGGCAGGGCTATCAGCGTTCGGAGACGACGACGTTATAGTCTTCGCCGGCGAAGTAGGCGGTCAGGCAGGCGATCATCTGGCGGGTGAGCTCCTTGAACGCGCCGTCGGCACGCCAGCCGACGTGCGGGGTCAGGACGATGCCGGGCACATGGCAGATGGCGTCGTCGGCGGTCAGCGGCTCATGGTCGAACACGTCGAGTGCGGCGGGAACATCGCCCTTTTGCAGTCGGGCAAGCAGCGCACCGGATTCGATGACTTCGGAGCGGGCGGTGTTGATGAACAGGGTGCCGGGCTTCACATGCGCAAGGTTCTCGGCGGTGACGATGCCGCGCGTGGCGTTGTTCAGCGGCAGATGGACGGAGATGACGTCGCTGGTTTCGATGAGCTTGTTGAGATCGTCGACCGGAGTGGCACCGGAGCGTTCGAAATGCTCGGGCGGCACATGCGAATTCCATGCGGCGACCTCCATGCCGAGGGCGCGGGCGATGCCGGCCACGGTGGAGCCGATGCCGCCCAGTCCGATGATGCCCATGCGACGGCCGGCGAGTTGCAGTCCATCGCCGCTGGCCCACGCCCAGTTGCCGGCCTTGACGTCCTTATCGAGTTGGCCAACGCGGCGGATGAGCTCGAACAGAAGGGCGAAGGTGTGCTCGGCCACGGCGTGATCGCCATAATGTTCGGCGTTGCAGACGCGGATCTTCAGCTCGCGCGCCTTATCGAGATTGAGGTAGCTGGCGACGCCGGTACCGCAGAACACGATGCACTTGACGTGCCCCTGCCCGCTGATGGTGCGCAGCAGATCGTCCGAAATGTGGTAGCCGCCCACCAGCAGGGCGTCGGCATCCTTCAGACGCTCGGCTATGGTCGCCTCGTCGGACGTGAATTCCTCGAACATACGCACGCGGGCAACGTCGTGGAGCGCGGGGAACTGGGCCTTGATGGGCTCGATCATCGAGTCAAGCACGGACGGCATCACGACGAGGGGCAGATCGGTGCGTTCGCTTTGGGTTTCGTAAATCTCGGTCATGGGCTCCACATTAGGAGGCCGGCGGGAAAAGCGTCACCTTGCGGCTTCCCCTCCTTGAGACCAAGCCGAGCAACTATTGCTTTGCCGCCTGCTCCTGCGTGATGTTCCATTCCTTGACGACGTTCTGGTCCGCGCCCATCGAATAGATGACATCCCAGATGCGTTGGCGTATCTGAGCGTCGTAGGCTTCGTCCCAACATGTGCCTATGGGATGGTCGCTGGATATCGGGCACCATTGGTAGTTGCCTTGATGCACGTTGGCGGTGGACACCCAATCGATGCGGTTGACGCGCCACGACCCCTTGACGCCCTTCTTGCCGGCGAACTGGATGCGTGCGGTCACACCCTGATTGTTGACCAAGGTTTCCGGCGTGTTCGCCGACTCGGTGACGGCGTTGCCCAGACCGTAGATAATCCACGTGCCGTTATAGTTCTCGATGGGCTGCGCACAATGGCAACCGGCACCGTAGATAACGTCGAAGGCACCAGTGTCGGCAAGCTCATGGGCTTCCGAAATCTGCCAGGAATCGGCGTAATCAAGGTATTCCTGCACCGAGTGCATGGCGATGGCCACCACATCGGCACCTTGCTCGCGGGCCTTGTTGGCCTTGTCTACCGCGCGCTGGATGTCGCTGCCGTGATTCGGGTCGCCGTCTTCGCGCAGACGATCCACCTGCCAGTCCTCGTCGGCGGTCATGCCGTTGAGGGAGACCGTGCCGGTGACCAGACCCAGCTTGCCGCCGCCGGTCGGGGAATCGATGACCAACGGTTTGGTGGAGTCGGCTTCGGTTTTGTACGAGCCGGTCTGGGCGATGCCATCGGCCTCAAGCGTGTCCCACAGACGGGCGATGCCATCCGCCCCCTGATCCCAGGAATGGTTGGTGGCGTGTGTGCAGGCGTTGTATCCCACGTTGCGGGCGGCATCCGCCACTTCCGGCGGAATGTTGAAGATCGGGTACGCGGCATATGGGCCGCCGCGCTGGGCGATCGGGGTTTCGAATTCGCACACGGCGATGTCCGAAGCCTGAATGTACTGCTTCATCGGCGCGAACAGCGGGTCGAAGTTGAAGGCGGTGCCATCCGTGGCGTTGGGGTTCGGGCCTTGGAAATGGCTCCACAATCCCTCATGGAACAACAAATCGCCGTTGACCAGCATGGCGATGCAGTCCGTATCCGGGCAATCCGGTGAATTGCCGTGATGTTCGGTCACCGGTTTGGGCGTGTTCTTCGCTTTATTCAACGCGACGTCCGACACTCCGGCGTGTGCGGGGCCATTGCCGTC
>ERZ1031278.353-NODE-353-length-12025-cov-8.029490_pt1 | contig 12025 bp, 9 predicted proteins | sample MGYA00518738_ERZ1031278 | MGnify/ENA primary metagenome ERZ1031278 (study PRJEB33719, sample SAMN04261329) | wastewater metagenome | biome: periurban shantytown; feature: human; material: feces | host: Homo sapiens | place: Peru: Lima | collected 2012-07-26 ...
GTCACTTTCACACCGTCGAACACGTCTCCCAACGTGAACGTAATCCAATTCGAGCTTTCATCGGCTTTGATGCCGGTGATGCGCCGCGTATGCGCGCCATCCACATAATACCAGTCGCCCTTCGTCGTGAACCGAATGTAATCGCCGACCGTATAGTTGGCGAGCGTCTGATTCACTGAATGCAGGTATCCGCGATGCACTTTCGCCTCAGTGGATGATACCGGTTGCCAGTAGACGGCTGCGGCTTCGTTCGCATACGCCTGAAGCGTGTTCTGCCGCTTCACGGTCGAATGGCTGGAATCCACGCTCTCCCAAATCGGCGCTCCCGCATTTTCCAGAACATCCGTGTAGGCCGATACGACGAGCGTCCTGTCATCGGATTTGCCGGACGTGAACCATTGCAACGAGGCGAGCTTGTCGCCATCATCCGTGGCGGACAATGATGCGATGCCCGGCTGTATGGCGGACGCGCTGAAATAGTGGGTTTCGCCGCCCAACAGTGGGTGGCCGGTCTTCATATGCCACTCATACCCCAACCCGTCAGCCGTGCGCGCTGGGAAGAACCCGATGTCGCAACCGTTCTGATAGTTCGTGATGTTCGTCAAAACTTCGCCGACGTAATTCAAATCGACCGCCTGATAGTTCGCTTCGGACTTGCCGACCTCTGCTGCCTCCAACACGACCGGCACGCTGCTGTGGGGCCAGCTCATCGCCTGTTCGACGAGATTGCGTGCGACCGTGTTCCATGTGACGTCCTTGTAGTGCGTGTCGTATTGGGTGTCCGGCGAACCGTCCGGCTTGATGAGGCTTTTCCCCATCGCCTTCGCCGGAAGAATCGTCCTGTGGTCGAAATACGTCCACATGCCTGAAGCAACCAAGGTGAGAACGCCAGAGTCGGCGTCATAGTCTCGACGCATAAGCACTCCGCCGACCATTAGTCCATCATCTTCGGCGACCATGACGGTCTTGCCGATTGCGGCGGTGTTCCTCAAATCCAACAGCCGCGCATCGTTGGCGATATATTGGATGCGAGCGTCGCCAGACGAAGCGTAGATTGGCACTTTGACGGTGAGCGAGTCGGTGTCGTTCAGCCTCATCTCCCATTCGGCGGAAGTGTGCGGCAATGGGATGATGCGGCGCCCGGTCAGCAAATCCGCGAGATAGATTTTCACCGCCAAGCCTCCTTCCATTCGACCGTCATCGTCGGCTCGCCCGACTGCACGCCCAATGGGGTGAACTGTATCGTCGCGTCACCGTAGGGACGGAACCAATTCTCCTCGGTGAGAAACATGCTCAAATCCGACTGGTTCTGAAACAGGACTCGTTCATCGTCGAAATCGAACACCATCGTCTCGTCTGGATTGATTTGACGGTGGAATTCGATTGCTTCGCCGGTTTCGACGCAGTGGATGCGCACGCCTTCGGATAGTCCGCCTCTGATTTTCACGACAAGATGCGTCGGCGCGAAACTGCTTCCGGTGATGGCGACACGTCCCGGATTGCCGACCTCGCCTTCAGTCAGCGGGTCGGTCAGAGGGGCGAGGATGCCTTCGCCGTCCGTCGGCACGCCGACCGTCTGCGAGCACAACGGCCCATACAGGTAGGGGGATGGTGCGAGCAGTCCAATCTGGAAGCCGGCCTTGCCGCGATACCGGTATTCGTCCACGGTCATCGACCTGAGTTCCGCATCGCATGATAACGCTTCGCCCGCGCCTTTCTGCACGGTGACGGGAACCAGACGTCCGGCCATGCCGCGGAGACGGCGCATCATCTCGTCGGTGTCTTCGACCGTGCTGGTCGCATAGTATCCGTTGACGGTGATGGTGCGCCCGTCATAGTATGTGGTGCCGGGAACGGCGTTGCCGTCAGCCCTAGCCCAAGCGTCCTGTTCGGTCTTGGCTGACGGCAAATCGTCGAAACCGCTCATGGACACCAATGTGAACTCGTGTCCGGCATCGCCGTAAAGCGTGATGTCACCAACGGTGACGGTTATCGTGCTCAAGGTCTGACACTTCCAATCATCTCATTGTTCAATGCGTATCCGAATCGGCGTGCCACCAGCTCCACGTCGCTCAACGGGCTTGCGACCACATTGTCGATGTGGACGCCGCCTGTGGACTGTGCCGCCGCTACCTTACCAGTATAGTCGGTAAGCCGCGGCTTCGACACCACGCCAAAGTCGGCTGGGCTGATTTGATTGAAATCCAGCGAACTCAGCACGTCATCGACCTGACCGCGCACGAACGCGCCTTGAGCGCCGATGGCCTTGCCGAAATCGCGCATAAGATGCTCGCCAGACACGGACGTATAGCCTGAACCGGAGAACGGGCCTACCTTAGCGGGAGAGAACGGGAAGAAGTCTCGAACCTTCTGCAACGCGCCCTTCACCGCGCTCTTCACGTTTTCGACCGCATTGAGAATACCCTGTTTGAAACCGTCCATCAACGCCGCGCCGGAATTGACCAGCCACGAGCCGGCACCGGCGAACAATCCCATGATTCGGCTCGGAATGCTCCCGATGAAGCCGAGAATCTGACCGCCCAATCCGGAGAACGGTCGGGCGATGTTCGAGATAATCGACGGAATCATGCGTACGACGGCCATGAAAATGCTTGGGAAGTTCGCGGCGATGCTGGTCACCACGCTGACGAAGGCGCTCAACAGCGTCGGAAGACTGTTGACGATTCCGGTCACCAATCCGCCGATGATTGCCGGCAGCTGGTTGATGATGGCGACGGCGATGCCCGGCAGAGCTGCGGCCAGTGAGGTTACCACACTGGTGATGGCGGACATCAATGCCGGAATCAGCGTCGGCAATGCGGTGGCGATGCTCTGGCCGATGGACGGCAATGCGGCCACCACGGTGGACCCCAATGTTTGGATGCCGGAAGCCAAGGATGCTCCGAAGCCGCTGATAAATCCGGCGATTGCTCCGCTATTGTCTCCGATTGCGGAGAACGCGACCTGAATGCCTGTTACCAGCGCTTGACCGAGCGACGTCATGAGCGACGGAATCTGGCCCGCCATCGTTGCGAACAGTGTGGCGAATGTTTCCAGCATCGGCTGACCGTACGTGCCGATGAAGCCGGGCAGCTGGGCGAACATGGTGGAGAACGCCTGCGTGATTTGCGGCAGAATCGTCATCAACGCCGGCCCGAGCGTCTGTCCTACGCTTACGAAAGCGTTGGCGATGCCCGGCAGTGCGACGGTGACGCTGGAAACCATCTGTGGCAAGGCTGCGGCGAACGCGCTCGCCATTGCCGGCAGTTTCGTCTGCACGCCTTCCATCGCATTGTCGAGACTCGACTGCCATTCCTCGAACTTTCCGGCCATCTGACTCGGGTCAAGCTTGAACAATGTCTGGAATCCGGTGGTCAGGCCGGTGAACAATGCGCCAGTCACACCCAAGGATGATGCGATGCCGCCAATCTTGCCGATTGCCGCGCCGACTCCATTCACGGCTGCGCCGAAACCTTTCAACGCGCCGGAAGACACTTTCAACGCTGCGGAGCCAATGGCGGAGAAGGCCACCTTTCCAGCGGACGCCAGTGGTGCGAACCGTCCGACGAGACGTGTTACCGCACCGCCCAACGTGGCGGAAAGTCCGGCACCGACCGTCTTCGCCGCGGATGTCAACGGCGTGAACGGATTCTGTCCTTTGAACGAGCCGAAAATCTTTTCCGGAATTCCACGGAACGGAATGGACAATGTGGATGCCGCTTCAGAACCGAACGATTTGAGTCCGCCCTTGACGGAGGAGAGTCCGCTGCTTACCGCAGACCCGAGTTTGGACATGGTGTTGCTGATACCGGTCGAGTCCAGCATTTCACTGAACACAGTCTTGAATTCAGCCGCCTTGCCTTTCACGTTCTCAACCATGGTGAGCACGCCGGATTCCACGTCGGCTCGAAGAACTTCCATCTTCGTCTTGGCTGCGGCGGACGCGCTGGAGAAGATTTCGGTGAAAATCTCCTTGACCGGAGCCCACTGCTGCGCCGTGTTTTCGGCATAGTTGGACAGTCCGGCCTTCAGGTTGCCGAACGTCTGCATGATGCTGTCGGACGCGGACACCGCAGAACCGACCAATGGGAGGAACACGTTCGGAATGTCGAAGCCGGTAAGCTCCTTGAATTCGCGGCCCACCTGCACGAGCTTGTCACGGTAGATGTCGGCGCTCTGTCCGGCAGTGTCCAACGTACGGTAGATGTCCGAATCCACTACGATGGTGTCAACGGCTGCACGAATGTCATTGAACGCCTGAATGAGGGCTGGAGCCTTCTTCCGTGCGGCGACGTCCACTTCGGTGCTGAGGGTTTCGAACGCGGTGGTAAACGCTTCGGGAAGCGCGTCCACGTCTGAACCCATCATGTTCAAACCGTTTTGGAGAAGCTTCACGTTGTCGGATACCTGTCCGACGCCGTTCCACAGGTTCACTGCGGCCTGCTCGACGATGCCGAAGCCTTCCGCGCCTTTCTGTCCGAAGCTGAACGCGCATGAACCCAAGTCTTCGAACGCTACGTTGAATCTGCCGAGCGCGTTCTGCACTTTCGTCGATTCCGCCAATGTTTTCGACATCGCGTCGGCCATGGAGGCGAGCTTGTCGATTGCCGTGGACGATGCGGACACCGCTGCGCCGAACGCGCTGGTGAAGCTGGAGCCGAGTTTGATGAGCGTGTTCTTCACGCCAACCAGTGCGGTACCGATGAACGGGATGCGCGAGGCGAACCGGTCGTTCGTGGCGACCATGAGGGAGAATACGGTGGTTCCGATGACGCCTACCGTGTTCAGAATGTCACCCAATGAGGTTAGGAGGTTGATGTTCTGCGAGTTCGCGCTGATAAGGTTCGTCAACGGGGCGAGGAACTGTTCGACCTGCTGCGCGTTGAACGCCTTGTTGACGGCTGGAGCCAGCTGATTGATGAACGTTACAGCCAGTGTGGAAGCTGCGTTCGTCAATGGTACGAATCCTGCGAGCATTTCGCCGAACGTATCCACCATGCCCGAATCGGAGATGGCTTTCAATGTCTTACCGATGTTGGCCGATACCGAGGTCGCCGCTTCCGCGGACCTTTCGCCAATCGTGTTCTTGATGCTGTTCCATGCGCGGTCTGCCGTGACGGGCATGGCGGCGAACTGCTTTTCGATGGCGTCCGCGTTTTCAAGCACCGTATCGTAGAGGGCTTGGCCGCTGATTTCGCCTTCCTTGCCCAACTGTTTCAGTTCGCCTACGGAAACGTTGAGATGCTTGGCGAGCATTCGCGCGATTTGCGGCGAGTTCTCCATGATGGAGTTCAGTTCGTCGCCGTTCACGATGCCCTTGCCCAATGCTTGGGTAATCTGACGCATGGCGCTGGACGCTTCCTGAGTGGATGCGCCGGTGCTGACCATGTTCATGTCGAGCAGTTTGGTGAATTTCGCCGCATCACTGTAGTTGGTTACGACTTCAGGCGCGAGCGTGCGCAGGCGTGAGGCGGATTGGACGAAATCGTCCGTGGCGACTCCAACCTTGTTCGCATACTCCAGTGATGTTTCGAGCGAGCTTTTATAGTCTCCGGTGGTGCCTACCGCGTTCTTCAGCATGGCGGTGGTCTGACCCCACTGGTTGCCGAGCTCGATGACGTTGGAGGTCACGTTCTTGACGGCGTGGGAGACTGATACGACTCCGGCGACAACTGCCGCCGTGTTCAGGTATTTGCCGATGTTGAGGTTGCTGAAACTGTTGCCGAAGGCGTTGGCGGAACGCTGTCCGCCTGTGGTGAAGGATGCGAGCACGCCGCTGAGCGCACCTTTCACGCCGCCTTGCAGGTTGAGGTTTTTGGCGAACGAGCCGGAGAAGATGGATGACAGGCCGGTGCCGCTGTTTTTGAACATGCGGCTTGCCGACCCTGATATTTTCGGTTGGACGGTGGGGGTGAGCACCGCGCCCTTGCTGGCTTTTACCAATGCGGATTGCAGGCCTTCCAATGATGGGAGTACCTGTATCCATGCGGTTGCGATGCTGCCCTTTGCCATCTGCTATTCCTTTCGGTGAAGACCCAACGCCTTGTCGATGTCTTCGGTGTTCATCGAATCGAGTTCATAATCCTCCGTTTTGGTGTTCTTCTGATTGGCGGGGAGTACGCTTTTTGGCTTCCTGCCCTTGCCGCTGTATGGGGCTAGTATTGACTGTTGGATGATGTCCAAGAGTCGTGCCGTCGCTCCGAACGTGCCTATGAGTTTGGCTCTCTCTATGAGAGTGTAGTTTCTGGGACTGCCGTATTGGCTTGCGAAGTCGGCCAAGATTTGGCCGTCCCACTGGTCGGGGTTTATCGCGTAGGTCAGTCTTTCGACTGTGAATCCAAAAGCGCTGGCAATTTTCCCGAGAGGTATTCCCATGCGTCGAGCACATCATCGTCGAATGCGTTCATGACCGCTTCGTACTTGTTTTCCTTCAGCACGCCGCGCATGAGCTTGTCTACGAGCCAGATGGTTTCCACGCCGTCTTCGACTTTTTCGGAGTGGATGGCCTGTTGGAATTTGCGGTTGCGGAGGAGTTTCGCGTAGGCGTCTCCCCAATTGTCGTTGAAGTCTTCGATGGTGATGGTTGGCTTGCGTTTTGCCATTGGTCTTTCCTTTCGAACTGTATTGTGTTCATTTATAAGGATACCCCACATGCCGGTCAAGATGAAACTGGCATGTGGGGTATGGTTCCTATGAGATTGTCACGGTGAGACAAGCGAAAGGTCATCGAATTGACCATTTTTCGCCTCGCAAATAACCTGTGCCCTTACTGGTGAGTTTCCTGACTTGAACTTTCCGGAAAACGATACCCAACGCCTAGTGACTTCACCCATGTTCGAGTATTCAAACAGGACGGATTGCGTATCGACGTTCTTCACTATGATGCGCGAACCTCTCGGGTTAACCCAAGAGAGGAAGTAGAATGAGCATGCGAAAACTTGATTCGGTGGAATAACGAACGTGTCAGAAGACGCGCTGCTACCATCATTTGATAATACCAGCACGTTCTGCCCACCGTGCGCAGCACTGTTCTTGCAGATAAGACCCGTTGGAGTCCATTTCACGTCACCTTCTTCGAAGTTGCCGTTCGGAACAAGATTGTCGGTAAACTCTCCAAAATCGTAGACACCATCCGAGTTCAGAACGCTAGTATACCGTGTCGCGCTCCAGATTAGCTGACCAGCCGTAGGATTCTTCAGAATCTTCAGGTCGAACTTTGTGCCTTTCGGCAGGGTGAGGACGCCGGTGTACAAGCCATCCTCACCCCTAACCATCTGCACGCCAGAAGCTCTGGTCCAAGGGTCTTTCTGACCCCAGTCGCCGATGAGCCACATGATGCCGCCTGACGGTACGGTCGTGTCACGGACGGTGACCGTAAGGCTCGGATTTGGAGAGTCTACGCTTTTGGGATGGTGATGTACTGGGTCTGTGCGGGCTTGTCGGCGGTCGGATAAGCGTTGATGGTGAACTCGAAGTTCACCAGAGCGGTATGCACGTGGCTGATATCGCCGGTGATGAGGAACGTCGCGTCAGGCATCACGTTGCGACGCTTTCGGCCACCCTTCAGCATTTCGTCGATGACGATGATATGATGTTCAAGGTCTCCGGCCTGCTCCTTGACGGTGATAACGCCATCCTTGCCATCGGTGGCGTCGGTGACGGTCACGTTGGCGGAACCGTAGGAGACCTTGAGGAGGTCTTCGTTCAACGCTTCGATGCACGTGCCGGTCCACGTCTTGGAGAACGTCGGGTCGGCCTGTGCGACGGTATCGCCGCCCGCGGCAACGATGTCATCGCCTGCGGTGAGGGATGCCGGTTCAGTCAGGCCGTCTTCGGACAGGTAGCCGAGGCCGACGAACGCCGCATCCAGTTCGGCGGTGGCGTCGGTGGGGACGGTGGTGCCCAATGGGGCGACCCAAATATAGCCGGACTTGTTGGCACTGGTACCCGGCTTCGAGAATGTCACGTTTGCGGAAGACTGCTTTGCGCCCATCTCATTTCCTTTCGTAGTTTAACGTTCTATCGGTGGGGAGGGCGGCATTGTCGCCTCCCTCATATGCGGGTGAGGTCACTCGGTGGCGTGGGTGATGGCGTAGAACTTGCTGGTTCCGCCGATGAAGCCCCAGCCGATTGCGACTTCGGTGCGGAGCATCACCTTGTTGACAGCGCCCAAGTCGCCTTCGGTGGAATTGTCCGGATTGCCGGAGTCGAACACTTCGATGCCGGACAGTGGGATTGCGCCCCAGACGAAACGGTTGGCGAAGTCGCCGATGACCGCATCGAGCACCTTGTCCTCCAGCTGGCCGGAGCCGGTGGCCGCGGCGGTGTCGGACACGGTGTTAGAGGCTGCGAGGGTGACGCCGCCGAGGTTGACCATGTTGCCAATGAGCGGAACGTCGGACGCATACTGGGTTGGCGTACCGATGGTGGTGAGGCCGTCGCCGATGGAGGCCAAGTAGGCGGAGGTGGTGACGCCCTGCGCTGAAGCGTCGCCCTGTGCGGCGACCTGTCGCACGGCCTGCTTGAACGCGGTGGCTGCTTCCACTCCGGTGCCCGGAGTGTAGTTGATGTCGCCGGCATGTTCGAGCACGTATCCGTTGGTGCGTGCGACGGTGGAAGCGGCCTTGGTGGCCGGGTTGATGCCGAAGATTGGGGCGAAGTCGAGTGCGCGGCTGATTGCACGGTTCACGTACGTGCGGTACTGGTCGAGAATACCAGCCTGATACGGCTGTGCGAGGATGCTTTGGAGCATGGTCTGCGGGGAGCCGGCGCGGAAGGTGGCGTCGGTCGGATTGTATGCGCCGTCAACGCCGAACAGTTGGAGGAACTTCTTCGGGAAACGGTAGGAGATGTAGAAGGTGATTGGGTTGATGGTCACGACTCCGTTGGTGGCGTCGTTGGAAGACTTCTTCTTTTCGGCTTCGGTTTCGCCGGTGGCTCCTTCGCCGAAGATGCCCATTTCGCCGGAGAAGTCGATGGTCTGCATCTGAGTGCCGATGAGGTCGATTGGGGTGCTGTTGGAAATCTTTGCGATGGCTCCGGCTGCGGGCTGTTCGGAAATCAGCTTGCGGTCTACGAAGCCGGGCTTCAGTTCGATTGTCGCTAGGGACATGACTGCCTTTCGTGGTTGATGGTGTCGGCCTTCTGCATTGCGGCCCCGACTTGGCCTCTACCACGATTGTTTCCGGCTGTGTGCGCCTCAACCCCACGGTCGCCCAGTGGGTATGCCCATGCATTGTTTAACGACTGTGCCGGGCGGTTCAAGTCCGTACCTTTTGAAGAGGAGACGGTCGGGCTTGGCATGATAACGAAGCTTCGAATGTCTGCCGACCATCTCCAATACATAGCATAACACCCCGTCTGACTTTCGTCAAACGGGGTGCTGTGCAAACCAGAATCACAAGAGAGGAGCTGCACATTGCTGCGCAACAGTTCTTATTCTACCACCTTCTCGTCGCAGTTCGCGTTCGGCGTGTCGCCGGACTTGCTATATGGTCCGACTTGGCGCGGTTGCACTGCATGTGCGCTGGAACGAGATTGTCCATCCTGTCGCTTCCACCGGCGGCGCGCGGTATCACATGGTCTGCGGTGAACGCCAGAGGATGCGCAGTGTTACGACCCCAGTAGAACGGTTCGCCGCAATAATAGCATGGCGCTCCAGTACGTTTGGTGCGTTCGCGCAGGATGGTGCGGTTGCGGCGGTAGAGTCCGGTATCCTTGCCCATTACGCTATCACCTCCCTGACCTGACGTTCCTTCGGACGGTTGACGCCGCGATACCATGCGGCGATGGACACTCCCTTCAGTCCAGCCGTGGTTTCGGTCTTGCGTATCGGAGCGAACTTCCACTGGTCATCCGAACCGGATTTGAGCTTCTGCGCGTTCTGCACTTCTGCGGTCAGTTGCGGATTGTTCGTATGCTTGAACCGTCCCTCGTTCAACAGGTCGAGGAATCCCTGCTGGGATGCGAGGAATTCGGTGCCGGTCAGCTGGACCACGTTCAATCCGCGCGGAAGCATGTCCCTTATCGGATTGTTCAAGCCGCCAGCGTCCAAGATGAGCGTGGTCTTGCGTGGGCGTGTCTTCAATTCGTCCACGACCCACTGCCATGATTCGGTGGTGGGGCGCTCGTCCACGATTTCGCCGATGATGTACGCCCACTTGTCGTAATGCTGCGAGCCGACCGTCACCTCTTCGGTGCTCGCAGCCACGGACAGGGCGAGCGTGCTGGTTGCCGGGTCGAAGGTGAGCGCGTAGACGAGCGTATCGCGGTCATGTTGGAGGTCGGAATATGCGCTGTCCCACAAGTCCATTGGGATTGCTGGCGGAATGCTGTCCGCCCACCACAGGCCCAAGTCTTGAATGCGGAAGTCGATGAGGCCGTCCGCGCCACCCTGTTTGGCTATCGCCACGTCGGTGAGGAACGCTTCGCGTGGAATCACGTCCGGGTAGAGCGGGTTGGTGAGCGCCCACAACTGCTCATCCTCGATGTCCGCGGTCTCGTCATCGATGCCATAACGCACCGCATACGCCATATCGTCGTTTTCTGCGTTGTCGAGGAACACGTTGAACGTGTCTCCGATGGACGATGGGAGGAACGGGGTGCCCGTGTAGATTATCATCGCCATGCGGCGCGTCTTCAGGGTCTTGGAAATCATCGCCTCGTATTCTGAGCGTAGCTCCTGCGCCTCGTCGAAGACAACCAAATCGAACGTGCCGCCCATGCCCGCGGAAGCGCTCTTGCGGGAGCGGAACCGGACGAACGCGCCATTCCTCAACTGTAGGCGCTCGCGGCCCATGGTGGTGCTGAAATGCGTGACTTCGGCCTTCAGTTCTGAATTCGAGTCGATGGCGTCTTTCAAATCCTCCATGATTTTGTTGGCGGCTATCTGCTCGTGCGCGGTGACGAGCACGTTCAGGCCGAGTACGAACAGGTAGTAGAGGATTGGTGCGGTGAGGATTTTGGTCTTGCCGTTCTGTCGCGGCATGTTCAATGCGACGCGCTTGTATTTCCAAGTGCCGTCCTTCTTGCGTTGGAAGGCGTTGTTGAGGAATTCGACTTGGAATGGGAGGATTGCGTTTCCGCGGCCCCAGTTCACGTATTCCGCGGCCATGATTGCCACGTCGGATGTTGGGCGTACGTTAGCCCTCCAGTTTGGGTTCTTCACCAGCATGTCACACCACCTGATATTTCTTGAGGATGTCGGCGTTTGCGCCCTTTCCGTAGGCGTCGCCGATGGATGCGATGTCCTGCGCGGTCTGCGGGAACGTGAGCTCGTAATCCAATGTGATGCCCAATGGTTCGAACACCGCGTTCAAATCCTGTTTGATGATGTAGGTGCGGCTTACGAAGCTTTCACGGTTTGACACCAATGATTGGGTTGACGCTCCGAGCGTGTCGAGAAGCTGCGCGTCCTGCGGGGGGAGTCCGGTTTCCATTTGGAAGCTCAATGCCGTGTTTTGCAGGAGGGTTTTGAGCTGTCCGTTGTCCCATTGGCTGAGTCTTTTGACTTCCGGGCGAACGATGGTGTCGTGGTCATCGTTGGCGTCGAATTTCGTCCAGTTGGCTGGGTTCTTGTTCGGGTCGGCTTTGATTACCACGTCTGGTGATGTGCCTACCACGACTGGCTCGGGCAGCATGAGGTGTTCGAGGTTTTGGGAGATGAGGCCTTCGATGGCCATGGCGCGCTGTGCCAATAGTACTGCTTGGTCGGTGACTGGCGCGTGGCTGAGGGTGAGGCATCGGAGGTTTTCGTTGATTTCCTCGGCGTTTTCGTCATAGCATCGCCCGTCCAAGCCTACTGCCGCGACTTTCTCCAATGGCAGGTCTGCCGTTGGAAGGTAGTCGGCGCTGAGCGGGTCTCCGTCCTGCATGAGGAAGTAGGAGTTGACGCCGCCGATGGCTTTGGCGAGTATGCGGGTGAAGCTGCGTTTGCCGACCGCACTGAAGTTGCTGACTCGCACTCGCATGGAGTATGCGTTTTTGACGAGTTCTATCCATGGGAATGAGATGGTCTGTTCGTCCA
>ERZ1031278.361-NODE-361-length-11624-cov-10.819431_pt1 | contig 11624 bp, 15 predicted proteins | sample MGYA00518738_ERZ1031278 | MGnify/ENA primary metagenome ERZ1031278 (study PRJEB33719, sample SAMN04261329) | wastewater metagenome | biome: periurban shantytown; feature: human; material: feces | host: Homo sapiens | place: Peru: Lima | collected 2012-07-26 ...
TGGCGGGCGAGCTTCGGGCTGCCGCCGAGCTTCCTGACGCGCTGCATGGTGATGGAGCCGTCGTAGTCGCCGTGGCGCAGTTGGCGTCCGACGTAGCTGCCGGCGAGAGTCCACAGGCCAATCGCGGCCAGGGGAAGCTCCTCGCATTGCGGGCTGTCGTAGATGCCGTCGTCGATCATGAACCAAGTCATGGTTGAACCTCTCTCAATGTGATGGGTTATTTGATCTCGCCGGTGGCCGGATCGACGGCCTCCCCACCGTCGTCGGGATCGGGATAGTCGGGCGCGCTTTCCTCGAACGTGGCGAGGCTGTCGTGGAGGTTGTCGTACAGGACCGCGCGGCGTGCGTCCTTCGGATAGGTGAGCAGCCGGTTGATGACCTCGGCGCAGTCGATGATGTGCTGCGCGAGCGCGTCCGTGTCGTACACGGCCTCGGTGTACGGGTCGATCTGGTGGAACTTGTCGAGGTAGGCGTCTTTGGTTTCGAGCTGCATCTTGTGGTTGACCGCGCGGCGGAAGTCCACGGCCGCCTGCTTGATCTTCGCGCACGAGCTGTTGAAGTCCAGCAGGCTCAGCGGGCTCATTTCGTCGGGTATGAGCGCGTCCTGGACAAGGTTCGAGTCTTTTTTCTTTGCCATGGGGGTTGCCTTTCTAGAATTCCGGGTCGCCGGTGTCGGTGTCGAACGTGTCCGGCGTGTAGCCGCCTGTGTTGGCCCACGGGTCGGACGCCGGCGGCGGTGTCGTCTGCTGCGGGGGCTGCGGGGGCTGGCCGTTCGGGTTGCCGAACGTGCTGCCACCCTGATAGCCGTTGTGGCCGCCCTGTTTCGTGACCTGCGCGGTCGCGTACCGCAGGCTGGGGCCGATCTCGTCCACGGTCATTTCGACCACGGTGCGGGCGGTGCCGTCCTGCGCCTGATACGAGCGTTGGGAGAGGCGGCCTTGAGCGATGACGCGCATGCCCTTCGAGCATGATTGGCTGATGTGCCGGGCGAGGTCGTTCCACGCCGAGCAGCGCAGGAACAACGCCGTGCCGTCCTCGTACTGCTGCGTCTGGCGGTTGTAGGTGCGGGGCGTGCTGGCGATCGTGAACGACGCGACCTGGGCTCCGGTGTTGGTGCTGCGCAGTTCGGGGTCTGCGGTCAGGTTGCCGACGATGGTCAGCGTGGTCTCGCCCGCCATCAGTCGTCGCCTTCCTTTTCCTCGTCGAGGCGGGAGGCGAGGGTCAGGGCGATGGTGTGCGCGCTGACGGCGGCACCGTGCGCGCGGATGAAGCCGTCGTGGTCTCGCTCGTGGTGGAAGTGGTTGGCGAGCAGGCTCAGCTCTTCGTAGGCGCGGTCGGCCGTGCGCAGCATGCGTTCGAGGTGGCGGCGTTCCTCATTGCGCGCGTCCGTCTCGTCCGCCGGCGCATGGCAGCCGTCGGGCAGCATGGGGCCTTCGCCGTCGATGACGGTGCCGAGCGGCTTCCAGTCGTTGGAGGCGAACAGCTTGGCCAGATCGTCGAGCAGCGGGCCCTTGCCGAGTTCGGGCACGACCGTTATGCAGACCCCCTTGCATTCATCGCCGAAGGCCTCGTCGAACGCTTCGGCGAATTTCCTGATCGTTTCCTCGTTGGATGTCATGATGTTCCTTTCCTGATGTCCCGTTTCCATACCCATTCGCATTCCGCGCCGATGTTCGCCGCGCCTCGGTCGATGACGAACGCGGCGGGCGACGGCATGAGGATGAGGCGTGGGTAGTCGAGCCGTGAGTTGCATTCGCAGATCGCGTCCAGCGTCTCGGCGATCAGTTCGCCGGGCGTCATGGTCAGGCCCCGTTCGGTGATGGGCCAGATCATGAGGCTGCGGTGGGTGTTCATGGGACCCCTTCGTTTGGCGCGGGGCCGCGCTGGCGTGGTCGACGCCGGCAATGGAGACCACCGGCTCGCACGCCATCGCTTCCGCTATCCACTGACTTCCTGTCGTATGGGGATGGATCGCGGCCGACGTTGACGCGGCCCCAGTGGACGGCGGCCGAATCGAACGGCTTCCCGGTCTTTGCCCGCGCCCACCTGACGCGAATCTCGACCGGGGGCGAACCTGCCCGCCCTTGGCGCGCCGCCGGTGGGGAGAACCGGCGACGCGATCATTGAGAGAGGTGGTGTTAACGACTTGTTCCTTGTCGCCGCCCGCCGCATCGGAAGGAAGGTCGCAATGGCGGCGGGCAAGCCTTAAATGGTCAGCACGAGCGCGCAGAGAATGACGAGCCTGAGCAACTGGTACACAACCGCTCCCGGCTTGGCCTTCGTTTCGCGCAGCGTGCCGATGAGTATGAAGTGTTCGAGCAGCGCGTATCCGAGGATCACTCACTGCTGCCAGACGAGTGCATCGAAGTTCATTCCTCTCCTCCCGCCTCTTCGACGAGGCCCACGAGGAACAGGGGCGCGTTGACGAACGCCCACCACGCGGCCAGACCATTGCCCAACGGGTGCATGCATGCGTCATGGGTCAACAGCCACGCCAGACAGCAGATGATGGAAACCACCAGCAACAGGCCGATCGTATACGGGTAACGCTTGAACATATCCGCCGCCTTATTTGGTCTGGACGAGCGTGTCCGCGCCGTCCGGGACGACGACGAGCTGATCCGCATTGGACAGAGCGTCGATGTAATGCTGTTTGAGCACGTTGTCGGTCAGGCTCTCGTTGAGCACGGCGTTGGCGTCGGCCTCGCCCTGCGCCTTGATCTTCTTGGTCTCGGCCTCGGTCTTGGCGACCTGCTGCTCGTTCATGGCCTTCTGCTTGTCGATCTCGGCGGCCTGCGCCTCCGTGTACTTCTTGGTGATGGCCTCGCCATAGCGCACGTCCTGCACGCTGACCTGCTCGACGGTCAGGCCGATCTTCTTCCACTTCGCCGCCAGCGCATCCTGCACGGCCTTCGTGTACTCGCCTCGGTTGGTGAGCATCGTCAACGTGTCGAACCTCCCTGACTGTTCGCGGGCCACGGAACGCAGGTCGTTGCTGATGTAGTTCTGTGTGAACGTCTGCTGTTTGCCGTACTCCGAGTACAGGTATTCGGCCGCGCTCGGATCAAGGCTGTAGTTGACTTGGATGTCGATGTCTGCAGAAGCGCCGCTCCTGTCGTTGACGGTGACCTGCTTGCCGACCGCGCTGCCGCCGTCGTACTTGTAATCGGTGTCCTTGTAGAAGTTGATGAGGTTGTTACGGGTGTCGTATTTGATGACGCTCTGCCACGGCGTCTTCAAATGGAAGCCCGCGTCTTCGGAATGACCGGCCAGACTGCCGCCCATGTTGCGGATGACCGCGACCTCGCCCACGTCCACGGAGTACAGGCATGCGGGGATCAGCAGCATCAATCCGACGAGGCCCGGAATGAGGCCGATGCCGGCCCCCTTGACGTTGTTGGACAGCGCGACGCCGGTGACGGCGGCGCTGAAGAGCAGCAGGATGATGGAGATGACGAACCAGATCATGAGGGTTCCTTTCAGAAGATAAGGTCCTTTCCCCGTGCCGCGTAGGCTTGAAGCTGCAGCACAAACAATCCGCACGACGACAAGGAAAGGAAGAATCGATGTTGAATTGGTTGATTCACGAGATGGTCAGTGAGCCGGCCGAATGGGCCGGAGTAATCGCCGCGATAGTGGTTCCCTTCATCGGCTGGATAGGAACTTCTTTCGCATGGGTAGTCAATACGAGTATGGATGCCAAAAAGCGCAAGGCCGAGGCCAAGGAACTTGAGGCAAGACGCGATGAGGAACGGCGTCGGTATGAGGAGACCATTGCGGCGCTTCGGGAACAGGTGGTCGCACTCCAAGAGTCCAATCGTCTTCTCGAAGCATCGAATCCAGTCGTATCCGATCCGCTGAGCGAGGCCAGACTGGTCAAGGGCCACATGTTCGCGGTCGTCAATGAAGGCAACCGGCCGATAGTGATCCTGTCCGCCGAATCGGAGGAAGGCCCCGACTGTGCGACGTATGACGATTTCCCGCTGACGCTCGGACATGGCGAGGCGCTGCGGTACATGATGCCGTGGCCGGTCAACGTCGTCATTGAATGGCGGTATGAAGATGAAGACGAGTCAAGGACGCGAACGACGAAACGCATGTCCGCACGGGCGTGAACCTTGTTCATTTCGTCTCCAACAGTCGGAGAATGTCGCCCAGCTCGCATTGCACGATTTTGGTGACGTAGACGCATGCCTTGTTGCCCAATGCCTCAACGATGATGGGCTGCTCAGGAGTGACCTCGGCGATATAGCCGGCGTCATGCTCGTTCAGGAACGATTGAACGGCTTTGACGTCGCCATCGAAGCTCTCGACTCGCAGAATCTCATGCCGCCCCTGATGATTCGAGCGGTCTGGAATGACGCCGTGTCGGACGGTGTCGACCCTGAGCTGCCCTTCATATACCCAACGGCCGGCGGCGTCCTCGAAGCGAACGTCATGGCCAGACGGCGCTGCCCAGCAGCCGCCGACGAGGAACAGTTGCAGCACGTTACTCAAGGAGAACAACAGGGACAGCACACCGTACAAGCCCATATGCGCATCCCTTTGCACGACGGCCAACACCACCATCGACACGCCACAGAGACCCAGCACGCCGGCGAGGACAATGAGGATACGGCGCTTCAGCTTGTCGCTCATTTCACCACCTCCGGCACATATCCGCAGTGGGCACGCCAACAGCCGTCGGCCATGTCGTACAACCACGACGCCAAACGCTCGCCATCCGCCAGAGGGAGTGCGATGTGTCCCGCTCCCTCGCATTCCATGAACCGGATTATCGTGGAGGTCTCGGTGACGCTCACACCGATGCGCGGCATGTCGCTGGTTTTCTCGCCGATCCAGTTGCTCCGGGTGTTGATCGCGTTCGCCAAGACCGCCGCCTCGTCGCGGGACAGCAGGGCGATCGCGCCGCCAGTCCCCGTTCCCGTGAGGTCGCGCAGCCACAGACGGATACGCACGCCGTCCTCGGACACTTTCGGCTCGCACAGCAGCGGCCGGGTCGCTTTCTCCGGGTTCGCGAAGCGGATCGAGTTCTCGGCCTCCCAGTACATGTCCTTCACCTTCATGACGCCACCCCTTCCGGCTGAGCGTCCACCGGCCACGGGTCAAGGGTGCGGCCCATGAGGTAGTCAACACTGGTGTTGAAGAAGTCAGCGAGCGCCTTGTAGTCCTTTGCAGAGAAGGGACGAAGGCCGTTCTTCTTGTTGCTGTAGGTCTGTTCGAGCATTCCTATTCCAGCCGCGACTTCGCGCTGGGTTAGATGGCGAGCGCCTTCTAGCTGAGTCAGTCGCTCCGCAATAATGCTCACTTCTAAGCGTTTCTGATTATCGGTCATGGCTGCAACAATAGCACGACTAAGCATTTTTGCTTATCGGCGTGTCGTAAATTAAGCACTTTTGCTTATTTAAGCATTATTGCTTATAGTTAAGCATATGAACACAGCAGCAACGGCGACGACAATCGCCGACCCACAAGCAACGGCATTGCGCAATGTCGATTTGCTTATGCACCTTGAAGGTAAATACCGCAAAGACCTTGCGGTCTACCTAGGCCGCATCCCGCAAGTCATGTCGCGCATGATGAAGAGCGGAAGCACATGGTCGTTTAACGACATGTACCGCACCGCCGAATTTCTCGGCGTTCCGCTTGAAGTGCTGACTGACCCCACACTTTCCCCTGATAGAGCGCTCAGTATCATCGGCGAGCGCCGGCCTGGTAATGATGGGAATGGAGGTTTGCCTGTCGTCAACGTTGACGACTTCCGCCTACGCGGCGGGGCATGGAAGGCCCCGGCTATGATTCTGGCCGCCTGACCGGCCAATTCGGGATCATAACCCAGAGGTCCATGGTTCAAATCCATGCCCCGCTACCAGTGAAAGTCAGGAACCATAGTGGTTCCTGACTTTTTTGTTTTCCTGCCGAATCTTGGCCAAGCCGATTACTTAACAAAATCCGGTCAAAATCTGGACATGGCAGCTGATCGAACTGTTCGCGAATTTCGAATTTCGCCACGTTCTTTTCGCTGGCTTCCTTCATCGTATTCGGCCAGGTTTCGCAAACTCGCCTCCATGAAGCGTCATCATCGCCACCTATCATCGTCGACGAACGGCATATAGCATGAACGCCCCACAGCACATCACGGCAGCTGCCAAACCCAACACCAGCCCCATCGGACTTCCTGTCTGCGGCATTTCCTGCTCGGGAGCATAAAGGTTGTCGACATCGAACGTCAGCAGGCTATCCTCACGTTCCACCACATCATTCAGCACCATCATTTTCTGCGCGGTGACGGCCTCATCCAATCCTACGGACTGGTATCCGACCTTGATATTGACCTCGCCGGCGCCCGTTGCATGCCAATACACGGTGGCTCCCTCCAGTTCGGCCCAGCCGACTGCCGTGGGCTCGTCATCTTCGTCGAACACGGCCGGACCTTCGATCGTCGCCGTAAATACGCCTTCAACCGGCTGTCCACTCGCATCCAGCAACTGCACGAACAGGCTTCCGGACCGCAATCCCTGCCGATCATCACGCGTCACCCTCGAAGAAACCGGCAGCTTGTTCGCGGCCTCCTCCCAAAGCTCGTTGACCTTGCTTTCCAGCCCGTCCATCACCGAGAAGAGGTATTGCTCATGCCTGACCCACACCTTTTGGTCGTCATAGTTGCGGTGCACCAGCACGCCGATCGCCGCATACGTGAGCACCGGTTCCCCGTCATGTTGATATTCGGACAGCAGCCATGCGAGGCGCCGCGCCGCTTCCGTATTTTCCACGGTGGTGGTTTCGGTGACCTTATAGTCGGTCATGCTTTCGATTTGCCGGCAATAATAGAATTTGCCCGATCTCGATTCCGCGTTCACCCCGATCACATACGGTTTTCCATCAAGAAAATAGTTGTAATGCTTGCCGTTCGCGCGTAGCAGCTGTTCGGCGGCCAGCGCTGCCGGGCATGTCATCGCTACGATTATGGCGCAGGCCGCCAAGACCGCGGCCAGAATCGCAAGCATACGTCGCTTCATAACATTCATTGCATCGTCCTTTCGATATGCACGTCGTTGTTACCGTGATTCAACAGACTTGCATACTTGCGATTACCGCATGGTCTTTTTCAAGGGTTGTGGTCGGAGGACGTATTTTTCGGCATTTTGTGGATAACTTTGCCTGTTGAAAACCGCGACTTATCCACAAAAAACGTTTTGCCAAACTTAAGTCAAGAAGTTACCCACAAAGGGCGGAAAATCGCTGGCCAGAAGATAGTTCACCAAATCCACCTTTTCTCCTCTATAATCGGCGTTATGGCAGAAGAAGATAAGAGCGCGGAACCGCGCACCACAACCAAGCAATCAACTATCAAGAGGACGACCGCTAAGGTGGAGTCATCAATGTCTCAGACGCCTAACAAGCGCACTGCCGCCAAAAAGCCTACGGCATCCACTGCTCGCAAGCGCACCGCCAAGGCGAAGACCGCCTCACCGCAAGCCGTAGGCGAAGCCCCAGCTCCCGTCATCGAACGCACCAGCCCCGAACAGTTCGGCCGCGTGAACGTGCTCGACATCACCCCGAACGTTGAGAACGGCCTGTTCCCAGCACGCGTGGAGCTCGGCGAAGCATTCAACGTCACCGCACAAGTGTTCATCGAAGGCCGCACCAAAGCCGGAGCGACCGTGTCCGTGCGCAGCGCACGCGGCCGCGAGGTTGAACGTTTCGCCATGACCTGCACCAATCCGGGTCTCGACCGTTGGGAAGCCATGGTCAAGATCGGCGAGCACAGCGATCTGAAGCCGTGGGATGCCGACTATGCCGCCGTCAAGCGTAAGCTGGGCGAATGGCAGATCGTGGTTGAAGGCTGGGAAGACACCTACCAGTCTTGGCTGCACGACGCCGCCATCAAGGTTGAAGTGAACGACGACGTGGAGAATGCGCTGGAATCCGGCGCACGGCTGCTCGCGCGTTGGGCCGACGCGAAGGATTCCAAGCTTTCCGCAGCCGACAAAAAGGTGCTGCGCGACGCCGCCAAGACCATGGAAGACAAGTCGCTGAGCGCCGAAGAGCGTCTCGCCGCAGCCCAGAGCAGCGACATCGAACAGCTGCACGAAACCAACCCGCTGCGCGACGGTCTGTCCGAGTCGAATCCGCAGCGTTTCCGCGTGGAACGCCCGAAGTCCAGCTTCGCCTCCTGGTATCAGTTCTTCCCACGTTCCGAAGGAGCCTACTACGGTGAAGACGGCAAGATCGTTCCCGGCAACCTCAAGACGTCGATCGCCGGCTTGGAACGCGCCGCAGCCGAAGGCTTCAACATTGTGTATTTGCCGCCGATCTTCCCGATTGGCGTGACCAACCGCAAGGGACGCAACAATTCCCTGGTAGCCGGCCCGAACGATCCGGGCTCCCCGTTCGGCATCGGCTCCGAACTGGGTGGCCACGACACCGTTGACCCGCAGCTTGGCACCATGGACGATTTCAAGGCATTCTGCGAGCGCGCCCACGAGCTGGGCTTGGAAATCGCGCTTGATTTCGCTTTGCAGTGCTCGCCTGACCATCCGTGGGTCAAGGCGCATCCGAACTGGTTCCGCACCAAGCCGGACGGCACCATCGCATTCGCAGAGAATCCACCGAAGAAGTATCAGGACATTTACCCGATCGACTTCAATGCCGACATGGAAGGCATCGAAAAGGAAGTCGAACGCATTATGGATCTGTGGGTCAAGGCGGGTGTGACGATCTTCCGCGTTGACAATCCTCACACCAAGCCGGTGCGTTTCTGGCAGGATGTGATCGCCGTCGTTACGAAGAAGCATCCGGAAGTGCTATTCCTCGCTGAGGCGTTCACCCGCCCGGGCATGATGCGCGCGCTGAGCTATGTGGGCTTCACGCAGTCGCACTGCTACTTCCCGTGGCGCAACACCAAGGAAGAGCTCGAAGAGTACTTCGAAGAGACCAACGGCGATGGCGGCTTCTACCAGCACAACACGTTCTGGCCTACCACTCCGGATATTCTCACCGCCTACCTGCGAGACAACGGCATCGCCGGTCACGCGGTGCGTGCGGTGCTCGCCGCTATGGGCAGCCCGAGCTGGGGTATTTACAACGGCTACGAACTAATCGAAAACAAGCAGCGTCCAGGCTTCGAAGAGCAGATCGACAATGAGAAGTACGAAGTCAAGGTGCGCGATTGGGACAGCACCGAAAAGTACGGTATCGCCGAACTGCTGACTTCGCTCAACAAGATTCGTGACATTCACCCGGCATGCCGCAGCTACCACAATCTGCACATTCTGCCGAGCGACGATGCGGGCGTGATTGCATTCCTGCGCCAGACCCCGGCCGAGCTGACCGGCACCGGCAAGGCAGACACGGTGATTGTGATCGTAAACCTTGACGGCCACAACGCGCACCAGTCCATCGTGCATGTGGAGCTTGGCGACTTCGGTTTCGCCACCGACAAGCCGCTCAAGGTGCATGACGAGCTGACCGGCCGCGACTTCGAATGGGGTTACGACAACTACGTTTCGCTGGCACCGTGGGCCGACGTGGCACACGTGCTGACCGTCGTCGAAGACTGATTTTCAATCGATCTGATTAATCTCAGTCAGCTCAACTAGAAATTCGTTTCGATTCATGCCACAATACCGGTTCCACTTCGGTGGAAAGCGGTATTGTGGTTACTGATAATGTAAACTGCCCAATCTCAAGGAGAAATGACATGGCAGAAACCTTCAACGTCGTGGTGGAAATTCCGCGCGGCTCCAAGAACAAGTACGAAGTGGATCACGAGACCGGCCGCGTGTTCTTGGATCGTACCCTGTTCACTTCCATGGGTTACCCGGATGACTATGGCTACATCGACGGCACTCTGGGCGAGGATGGCGATCCGCTCGACGCACTCGTCATGATCCCGAACTCCGTGTTCCCGGGCTGCGTGGTGGAATGCCGCGCCGTTGGCCTGTACCACATGGTCGACGAGGCTGGCGGAGACGACAAGGTGCTGTGCGTACCGGCTGACGTGCGTTTCGACGACATCAAGGATGTCGAAGACGTTTCCGAGTACCACAAGGCTGAAATCAAGCACTTCTTCGAGCAGTACAAGGCTCTGGAGCCGGGCAAGGAAGTCCTGCCGGGCGATTACTGGACCGGCGCCGCTAAGGCCGAGGAGGAAATCGTGGCCGCTCGCAAGCGCCTCGCCGAATCCGAAGCTGAGTGATTTCGCCCCTTTCTAGGTAGCGACTTTACGTAAAAAGCCCGTTGACGTATGTACTTACACGTGTCAACGGGCTTTTCGCGTATTCAAACGTCCCAAAACCTCCAGATACTGGAAGAAAACGGACAAAACCATACCCTCCAAGTGTCCGGATTCCTCCAGCGAGTGGAAGAAACAGCCCACAGGCGGGATACACTCATATCACACGCGCATATTCGCTGGGGCCGCTATAGTGAAACACGTAATTCACGGCATGCGAACAGTATTCGCAGAATTCAAAGCCCGCTGGCTGGCGCGGCAGTTCTATGTCGGTACCCCTAGGCGTAGGCGGACGTGAGACTCCGTCGAGGCCCATCCCGTGGGAAACCGGCGGGATGAACCTATATACCAGCTATGTTGATTCAAATACTATTCATTGCCGTTTCCGTATCTATGGACGCGTTCGCCGTGTCCATCGGCAAAGGCCTCACCGTCAAAAAACTGCGTGGCCTCGACGCGTTCAAAACCGCCCTCTGGTTCGGCGGATTTCAGGCGCTTTTCCCGCTGCTCGGCTATTTCGCCGCGTCCACGTTCAGTAAATACGTGACCGCCGTCGACCATTGGATTATTTTCGGTCTGCTCGCCCTCATCGGCGGCAACATGGTGCGTGAAGCATTCGAAGAGGATGAGGAAAACGCCAAGGAAACCGTCGATTTCGAGTGGAAACACATGCTTCCGCTCGCCGTGGCCTGCAGCATCGACGCATTCGCCGTTGGTGTCAGCTTCGCATTCATGACGCTGAACATTTGGATTTCAGTGATCATCATCGGCATCACCACAGGCCTGTTCTCCGCAGCCGGCCTGTATATCGGCCGCGCATTCGGCTCGCACTGGCAGAAACCCGCACAGATCGCGGGTGGCGTCGTACTCATTCTAATCGGTGTGAAAGTACTGCTGGAACATCTTGGATTCCTCGCATAACAATCGCAAGTCAGATAAAAACAGATATACAAACTACAGCAAAAGCCCGTAATCACACATGATTACGGGCTTTTGCATTACGAATTATTGTAAAAAGATTATTTTCTTATGATTGCTTTCCCACGATTGAAAGAATCGCATTACCAAAGTATGACGTTCGCATACGATGCAAGGCCAACCACAATTCCGGAAATCATAACCGGCAGCAGCGCGATGCCGATCCACGGATTCTTGGATTGTGGATCGGGATCGGCATTACGATTCCACCAATACGAGCACGCATCGAGCGCAACGATCAGCAACAGCGACACGATCACGGAGACAGTCCACGCCGGGCTCACGGCAAACTCGGCGGAAGCCGCGTTTTCGCCGGAACGAATCGGCAGCAACGTTGACAAGAAACACCAGCCAGCGCTGCCAATCATGGCAACGCCTTCCACAACATTGTGCGACAGCGAACGAATCA
>ERZ1031278.384-NODE-384-length-11187-cov-5.594143_pt1 | contig 11187 bp, 2 predicted proteins | sample MGYA00518738_ERZ1031278 | MGnify/ENA primary metagenome ERZ1031278 (study PRJEB33719, sample SAMN04261329) | wastewater metagenome | biome: periurban shantytown; feature: human; material: feces | host: Homo sapiens | place: Peru: Lima | collected 2012-07-26 ...
GATAAAAATCTTTGGTTTCGTACATCATTCCAGTAGGGGTAAGCCCTTTTCCACCCTTATAAGTATAGGAGGCTGCATCTTCTCCATAAAAACTGGCATCCCACGTTTTCCATGCAGCCGGTTCAATAATCTGATCATAATCAGCAAAGGCTATCATGTTCATTGGAATATATGGAAGGAATGCCATTGTTGTTATAATTACAGCCATTAATGCAGCTACCTTCCGCTTTAGATCAAGTCTTTGTAACAATTTTTTCATTCCTTTTCATCCTCTTATTTATAACAAAAAAAGACTACCGATTATGCATTAACCGATAGCCTTTAAGGTTTTTTCATATTCAATTGAAATTTAGAAAAAAGGATTTAGAGGTCCAGGTACTGACTTCGCTACTCTTTCACTGGATTCCCTATCATAAGCTAAAAAACCTATGGCGAAAGAATCATAATTATACCAGGTATTATAATCACCATCATAATGAGTCTTTACTTCTCCGTCAATAATAAGCTGCCCCAGCTCATTTACCATATATCCATCTGGGGTAATGGTACTCGTATATAAATAACCGTACTCATTAAAACAATAAGCACGATTTAACCCGTCATTAGTTCCGTCTGGTGCATCATGTAACCATTCCCAATGACAATTTCCAGTAGAACCATACTTGAGTGTTCCATACCAATAATTGCTAATTCCATTTTCATTCAATAGTTTTGATGTATCTTGATGCCAGGCAGAACGTTCTATTTGTTGCCCTATCGTAGAATTTATATATTTCCAATAGTTTTCTTCACTTCCAAACGATGAACTACTTCCATCTGGATAAAAGAGTACACCATTTTCATCAGTCCATGAACCACCGGCAAACTTCACATTTTTCATGATATTCCCATGTAAATCCTTTGGATACCCTGTGTAAGTATCCTTTTTTATAGCATTTCCCGAATAAAAGCTAAAATCCTTATTCTCCCATTCATTAGTAGTATACCCTGCCGGAAGCTTATCCGGGGTCCAGATAATTTCCGCAAACGCCGGCGTTACCATGCTTACGGTAAGTACTGTCGATAAAATTAATCCAAATAATTTCTTTTTCATACAAGGCCCTCCTTTAAAATCTATTCCATAATCTCACATTTGACAATTTTAAAATTTCGTGCTATTCTAAAGATACAAAAGGGTAGTCAACTCCACAGAGTGGCTTCCAAAATTTATTGATTTATTTTTCTAAAAATAACCAACTCACTTGGTCGGCGGGGTGGTTATTTTTTTGTATCTTTATCTTTGTTATTCGCGTAGGTAAGGATCGCAACGATCAATGCTGCAGTATTAATAATAATAATAAACTCCTCATAAGTGCTAATAACAACCACCTCCCTTCGGAGATGGAAACCACCCGGCAGATTGACTACCTTATTTCATATTATATCATGCTGCAGCCTTTTTTTCAAACTTTATTACCATTTATTTCTAAATATTCGGCCTTTTTCTATCGGTTAAACATATTCGGTTGTCAAGGTTCAATGGCCTTTCGGCCGGGCGGAAGCTACTGCTTGGAAGCAACTACTTCTCCGCCCTGTACCCACTGGCCTTTCTCATTCACTTCATACTTTTCATCAATGACCGTACCGGTCATCAACTTTCCTCTTGTTCCATCAGAAACCGGATTAAAATAATACCAAGCTCCCTCTGCAGCGTGCCCCACTTCATCGGATATGTACTGCCAGCCGGTAAGCATCTGGCCCTGGGTTCCATCGGAAGCAGCTTTTAAATAATAGGTGTTCCCTTCTGCATCCGTGTGCCAGCCGGTCATCATGAAGCCGTCCTTATCAAATAGGAACCAGGAAGCTTTTTCCTGACTTTCCGTTGCATATGGGTTGCTGATATATGCCCATTCATTCGTGTACGTCCGGTTTGATGCAAAGATCCATTTCCCATTTGCCGTCTGCGTCCAGGTTCCCGTTACGGCTTCGGCTGAAGCTGCGGGTCCCTGGGTGCTCCCTGCGGTTGTCACTCCCACGGACCGCCCACCGCCGCCGCCTGAAGAACCTCCACCACCTCCGGAAGAACTGCTGGAAGTCGTGTTATCTATCACTTTAAAATTAAGGGTTACATTGACCGGATCTGATTGCTTTCCATCACCTGTGGCCGCATAAATTGTGGTCGTCACGGTTCCGGTATATGGGGATCTCGACATAGCCTCTTTAATCCAGCTGGCCATGACCTCCTGCTTCTCATTTAAGACCACCGGAGTCACATTTCCCGCATTGTCTGCTGTGAGGATCCCGGCATCGGAGGATCTCCATATAACACTCTTTTTATCCTGGCTTCCGGAATAAACGGAAGCACCGAATTTCTTACTTTCAAGCCCGGTCCAGGTAAGAACCGGATTGCTTCGTCTCCCGGTTTTTGTAAGAACCAGGTCAAAGCTTTCATTTTCCCGGTCCGCCTCAATGCATTCTGCCTGGAAGGTTAAGGATACCTTACAGGAAGCGGCTTTCTGGCCGTCCTTCGTGACGGCTGTGATCTCTACACTCTTTTCTGCCCGGTAAGGTGCCTTTGCAAGAGCTTCTTTTATCCAGTCTGCTCCATCAACCGGGGTTATACTTCCTTCCGGATCCACCGTTACCGCTTCCGGATCGGAAGAGGTCCATACAACGGTTTGATCATATGGCTTATGTTCCTCTGTTTCTTCCACATCCGGAAGAACAGCAGCTGACAGTTTCTTTGTCTCAAATCCGGTCTTTTTTGTTGTTTGAGAATTGATATCTCCTGCCATCTGATAACCAAGACTGTAGGAAATTGCTGTCTGATCTAAGGTAATTCCTTCCGGAACGATTCTGGTCCGGTCATCGGTTACGAAATTCACCGTTACCTGGCAGACCACCATTGCCTGATTTCCAAGCTTATCCTTGCCGTTTACGGTAACTGTCACTTCCCGGCTTCCGCTTCCTGATATCTTAGCGTACCTATCGTTGTTCCGGATTCCGTCATCCGTAGCCATGATATTTCTGATCCAAGCGGAATCCTTAAGGGCTGAAACTGATGCTTCACGGTAGGCTTCGCTGTCCTGGGCCACCTGGATCACCGCTGTGTCCGAACTTGTCCATGTCACTTCATCTCTGGAAAAGAAGTCCGGAGTAAAGGTTGCCGTTAATGACTGTGGAGCCGTTACCGTCACCGTTTCCTGCGGAATGGTCCGGTCTCCGGTCAGAGTCCTTGTCACGGTAAAATTAAGGGCCTGCTTATCAAGAACCGCCCCTTCCGTTGCTACCAGAGTATTGTCAATGATCTGGAATGTTACATTGATCCGGCTGTTGGCCGTACACGGCTTCCCTTCAAAGGAAGCGGATGGCCTGGTCTGCGCTGTCAGGACCGCAACGCCGCCGTTTTGATGCCCCGCCCCGTAAATCGTGTTCGGAATCTTATACTGGTAATTCTCATCCGCCTGTTTTCTTTCGGCCTCTTCTATGATGGTCTGGAAGAAGGAAGCTGAAAGGTTTACGGAAAGGGTTGCAGATTTGGCCGTGTAGCCATCTGTCTCTTCATCATCGTTCTTTGCCAGGCCGATAAGCTCCGGATCGTCAATGCTCCATTTCACCCGGTTATCTTCCACGTCATTATTGGCATCAATCACGGCCTTGATATTCACCGGCTGTACTTCGGTTCCCTGCTCCAGCACTCCGTTTATGTAGCGGGCTATGAGCTTTCCTTCTTTATTCCGGATCTCTGTGGTCTTTACCGGACTTTTCCGGTTTCCGGTTCTGGTCTGTGTCACAGCAAAGGTATAGTTTTCCGGTTCCACTTTGATGGAGACAGCCACCTTTTTATAGATTGCCGACATGGAGATATCTTCATCCGGCATGGTGAAAGTATAGGCATGGCTGCTGTCGGAGTAGGTAGTGCCCTTCTTTATCCCCTTTCCATTGGTATAGGTTGGAGTGCCTTCCATCTGGTACTTTTCCGTATCTGTGTTCTTTGGGGCCGTGGTGACGCTGACCGTTGTCCCGGCTGCTATGGCCCCCCGCTTTTCCTTATCAAGTGACTTTGAATACTGTGAACTCCCTCTTACCTCCAGGGTCGCGATATCATAATAATTCTGGCCGTTTGCTACTGTGTCGATCTGGTTCACGGTCAGCAGATACCCTCTTACCGGGCGGCCCAGGGAATTGGGGGCGAAATGATCCAGAGTATAATCCCCCTCTTCCTGATCCATGACGGTTAAGATGCCATACTCCAGCTCTTCATAAAAATACTGATCCGATATAACCTTTTTGGCACCGCCCTGCACTAAGGTATAATACAGATCTCCGGTATGCCAGTAGCCCACATGGGCCGCATAGGTATAATCATTATCATCTGAAATTTCCGATCCGCACACGTTCGCGCTGATCTTGCTCTCGGAATCCGCAAACAGATAAGCCACATCATCAATATAATTAAAGTTGGTTGCGGCCCCCTGTCTGGTGCCGATAAAGGTCCCTTCCCTTGCCATAGAGCCAAGCTGTGAATTTCCGATGGTTCCCTCAAAACGGGCCACTTTTATTTTTCCGGCCGCATATCTTCCGGTAATGCCGCCAATAGCCGTTGAATGATAGCCCCCGATGGTTCCGTTTACATGGGTGTTATAGATATAAGCTGCATTCTGATATCCTACGATCCCCCCGATGTAGCCGGTTCCCTGGATCCTTGCGGTGCTTCCATCCCCGGTCGACACACCAGAGTCTACGATATAGGAATCCGATGCGATTCCGGCGATTCCGCCGGCATAAATCACATCCGTTCCGCCGGTGGCATCAATCATCACCTTTTCACCGGTGGCATTTTCAATGACCGTTCCGCTGATCTCTCCTGCAATCCCTCCGGAAACTCCGGTAGAACGGATATAAGCATTTTTCACGGTTACATTGCGGATCTCGGAATCCTCTGCGTATCCGGCCAATACTCCGGTCCGGTCATTTCCCTTGATCTCACTGCTGTCAGGAATGATCATCAGATCATGGATCACGGCATCCGTAACTGCTCCAAAAAGTCCCACATTGTCATAGCCGGCAAAGGAAGTAAGCTTTAAATTCTTTATGGTATAGCCCTTCCCGTCAAAATATCCACTGAATGGATAAGGAACGTTTCCTGCATGTTCCGATGAATCGCGGTAAAAACCTATGGGAATCCAGTCCACGCCTTGCAAGTCAATATTTCCTCCAAGGGCGAAATAGCATCCGGAATAGTCACCGGCATAGCTGGCCCCTTCTGCTTCCGGTACCGTCATGCCCATGGCGGCCAGCTCCGAAAGGCCCATGAGCTGTTCCCGGTTTTTGATAAGATAAGGCTTTTCCTCGCTTCCTTCTCCCTGGCTTCCGCTTAAAAACTCAAAGCTTGTTTTTCCGGACCAGGCATCCCATATATCCCCCAGAGAGCTGGTTGCGGTGACTGCCATTACTTTGGCTGCCGGAAGAATTGTCGCAGGGATTTCTTTTGGTAACTGCTCGGCTTCGGAAGGGGTAGCTTTCTCCGTTTGCTCCCCTCCCACTTCTCCGGCTTCAGAACCGGCCTCCGGCTCTTCACCTATTTCTTCTCCGGTTTCCATTTCTTCTCTGGCTTCCTCTTCCTCATCTGCTTCTGTATCCCGGTCGGCTTCGGAAGGAGTGGCCGTAATTGCCGTCTTTTCCCGGGTTTCTCCAATTTCTGCATACACTGCCCATGACGGCACTGCACTCATTACCAGGGTGGCACACAAAGCGTATGCCATCCCTCTTATGAATCGTTTCTTCATTCTTCCTCCTCTTAATTGATCCAGGCGCCTTTTTCGTCAACACGATATCCATCCGGCGTGCTTTCATTCCGGTACATGGAACCATATGGTTTTCCCGGCTTTGTTGGATCATACAGCCAGCCTTTGCGATTGTCTCCAAAATAGGTTTGGGCTTCGTTCTGTTTGGTGAAGTAGTACCACTCATTATCAATCAACTGCCAGCCTGTAAGCATTGTCCCGGTGCTCGGATCGAAGAAATACCGCTTATCATCCATTGTTTCATAATTCCAGCCGATTAAAGCAGCTCCAAACTTATCCCCCAACTCCTTATTGAGCTTATACCAGGTTTTCTGGCCCTCTAAGTACCAGTCATAATTGAGTGTTCCATCCGCATCAACATGATACCAGTCTTCACCGTCACCGACCCATTCATCACTTGCCAGTGTTCCATCCGGCTTGGTGTAGGTTACTTCATATGGATTGTCCGGATTTACCGTAAAGGTTCCTCCAGTATCCGGAACGGTTGGCTTTGCCTTGCTGTCAATAACCGGGATTACAGGAGTTATTACCTCCGTGCTCTCTTCACCGCCCTCTTCTGACTCTTTCGTGGGGGCCGGATTAGAAGGTCCCGGCTCCGTGGGCTTCGGCTCAGTAGGCTGTGGTTCTGTGGGCTTCGGTTCCGTTGGCTCTGGATCCGTGGGCCCTGGAGTAGGATTCTTTTTGTAATCGTCACCTGTCCCCGGTAAATCGTCCGGTCCATTGCGCCAGATCTCATCATCATCCGTACCCCATGTTTCATCCGGGCCGGGCCGGGTATGAGTTCCGTCCCCATTGTCAATGTAATGGATCGGCTCCCCATCCGGATCAGGACCGCCGATATGGATCTCCTTATCATCTTCCGTTCCCGGCTGGCCGTCAGATCCATTCCACCAGTGCTCCGTATCTCCGATGTTCCAGTCCCCTCCGGTTCCGGGCCGGATATGGGTTCCGTCCCCATTGTCAATGTAATAGATCGGTTTCCCTTCCTGGCCCGGGCCTCCGATAAAAATCTCCATATCATCTTCCGTTCCCGGCTGGCCGTCAGATCCATTCCACCAGTGCTCCGTATCTCCGATATTCCAGTTTCCTCCGGTTCCGGGCCGGATATGGGTTCCATCCCCATTGTCAACGTAATAAATCGGTTTTCCATCCGAACCGGGGCCTCCGATAAGGATTATTTTGTCATCGTCTGTACCTGATATCCCATCCGGTCCAATCCACCAGATCTCATCATCTTCCGTATTCCATGTTCCATCCGCTCCCGGACGGCTGTATGTTCCGTTTCCGTTATCAATCCAGCCGGTAGTCCAGTGCGCATAATAGGTCTGATCCCCCAGGGCTGCCAGTGTGGTTTCTTTTATCCTGCTTCCGTTTACTGCTTCGGTGTACCATCCCAGGAAGACATATCCTTTCTCATGCAATATAGGCAGTTCCCCAATTGGCATCCCGTAGGTTACAGTCTTATCTTCCGGATCTTCCTCCAGGCTTCCGGATAGATTTCTTTTAAAGCTGATCGTATACTGATCTGCTTTCCACCGGGCTTTATACTCGGTATCACCAGCTTCCACCCAGCTTCCCGATGTGATTTTCTCTCCATTGTCCTTATACCAGCCAATGAAGATATATCCCGGCTTTTCCGGTACCGGAAGCTCTCCCATTTTAGTGTGGTAGGTTCCGTCAATTTCAGTGATGACCGGGATCCCGTTAGAATCATTGTAAGCAAAACGTATTTTATAGGTATTGGCGGTCCATCCTGCGTAATAGGTGTACCCTTCCGTTCCGGGATCAGGACTGAAGATCGTTTGAGAGCTTACTTTCTCATTTTCTTCATCATACCAGCCGGTGAAGGTATAGCCTTTCTCCTCCGGCTCCGGTAAAGTTCCCAGCGGTTGATCATATTTCTGACTTCTGGTAAAGGTCTGAACAGATTCCCCTCCCGGCTGCTCTGCCCTTGATATGTACTTAATCTGGTATGTCACCGGTTCCCAGCTTCCGTAATAGGTTGCATCCCTAGGTTCCACCATGGTCTCATCGGTTATTTTTGTCCCTGTTCCGTTTTTACCCGTCCACCAGCCGGTAAATTCCCAGCCGTAAATTTCCGGTGCTGGAAGCGCACCAAGCTTGGTATTAAAGGAATAATCTCTTTGGGTCACTCCTCCGCTCCACCTTACATGATCCGGATCAAAGGTTACTTCATAGTTATTAACCGTCCAATGTGCATATACGGTTACATTTTCAGCCGGCATCTGATTTCCACTGTAAGAATAATTGCTTCCTCCTTCAGGTTCCGTATACCAGCCTTCAAAGGTATATCCCGGTCGGCTGATCTGATCCCTTCCTTCCGTAAGGATCTGATCAAAGAAATCATCATAGGAAAGCACCTGTTCTTTGGTAGCCGCTCCGTCAATACTTCCACCATTCCCATCCAGTGTCAGTAAATACCCGTTAATGGTATACTGAGCGGTTATAATCGTATGGTCCTGAATACTGGTGGAAGGTTTATCCCAGCCAGAAAACGTATATCCGGGCCTTTCCGGCGCTGCCGGAGGCGTAGCGTCTGCTCCAATGGCCACCTCCTGAGTATCAATCGTGGCTCCAGTCCAGTCCTTATATGTAACCAGGCTGGAGCTGCGGATCCAGTGTGCATATACGGTCACATCGGCATCCGGCATCTGATTCTCGCTTTCTGGATACCTGTTTCCCCCGGAAGGAGCCGAATACCAGCCATCAAAGGTATAGTACTTTCGGTTCGCATTGTCCCTTCCGTCTCTCAAAATCGTGTCATAAGAAGCTCCATATACTATGGATTCCGTTTTTTCGCTATTCCCATAAAGGGCCCCTCCATTTGCATCAAGGGTCAGTTCATAGCTGTTTACTTTATACAAAGGTCTTACATTTGTGTGGTCCCCTACTGCTGAGACATCCGTATCCCAACCAATAAAGGTGTATCCTGGGCGGATTGGTGAGGTTGGCAGCGTTGCTGATCCTCCTATTTCTACGATCTGAGTCCCTATGACATTTCCTTCCCAGTCATAGAAAGTGACAAGGCTGGAGATTCGGGTCCAATGCGCATATATCGTTATATTTGATGCTGGCATCAAGTTTCCAGTGTAATCGTACTTGCTTCCTCCTGTTGGAGAAGTGTACCATCCAGCGAAGGTATAGTACTCATAGTTTACATGGTCTCTTCCATCTTTCAGTATCTGATCAAAAGAAGTTCCATATGCTACGGGTTCCACTTTTTCGTTGTCCCCGTCAATCGTCCCTCCATTTGCATTAAGCTTCAATTCATAACTGTTTACTTTATACAAAGGTTTTACATTTGTGTGGTCCTCTACTGCTGAGGTATCTGTATCCCAACCGATAAAAGTGTATCCATGACGAACTGGTGGGGTTGGCAGCGTTGCCGATTCTCCCATTTCCACGATCTGAGTACCTATAACATTTCCTTCCCAGTCATAGAAAGTGACAAGGCTGGAGCTTCGGATCCAATGTGCGTATAGAGTTAAATCATAATCAGGCATAGTATTTCCTGTTAAACCATATTTCGTTCCTCCCGTTGGCTGGGTATACCAGCCTTCAAAAGTATAATAAGTTCGGAAGCAATCAGATATCGCATCCGATAAGATCTGGTCTATGCTAACATCTTTCTCTAACTCGTACAGTTTTGTGTCAGAATCATTAACCTTACCTCCATTTCCGTCAAGAGTTAATGTGTGGCCATTGGATGCATATTGAGCGGTTAAAGTTAGGTCTCTAATAATGTTTGTCGTTGGATAGTCCCAGCCGGTAAATTCATACCCTGGCCTATTAGGCATTGGGACTTGGCTGCAATCCTCACCTGGCTTTACTACTTCTGTATGTAAAATACTTCCATCCCAATCTTTATACGTTACTGTAAATTGAGTATCCTCAGGTATCCAATAAGCATAGTAACGATCATCTGGTTTATTATAGGTATATGTATTTCCCAATTTCTCGCCGGTACCAGCCAAACCCGAAAAATATCCCCCAAATATATACCCATCCTTCATAGGATCACTTTTAGTAAGATAACCAGTGTCAATCTCGGTGCCATAGGGTTTCACGGATATACTTCTAAATATAATTGCATCATCTACAAGATGCGTTGAGTACTCATCTGAAAAATTAAGCTTCCCTGAAGAATCTCGTTTAATCCAATAATTCTTATAGTCAGCTATGTCATCAATCAAAATTAAATAGGGTTTATCTTCAGGAACCCAAACTCCCCAAAAATTAGCATCATGCCCGCTCAGCCCCATAAAACCTCTAATTTGAGAAGTTAATCCGCCTGGAAGCAACGCATATCCAGTAGTTGCTATATTATGTCCGGTCCACTCCGGCTTAGGTATTGATACTTTATTGTTATAATCAGGTTGATACCCATAAACAAACGGATAATTCTCAGGATTTGCCCAGGCTTCTTCCTTCTTTTGTGGTCCTGACCAAGAAGACATATTCGTACAAGAGTATGCAGTCCAGCCTAAAAACTTATATCCAGGATAAGAGGGTGTATCCAGTGTAAAAGTCTCCAGGTTTGCTGGGTAATCCCATTTAATTGGATTAAAATTATCATCCTGCCCCAAATATGGTTTGCTATAATCCCCCACGCGAACAGATTTATATTGCACTAAGTTATTTGTAGACTGGTTTACAGTCGGCCATTGATAATATTGCACTATGCCGAATTTATTAACTGGTGCTGCCATTAAACTCATTTTTAATTTTAAAGTTCCTAATATGTTTCCATCTTTATCTGCCCTGTACCACTCAGCAGAACCTTCTTCCCTACCTTTATTTTTAATAGAACCAAAAAAATAAAATTTAGATTCTTTTGTGTTGGTATCTTCTTCTGACTTGGATAAAGACCAAATATCATAACTGCTTAAATCCCAGTTTTTAAAGCTATTTATCTCTTTCTCATACTCCAGTATTCCTTCTTTTTTATAAAGATCATCCCATTCTACCTCCCCTGGTATAACGCTCTTATAAATATAAGGAGCTAAATTAAAGTATTCGTCATCCAATTGGATAGAGGCAGTCGTTTCCACTGCTCCTTTTTCATCTGTTTCATACCAGAGCGGAAATTCAGCCTCCCCCTGAACAAAACCATAGTCTCGGTAATGCATGTTTCCATAGCGGTCTTCAAATTTCCAGAACTTCTTTCCTGACCTCGATTCCCGGGAGTAATATTCCGGGATTTCTTCCGGATCCACTCTTACAAATTTTCTTTCGGCCTCGGAAGGCGTCGCTTCCGATGGTGTTGACTTTTCTTCTAACGGTATGGCCTCCGAAGGAGTGGCCATATATTCCGTAGTTTTGGTAGCTGTGGAGGGAGTAGCCGTTACGGCTCCTATCACTGGCGGTCCATATCCTGCTG
>ERZ1031278.388-NODE-388-length-11161-cov-6.741581_pt1 | contig 11161 bp, 9 predicted proteins | sample MGYA00518738_ERZ1031278 | MGnify/ENA primary metagenome ERZ1031278 (study PRJEB33719, sample SAMN04261329) | wastewater metagenome | biome: periurban shantytown; feature: human; material: feces | host: Homo sapiens | place: Peru: Lima | collected 2012-07-26 ...
ATCATCTTTAACGGTCTGCGCATCGCCGGGCTTGGCGGCAGCCGCCTGTACTCAGGCGGAAAGGACCAGTATTCCGAGCGTGAGATGAAAAACCGCATCTGGAAGCTCGGCTGGCAGATCCGCCGGGCGGGCGGCGTGGACATCGTGCTGGCGCACGCCCCGGTGCGGGGCTTCGGCGACGGGGACGATTACGCGCACATGGGCTTTGAGGCGTTTTTGCCGCTGCTCGACCGGTATAAGCCCCGCTATCTCATCCACGGCCATGTGCACATGGAATATGGCCGCGATATCGCCCGCGTGCTCCGGCGCGGGGACACGACGATCATCAACGCCTATGAGCGCTATACGCTGGAGGTATAATATATGGAATATCCAAAGGTCTGCCTGCGGCGCGGCGAGGAAGGCAGCGTTCTGAAGGGGCAGAGACTGATCTATGACAATGAGCTGGACTGGGCGGACGATATCTGCACGGACGGATGCGTCGTCGACGTGCTGGACAGCCGGCAGCGCTTTGCCGCGCGCGGGTTTTTCAATTCGAACTCCCGGCTGGCCGTCCGCGTTCTGACGCGGGACGAGGCAGAGCCGATCGACCGCGCGTTTTTTGCCCGCCGGATCGAGGCGGCGTGGCACACGCGGCAGACGCTGGGTTTTTCCGATTCCTGCCGCGTCGTCTTCGGCGAGTCCGATGGGCTGCCGGGGCTGACAGTCGATAAATTCGCGGACTGCCTGTCCTTCCAGATCGCCTGTCTGGGGCTGGAGCAATGGAAACCGGAACTGGTTTCCATTCTGGCGGAGCTTTTCACCCCGCGCGGCATTTACGAGCGCGACGATCTGCCCGTGCGCGAAAAAGAGGGGCTTCCGCTCATCAAGACGTGCGTTTACGGCGAAGTCCCCGAGGAGCTTGTGATCCGGGAGCACGACGCGCGCATGCTCGTCTCCATCGCAAACGGCCAGAAGACCGGGCATTTTCTCGACCAGCAGGAAAACCGGGGCCGGTTAAAGCCCTACGCGCCCGGACAGGACGTGCTCGACCTGTGCTGCTGCACGGGCGGGTTTTCCATCCACGCCGCGCTCTACGGCGCGAAAAGCGTCGAGGCGGTCGACGTATCCGAGGACGCGCTGGCGCTCGTGCGGCGCAACGCGGCGCTCAACGGTGTGCAGGATATCGTCACGACCACCTGCGCAAACGTCTTTGACCTCGCGCGGCAGTACGTGCGCGAGGGACGGCAGTACGGCCTTGTCGTCTGCGACCCGCCCGCATTCGCCAAGAGCCGCAAGGCGCTGGAAAACGCGTACCGGGGCTATAAAGAACTCAACCTGCAGTGCATGAAGCTTGTCAGGCCCGGCGGGTATCTTGTCTCGTGCTCGTGCAGCCAGTTCATGACGCCGGAGCTGTTTCTCAAAATGCTCCGCGAGGCCGCGCAGGACGCGGGCCGCGACGCAAGGCTGCTTGAACCGCTCATCCAGTCCCGCGACCACCCCGCAAGCCTCGCCTCCGAGCAGTCGCTGTACCTCAAGGGAGATATTTTGCAGATTTTATAAGTGAATATGCAGGCAAAAGCCGCTCCCACCACATGCGGGTGGGAGCGGCTTTTTTATTCTGGCGCGAGCCCGTCCTGCCGGCAGAAGGCCAGCGCGGTGTCGACGCTGCCGATGCGGTATCCGGCGCAGGCATAGCGGACACGGCGCGGGCCGCTGCACAGCAGCAGAAGCGGCAGGCGGTCCGGCTCCACATAGGCGCTGCGCGCCGCAGGCTCCGCAGAGTCCGCCGTGAACCAGACCTCCGCCCGCGCAAGGGCGGCAAGCGCGGCCTGCAGATTTTCGTTTTGAAGCGCCTGTCTGCCGCGCAGGAAAAAGATCAGACGCAGCGGCAGCCGTGCAAGCTGCGCCCGGCTGCTCAGCAGCTCGTTCAGCAGATGCTCCGTCGGTTCCCGCCCCTCCTCCAGCCACATCAGAAGAGACTGTGTCCGTGTCAGCTCCGCCGCTGCGGCCTGATGGCCGTCCGGCGCTTCGGCCTGAAAATCGGCCAGTGTGAAATCCACGGCCTGCTCCGCAAGCGAGACTGCCTGCTTTTGCAGCTGCACGCATTTTGTCTGCCCCGCTTCCAGCCGCAGCTCCATGCGCATGGCGTGCAGGTCGCCGTTCGGGAGGCGGCTGTCCGTGATCACACGGTAAACGCCCGGGGATAGCGAAAGCGTCAGCCGGGCGCCGTCCCATTGGCCGGGAACCGCCATCGGCTGCCACGCGCCATTCTCAAACGCCGAGAGGCCGAAATCCGCCCCCGGCTGCCACGTCTGGCCCGGCTGCTTCTGAAGCTGCAATCGCGCGCTGGCCGTCCGGCCAGCCTCCGGCGAGAAAAACTGCCCGTCAAGCGCATACTCCGCCGCGCCGCCGGCAGGGTTCAGCCGCGCCGGGATGCCGAGCGTGCGGCAGACCGCGACGAACAACAGCCGCTGGGACGGCAGATCCGCGCAGCGCAGGCGCATTGCCCCGGCGGGCAGCGTCACGAGCTGCCGGTATTCCGTCTGCGGCGCCTGCCGGATCGATTCCCGGATCCAGCGCCAGAGCGCGTCCGGCGCTTCGCGAAATTCCCGCTTCCGCGCCTCCGGGAAGCTGTCCGCCAGCGTCCTTCGCCAGCAGGACAGCGGTTCTGTCCCGATGCGCGGGCAGAGAAGATATTGCATGGAAAATTCGTCCGACGGCGAAACGCCGCCGCCCGCGTCCAGCGCCTCGCGCAGAACGGCGGGCCGGACATCGCGCAGGTCCTTCTCCCCCAGCGTCTGCAAAAGCGCAAGCTTCAGCGGCGCGGGATACGCCGGATCCTCCAGCAGCTCTGCCAGCGCTGCAAAGTTCCCGCAGGCTGCGCGCAAAATCGCCTCCGCCTGCGCACCGTACCCGAACCGCTCCCGCAGCGCACGTATCCGCGCCGCGTCATACGCCGCTTCCAGCCGGAGGCGGCGCTTTTCATCTGCCGCAGCCTGCTTTGCCGTCGCTGCCGCCCGCTGTGCGGGCGTTGGGGCACTTCTCTCAGGCAGGCGCTCCTTCGGCGCATGGAGTGTAAAGCTCGTCCAGCGCCCGGCGGGTGCTTCCGGCTCTGCCAGTGTCAGCTCCAGCGGCTCCTCCTGTGAGGCCGGGCAGAGCGTCTCCCGGCAGAGGCCGTTTTTCCGGGCCTGCACGATCAGATCGCCGTATCCGCAGCGCAGCCGCGCCATTCCGTCCGCATCCGTCCGAATGACCGCAGCCGGAAAGACCTCCGACGCGTTGAGAATGCCGAACGTGACCTCCGCACCGGCGGCGGGCCGCCCGTCCTTCTCCCGCACCCGCACTGCCAGCAGGCGCACGGGCGCATAGCGGGCGGTCTGGTTCAGGAACGTCACCGCGCCGTCGACCGAAATGATCTCCTCGTCCGCCGCAGGCGTTCCAAAGCAGCGGCTGTGCACGAGCAGAGCGCGGCTCGCCGCGCCGGTGAACCAGCCGCGATCCAACGCTTCCTCCGGCTCACACGCGCCGAAAAAGTGCCACGCGCCGCCGCAGTACGCCTCGACCCACGCGTGATTGTCGTCGCAGTGCGCCCAGCGCGGCGTATAGACCTGCCGGGCCGGGATCCCGGCTGCGCGCAGCACGTTGACCGCAAACGTGGATTCTTCCCCGCAGCGGCCAAAGCCGGAGCGCCATGCACCGAGGGCGCTGATCGTCCGCTCGTCCGTCGCGCGGTAGCAGACCTGCTCCGCGTTCCATTCATTGAACGCCAGAATGGCCTCGCGCACGGAAAGCCCTTCGATCCGCCCCCGAATCTGTGCGTAGAAAAAGCCTCGGCAGTCGCAAAGCTCCTCCTCGTTTACGCGCGGATGGAGCACGTAATTCAGAAACAACGGCTCCGGCAGTTCCCGCGCGAGGGGCGACTGCTCCCGCAGGCGCAGCGCGTGCTCCGCGCAGGCGCGGAACAGGGAAAATTCATAATTGGCCCAGTCGCTGACGGGGCTTGCGGAATAGCACCATCTGGTCAGCAGCGCGCAGTCCGGCGAAAGCGCCGAAAGCTGCCGCTCCAGCCAGCTTTGCGCCCCGTCGCCTATCGCCGCGAAGCGAAGCGCGAGGCGCTGCTCCATCCGCTGCTGTTCGCCGTCTGACAGTCTCATTGTCCCGCTCCCGCCGCAAGGCTGTGGACGATCTGTGCGCAGGCGCGGAATTCCTCCTCGTCCGTCTGCCAGAGCTCATACTCCGAAAGCGACGGCAGGCCCATCGCCACAGTCTGCTTCCGGTAGCGCATTCCGCTGTCCAGCACACCCTTGCGGCCGGTCGTGTGGAAGACCACGATGCCGGTTTTGTCGTGGATCTCCTGAATGTTCCATTTTTTTACGCCGCAGCCCGCCATGATATCGATCCTGTCGTCTGCTTTTTCAAAAAGCTCCCGCAGCAGCTCCGCACCGGTCAGCGGATCCTTCTGCTGTCCGGAGGTGAGGATCGTCTTACAGCCCAGACGGATGGCGTCCTCCATGGCCGCAAACGGGTCGCGCGTCATATCGAACGCGCGGTGCAGCGTCACGTCCATATTGCCCGCGCAGTTCATCAGCCGCCGCATTGCGTCCAGATCCAGATCGCCGTCCGGCGTCAGCGCGCCGATCACAACGCCGTTCGCGCCAAGCTCACGGTACGTCCGGATCTCCTCGCACATCTGCTCCAGCTCTTCTTTGCTGTAAAGAAAATCTCCGAAGCGGGGACGGATCAGGATATTGGTCTTGACTGGGATATCGCGCTGCACCTGCCGGAACAGCGCCGTGGACGGCGTGGTGCCGCCGATAACAAGATGCGCGCACAGCTCCAGACGGTCCGCGCCGCCGCGATACGCCGCCCGGCAGGAGGCGTAGGAATCTACGCAGGCTTCGATCAGGGGTGTGTTCATGCAGGTTCCTCCTCAGATGTTTCAAACAGAATTTGTGCCAGATGATAGAGCGTACTCACGGCGGTGCCGGTCGCGCCGGGGACCTGATGCTGCCAGACAATGCCCGTGTTGTCCGCCGTCCCGGCGATGTCCAGATGCAGCCAGGGACGTCCCGCCGTGAATTTTTTCAGGAACAGGCCCGCCGTGATCGCGCCGCAGCCGTCCTTGCTGGTGTTGCGGACATCGGCATAGTCGCTCTCGATCAGCGTCTCGTATTCCGCGTCGTCCGGCATCCGCCAGAATTTCTCGCCGGAGCGCTCCGCCGCGCACAAGAGGCAATCGTAAAAGCCGTTATCGCTCGCCATCACGCCGGTCGTCACAAAGCCCAGCATTGCGCAGACCGCGCCGGTCAGCGTGGCGATATCCACAAGATGCGTGCAGCCCTCCCGCTCTGCGGCCCACGCAAGGCCGTCGGCGAGGATCAGCCGCCCCTCTGCGTCCGAATTCAGAATTTCGATCGTTTTGCCGGAAAAGCTGGTGATGACATCGCCCGGTACCATGCTCGAATCGGAGATCCGGTTCTCGCAGACCGGCACGACGACCGTGACATTGACCGGCACGCCGTTCGCCGCCAGCGCCCGCAGCGCTGCGGCAGCCGCCGCTCCGCCCGCCATATCGCCCTTGATCCCCGCCATCGACGAAGCAGACTTCAGGCAGTAGCCGCCTGTATCCACCGTCACGCCCTTGCCGACAAGACCGAGCCGCCTGCCGCAGTCCGGTGCGCCGGTATAGCGCAGCACGACCATCGCCGGGGCGTATGCACTGCTGTCGCCAACGGTCAGAAGCCCCCGCAGGCCGAGCCGCTCCAGCGCCTGCCGGTCATAGAGCTCTGCCTCAATTGGCAGACCATCCGCCATGTCCTTCAGCTTTTGCGCCAGCATCTCGGGTCTGAGCAGATTCGCCGGGCAGTTCACCAGATCACGCGTTTCCATGATCGACCGCGCCAACTGCCATGCCTTCTGCACCTGCTCGCCTTCCGCGTCCGCGCCGGGAAAGCTGCACGCCAGCTCCGGCTCCCAGCGGCCAGACAGCGCGAATTTTTTCCGGTACGCGCCGCCGCAGACGCCCTCTGCCGCAGCAAAAAGGCCGTTCTGCCCAAGCTCTGACGCGGGGCCGAGGTCAAAGGCGCAGGCGGTGCAGTCCAGCTCCAGCGCCGTTTTGACCGCCTTGCCGTAAAGCTCCTTGCAGGCCAGCACGTCCCGGCGTTCACCGCGTCCGACGCGGATGGTATACGTTCCGTCCTCGCGGCAGATATATCTTGTTTTCAGATACGCCTCGTCCGTAAACACGGCGTTCGCCCGGCACTGCCGTTCGATTTGTTTTTCCATATGCAGCCTCCTGCTTTGTCTGTTCTGTCCTCTATTATGCAGGATGCGCCCGGCAAAATCAAGCGCCGGAGAAGGCTTCTGCCCTCTCCGGCGCTGTTTGCGTTCGGGTTTATTTCCACCCGAAGGTGACCATGCCGTAAATATAGATGAAGATGATCGCAGCCGGGACGAGATAGCGGAAGATGGGCTTCATCCAGGCCTTGACCTTCCAGCCCTTGCCCGCGTTGGCCTCGGCGAGGAAATTGTCCCAGCCCCAGCCGAATTTATTGCAGCAGTAGAGCGCGAAGACGAGCGAGCCGAGCGGCAGGATGTTGTTGGAGACGAGGAAGTCCCAGAAATCGAGCCATGCGCTGCCGTCCGCAAACGGCTGGAACTTGAACACGCTGTAGCCCAGCGCCGTGGTCAGGGCAAGCACGAACACACCCACGCCGCAGACCAGGCAGCCCAGGGGCCGCTTCCAGCCGGTCATTTCGCGCACCATGGCGAGAATGTTCTCGCAGACAGCCAGAACCGTGGACATGGCGGCGAAGACCATGAACAGGAAGAACAGCGAGCCCCACCAGCGGCCGCCCGCCATGTGGTTGAAGACGGTAGCCATGGTGTCGAACAGCAGGCTCGGGCCCGCGTTGACCTCCAGCCCGTAGGTATAGCAGGCCGGGAACATAATGAGGCCCGCGACGATGGCGACAAACGTATCGAGCACGATGACGTTCGCCGATTCGCCGAGCAGCGACTGCTCTTTTCCGATATAGCTGCCGAAGATCGCCATGGAGCCCATGCCGACGGACAGCGTGAAGAACGCCTGATTCATCGCGCCGACGATGACCGTGCCGGTGATCTTGGAGAAATCGGGGACGAGATAGAATTTCAGACCCTCTGCCGCGCCGGAGAGCGTTGCGCTGTGGACCGCCAGCACGACCATCAGCACCATCAGAAGCGTCATCATATATTTCGTGATGCGCTCCAGACCGCCCTGGAGATTAAAGCACAGAATGCCGAAGGCCACAATGACCGTCACGGCCAGATACGTCACATTGACGCCGGGATTGGTGATCATGGCGACGAAGCCGAGGTCTTCCGTCCGGCCGGTCAGGAATCTGACGAAGTAATAGATGATCCAGCCGGTGACGACGGTGTAGAACGCCATGAGCGCGATGTTGCCGAAGAAGGCGACATAGCCGTGCAGGTGCCACTTCTGGCCCTTGCGTTCAAGCTTCTGATACATGTGGATGGGGCTGGCCTGCGCCGCGCGGCCCACGGCGAATTCCATCGTCATGACCGGCAGACCCAGAAGCAGCAGGCAGAGGATATAGATGAGGACGAAGCCGCCTCCGCCGTACTGGCCGCACATCCACGGGAATTTCCATACGTTTCCGCAGCCGATGGCGCAGCCTGCCGACAGCAGGATGAAGCCCAGCCGGGAACCCAAGCGTTCTCTTTCCATTTGAGTCTCTCTTTCCGTTTTTCGTTTTAATAGGCAAATGCTTTAAATTGCTACTTTGAAGTTATAGCAGACTTGGGCTGGAAAGTCAAGGCTATGCGCGCGATTTGCGTACATTTGCCGTTCAGAAACGGACAGATTGCAAACGGCACGGCGCATATTCCCACGCTTTCGTCAAAATGCCGTCGGCGCTTGACAAGCGGGAAAAGCTGTGCTAAAAGTAAATCTTTCGATTGATTCTTCGGGCAGAAAAGAGGTTTTTCCTATGGATTGCGCACAGCGCGCCGAGCGGCGCAGGGTGTTTCTTGCCGGTGTCCGCGACGGCGTTCCCATTGGGCTTGGGTATCTGGCCGTGGCGTTTTCTCTCGGCATCGCGGCCCGGAACGCCGGGCTGAACGCGTTTCAGGGCTTTCTCATCAGCCTGCTCAATAACGCCTCCGCGGGCGAATACGCAGCCTTCACGGTCATTGCCGCGGACAGCGGCTTTCTGGAAATGGCGCTCATCACGCTCATTACCAACGCGCGTTACCTGCTCATGAGCTGCTCGCTCAGCCAGAAATTTTCGCCCGATACGCCGCTGTACCACCGGCTGCTCGTCGGCTACGACGTGACGGACGAGCTGTTCGGCATCGCCATTGCGCGGCCCGGTTATCTCGACCCGTTCTATTCCTACGGCGCGTTCCTGCCTGCCATCCCCGGCTGGGCCATCGGCACGGCGCTGGGCGTCACGGCCGGGAGCATCCTGCCCGCGCGTCTGGTCAGCGCGCTTTCCGTCGCGCTGTTCGGGATGTTTTTGGCGATCATCATTCCGCCGTCGAAGAAAAACCCGGTCGTGCTCGGCTGTGTGGCGGTGAGCTTCGCGGCAAGCTGGCTGTGCACCGTTCTGCCATACGTCAAGACGCTGTCCGAGGGCACGCGGACGATTTTGCTGACGATTTTAATTGCGTCGGCAGCGGCGCTGCTCTTCCCGGTGAAGGACGCGCCGGAGCAGAAGGAGGGAAGTCAGGATGAACGGTAAAATTTATCTGTATATTCTGGTCTGCGCCGCCGTGTCGTTCCTCATCCGGGAGCTGCCGCTGACGCTCATCCGCAGGCCCATCAAAAGCCGCTTCCTGCGCTCGTTTTTGTTCTACGTGCCGTATGTGACGCTGGCCGTCATGACCTTCCCGTCCATTGTAAACGCCACAAGCTCCCCCATCGCGGGCCTTGCCGCGCTGGTGCTGGGCATCGCCGCCGCATGGCTCGGCGCAAATCTGCTTCAGGTCGCCGTCGGCTGCTGCGCGGTCGTGCTGGTACTGGAGTTTTTCCTGATATAAGCGCATAAACGCCGCGCCCGGCCGGGCGCGGCGTTCTGTGCGTTTTGGGCAGCTTCAGCGGTCGATCCCCACGAGAAGCACGGAAATATTGTCCTTCCCGCCGCGCTGCATCGCCAGCTGGTACAGTGCGGCGGCGCAGGCCGGCGCTGCTGTCTGACTGCGCAGGAGCGCGCTGAGGTCTTCCTCCTCCAGCATATCGGTCAGTCCGTCGCTGCAGAGCAGGAAGCGGTCGCCGGGCCTCACGGGAAGCTGGACCGTATGCGGCTGTATGATCAGCTCGTCCGGGAAAATTCCGAGGTGCTGCGTCAGCCGGTGGCGCTCCGGATGGGTTTTCGCCTCCGCAGGCTCGATGATGCCGAGCGCGATCAGGCGCTGCACCGCCGTATGGTCCTCGCTCAGCCGCGACAGGCAGCCGTCCCGGTACAGATAGCACCGGCTGTCGCCGATATTGGCGGCATACGCCTCGCCGTCTGCGAGAAGCAGCGTCGTCAGTGTCGCGCCGGAGCGCTTTCCGATTTTCCCGATCTGGTCGCAGATGGCGCGGTTTCCCGCGTCATACGCCTGCAAAACCGCCTCCGGCGACCAGCATTTTTTCGGCGGAAGCGCCTCCAGCGCGGCCTGCGCGGCCTGCGCCCCCTGCGCCTGCCCGCCCATTCCGTCTGCCACGGCGAAAAGGCCCTGCTTTCTCCCGGTTCCGTCCGTCTGCGCGTACCCGCCGCCGCAGATCGTGCCGTTCAGATAGATCCGATCCTGATTTTCCGTTCGCACCCGCCCTGTCGCGCAGACGGCGGCATAGCTGTATTTCATCCGTTGATCCATCCTTCCTTCTGCAGCTGCTGGATCAGACTTTGCAGCTGCTGATAGTATGTCGCGTCGTCGTCGTCGCTGCGCAGCAGCTGCCCGGCTGTCTCGTAGGCCTCGACGGCGGCGGAATAGTCGCGCGCGGACTGTTCCTTCCGGTTTTCCAGCGTGATATACAGCATGGCGCGGAACGCGTAGGGTTCATAATCCTTCGGATACTGCGCGGCATAGGCGTCCAGCGTCTGCTCCGCCAGATCGTATTCCTGTAATTCATAATAGATCGTATACAGGTTGCTGTAGAGATAGCTTTTCGTCACGCCAAGTTCCAGCACGCGGTTGAAGCACTCCCCGGCCTTGCGCAGGTAGCTCTGCGGAACGGAGGGGTCGGTGTGGTACGCCTCGAAATAGGCCAGCGCCAGCATCTCCCAGATCGTCGAGTCATAGCGCAGGCCGTAGGTTTCGATCCCGTTCGCCAGAACCTCGACGGCCTTTGTCGCGGGGTTTCCGATCGGGGAGCTTCCCGTCCGGACCAGCGCCGCGCAATCGCGGTAGACCTCCGCCAAGGAGCGCAGCGCCCGCTTTTGCAGCGCGATATCCTGTGTCTGATTCAGCACCGCCTGAAAGCCGCTTTCCGCGTCCAGATATTCCTTTTTCGCGTAGTCGATCTCCGCCTGTACGTAGTCAGTCACGTCGCCGCTTGCGCCTGCCGCGTACATCTGCGACAGGATCTCGCCCGCCGCATCGATATCGCCCAGCCGTCCGAGGGAAACCGCGTAATCGCGCTGGGCATTGACGGTGATATCGCCTCCGGCGGTGCTCAGCCGGAAGAACGAGGCCGCGGCGGCATAGTCATCGCATTCAAAATACGCCGCGCCCAGAATTTCGCTCAGCTGGCTCTGCGCCTCGATATCGTAGGCCTTTCCAAGCCCCAGCTCGTCCTCGATATAGGAAATGCAGCGTTCATATTCCTGCGCGCAGTAGAGCGCGTAGGCGTAGGAAATATAAGGTGCAGACTCCTCCGGGTAGAGCGCCTGCGCCTGCTCGAAGCATCCCAGCGCCTGCTCCGGATCCGTTTCGCACAGCTGGTGTAACCTCTCCCGCTTCCACTTCCTGTACCGCCTGCACCACCCGGTCCAGAAGCAGATTTTCCTTGCCCAGTTCGAGGGTATCCACGGCCATACTCTCCACACTTGCAGAAATTCCGGTTTCCTCAGCCAGAAGTAACGGCAGGTCGTCTGTAATCCCATGAGCCGCAATCCACTGCTCTGCCGCCGCTTTCTGCTCCTCACCGGCATCTTCAAAGATCACAAGGCTGAGTTTTGCCTGGAAATTCTTT
>ERZ1031278.404-NODE-404-length-10828-cov-5.646431_pt1 | contig 10828 bp, 9 predicted proteins | sample MGYA00518738_ERZ1031278 | MGnify/ENA primary metagenome ERZ1031278 (study PRJEB33719, sample SAMN04261329) | wastewater metagenome | biome: periurban shantytown; feature: human; material: feces | host: Homo sapiens | place: Peru: Lima | collected 2012-07-26 ...
CCGGTTTCGAATGCCAGACGCGCCGCACCGGTGTGGCCTTTATAGAGACGCCCGTCAGGACTGCGGGTGCCTTCGATGTGGATGCCGAACAGGTGGCCGTCCTCAATGATTTCACGTGCATGGTTCAGCGCGCCCAACGACTTGGAACCACCGGAACGATCCACGGGGAACACGCCAACGGATGTGAACCACCATTTCTTGAACTTGCCTTTGATGCCTTTACCTTCGAAATATTCGGCTTTGCCCATGAAGTGAATCATGCGTGGGCTGGTCAGCGGCAACAGCGCGTCGTCGATGACGGCAAGATGGTTGGCCGCAATAATGGCACCGCCTTCGCGAGGAATGTTTTCAAGCCCTTTTGTGGTCGGTCCCAAACGGTGGATGGCGATCGGTCCTAGGCCTTTAACGAAAAACCAGTAGAGCATTCTTCACGGTCCTCCCAGCGGATGGGCATCCGCTTGATTAAAGTTATCAGTATGACTGACCTCAACAATAGCAATGCCGACGAAGAACGCCCAAATGCCGAGTCGCATGGTGGAGGGAATGTTCCCTCCTCTGATGCGAACGATCTGGATGCCGCTTGGGCAGAGTTCGCCAGTTCCCATGCCGACGATTTGAAGGCCGTGGAACACTCACGGAATGCGAAGCGTTTCGAGAAGCATGCGCAGCGACGTGAAAAAGAGGCGCTGCTATCGATTCAGGATCTGGATCAGGGTACATTCACCGACGATATGCCGCAAGGTCGTGGACCACGCGATTTCACGGGTTCCAGCTGGTTGGACACCGATAGCGTGATGGACCGTTATGGAGATGATTTCGTGCCTCCGAGTCCCGAAATCGGACATGTCAAGCTTTCGAAACTCGTGTTCTGGGCGTTGCTGGTCGCCGGAGTCATCGGCATCATCGCTTCCGCATTCATGCCTGCGTTGGCGGCGATTCTGGGATCGATTTTCGGCTTGTGTGCATTGGTTGGCGCCGCAGGGCTTATTGTGCAGCACAAGGGACACTCGCAGACTCGCTTTGATGAGTTTGATGATGGCGCGAGGGTCTGATTTCGACCTTTTCTTCATCGAGCATATTTTCAGAACATCATAAGAATCCTGGCAACGAGTTTTCCATATCGAAAGCCTCGCATCAAAAAATGCGTGTGCAGCACCGGATATTTCGATGCCGCACACGCATTATTATTCAGTTATTGGCAAATATCGATCAGAAAGTCTTGAATCAGGCATTTTTCTTCGACTGAGCGGTGGCGATCCACTGATCAAGCAACGCGGATGCCTTACCGGAGTCGACGGTCTCTTCGGCGATGGCGTAGGCCGCTTTGAAACGATCGGCGAGGCTGGCTTCCGTTGGCACCAAATGTCCATCGGCGACAATCGCGGATGCCGCATTGAGCAGAGCGGTGGTACGGAACGGTACGTCCTTGCCTGCGAGGAAGTCACGGAATAGTTGGACATTAAGCTCCGGTTCACCACCCTTGAGGTCGGCGACGGTCACTTTGGCGAGACCGAGTTCAACGGTTGGATCAAATTCGTTTTCCGTGACCTTACCGTCCTTGAACTCCCAGATGGATACTGGGCCAGTCGGAGCCATCTCATCCAAGCCTTCGTTGGAGGTGTAGACCATACCGGTCTGACCGTTCGCTGCATATACTTCGGCCATAATCGGACTCATCTTGCGATTGGCGCAACCGACCGCCATATGCTTCGGAGCGGCAGGATTGGTCAGCGGGCCCAGCACGTTGAACACGCAGGGCACTCCCAGCGCGGCACGAATCGGACCAACGAAACGCATCGCCGGATGGAAGGTACGTGCGAAAGCGAAAGCGATGCCGCACTCATTGCCGACTTGGGCAACCTGCTCCGGCTCCAGATCAAGAGGCAGTCCCAACGCCTCGAAGCAATCGGCGGTGCCGCACTTGGAAGAAGCTGCGCGATTGCCATGCTTCACGACTTTCACTCCGGAGGCGGCAGCCACCACCGCACCCATAGAAGACAGGTTCACCGTCGCAGCACCGTCACCGCCAGTGCCGACAATGTCAGTAGTTTCGCCGGAGACATTCAATGGGATGGCGTGCCCCACCATCGCCTTGGCCGCGCCGCGTACCTCATCGGCGGTCAGGCCGAGCTGCTGCTGCGTGGCGAGTACCGCGCCCACGGCGGCGGGATTGGCGTTACCCTGCATCAGATCATCGACGAACCATTCCGATTCTTCCGCGCTCAAATGGTCTTCCCCAACCAGTTTGGTGAGAATCGACTTCCATGTGATCTCGGCCATAGTATCCTCCCCCTGGCTTCACGCCAAGCGCTTCGATTGTGTTTCCGCCGCATATTCTAACCGCCGGATATTGCGTAAACCGTTCCCGTCCGCATGACGGTATGATTCATAACTTCCGCCCACCATCCTGTGGTTGTCCAGAGCGCTTCCCATTAGTTATGCGAGGTAATTATCCAAGATAACCAATATCGAGGCATCATGAGCAAACCCGCGGAGCGCAACGTCCACAACGCCGACACACCGGACTTCAGCGTGCCGGACGACGGCCACGGCACACCGACCTCCAACACGATTGGCATCCTGCTCGACGTCTGCCAGACCGCCAAACGAATCACGGAAGCCTTGCTGCCGCGGTCGCCGGCACCAAAGACCAATGTCCTGGCGCGAGCACGGCGGGAAACCGTCCCATCTTTTAGACATGTCCCACCGCACGACTTTCCGCTCCGCCGAAACGCCGTGCCGGACGACCAGGATTCCATCGTCGCCCGTATCGGTGGCGATGGGGAGCATCACACGAGCAGGAAGAAAGGAACATCATGGCCGCATCATCCACCACATTCGAGCGCACGAACATACGCCGCCGGAATTCGGCATCGACGCGGCGACCGTGCAGTGGCTCACCACCGGCTACATGCTGCTGTTGGTGGCGATCGGCCTGGCATCGCTCATCATGGCGGTGAGTTTCTTCTCCGAATGGAACGGCGACTGGCTCGTATGGGCCTTGCTGGTCGTCTGCGTGGCGGCGTTGGCCGGGTTCGCACGCATGCAGCTGAAGATCAGCCATCCGTTAACCGGCATTTTCCGTCGTTCGCCGCCGTGGCCGATGCACCTATATCCAAGTAATGGCCTCCCTCCGTCATAAACCTCTGATATGGCGATGGGAAGTTAACATTCTGCGATGTCGCGGCAGTACCAGTGAAGGCGAGCAACCGCCCGCCCGAACAAAATCATCGTTTTCCTACAAGGAGAAAATTATGACGGACAAAATGGTACTACGAACGCAGCAATGGCTGAATCAAACCTACGGTGGTGATTCGCGTTTCAACAAGGTCGCCGAGGATGGGCAGACCGGCTGGTCGACGATTTACGGGTTGACCCGTGCATTGCAGATCGAACTGGGTATCCAGAACACGGCGGATAATTTCGGCCCGTCCACGCAACGTCTGTTCGTCCAGCGGTATCCGAATGGTGTGCAGGAGCAGAAATCCGGCGATACCGCCACGTCCAACGTGTATTCCATCATCCAGGGAGCACTCTGGTGTAAGGGATACTCTGCCGGAAGTGACGAAATCACCCAGCATTTCTACGGCGGCACCGGCAAGGCAATCAAGAACCTCAAAACCGATATGGGCATTGGCGGCGATTCCAGCGTTGACGTGGACATCATGGGTGCCCTGTTATCCATGAAACAGTTCGTGCTGCTCGAATCGTATGGCGGCCTCAACGCCATTCGGCAAGCGCAGCAGCAGATCAATGGCAATTACCGTGATTACACGGGCATCATTCCGACCGATGGCCTGTACGGGCGCGAAATGAACACAGCGCTCATCCAGGTGCTTCAGGCCATCGAAGGTTTTACGCCCAGCGAGGCCACCGGCAATTTTGGTAGTGGGACTAAGTCTCGTCTCAAAACCATCAGCGCCAGCAATGGTACCGGCGATAACCCGCAGTGGGTCTGGTTGGCGACTGTGACTTTGGTGTGTAACCGCATCGCGGCGGTCATCAGAACCAGCTGGCACACCGGTCTGTCCGATCAGGTCACGGACTTTCAGCGGCAATATGGGTTGCCACAGAACGGTACCGTCGATCCGACCACGTGGATGAGCCTGCTTACCTCCAAGGGTGATCCGAACCGGCCTTGTGTGGCGTGCGATACCCGTTTTGAAATCACCGATGCGCGACTCGCAACGTTGAAGGCCAACGGATACCAGATCGTGGGACGGTATCTGACCGAGCCTGGGCAAAGCAGCTTGGCACCTGCCGATTATTTCAAGGCGATTCGTCCGGGCGAGCTGGAACGCATCACCAAGGGCGGCATGAAGTTCTTCCCGATCTTTCAGGAATACTCCACCAAGCTGGCACACTTTACGCCCGCGAACGGTGCTGCTCATGCCAAGTCGGCACGTGAAGCGGCGCAGCGGTTGGGCATCCCGCCGACGCATATCTATTTTGCCGTGGACTTCGACGCCACTGACGACCAAGTCACCAGTAACATCCTGCCGTATTTCAGGGCGGTTTTGGCTAATCTCGGAGGTGGATATAAGGTCGGTATTTACGCATCCCGTAACATCTGCACTCGCGTTATCGAGGCCGGTTATGCGGGTTATGCGTTCGTGTCCGACATGTCCACCGGGTTCTCCGGCAATCTGGGGTTCCCGATCCCAGATAATTGGGTATATGACCAGTTCACTGAAATCAGTGGTTATCAGGGACAAGGCTGGGATCTTGACCGCGTTGCCTATTCCGGCAAAATGCCTGCTGTATCCTATGTGAAGCAGACGTCGGCTGGTGGAACGACCATCGATCAGGGAACTAACTACGATCAGATGGGGCCGATTGACCTGATCTGGCATCTTGAGAAACGGTTCGATGAACTGCGCGCTCAAGGAAAGGTGGGGCAGGACTATGTGGCCAGTGGAACCACTGGAACTTGGGTGACGGTCCCGACATGGCGATGCATGCTGAACTACCTGTCCAAGGATTACCTGCGCGACGGAGGAAATGGTTCAACTATCGAATGGTCGGTATCAGCCGAAAGTTTCCGCAAGGCGGATGCCGCAATCCTCGAACAGGATGCTACGGCGTCTGCAATCATCAAGTCGTTGGATCGCTATATCGGTTCGTGGCGGCAGTCCATGATCGATGTCAATGGGGAAAGCGTGGATTTGTCGCATATGTGCGTCACGACGCTGGGATATCTCAATGGACTGGTCGTTCCGGATACGTGGACCGGCTGGGCAGGCGACTTGGGTTCGGCCATGAGTAACATTCAGAAAGCTAAGGATTGGAACCCGCAGGCCAGCATTGATGTCATCGCCGAAGCCTTGGTAGGTGCGGACGACAACTATCGGCAGCAGGGCGCTCTTCAGGGGCTTACGCTTGACAAACAGGTGGATGGAACATGGCAGACCGTCAGCAATACCTGCAATCGTGACGACCTGTGCTGTGATGGCGATGCCATTTACTTCGCCGACACGCTTAAGAACGGTAACGGCAGCGACTCTCACCTGTTGTCCCAGACCATGCGCAGCTACTATAACGCGCCGAACCAGTTGTCTGACCGTTTCAAGCGAATCGCATGGAGCATGGGTGCCAGTGATAAGGCGGCGGCAGTAAGTGCATTCCGCGGTGTCGATTGGCAGCAAATGTTTACATGTTGGCTCTTGACCCATTCATACGATACCCCTGATTCCGTGATTGATGCGGCATGTTCGGCATTGGCGGAGTTCATCTTCTAATCGATACGGTTCCGATGTGGGGCTGGTTTGCGACAATGTGTGCGATAAAGCCAGCCCCACGCCGGTCCTTTGTTACCGATTGTGTCTATTGTCGTATGCGCGGCAGATCAGGTATAAAATGTAGAAGATGGTCGGGATGCTGTATCCGCCCATGGAGACTATGAACAATATTCCATTCGTAAATGAGCCAGTCAGTAGCTCTATGATGGCGGTCCACAAGGTAAGCCTTGATGATATGAGCGTTATTGCCTCCGCTATGCTGACCAGTGTTGTTGCGTAGGTAAGTATAGCGGTGCCGGCGAGCCACAGAGGATTCCACAGAGTTCGGATTTTGCGCGTCAACAGCAGGGCCGCGAAGGGGATGAGTATGCAACCGGGGATGGCGAGTATCACATACGCAAAATAGGTAAATAAACCAATAGCGGTATACAGCACGCATATTGCAGCAAACACAATCGCGTATATCACGGCCGCTATCACTGGATTCCGCATGAGTGGGTTCTTCTGGTCCGGTGAGTTCTGCGCGAACGTCACCTGTACATCCGGGTCGCGCCCGGCCGAATCGTGTTTGTCTGTGGCCATGCAGCCGCTGTTCTTGCTGTCATTCCCGTCGTTCCCTGCCATGATGCCCCTTGTATGTTTTCAATGTATCTGTTCCGCAATGTCTGTGCATGAATTTCGCCTTTACCGTTGCCCGGCGCCGGTTCTTTGTTACCGATTGCGGCTGTTGTGGTATGCGCGGCAGATCAAGCCAAGGATGTAGAAGATGGTCGGAATTGTATACCCGCCCATGAAAAGCTGGAACGATAGTATGTCTGCAAATGAGTTGGTCAGTATTTTTACTATGCTAAACCATAGGGTGGCTTTGGGAGGTATGAGCATTAGCAAGGCTGCCATGCTTACTAGTGTCATCGCGTAGGTGAGCGCGGTGGTGCCGGCAAGCCACAAGAGATTCCATGAGGCGTTGATTTTTCGTGTCAGTAGCAGGGCTATGAAGGGAACGATTGCATAGCCGGGAAGTATTATCAGTAAAAATCCCCAACAGGCGGATAAGATGCTGCTATACAGTGCGCATGTCATGGTAAACACGCCTGCATATATAATGGCTGCCGACACCGGGTGTGGTGCATGTGCGTTGTCCTGTTTCGGTAGTTCGAGTCCGGCTATACACTCGCTGTCGCTCTTACTGGGTTCTGGCATGATGTTCTTCCCGTGTGAACAATCCGGCTGTTTTGTGATGTGTCTGTGCATGGCCTGATGTTTACCGTCGCCCAACGCCGGGCCTTTCCGCTACGTCGACCACGCCGTCCAGATATCCGTAACGCCCGTCAGTCTGGTCTTTGGTGAAGGTGATGACGTTGACGTTTCCGCTGAAATCCAGTTCGCCGATATGATCGGTGTTTTCCAATATGATGATCTGCTGGTTTGCCGCCTGCAGTTTAAGATGCTCGAACAGGCCGCTTCTTAGAGAACCGTTCGCTGTGTACGCGCCTTCGTCGAAGCCCAGCAACGGGGTATCGATGAGCAACCATCCTGGAGCATGAACCGAACGGCGGTTCAAGTAATCATGGAATGCCAGCATCATAACCGTATTGAAGAATGCACAATATCCTTTTCCCTGCTCTTCAGCCTTGCTGTATCCGCCGATTTCGATGTCGAATGTTTCCCGGCTGAAACCGACGTTATCGGTGCCGGAAAAGCCGGAATCCTTGAGGATTCCGCGTATGGTGGCACCCATCGAATAATAGAAATCCTCGTGGAACCATTCTCTTGGCCGATATTTCTTGTAATCGACCTTTTCCTCGTCGGCACCATCAAGAGTAGCTTGAAATCTTTTACGCAAAGCAGTCAGCTCGGCATATTCTGCACGAATTCTTTCTGACTGGGCAAGCCCATCAAGTCGTTGTCGTATTGTTCGGGCCTCCGGCTCAAGATTCCGGTGCAGCTGTTCCATATTGGACTGATGGGCGTTTTGCGCTTCGTCGATGCTCTGTGTCACTTGGATTCTTGCTTGGCGTAAGGATTCCTGATCCTTGGCCACACCATTACGAAGTTCGCGAATGCGGGACATTTCATTTTCCCGAGCACGAATGTCTTCTTCACTCGGTGGATCGATATGGACGGTGCTGTGGCAGAACTGACAAACATCGGGATAAGGTTGTTCCCGGTTATGGCGCATTGCCTGCAACTGCAGATCAAGGCGTGCCAAATCGGAATCGTATTGCCCCAGTAGGGTTTCACGCTGGGCGAGCAATACGTCCAGACGCTCGTTTTCCTGATGCAGTGCGCTGATGTGTTCAACGAGTTCCGCATCTTCATCAATGGTTTTTCGACGCTGTTGTTCCAATTGCTGTAACGTGTTGCGCAGTTTCTCAATATAACTATCGACGGTTTTGCCTTCGGTAGCCGCGTCCCGTTCAAGTTGCTCAAGCTGTTTGATGCGGGGCTCGATGATATCGAGTTGGCTGAAGATGAATCGTTCCACCGCTTGCCTGCGTGCATGGCGCTCGGCGGAACTTTCCTGTCTTGCCTCATCATTGAATGTTTCATCTTGAGCGAGGACCAGCAAAGCGGACAGGTTCTGCGTCATCGTTGTGTTGCTGGTGGTTTTGGGCAATAGAATCGATGGTTCGGGGCGAACGATCTGATCTTCGGGAACAAGCAGCAAATGTCGGATGGCATTCCAAGTAAAGGCCACGGTTCTGTAGGCCTCATTGACTGCGATTCTTCGTGCCTCATCAACGTCCAGCATTGTTAGCAGTACCGAGTTGATTGGTCGTTTGTTTTTGCCTCTGCGTGCGACCGTATAATCTCCCGGTTCCACATCTGAGTCAGTCGAAGAGACCTGAATCGTTTGCGAAGCCAACGAGCGTTGTAATGTCACTTCTCCGTGTTCGGTACTGAAGGTGACGGATGCTCCTGCATATCCGGTAACATCCGTGAATGGTATGACGTTTCCGCCGCATACGAAGCTGATCGTTTTCGCAATCCCGGTTTTGCCGGTATTCGACGGGCCGATGATGCAATTCAATCCCTGCTGCAAATCAATGGTTGAGGCATTGCCATCGTTCCGAATCGCCTTGACTTGACGAATCCACATTTTCCCCATCTTGGTTACCGGCTTTCCAGTATTTGTTCTATTATCGAATCGTAATTCAGCGTCGCCAATGTTTCGATGGCATGACGATAAGCCATGACATATTCTCCATGTAATTCGTTGGCGAATTGCATGCACGTCGGGCTTGCGGAATAACTGGATCCGGCATCTTCGGTGATGGCGAAGCCTATGATTACCAGCCTGTTCAGCCCTCTTCGTACACGTTTGCGCCTGGCATCATACTCTGCTGTGGCATAAGGGTTATCCCCGTGAAGGTTACTATTGCCAAAGCCCATGACCTTCATGTAAGTTGCGGCAAAATCCATGACCGTGATTTCATCCAATGTTGCAGGGTGTGGCAATAAGGACAGGCATAGCGTAAGACGGGTTGCGGTTTCGCTCGGGGTGTTGAACAGGGAATCACTCATCGGCGCTCACCCATTCCAGTCGAGTGTCATTGACCAGCATGTGGCATATGCCTTTCTTCTCCGCGGCTTTGACGATGGTTGGAAAACGGGTGATGACGGAACCGGAAAGGGGAAGAATCGCAGCTTGGTTCAAGGTTGCCAGCATTCTGGCCAGTCCATCGTCATATTCTTCGTTGCATACGTCGCAGACTCCATCGTAGAGGTCGTCTTTCATCGCATGGAACTCGGTTTCACCATCATCGATGACATCTCTCATGTTCCGCCGCAGTCCTTCTGCATTGTAAAAATACCCACGCTGCCGGTCATATTCCTTGCGCTGTCGGTCGGGCAAATCATCTCGGGACCGGATTTGCCTGTGCAAGTGTTCGGCGTAGGCCGATTCCATTTGTGCAAGATACGTTCTTTCCACATTGAAATCCGGTGATTCTGGTGGGGATGGAGATTTCCGCCATGCCACGGCTGAACGACCAAGATGGAGCTTCCCTGATGAGATGTGTCCTTCGGCCAGCGGCAGATCATCCAGCAATTCAAATTCCGGCTGAAATGCGGTGCCGTCCACCAGAAGATCACGATTGTCGGCATTCGCTTCCAAGATCTCGAACAGCCAAGTGCTCACTGCGGATGGGAGTTTGTCAATTGACGGGGCTTTGATGTTCACCTGACCGAGACAACGCTGAAACTGCGATAGCGCGTCAATACCAATATCGTCAAACAGGCTTTCCACTCGGGCCTTATCCAGATGCTGAAAGAATTCAGAGGCCTTCCATTGCGGTAGTTTTCTGCATCCGTTGAAGAACTTCACCAAATCCGTTTGGTTGATACCCGCCCATACGCCTTCATTGATTGCCGTCTTCGCCTTTGAATAGTGCCTTTTGTTTACGTCTGATGTGTCTGTTGCGCTTGATTCAAGGATGACATCGAAGAAATCTTTCATGAACCCTTTTTTCTGTGTGCTGATTCCGCGGCTTTCCCCACTGACGTAGGGCCGAACGAATGTGCAGAACACTCCTAAAGCATATGTGCCGTTGGGCTTATCCATCGTTCGTCTCCTCCTCGCCTTACGTCGTCTTATTTCGTCTTCGGTTCTGATAGGTCAATTTCCTACGATGAAAACAGATGCGGATGAAGCCTTGTCATTACTGGAATTACGGCCAGTATACGACGAATCAGCCGCATTCGTTTCGGAACTCTGCCGAATGGCGAAAGGAGATGGACATGTAAATCAGTTACGACCGTGAATTCTTATTGCTAAGGCTCGTATTCGGAAACGGCCGTTCGAATATCAGTGACTTATGTATGGCGTAATCGCTGTCTGCATTTTTACTCCACGGCGAAGCTGGCTGTGGTTCACAATCCGTTTTGAGACCTGCTTATCGATATCGGGCGAGATGCCGTCTGTCAGTGTGCATATAACTGGCAGACACATCTCGCTTCATTGTTTTCAAGGCTGGTCTCATATTGCGTCAGCAGGTCTTGAGCAACTTTATATGAGCAAGGCCCAAGAACATGAAGCTTGTTTTTAAGCATGAGGCCCCTATTGCGGGCAATGCATCCGTTACTGAAAC
>ERZ1031278.406-NODE-406-length-10813-cov-8.950641_pt1 | contig 10813 bp, 13 predicted proteins | sample MGYA00518738_ERZ1031278 | MGnify/ENA primary metagenome ERZ1031278 (study PRJEB33719, sample SAMN04261329) | wastewater metagenome | biome: periurban shantytown; feature: human; material: feces | host: Homo sapiens | place: Peru: Lima | collected 2012-07-26 ...
GCAACGTACTCCCGCAGAGCATCCTCGACCAGCGTATTCAAGCTGACCTGCTGCGCCATTGCGCAAATCGCAGCTTGCTTGTGCAGCTCCGGTGATACCCGGATGTTAAAGCTGCCCTTATAGGCTTTTTCCGGTTCGCTGTTTTCTGCTTCGCACAGAGACAGATAATCGTCAACTGCGTCATGAAAATCAGCGACAAGCTCGGCGGCGTTCGTCCCCTCATAGGAGATCAATGCGCGGATACCGAGGACCTTTCCGAAAAACAAACCATCGGCTTCGGAGAATTCAACGCTTCCAACATACCCCTTATATTGCATTGTATTGTTCAAATCAATCCCTCCTGTTCCAGTACCTCAAGCAGTTGCTTGACTTGATACTCCAAAAGCTCTTTCCGCGGATGCGGCTTGTGCAGCAAGATCGGCGCATGCTGTTCGCTGGTAAACATGACGCGCGAACCGCTCGTCTTTCCTTTGTTGGAGCGAGAGTATGTCAAATACCCCAGCAATGTCTCGGCTTCATCAAATGTAAAATCACGCGGCTTGGTTTTTAATCTTTTGATTAGTTTCTCTTTCTGACCCAAGTCTATCCCTCATTTCTATGATCAGTATAGCACGGTCAAAACAATTTTGCAACTGATTTTAGTTGCAAATATTTTCCGAGGTGATGCCTATCCGAAAATCAAACGACACCCTGTTTTACCTCATTGGCATAATCCCCGTCGTCTGGCTTGCGCTCCTGCTGGCGCAGTCCCTTGGCGGCGGTTTGCCGGAGCTGCTGCGGAATCTGACCAGCGCACTGGAGCAGCCGACGAATATCATATGGACAGACAAAAGCCTACCCACAATTCTCATCTGCCTTGCCGCTTATGGCATGGCGGTTTTGCTTTACCGGACGAATCAGGGCAGGACCCGCGACGGCGAGGAACACGGCTCCGCGGCGTGGGCGACGCCTGCATCCGTCAACGCGCAGTTCGCGCAGAAGGAGAGCATTCCGCTGACGCAGCACGTCCGGCTCGGTCTGGATACGCACAAGCACCGCCGCTCCCTCAACGTGCTGGTCATCGGCGGCAGCGGCGCAGCCAAAACACGCAGCTTTGTGCTGCCCAATATCCTGACCGCAAACACCAATTATGTCATAACAGACCCCAAATCTGAAGTGCTGCTTGCCACGGGCGGCTACCTCAAGGAGCAGGGCTATGACGTGCGCGTTCTGAACCTTGTGAATTTGGAACAGTCGGACGGATATAACCCGTTCCGCTACCTGCGCGACGAAAAGGATGTACTGAAGCTGGTCAATAACCTGATCCAGTCCACCACGCCGAAGGGCAGCCACGAGTCCGACCCGTTCTGGACCAAAGCCGAAACCGCACTCCTGCAGGCCATCATCCTCATGCTGTTTCAGGAAGCCCCGGAATATGAGCAGAACTTCTCAATGGTCATGCGCGTGCTGGAATATGCCGAGGTGCGCGAGGAAGATGAAGGGCATGTATCCCCACTCGATCTGCTCTTTGAATCCATAGAGCGCAGAAAACCGGACAGCGTTGCCGTCCGGCAATATAAGGTTTTCAAATTAGCCGCGGGCAAGACCGCAAAATCGATCTTGGTGAGTACGGCTGTCCGCCTTGCACCTTTCAATCTGCCGCAGATTCAAGCCCTGACCGACCACGACGATATGGACCTTTACACGTTGGGCGAAAAAAAGGTCGCGCTTTACGCTGTCATTCCCGACAACGACAACACGTTTAATTTCCTTGTAAGCCTGCTTTACGCGCAGGCATTCCAAGCCCTGTATTACAGCGCAGACCAAATTCATCACGGCCCGCTGCCGCGCCACGTTCGCTTCGTGCTGGACGAGTTTGCCGCCATGCCGCTGCCAGGCTTCACCCGCGAGCTTGCAACCATGCGCTCGCGTTCCATCTCGGCAAGCGTTATCATTCAGAACATGGCGCAGATCAAAGAATTGTATAAGGATAGCTGGGAGACAATTCCAGGCAACTGTGATACCATTTTGTATCTTGGCGGTAACGAGTCCAGTACGCACAAATATGTCTCCGAAATGCTTGGCAAAGCCACAATTGATACCAAAACGCACGGACAGACGAAAGGCAAATCTGGTTCCTACTCGACCAATTTCCAGATGTCCGGGCGCGAGCTGCTGACACCGGACGAGGTGCGAAAGCTGGATAATCGCTATGCGCTGCTGTTCATCCGCGGTGCAAGCCCGGTCATGGATGAAAAGTACGATCTCATGCACCATCCCGCAATCTCGCGCAGCTCTCTTGGCGGTGCAGCGCCTTACATCCATCACGGAAGCAAACCGTCCATTTACACTGGTCGTCCGCTGTTTCGTGTGGGCGGCACAGAAAATTCGATTCCATTGAAGGGGGAATTTCATTGAAGAAACCATTTGAATCCAAAGCAAAACGGCTCTACTCGATCTTCGCCAGTGTGTTTTTCATGCTGGCGGTTTTTGTTGTCCCGGCGTTCGCGGCAGACGGCGATCCGCTTGCGGTCGTGAATAACCTGAGCGATTTCATCTTTTCCCTGATTCGCGCGGTCGGCTTGATCCTGCTCGGCTTTGGCATTTTGCAGGTCGGTCTGTCCCTCAAGTCGCACGATCCGTCCCAGCGCGCAAACGGCATTCTGACCGTCGCGGGCGGCATCGTCATTACGTTCACCAAGGAGATCCTGACGCTGATCACCGGCTGAGAAACGCCGCGGGAATGGCAGATCCACTCCCGCGGCACAGATCCTATGATGTTGTATTGTCCAGAATTCTGCGATAATTCCGCTTGGCGTACAAAATCCTGCGAATCTGTACAGTGTCTCCGGCGACCACATAGAACACCAGATAGCTTTCTACGATCAGATACCGATAGCCCTTGGCCGCCAGCGCAATATCACGCGGCTTTGGGCATCGAAACGGCATCTGCGAGAGGCTCTCGATTTCCTCAATGAGCAGATCGTAGTACCGAAGCGCAGCCTGCTGGGACAGTGTGTTCAGATAGTCGATGATCTCCTGTAAGTCTTTCTTGGCGGTCGGGTAGATTTTAATCTTATAAACGTCCATGCACAAGCCCTCGCAGCTCTCTGGCGACGCTTAAAAAGTCCTCACCCTCTGCGCCTTCGGCAATTTCTGCTTCCGAAACCGCAAGTTTGGCATAGAGGTCGATCAGCGCCTGCTGGCGCTCATACTCTGCCATGCTCTGCACGACCATGTCACCTGTGCCGTTTCGTGTAATGAACACAGGCTCGCGCGTCTGCTTGCAGAAGTCGGAAATCTCATTGGCGCTGTTGCGCAGATCAGAAATCGGTCGAATACTCGGCATACTGCATCCCTCCTTCACTTGCAGTATAGCAAAATATTGAGTATTTTACAACATAAATTTTGATTGCGAGGTGATACCATCTCAAGTGGAAACTGGATCATAGATAATCTCAATTCCTCGCTGGAAACGTGGAACAGCAAGCTGTCGGAAATTTGGACGCTGTTGACCACCAGTCCGGAGAACTTCAAGGGCGGCGGGATCTGGAATGTGATTGTCGGGATCAACGACGCGCTGAAGGCAATCGCGTATGCGCTTCTGGTTCTGTTCTTTGTGATTGGCGTCATGAAAACCTGCGGCAGCTTTACGGAGCTAAAACGCCCGGAGGTGGCATTCAAATGCTTCATCCGTTTTGTACTGGCACAGGCGGCGGTCACCTACGGCATGGAGCTGATGACGGCGCTGTTCTCGATTGCGCAGGGCGCGATCCAGACAATCATGGGCGCGTCCGGTCTTTCGGCAATGGAAGCATCCACGCTGCCCGCCGAGATTGCAACGACGATTGAAGATGTGGGCCTGCTGGAAAGCATTCCGCTCTGGGCAGTGACGCTGCTCGGTTCGCTGTTCATCTGGGTGCTGTCACTCGTCATGATTCTGACCGTCTATGGCCGCTTTTTTAAGCTCTATATGGCGACGGCGATTGCGCCGATTCCGCTGTCGAGCTTTGCAGGACAGCCCTCCAGCAGCATTGGCATGGCGTTCATCAAGAGCTACGCCGCCATCTGTCTGGAGGGCTGTGTCATTTTGCTTGCCTGCATAATTTTCTCGCAATTTGCGTCCAGCCCGCCCGTCGTAACGGAAGGACTCGCCCCGGCAACGGTCGTCTGGAACTACATTGGCGAGTTGGTGTTTAATATGCTGGTACTCGTCGGCTCCATTAAAATGTCCGACCGAATTATTCGAGAACTGATGGGACTTGGATAAGAAACCTCCATCCGTAGTTGGATGGAGGTTTCTGCATTTTATGATTTATTTATTATGCGCCGTGACGAAATTCAGCGTTGTTTTTTGTCAGTAGGTACAGACAATACTGGTTCATGCTGATACCCTCGCGCTTGGAGTTTTCCGCAAGGGCGCGGTGCAGTGACTTCGGAAGCCGCAGCTTGAACTGACCGGAATACTCGTCATCAGACGTAGGATCCGGAATCTCATAGCCATCTTCCAGTGCGGCGGCCAGCCATTCGCGTTTGCAGTCCAGCGCGTTTTTCAGCGCCGCTTCCGCCGTCTCACCGCTGGTCAGGCAGCCGCGCAGCTCCGGATACGAGGCTACAAAACCGCCTTCCTCCGTGTCCGGAACAAGCTCCAGACGATACGGAAGATTCATATAATACTCAATCGTCTTCACGATTTGACACCTCGCTTTCTACAACTTCTTTTACCATCATAACATAGACTTTCTTGATCGGTTCGTGCATGGGGATCGTAATTGGCGCGCAGCCGGGTTTGCGAAACGTGCAATGGCTGCTGCCGCCGTTTGGCTGACGCATTTCATAGCCGTAGCTTTCCAGCACCTTGCGCAGCTCGTCAAAACGAAGATCGCGCGATAATCCGCAGATCCTTGCCAATAGTTTATCCCATTTTGACACGGCGCATCACCTCTGTCTCTCTGTACAGTCTTATTATAGCATGGTGTCATATATGGTGTCAAATGAATTTTGCGTGAGTTTATTACGATCTGCCTGCAATTTTCCGCACCAGCGACACGCCCCACGAAATCAGTCCCAGGACAATGAGTGCATACCAGATCCCATTCGCCAGCGCGTAGTGGCTGTAATACCAGCCGGAAAACAGCGTCGGCACGATCAGCGCATACAAAAGCGGCAGACCGAGGTGCAGCAGCGACGCGGCATGAAACAGCAAGGAGAGAAGCAAGCAGCCTGCCCCAAATACGATCATCAACATGGCACGACCTCCTTTAGAAAGTTTGTGCCATGTTAGCTTGGAACAAGAAAAAATGCAAGGGTCAATCCAAAAAACTTAGAAATTGGAGGGATTCATCATCGAAGTTAAAATCAACAAAGAAATCCAGCGGTATCAGGAGAGCATTCTGTTCGGCTTATCTCTGCGGCAGATGGTGTTCGCGCTGCTTGCCATCGGTGTGGCGGTTGGCGCATATTTTGGCTTGAAACCGCTCATCGGCGCGGCGGAGGTCGGCTGGGTGTGCATGCTGGCGGCGTTCCCGTTTGCCATGTGCGGCTTTTTTACTTACAACGGCATGCCAGCCGAACGCTTCCTGCTGGCGGTCATCCGCTCGGAAATCCTCTGCCCGCGAACGCTGTCATATCATCCGCAGAATCTATATGCGGAATTGCTGCTGGACTCCAATTCCATGCGGGAGGTGCTGACGCTTGATTAAAACGCTCAACAACACCATCAAGCAGGATCGAACAGCCTACAAGATCCCGCGCAGCGTGCAGGACGTCATTCCCATCCAGCGAATCTTCGCGGATGGGATTTTTCAGTTCGGAACGAAATACTCTCGGACGCTGCGCTTTTCGGACATCAACTATGCCATTGCCTCGAAAGAGGACAAAACCGCGATGTTCCTCGGCTACAGCGAACTGCTGAACGCTTTGGACAGCGGCTCGACCACCAAGCTCACGATCTGCAACAAGCAGGTCAACCGGCAGGCGTTTGAAGATACCGTTCTGCTCCCGCAGCGCGGGGACGGCCTCGACGGTTTTGTGGACGAGTTCAACGGGATGCTGGAAGGCAAGATCTCCGGCAGCTCCGCCAGCGTGGAACAGGAGCGGTTCATCACGGTTTCCGTTCACAAGAAAAACGTGGACGAAGCGCGCACGTTCTTCTCCCGCGTGACGGGCGAAGTGTCCTCCAAACTCTCGCGGCTCAATTCGTCCTCCAACGAGCTGGACGCCGCCGAGCGGCTGGATGTGCTGCGCGGCTTCTTTAGACCAGAAGAAGCGGCACTGCCGTTCGACCTGCAATCCGCCATGAAGCGCGGGCATAATCTCAAGGACACGATCTGCCCGGACAGTCTGGAATTTCATCGGGATTATTTCAAGATGGGAAGTCAATATGGCCGTGTGCTGTTCCTTAAAGACTACGCCAGCTACATCAAAGACAGCATGATTCTGGAGCTGACCGACCTCAACCGGCGCATGATGCTCTCCATTGACATGATCCCCGTGCCGACCGACGAAGCCGTGCGCGAGGTGGAGAACAAGCTCCTCGGCGTGGAGACGAACGTCACCAACTGGCAGCGGCGGCAGAACAGCAACCAAAATTTCTCTGCCGTTGTGCCGTATGATCTGGAACAGCAGCGCAAGGAAACCCGCGAGATGCTGGATGATCTCACGACCCGCGACCAGCGGATGCTGTTCGCTGTGGTCACGCTCGTGCATCTGGCAGACAGCAAGAAGGAACTGGACAGCGACACCGAAACGCTCCAATCCATTGCGCGCAAGCACCTGTGCCAACTGGCGAAACTGAGCTTTCAGCAGCAGGACGGCCTGATCACCGCGCTGCCGCTCGGTCTGCGGCGCATCGACGCGCTGCGGACACTCACGACAGAAGCCCTCGCGGTGCTTATGCCGTTCAAGGCACAGGAGATCCGCCACCGGCACGGCATCTACTACGGTCAGAACGCGATCTCCAAAAATCTCATTCTGGCAGACCGAAAAGAGCTGCTCAACGGCAACGGCTTTATTCTCGGCGTCTCCGGCTCCGGTAAATCCTTTGCAGCCAAGCGAGAGATCACGGAGATCGCGCTATCTACCAATGACGACATTATTATCATCGATCCTGAAGCGGAATACCGCCCGCTGGTCGAAGGCTTGGGCGGCGAGGTCATTGAAATCTCCGCGACTTCGCCCAATCATATCAACGCCCTCGATATGGAGTCCGGCTACAACGACGGCGATAACCCCGTCGTGCTGAAATCCGAATTCTTATTGTCCCTCTGCGAACAGCTCGTAGGGGCTGGGAAGCTGTCTGCGAAGGAGAAATCCATCATTGACAGGTGTACTGCCCAGGTCTACCGCGAGTTCATCCGAAACGGCTATCTCGGCGTTGTGCCGACATTACAAGACTTCCACGCTGCGCTCCTGGAGCAGCCGGAACCCGAAGCGCGGGACGTTGCGCTATCTCTGGAGCTGTTCACGGAGGGCAGTCTCAACACGTTCGCCAAGTACACGAATGTGGACACCAACTCCAGAATCCTCTGCTATGACATCCGTGACCTCGGTAAGCAGCTCCTGCCGGTCGGCATGCTCGTTGTACTGGACAGCGTATTCAACCGCATCATCCGCAACCGCAAGCTCGGCAAAAATACATGGCTCTACATCGACGAAATCTACTTGCTGTTCCAGCATGAGTACAGCGCGAATTTCCTGTTCACACTCTGGAAGCGAATGCGCAAATACGGGGCCTGCGGCACGGGCCTGACGCAGAACGTCGACGACCTTCTGCAATCTCACACAGCGAGAACCATGCTTGCAAACAGTGAATTTCTGCTCATGCTCAATCAGGCAAGCACAGACCGCATCGAGCTGGCACGGCTGCTCAATATTTCGGACAACCAGCTTTCCTACATTTCCGGCGTGGACTTTGGACATGGCCTACTCAAATGCGGCAGCACCATCGTGCCTTTCGTGGATCATTTTCCGAAAAACGGCAGGCTGTATCAGCTTATGACGACGAAACTATCTGAACGGGTGGAGCAGGCGTCGTAATGCGAGAGGTCAAAGAAAAAAGCTTGATGAAGGAGCGCGCAGCCGAAACGCTCAAATCTACACCGCAGGCAGCGTTCCGCCGCGGCGCGGATGCTTCCTTTCAGCAGCTTCAGCAGGAGCTGCGCGACGCAGCACAGGATGGGCAGCCGGAGGATCGCTACGAGAGCGGCAAGATCACAGACACCGCCGACCATGCCGTGCAGGAAGCCCGCTATCTGGCAGAAAAAGCTGTCCACAAGCTGCCGAAAACAAAATCCGAACCGCAGCTGGAAGCCAGAACGGAATCTGTTCCACAACACGAGCAGCCTCGGCACCCCCTGCAGCCTACTGCGGCATCGACAGAATATCCGCCTGTTTCTGCGCAACCGAGCTACCCGCCACAGAGCCAGCCGCAGGTAAGTCGCTCTGTGCGCGAATCGGCTTCTCCGATCAGGGAGAAGCCGGTTCCTCCTGCAAACGCCCAACAGCCCAAAACGCGAGAATATACGCCAGATGCGAAAGCATCAGTGTCCCCGTCTCAGCATTCAACTCCGCTTATTCATGAAAACGTAAAGGCTGTTCCTGCGGAAACGATGCCGTCGACAACGGAGCATTCTGTGCGTAAATCGGTTTCTCCGATTAAGGAGAAACCGATTCCTCCTGCAAATGCTCCACAACCAAAAATGCGGGAGCATACACCGACTGCTGATGCATCTGTGCAACAGTCCCGGCATCCAGCTTCGGAGATACACGAAAAGCCGCAGGCTGTTCACCACGCGCAGGTAAACCGATCCGTGCGCGAACTGGAAACATCAGTAAGAGAAAAGCCTGCTGGGAAAGCAAGACCGGCAGAACAACGGTCGCTTGGACAATCTCCTGCCAGCACGGAACCGTCTGCACCTGCGACGACCCCGACGGTGCAGCCATCAGCACGGACTCTGCCAAGAGAAAAGCCGCCTGTTTCCTCTCTGCGAGAACCTCCTGCTGCGCTAAAACCGGATACCACACAGTTCGCGCTTCCTGCAATCAAGACGAAAGAGTACGTCCGAAAGAAACGAAAAAAACAACATCTTCTCAAGGAAGAAGCGAGCGGTATTGAAGATATGCTCACAGATTCCGAAACATTTTCGCCGGTCATCCGTACACGGGAAACTGTTCGTGAACAGCAAAAACTCCACGTTTCCCATAGTGCGGAGCAAGAGCAGCCAGCTCTGCCGCAGATCCGAACGCGGCAGCCGCAGACGGCCTCCATGCCTGCCGATACGGAATCCGTGAAACCGGATGCCTCGCAGCCGCCATTACCAGATATCAAGAGCAAGCAGAAATACATTGCGGTGCAGAAGCCGACACAGGTAACGCCCGTGCAGACTAATCCGCAGCAGGCAGCTCAGAAAATGATTCAAGGCAACGTGAAGTTATGTCAACCGGCATTGACGAATGAAACAGTCCCCGTACCAATGAGCAGGAATGTCGCTCCGGCAAAGCCTGCGCGTGTCCAGAAACAGGCGCGACCGGCTTTCGTAAAAAAGCAGAAGATCAAAGCGGCCCCGAAAGCGAAAATCAAGTCCACCACACCTGCCGCAAAAGCCTTGCCCAGCAAAGCGTCGGCGGCTGCTCCCAAGCAGGCCGCAACTGTCATCCGCAAAGGGCAGTTGCTTCGGGATACGGCGATCAAAACGGCGAAGGTAGCAAAAGAGGCTGGAAAGAAAGTCCTTCGGGTAATCGTGGCAGCGGCAGAAAAGCTGGCCGCAGCGATTGGTGCAGGCGGTGCGGCGGCAGTTTCCGTTGTCGTGGTGATCTTGCTTGTAGGGATGTTGTTTGCTTCGCCGCTCGGTATCCTGTTCGCCGGTGAGGATACCGGTACGGAAATCAAGATTCCGGACGCGGTTGCAACGCTGAACGGCGAGTTTACCGATGAGATCTACCGTATCATGGAGGAACATCCATACGATGAGCTGGATATGCAGGAGGGCATGGAAGCGGCCATGCTGCAAAACTGGCGGAATGTGCTGGCTGTGTACGCGGTCAAGGTCTCGACCGACGAAGAACACGGCTTGGACGTTATGACAATGGACGAAGAAAAACTCCAGCTCCTGCGGGAAATTTTTTTCGATGCCAACAAGCTGGAATACGAATTGACGACCAGAACCGTAGACGGCGAGCAGATCACAACGCTGCATATTTCTGTGCAGATCAAGGACGCCATGCAGATGGCAGATGAATACGGCTTTACTGCCCAGCAACGGGAAATGCTCGAAGAACTGCTGAAGCCGGACTACGACAACATTTTCCTGTCCCTGATCGGCAATTACCAGCCGGATGGTACGCCCATCGGCCCCGTCGACATTTCGGACATTCAGGGCACGCTGCCGGATGATCTTGATCCGCTGCGAGAATCCATTGTCCTGACGGCGTATCAGCTTCTTGGAAAGGTGACGTATTTCTGGGGCGGCAAAAGTCTCGTCCTCGGCTGGGACAGCCGCTGGGGAACGCCGACGACGGTTACCGCACCGGGCAGCGGCTCGACCGGCAAGGTGCTGCCGTTCGGATTGGACTGCTCTGGCTTTGTAGACTGGACATTCTATAATGCCACGAGCGGTGCATACCTGCCCGGACGCGGCGGTGGCGCAGCTTCGCAGCATGGCTACTGCACCAACATTGCATGGTCAGACGCGCTGCCCGGCGATCTCGTCTTTTACGCGGATGACAGCCACGTTGGGATCGTCTGTGGCTATGACAGCGTAGGAAATATCCTCGTCATCCACTGCTCCGGCGGGCAAAACGGCGTGGTCGTGACCGGGCGCGAGGGCTTTGCCGT
>ERZ1031278.411-NODE-411-length-10776-cov-9.475609_pt1 | contig 10776 bp, 7 predicted proteins | sample MGYA00518738_ERZ1031278 | MGnify/ENA primary metagenome ERZ1031278 (study PRJEB33719, sample SAMN04261329) | wastewater metagenome | biome: periurban shantytown; feature: human; material: feces | host: Homo sapiens | place: Peru: Lima | collected 2012-07-26 ...
ACATACGTGGCATGAGTCTCAAGTCCTCGCTATCTCAAGTTATATTGCCGTGCACCATCGTACTCAACGGGTTCACCATTCAACGAAACAGTCGAGAGCATGTTGCGATACCTGCATACTGCGGTACGTAATGTTGCGCAAACCGCAGTATGCAACGGCGCGGGCTTTTCCGCAATCTCACGTTTTCGCAATATCGCGTTATTCGCGCAATACCGCATTCGACAGTTGCGCCACGAACAGGCCTTGGTCTCGAGTGACGATTTGGGCGCGACCGGGCGCCGCCTTCTTCGGTTTGACTTTGCCGATCAGCTGGCCTTCGTTCGAATCTCCGGACAGCAGAATGCCGGTCATGCCGAGATCATGGAACGTCTGCAATACCGGATCGTACATGGCTCGGCTCGCACCGCCGGTTCTTCGGGCCACCACCACATGCAATCCCAGATCGGAGGCCTACGCCAAATATGGCACCAACGCACGCAGCGGGTTGCCTCGGCTGGTGGAGACCAAATCGTAATCGTCGACCAGCACGTAAACTTCCGAACCCGTCCACCAGGAACGGTCGCGCAACTGTTCGGCAGTCACGTCCTGGCCCGGAATGCGGGTTTTCAGGAATTCCGCAAGCGCGTCGAGACTTTCCGTAGCCTGTTCGTCATTGGTCAGGTACGCTCCAAAATGCGACTGCGGAATCTGCGCAAGATTCGCACGACGATAATCCAACATGAAAATTTTTGCTTTTCCATCCGGATAGCTTCGTACGATTTCGTTGATTATCACGCGAAGGAATGTAGATTTCCCCGAACCGGCGTCACCGAATAGGTAACAGTGCGGTTCGGTGTTGAAGTCGAACACCACTGGAGACAGTGCGTTCTCGTCGATACCGACCACCATGTTGCCTTTGGCGAGCTGGTTGGATGCCTTTTGACGCATGACGGAAGCCATCATCGCCTCGTACGGCAGGTTTTCGGGCAGCAACCGCAGCTTCGGACCATGCGGATGGCCTTGCCATGCGGAACGTACTTTGGCGATGAGATCGTTGATGCCGTCGGACACCGTCGCCGCATCATGCCCGCCATCGATGCGGGGCAGCGCTGCGAGCGTATGCAGTTTGTTGGCGCTCAGGCCACGGCCAGGCGCGCCCTTGGGCACGGTGTCGGCAACGTGGCGGTCGATTTGCGAATCGCTCGGATCGCCCAAACGCAGTTCGAGCTTGGTGCCGATAAGGTCGCTGATATTGGCACGGATTTCCATCCAACGGTTCGCGCTGAACAACACGTGCACGCCGAAGGTGAGACCACGGGCAACGATCTGCTGGACTTTGGTTTCCAATTCGTCATAGTCGCCGCGGAATACGCCCCAACCGTCGATGACGAGGAACACGTCGCCATATCCGTCGTCGACCTTGCCTTCGGCGCGACGGCGACGATACGCGTCCATGCCGTCGATGCGCTGTTCTTTGAAGAATCGTTCGCGCGCGTCGATGATGCCGCTGACTTCGGCAAGCGTACGACGGACTTTTTCATCCTCATTGCCTGCCGCGATGCCGCTGACATGTTCCAATCCATCCATGGAGGAGAACGCGCCGCCACCGCAGTCGATCACATAGAACTGCACTTCGAGCGGCGAATGCGTGAGCGCCAACGATGCGACGATGGAACGCAACATCATGCTTTTACCGCTCAACGGGCCGCCCACCACTGCCACATGGCCTCCCGCACCGGCAAGATTGAGGGCCATGACGTCTCGCCTCTGCTCGCGTGGCTTGTCTTCCAACGCGCATGGTACGACAAGCGCTCCGGCATTGCGCCACCTTGGCGAAATCAAGCCATACTCCTTGGTGACGGTCAGGTCCGGCATGAAATCGTCGAGCGAATTCGGCGTGACCAGCGGAGGCAGCCACACCACGTGCGCGGGATTGCCTTTGCCTCGCATCTGTTCCACCGCATACTGGAAGGTGGTGGTTTCGCCGTCCAACCCCTTCGGCACGCCCGACACGTAAGACGCGCGGAAGCGGGTGATGGTGCCGTCAGGCGATTTCAGATAGCCGATGCCAGGCAGGCTTGGCAGATCGTACGCGTCCGTAATGCCCAGCACGGCACGGGATTCGGTTGCGGAGAACGTTTTCAGACCGATACGGTATGACAGGTGCTCGTCAAGACCACGCAGCTTGCCTTGTTCCAAACGCTGCGATGCGATGAGCAGATGTATGCCCAGCGAACGGCCGACCGCGCCAATGCGAACGAACGATTGCACGATCTCGGGTTTCGCCTTCAACAGTTCGGAGAATTCGTCGACCACGACCAATAGTGACGGCAACGGTTTAAGATCGCTACGCCCGCCGTTGACACGCATCTCCTCATATTCGGTGATGTTGGCAAGGTTGCCCGCATCTCGCAGCAGCTCCTGACGTCGGTTGACTTCGCCATCCAGCGCGTCTTCCATACGGTCGACGAGCGACGCTTCCTTGCCGAGATTCGTAATGATGGATGAAATGTGAGGCATGCCGTCCATACCTGCGAAAGTGGCGCCGCCTTTGAAGTCGATGAGTACGAAATTCAACTGGTCCGGGGAATGGCTCAACGCCAACGACAGTACCAGGGTTCGCAGCACTTCGGATTTACCCGAACCGGTGGCGCCGACGAGCACGCCATGCGGGCCCATGCCATGCTGGCCCATCTCTTTGATGTCAAGGAACGCGGTACTGGTGTCATCGAACAGGCCGATCGGCACGCGCAAACGCTCCTTGCCCACACGATATGCCCACAGTTTCGCCAGATCGATATGACGAATATCGCTGATGCCAAGCAGATCAGGCAATTCGGGGGATTTCTTGCGATTGACGGATTGTGAGGAATCGTCTCCGGTTTCGTTAACATGCACGCTCTTCAAGCGTTTCGCTATGCAGAGCGCCTCTTCCACAGTCAATTCGTCCGGTTGGATTTCCACAGGCTTGAGTGCCGTGGAAAACACTTCAACCATATTGATGTCGCGCTTTTCGAGAACGTTCAGTCCTTCCTCAACCACGGTCTGCGAATACAGCACACGAAGCACGTCATCTTCCTCGAGCTTCCCCCAATCATTCGGCATGTCGAACACGGTCACTCCACCGAGGCCGTCTTCAGCGAACAATCGGGACTCTCGAGACAATACAGTCCGGTCGAATCCATCATTGATCACCAAAACATGAGGAGCAATCTCATTATCTCCGGTACGCCTGTTGCGGTTCAGCACTTCCTCGCCTATCAGCGCATCAACTTCGCGCACGTTGCTCGTCAGCATAAATCCATGACCGTTATACGTGCCTTCCAAGTATTTCTCGTTCAGCACACGGTTATGAGGCAGCAACCGTACCCATTCCCACTGCCCCATGCGATCAGCGGATGCCAGTACGAGCACTCTGCAGCATTCAGCCGGATGCCAAACCGCCGCTTGACAGATCATGGCTCTTGCGAGCGCCTGCGTCTGGCTTTCGTTTCCAAGCAATTCCACACGCTTGTATTTCCTCAGGTCAATGCCGTAAGGCATATTGTGCAACGTTTTATGTGCAAGCATGAAACGATGCGCCGCCGATGCCGAAACCGGGTCGAGCTGCGCGAGTGGAGGCAATTCAGGTGATTCAAGCTGCAGGCACAATGGCACACTATGCGTGCCGCAACGTAATATCATGAAATCGTCGTCTGCGGGAACACGTTCCCAGCAACGTTCCGGTTCCTGGGCGATCGCCGTCAACGAGGATGGGGATGGAGCGTTCCACAATGCGGCATTGCGTTGTTTCCTTCCCGCGGTGCGCACGGTTTTGCGTATGCCAGCCAAATAAGTGAGATATTCACGTCTTGCCGCCGCGAGGTTCGCCATGCGTTGCGAACGTTGGCGGAAGCCGTTGACCGCCACGAATCCCAATGACGACACCATGAACATGCCGCCGGTAAGCATGCCGGTGAGTCCCGAATTGGTCATCAGCATCATGACCATGGCGCTGGCGGTGCCCAACAATGGCACCAACGATGTGAGCAGCGTGTTGACACCGTCGCTGGGTTCAAGCTCGGGTGGTGCCTGCAATACGATTTTTCCTTTTGGAGGTTTGGGACCTTCGAGCCTGCTGTTTTGTTGTTCCGCAGTAATAGCCATCAACGCCTCCTGCTTTTCGATGTGATGATGCTGCAGCCCATGTCTCCCAGTCCGATGCGGGATCCGACATGCATACGCGTTCGGACGTTCGGTTCAAGTTCCGTCTCTTCGCCGCTTTCGTCAAGCACTCGCGTACCGTTGGTGCTCGCTAAGTCAGTGATCCAGATTTGGTCGTCCACCAATTCGATCCGAGCATGGTTTCGTGAGACCGTACCAGTATGGTCAGGCACAGCCAACGCGATGTCCCCTGTCTGCTGCGGGGCTGGCTTGCGCCCGAGAATCAATGAAGAAGGCACGCTGAGAGTTCGCTTGGAGCCATCTTCAAAGAAGAGAAAGGTTTGGGGTTTCTCAGGAGGTGTCACTGGCACCGAGGCCGTCTGTTGTTCAACCGTTGTCCGAACCGGATACATCGGCTTTTCCGAAGGCATGGGTACAGGAGAAACCTGTTTTGCCGTTGGCATGGGAACCGGTTTGGACACGTCCGCCACTGTTTTGGGAAGAGGCACGGGAGGAGTGGGCTGCATCCGAGGCATGGGAACCGGAGGAATTTGCCTCGATACGACCGGTTGTTCCTCCAACGCCTTAACACGTTGATGAATATCGACGCATCCCAAAGATGCCAGTCTGTCTGCCCATCCCTGATGCAAATCATCCTTGGCGAACAACGGTGAGCAAATCACCGCAATCAGACCTATGACCAACGCAAGCGTGGATCCGATAAGCACACAATACTTCACAAGAATCCGGCCCATTCCGGCGGGCAAAGTTCCCGCCGTGACGTCACGCATGCCTTCCACGCGAACCGTACGCAAACCGAACATCATATTCCCCGGAGTCAGACCGCGCGAACCTTCTCCAATAGCCAGCACCGCAACCGATTCGAGCATCACCAGGAACGTGACGGGAATATTATGTCCGAGCAAAGCCGCAATCACGCCGCAAAGCAATACGAAACCGCAATCGACGAATGCGGCCGCACATTGTTTTCCGGCTCCTGCCGGACGACATCTCATTACGGAATTCGAATCCGACATCACAATCCCCTTATATACTGCAACGCGCCAGCTGCGAAGAAAGCCGCCACAGGCGTGACCATCATGGACAGGAAGCACAACGCATCGCCGGCGCGAGACAATACAAGCGAATGAAAACCGCCTTTTTGCACAGGAATGGCATATACCAGCAGAACGCCAATCAGGCCAATCGCGCATACGCCGAACAGCCTCATGTTTTCGGTTGTCATGAAGCCCCAGGCCCTCACGCAGGCCATAGCCATCACCATCACCGCAGACAAACGCATGCAGTACCGTTCGAAAGGTCTGCCCGACCGGCGCGGCTTAAGGGTGAGAAAGAGAAACAGGGCCGCGGTAAGCACGAGAAAGCCGACAGCATCATACATCCGATGGAAATCGCAGAATGCGACCAATGCCGCGTACGGCAATACCAGCAGCGCCAAGCAAAGCACGAAACCGGTCGCGTATCGGGCCTGAAACGTCTGCATATCTTCACGAATATCAACTTGGGTCAATACACGGGCCTCTTCGGGAATGCCACCGCGCACCGTCCAACGACGTGTCATGTAGGCACGCCATTGCACAAGATAACGGTCCGGCACATGCACCACGATGTTCGGCAGCATTTGCAGACAGCATATGGCAGCGGCAAGCACCAAACCGGCAAGCAGCCGTACGTCCAACGAACACATCAGCGTTCCCGTACTGGCGAGCAGCAACAGCAACGATACGGCAAAGCATGCGGATATCACGCCATTAAGCACCGGCTGATCAATGCAAACCGTCATTAACGACATATTGAGGCATACGCAAGAAGAAGATAGGAAAACCGCCGCCGCGATCGGCTGAGCGCAAGGTTCAACGCAGCTCGCCGCCACACCGGCACACACCGACAGCAGCACAGCGCAAGCCATGGCAACCAGCGCAACGGTTTGCTCGTGTGAGCGTATGCTCACCACGCATAACCGATCACAAAACAGCATCAGCAATATGAGGCTTGCCACAAGCAGCACAGGCAATCCTCGCATCCGCTCGTCGCCACCGGGAAGCAACACGCTTTCGGACAGCACCGTAACGGCAATACCAGCAAAAAGCACTGCGCAGACGAGCGATACAATGCATATCGCCTGTAAGTCAGCTGGCTTGGTTTCTTTGTGCCGCCTATTGGCTTTCCCACTCACGCAGACGAGTCATTCCTTTATCGAGCGCAACACGAGCCTGGGTCGCTTCATTATCTTCGTCGTCCGCATCCTCCACGCTATCTCGCACATAACTCATATTCTGCGCGAGGTAACCACGTACTTCACGCACTTCCGGAGACTTGTCAATGCCAGCAAGGATGTCTTCCTCACAGGTTTTCCCCATGTCGATACGCTGCTGCAATACTTGCCAAGCGCGCCCACATTCACCTTTACGCCGCTTATTTTCAAGTTCTTTCGTTTTTTCGGCTATTTTTTCATCTATTTGAACTTTCTCTTTTTCGAATTTCGCCCGCTGCTTGTCAAGCCGGGCAGACAGTGAATCCATTTGGTTCATGAAAGCTTCGAATTCCGCTGATGTCATTCCACTTCTCTTTTCTTCGCACATAAAATTGTCGTACCGAGGTCATCGTCCGTTTCGCAATGCAAGTCATAACGATGCGGTTGGAAGGACATGACGATTATCTTCCATCGGACGATCCACCGGATGCCCCGGCAAACGCTACGTCATTCGACGTACTGCCAGTTCCACCGTTCGACGTGCCTCCGCCAAAAACGCTCAGCATGCCCTCTGTTTTTACGGAAAGCCGTTGCATAACCATGAGGCATACACACAATCCGTTAAGGGCTTCATACAGATTGTTAAGATATTCCACGATATCGGATGCCCATTGAATCGCCTGGGTGACTTCCGCAGCGACAGTGACCGTAGCGAGCACCGGACCGGCTCCAGGAATAATCAGCTCACCCGCAATAAGCTTCAACAGCGAAATGATTTCACTCAACGTGTCGAATATCAGATTCAATGTTTTTTCCGCATTGTCCGCCAAAGCGTTCAACGCCTGGGCCATTTCCGAACATGGCTCCGGAGCTTCCACAAGCGCGTCGGCCACCGCCTCATTGCGAACAACATATATGTCCGCGGCCTGCCCAGACCACACTGTCTCGTCGAGACTATTGGAAATTTCCAATAACGCCGTCTGCACTTCAGGCAGTGTTTCAGCCAGCGACTGCCATTTTCCCGCAGTATCGCGAAGCTCATCCCAATCGCCGAAGAATGGTTTCCTGACCCACTCATCTATAGGACTGACACCAAACAATGCCTTGCAAATGAAGTCAACACCTGAGATGGCAATGCGAAGCGTAGTAATCTTGCTATCCAGCGTTTTCGCCAAATCATGCGCACTTTGACGAGTCAAATCCCCTTCCAAAGATTCTGTGAACCTTTTTGACGCATCCTCGAACTTCTGGCTTTTCCTTCCGATGTCTTTCTTATCAAGTCCTGTTTTTTCCAGGATTCTCCCAACCACTTTGTCGGCTGACGTGTAGCCAAATTTCTGCCCGGAAAGGAGGGCTGAGGCAGCCTTTCCCACTTTCCTACTGTCATAGGCCTCGCCGACTTTTTGATAAAACTTCAAGTCGCGTTTAATGTCGCTTAAATCGTCTGGAACATCGATGGTAATCGGGCCGAAATGCAAGTCGTTGGCAGAGCCATCATCTTCTTTTGCAGCCATACTCTTCCCCTTGTGTATAGTTTGAATGTGATATTTACCCGGTTACGGCCGGATATGCTTTGCACAGCATCCTGTTTTATTGAATCGTCGTGCGTTCAGGTAGCTGAATGGTTTCTCTGTCTTCGTACAAGGCACGAAGCTCATCCGCCGTTCTTCCCAGAGGATCTTTAGCTGCGATGCTTTGCCAGGCTTCATCCTCGGCTTGCTTACGCATGGCTTCCCTTGCCGCTTCGGAATCTCCGACGCGGACGGCGACATCGTAATCGCCGTCATTGTCGTAGTCGAGGGCAACGTACCACGAATCTTCATCCTCATATACGCTGAAACGGGCATTCGCGCCTGAATCGGAGTTCATGGACACGTCGTCCACGCCATCGTTGTCCACATCCAGATCAAACGAAGCGGATCCTGTTTTGCTTGCATCAGAAGGCATCGGAATGGTGGAATTGTCACGCTTTGTCAGAGTAACGGAACCATCCGCCCCAATCACGGCATGCGTATTGCCATCAGTGAGATTCAGAGAGTAGTCGTCTTTGGCGTTCCCATCCACATCCAATCCAATCGTGGTTGGTCTTGTTGGAAGTGGAACCTCATTGAAAATCGGATAAGTGTTCGATTCCGCCGCATCACGCGCACCATCAGATGTTGTTTTTTTCTGATCATGGCCGAATTCTTGCGATCCCGACGCCATTGCACCAGAACCTGTCGCAGATGATGCCGGACTTCCTGCCGCTTCGGAACCACCGTCGGATCGACCATTAAACTGATCCACTGGCTGATATTGCTTGCTTTGCAAGGAATCAGCTCTTGAGCCGCCACCATTGCCAAAGCTGCCGCCATAGCCGGAATTGCCGCCTATTCCGCCATTTCCCTCGGACCGTGCGTTATGAGGATCCGAGGAATCCAACTTGTCATCCACCTGCTGAAGCAGTTGCAGAATCTTCTTCAGCGCTTCAAGTATCTCCTCTTCAGTGGTGGTGGAATCTTCTACGGTCCCCTGTATGGCCGAAGCAATCAATTTCAGCATTGTTTCAACGTTGGCCAAGTATTCTTGCGTAGACTGCTTCGCCGCTTCATACGCCGGTTCCAGGCATTTGAGAATCAGCCCGAAATTCGGGGTTCCCGCAGACACAAACTGCGCTTTTGCCATAGCGAACTGTTGTGCGGCCTGTTCATAGTTTTTCGCCGACGTTTCCAGATCGGACGGGTCAACGCATATGCATGAGGAAGACACTGCCTTCGCTCCTTTCCTGTTCAACAAGAGAACGTTTTGTTCAACGACGTGCGGTCATGCGCATAGCGCATTCCGCCCATGCCTCATTCGCCGGGACGCCTGCGGTGACCTGCCATGGCCGCCAACGGCTTGGGCTGGAATTCTTCTTCCTCTTCAATGGTCGGAGCAATGTAGCCCAAGGAGTTGCGCCTCTTATCCTTGCTCTGAGACGCACCGCCACGCCCCATACCCATCATTCCCGGAGTGTTTGCACGAGATGACGCCGCAGCTTCGGCACGCGCAATTTCTCCCTTGCGCAATCCCGCAGCCATACCGGTTGCACCTTTGATCGACGAGGATGCAATGGACGCCTTGACCGGATTGTTCGCATAATACGAACCGACGCCGGAGCCAGAAACCGCTGCCATGGAAGCTTCAGACAGTGCTCCGGAACTTGAACCAGCTCCACCTGCGAGCTTGGATACGGCTAACGCTCCACCGGCACCGATGCCAGCGCCAGCCGCCACCGCAGTACGCCCGATTCCGGAACCCGATCCCGCAGAGCCTCCGGACATGCCGCCATGGGCGGAACCGGAACCGTTATAGCTCATATCGCTATCCACGGCCATGTGGTTCCGATACACGTAGCGGCCTGTTGCCGGATCGTATACGTATAGGTTACGGTCAAGCCAACGTCCGCTTGCCGGATCATACACGTATTTGCTTGTGTCGATCCATTCACCGGTGTTCGGGTCAAACATCCGACCATTATGGCTATTGTTATTGTCACCGCCCGTATCGGCAGCGTCCGTAGGGTTGTTACGTGGAGGAAGAGGCGGCGTAGGGCTCACGTTGGGGCGAGAAATTGAGGCCGAACCTGATTTGGGGGTATTGGAGAATTTCGATGATGCGACAGCCGCACCGCCAGCGGCCGCGAGGCCAGCGCTACCTGCTACGGCAGCTGAGATTCCAGTGTCGCCAAACGAGGCGGGATACACATCTTCGATTTCCGAAGAATTGTTTTCACCATCCTGTGCTGGCCACAGGCCGTTGATGTCGACAACGGGAGCAGACGGTAAATCATTTCTAGGACACTTCTGCTTACATTCTGACTTAATTCGCTGGTATTCCTTCTTTGCAGTCTCCTCTCGTTTATCGGCAAGCATGTTTGAGATCAGGCTGACGCCGGCATTTCCAATTATCCCGGTTAATGTTCCTAATCCGGGAACGACAATATTCAATGGCGTTTCAGCCGCTTTAATAGCTTGTTCAATATCACTGGTCAACCTAGTGCCGGGCAGCTCCACATTCCTCGCATCGTCGATCGCCTGATTGTATGCGTCAACAGTCTTAAATAGTTTACGCAAGGCTGTTGGTATGTCCACATCCTCAATACCTTCGGAAATTCCTTGAGCGCATTCCAAAGCTACCTTTTGGGTTTCGCCCCCAAAAACATAACCTTCTTCAAGTTCCTTTTTCATGGTTTTGAGTTTCGCGGCGGCATCATCTATGACTCGTTCAAACCGTTTGAAATCGTCAAATTCCTCAATAGACCACTTGGCGGTATTGGCGATATCTGACAGTTTTTCCTCATATGTTTCCATAAATCTTCCTCTCGTGTCTTCTTACCCGCTATCGTTTATTGCCTAGGCGGCAATGGCGGTTGAGGAACGTGCTGACCGACCTGCCCGTTCCCAGCCTGCGTTGGAGGG
>ERZ1031278.422-NODE-422-length-10635-cov-4.528072_pt1 | contig 10635 bp, 6 predicted proteins | sample MGYA00518738_ERZ1031278 | MGnify/ENA primary metagenome ERZ1031278 (study PRJEB33719, sample SAMN04261329) | wastewater metagenome | biome: periurban shantytown; feature: human; material: feces | host: Homo sapiens | place: Peru: Lima | collected 2012-07-26 ...
GAGCCAGTCCCCTGGCTCGCCCGCTTTCAATCATGTAAATCGCCGTATCTACTCTGCAGACGAAGATCCACCATCAACGATTGCCTGCTCGGACTCAGGAATCCCATCGGCACCCGTACTCTGTTCTTGCTCCACCTCTTCGCTGATTGCGGAGGCGGGGGTCGAGCCCTTCGCACCCACGATGTAGGCAGCCCCAAATCCTAACGCAATGGCAATCAAGGTCAAAATCACGTAGACAGGCCAATGGCGCTTAATATACGAAAACACGTTGACTCCTTAGAGCTCCGTCTACGAACGACGGATAACCTCGGTCACGACCTCGGATACCGTGGCAATGTTCGTCGGGTTGACATTGTGGGGCAGGTCGTCCTCGGTACGAGCGCAAGCCAGACGCGTGCCGTCCACGCCGGCGATGGTGAGGGCTCGGCGGCTCGCCTCGAGCGCGGCATAGGCATCGGTCTTGGCATAGGGCATCTCGAGCGCGCCACAATCGACATGGAACGACTTGCACACCTTGCTGACCAGGTTCATGATGCGGCGATCGCCCTTGAGCAGCTGCTGTTCGCCCTCGACCGTCACCACCGAAAGCCTACCGGCGCCGACGGATTCAAGATTGATGAAGAATACGCCACGGAGCTTATCGCGATGCGAAGCCAAGAAGGCCTTCATGCCGGCGCCATCACAATCCGAGGCGCCCGTTGCCACAAACCAGATATCGTGACCGAGCAGCTCATCATCGCCCATAGAGGCGACAGCCGAGAGCATATCTTCGGAAGAAGCGCCATCGGAAGACGTAGCGCCGCCCTTCCAGCCATCGTTATCGTCCTCGAAGTTATCCCACGAACCGATACCGCGACCGGACTTCTTGGCATCGTAATCGTCTTCGACGCCCAGCCAATCACTCATGCTGTCCTGCTCGTTTTTCCTTTTACGACCGAACAGGCCACCCAGGCCGCGTTTGCGAGACTTGGGTGCCGCTGGGGCGGGAGCCGAAATGGTCTCGATCGGCTGCGCGCCCGACGCAACGGGCATAGAAGGCGCAACGGGTGCCGATGTGGGTTCGGGACCCTGGGCAGTAGCAAAGGGGTCGTTGACCTGGGCAGAGGGATCGGGAAGGTCGAACAGCGACGTGCGAGACGCAACGTTTGCCTGCTTCATAGACGGCAGCGACGGATCGGGGACCGAAGCCAGCGGAGACGAGGAAGGTGCAGGCGACGGTGCCGACGCCGGATCGGGAACATTTATCTGCGGACGCGGCGATGCCTGGGAGGAAATCTGGGCCATAAGGGAATCGACCGTTTCGTCCTGGGTGGGAGCGACATTGGCAACCGTGGCACCGGAACCACTCGGGGTCGGCATGGTGAAAATCTGCGTGGAGTAAGGCCTCGACTCATCCGTCTCGGGAGTCTCGGAAACCGCAGGCACTTCCTCCTGCTCGACCTCGGTCGAATCACCTTGATCGGCTGCCGCGTATTGCTCTTCGTCAGAGTTGGCCTCGACGGACTCGTCCTCGGCGGCATCTTGGATTTCGGCAGCATCAATGGGCTCGTCATCGTCTGCCGTGTCGCCCTGCTCATCGGAAACAGGAAGGGGCTCGGCAATTGCGGTGCCTTGCTTTTCAAACGTTATCGTGGAATCGAACTGCGCGGCATCAAACGACATGGTGCTATCGACGTGCTGCTGAGCCTCGGAAGACGTTGTTGCCTCAACAACATCCGCTGACGTCGGTTGCTGGGACTCAAAGGACGTCGTAGCTTCGGCAGCGTCGACGGGCCCGGACTGCATAGCCTCGTTCTGCTCAAACTCTTGCGCCGCGCGCTCACGTGCCGCCTCGGCTGCCTGCTGCTGAGCGATAGCCTCCTGCTCGGCAGCCTCGCGTGCGGCAGCGCGCTTCTCCTCGAAATCGTCGACAAATTTCCTGCCCTTTGCAAGCGCACCCTTAAAGAAGCTGGAAGCGCTGGCGCCAATCGAAGAGAACGCGGATGCAATATCGGCATGGGGCGTTGCCGCGGGAATCTCGGCAGAGAAATCAGTATCGCTCTCGTAAGACACGCGCCTCGGCTGTTCAACGTAATCGTCGTCAGACTCGTCCGCAACGTCTTGCGCCGGCGCGGCGGGAGCCAAAATGTCCAGTCCTGCCGCGGGATCGATCGCAGACACCGCCTCGGGCTCGGCAACGGCAGCGGTAACCGCGGCAGACTCATCATCCGCAGTGACAACGGGCGCAGGCTCGGGCTCAAACGTCGGCTCCTCGCCCTCCTCGTAATCGAGTGTGCAGGACTCGGGAAGCATTCCGAGCGCACGGATGGCATCCGAACCAAAGCGGATGTTGCCGGCGGCGTTGCGATAGAGCTTGGGCTCGGGCTCGGCCGCGGCAGGCTCCTCCGCCGGCTCAGCAGCGGGAACCTCGTCATTGAACTCTTCGGCCTGGACAGCCTGATTCTGATCCTCGGGCACGATGGCGCCAATCAGCGTCTCGTCGGCAGACGCACCCTCAAAGCCCTCGATCTGCTCGTCAAAAGCCTCGCCCTGTTCGGGCTCGGTTTGAGCGTCGGGAGCAATCGGCTGACCGAACTCGTCCTCGGCGTAGGTAGGCTCTTCGTACTCGATGGTGTTGCCGTAGTCGTTTTGCTGCTGGGCCGCGGCATACTCCGCCGCCGCGCGCGCCATTTCCTCGGCACGACGTTTCTGCTCCCCAAAATAGGTGTCGAACGGAACATCGTCGGGAAACTCGTTTTCGCCCTGGAAGGGAGCAACGTTGTCCATAACGCCGAGCATAGCGGCGACAGAAGACTTGTTGCACACCGCGCCGGACGTATAGGGAAGAATGTGGCGGTTAGAGATGATGTTTGCCGCGTTGGCAAGTGCAACGAGGGAAGCGAGGATCGCGACAATCCACAGCAGAACCTTGAGCGCGCCGGGAAGCGGCAGGATGCGCAGGATGGCAACGGCAGCAGGGGCAACCGTGGCAACAGGCAACAGCTTGGCGATAAGCGCACGATACGAAGCATAGGGCTCACGGGCGAGCAGCTCAGCACGGGGAGAGTCGTAGTGTGCGACAACGACCACCGGGCGGTTGCGCGGAGACGCGAGCGGACCCGAGGCTTTGTGGTAGGCGATGACATTTTGGCTCACGCCCGTCTTGCCCAGGCGCGAAACCACGGGGTGGCCCGTGCGCTCGAGCACGTAAAGAACGGCGCCGACAATGGCCAGCAAGGTGCCGACCAAGCCGACACCGCCGCCGATGCCCATCAGCAGGGCGCCGGCAAACGCAAGAATACCGGTAACGGCAAATGCCAATCTGCTGGGCGCCGGAGCATTGAACTCCTGAACCTCGGGATCAAAGCCGTGGTTGCGGAAGATCTGAGCGATATCCTCGGCAGCCAAGCGCTCTTCTTCGCTGCATGCCGGCGTAATGCCGGTGTTCTGCAGCAGGTGGTTAATATAGTTCTGGGTGTTCGCCATGTGCGCTCCACATCCATAATCCGACAAATAGGCCCAATGCATGCACATTAGAACCGTATATAGTCGAAAGTATACCCCGAGCGAGCGCAAACGACCGAATTCGGGCCATCTTAACGCCCCGAGCGGACAAGGATATAGCCTAATCTCCATATCGGACTAAAATCATGGCAGCAAACCACCTTCTCATGCGAGGACCCTATGACGGCAAGCGACACGACCGCAACAATTAAAAAGGGGAATTCGGAGCCCAGTTTCGATAAAACGGCTCAGCGCATCCTCAATCTTTTCTTTGTGCTCAACAGCTCCCCCGAACCGTTGACGACCGAGCAGATCGTCTTGGATTCCGACCTGGGATATGGCTCGGGCAATATCGACTCGGATAAGCGCAAGTTTCGGCGCGATCGTGACAAACTGCTCGAGCGTGGCATCTTAATCAAGGAGGTTCGCCCCGCCGGTGCGCAGGAGACCGAGGAAAGCTCGTGGACAATCGACCGCGAGCACACGTTTGCTGCAGGCGGCCTCATCACCGCAGACGATGCCGATATCCTGCTCAACGCCATCGACCAGACGCTAGCGGCCGGCTCATCCACTTTTGCCGCACCGCTTGCCGATATTCGCTCCAAGATTGCCTACCTCACCGGTGGGACGACGGTGGACGAAACACCGATTCGCCGCTCTCCCACCGTCGATGCGGTATGGAGCGCCTTTGCCGAGCGATGCGCGCTGCGATTTTTATATCAGAACGGACGCGGCGAGCAGAAAGAACGTACCGTCTGTGTCTACGGCATGTTCGAACGCGAGGGCGTGGCGTACTTCTGCGGCCTCGACAATGTCACCGACGACATCAGGACATTCCGCTGCGACCGTATCGTTCGCGCTTGGCGTCCTTCGAAGGCCTACGCCATCCCTGCGGACTTCAATCTCAACGACTATCTGTTCTTTGAATTCGATTTCGCCGACCGACCGCCCGTTGCAGCCACGTTCTCGTTCGCCCCTCAGACGCAGATCGATATGATCAACGGCCTCACGCGCGGGCGAGGTGAGCTCGCACACACCGATGCGGGATGGATCTGGACCGTTGACGTGCGCGACCTTGAAGCCGCCGCCTCATTTTGCATGGCCCACGCCATGGACGGCATGAGGCCCATGGCCCCCAAATCGCTCAAGCAGGCGTGGAACCACCTCATTGAAAGGACGGTGCACGAGCATGCCCGTGCGTAAACTCACCAGCGAGCAGAGACTCTCGCGCGCCATCGACATCATGGAGGCCCTCTACGCCGCCGGCGAGAGCGGCATGACACGAACCGAAATTTGCGGCCGCTTTGACATCACGGGAGTATCGCTCGACGAGATTCTCGAGATCGTCTCGACGCTCGCGGACCGAGAATCGGGTGCGCGCATCATCTGCGAATGCCACGGCGAGCGTGTGGTTCTCACCGGTGACGCCGGACGTGTGCTACCGCTGCGCCTGAGTGCCGCCGAAGGCGCTGTGCTCAACCATGAACTTGAATCGTTGGGGATCGAGCCGCAGACGGCAGCTCGGATTCGACATGCCCTTCTACCCGAAGAGCTCGGCTATAACCAGCGCGTCTTTGACACCGTCAACCACGGGTCGCACTGGCAGCAGCTGAGCTGCGCCATTCAGGACGGCGTTCGCTGCCGCATCTCGTATCGCTCGATGGACGATGCACGGCCACGCGAGCGTCTGGTCGATCCCTTGCGCATTACGGCAAACGGCGACCAAACATACCTGATTGCCTGGGACATCACAGTCGATGAGCAGCGCACCTATCGCATGGATAAAATCGAGGGACTCACCTTGACGGAAGACTCCGTCGTGTCTCACGCACCGGACGTCGCATCCCTCCACGATTCCCTTGCCCGGACGCAGCATAGCGCAAAGCTCCTGATGCCATTCGATATGGCGGAGCATCTGGACTGGGCCGGCATCACCCTAATCGAGCGCAGCGGGGCAGACACGGCAACGGTAACCGTGCATTACGGCTCCGAGCGTTGGCTACTGAGTCAGATAATCGCAGCGGGCGGAGCCATCCGCATCTTGGATGACCCCGCCCTGTCAAAGCGTCTGTGCGATATGGCAAAAACCCTCGTCTGTCCGCTTTAGCGCCGCCGCTCGTGGCGTGCGCGCCACAGTTGCAGATAGTGCCCGATCTGCGCCGATTCGATGCACTGGTAGGAGCTCGTGGGCAGCGACGTTAAGAACTTCTTTCCGTAGCCCTTCGTCACTAGGCGCGGGTCGGCCAGAATCAGCACGCCGCAATCGGTCGACGAGCGGATAAGGCGGCCGGCCGCCTGCTTGACCTCGAGCACCGCCTCGGGCAGCGAATAGCGCGCCCAAGCGCGGTCTTCGCGCAGGTTGCGCTCGCACGAGAGCGGGTCCGTGGGGCTCGAGAACGGCAGCTTGGGAATGATGACGCAGCGCAGCGTCTCGCCGCTGGCGTCGAATCCCTCCCAGAAGGCCTTAAGAGCAAAAAGCGACGAGGTCGGCTCGTTGATAAACCGGTCGCGCAGGCGACGAGGAGATGAGTTGCGCTGCTGGCAGTTGAGCTCCAGACCCGCACGGGCCATCTTGGGCTCAACGCGGGCATACAGGTCTTCCATGTCGCGCCGATTGGTGAACAGTGTGAGCACCGATCCGCCCATGGCAAGATGGGCGTCGACCAGCACGCGCTCGAGCGCCGTAAGATAGCTCTCACGATCGCGCGGATCGGGGATATCGCCCGCAACGACTACAGCCATGTTCGAATCGAAGTCGTAGCTCGAATCCAAGTGCAACGATGAGGATGTTGAAGCACCGATGCGATCGAGGCCGACCGCGTGGTTAAAGTGTTCAAAGCTTTTGGACACCGTCATGGTCGCCGAGGCAAAGATAGCCGTGTGAACCTCGGGCAGCCATTCGGTTGCCAAGGCCTCGCCAATGTCGATGCGCTCTGCGGTCATTGACTCTCCGCCGGCACGCAGCCTGCGATTGACCTGCAGCGAATACACGTAGTGTTCATCGGTGCCATCAATGATGAGTTTGAGGTTCTCGGCCAGCTCGTGCAGGCGGCGCGAGATATCACCCAGGTCGACAACAACCTCGGGCTTGTCGGCGGCGACGGCTTGCACCAGCGCGTCGACGCTCTTGTCAGCCTGTTCCAATGCGTCGATGGCAGCGTAGGCCGACTGTAAGAAATCATGCCAGTCGTCAGATTCGCGCAGCTCGGGGCCAATCCATAGATTGGCATTGTCATAACCCCCACGGGCACGGCGACCGAGCTCGCGAACGCCATCGAACACGTCGGCGATTGCCATGCTCGCGCGCGCAACCGTCGACGTTGCCTTGGCAGTAAGGCCCAGATAGAGCGTAGAGCCCTCGGAGGTTGCCAAATCACGGGAAACCTGGCTTAGCGCGCCGGTGCTCGAGCCACCCAGGCGCTCAAACAGAACGCGTGATTCGTCCGCCGACACCACGCGCGCCCACTGACGGCGCGCCTCGCGCTCGATAGAATGGGCCTCGTCGATTACCCAATGACGAATCGGAGGCAAAATCCTGCCCTCGGCCGCGACATTGCGGAACAGCAGGGAATGGTTGGTGACCACCACATCGGCATGCGCCGCACGGCGACGAGCGCCGTGGACCAAACATTTATCAGGGAAAAACGGGCAGAGGCGACGAGCACACTCGCGCGAGGCCGTCGTAAAGTCGGGGCGGTTGACGCTGCGCCACCGAATGCCAAGTGAGTCGAGGTCGCCATCGGCTGATTGGCAGACGTACGCCATAATGACCGCGACCGCCGTGAGCGTGTCCGCCGGATCGCGCTTGGTGGTAATCTCGACCTGGCCGCGACTCATGCGCTCAAGCTTGCGCAGGCACGGATAGTGGTCATAGCCCTTGAGAGCGCAAAATGACAGGCCACCGTCCAGTTGCTCGGCAAGTTTTGGCAGCTCATGGTACATGAGCTGGTCGGCAAGATTGTTCGATTTGGTCGCAATACCAACCGTAATGTTGTTACGGCGTGCTGCCTCGGCAAAAGGCACCAGATAGGCCATCGATTTACCGACGCCTGTGCCCGCCTCAATTACACGATGAGTGCCCGTGACCAGCGCATCACGGACCTCGAGCGCCATCGCGATCTGCTCATCACGCGGCTCGTAGGTGGGGTACATGCGATTGACCAGGCCACCTGGCGCATAGTCTGCCTCAATCTCCTCACGACTCGGCATCTTGAGTACCGGCAGTTCGTCGGCGTCCACCCGATCGTCGGCGCGATCGGCCTTGAGAACGTCAGCACGAGCGGCGCTGAGAGAGAAGATATAACCAGGGTTCTGCCCCGCCAAGAATGAGAAGATTGGACGATAGGACCAAGGCACGTCCGGATGCATGTCGGCTAGGCGCGCCATGAGGCCCTGGGGCAAGTCGGTGAGCGCCACGAGCAACACGCGCCATACGCCACACAGGGCGTCGACGTCGGCATTGGCACGGTGTGATACCGAGTCACAGCCAAACAGATCGGCCATAAAAGACAGCTTGTGCGAGGCCAGGCGCGGAAGCGCGATGCGCGACAGCGCCAGCGAATCGATCCAAATATCGCTCACGTTGACGCCGCCTTTGACCGACTCGATAAACGAGCGGTCGAACGTGGCGTTATGTGCGATTACCGGGCAACCACCGACAAAATCGGCGAGAGCGGCTACGGCCTCAACGGCCGACGGGGCATCTGCCACATCGGCATTTGTAATGCTCGTGAGCTCGGTAATCTCGGCGGGAATCAGCTGTTTGGGATGCACGAAGGTATCGAAGCGGTCGACGACCTTGCGGCCCGAAAGACGGGCCGCCGAGATCTCGATCAGCTCATTGTCCTGCACCGAAAGACCTGTGGTCTCGGTATCGAGGACGATCACATCTTCCTCGATAAGGCCGAAGGACTGCGCTTTGGCGCGTTCGGCAAGCGTGGCATAGGAGTCGATGACAAACTGCGGCGTTCCTGACGAAACCGCGTCCTCGATTAGCATGCAATGCCCGCTCGACGAAGGCCCATACGGATCAGGCTGTCACAGACCTGCGGGAACGTCATGTCGTCGGTGTGGCGGATCTCATCCGGATACAGCGACGTATCGGTCATGCCGGGAATGGTATTGGTCTCGAGGATGACGGGGCCGTCCTCACTCACAATAAAGTCGCTGCGCGAGATACCCAGGCAACCGAGGGCCTTGTGAGCAGCGCAGGCAAGCTCCTGAGCGCGAGTGTAATTCTCGGGTGAAATCTGCGCCGGAATGCGATGGATGTCCGTAGGGTCGACATACTTCACGTCCAGATCGTAGAACTCGCAGTCCTTGGGCTTACGAATCTCGACAATCGGCAGAGCGCGCACGTCGTCCTCGCCGTACACGCCGACGGTGATCTCGGTACCCTCGATGCACTTCTCGACCAGCACTTTGTCGCCGTACTCAAACGCCTTGGCAATTGCCGCGGGCAGCTCGGAGGGCTCATGGACCAGGGAAATGCCATAGCTGGAACCGTTGACGGCCGGCTTCACAAAGCAGCGCTCGCCACAAACCTCGACGATATGATCGATATCGACTTCATCGCCCACCTCGAGTGCGAGGCCGGGGGCAATGGGAATGCCCGCCTTGGCGTACAGGAGCTTAGAGACCTCTTTGTCGGCACCGCAGGCGCTGGCAAGCACGCCCGAGGCCGTGTAGGGGATACCCAGGGTCTCAATGGCGCCCTGCATGGCGCCATCCTCGCCGCCGGCACCGTGCATGGCGATAAACGCCACGTCAAAGCCGCCGGTCGCCATGGTTACCATAAAATCATCGGCAGCCGTGTCGAGCAGCTCCACCGAAGTGTAGCCGGCTTCCTTCAGTGCCACTACAACGTTCTTTCCCGAATTGAGCGAGATCTCGCGCTCAGCGGAATGACCGCCCGCCAAGACCGCTACGTGCATGTTCTCTAGGCTTTTACCCGGCATGGGCAGACTCCTCCTCTATAATTTCTGCAGCTGATACCATATTGTAGCGATACCCTCTACGTTTCCCCAAAATCGAAAGGCTTCCATGAATCCCAGGACTAAATCTCAGGACATTCGCGACTTGAGCCAAAACGATATTCGCGAGCTCGTGGCCGAACTTGGCCAGCCCGCCTTCCGCGCGAAGCAGCTCATCGAATGGGTCTTCGAGAAGAACGTTTGTTCGTTTGACGATATGACCAACCTTCCCAAGGCTTTCCGCGAGCAGCTTAAAGAGGCTTTTGCCTTTGACACGCCCACTGAACTCACCAAGCAAGTTTCCAAAGATGGCTCGCGCAAGTATCTGCTCGAGTACCACGACGGCGTTTCCGTCGAGACTGTTGGCATGCCCCGTCGTAACAAGCTTTCCGTCTGCGTTTCCACCCAGGCAGGCTGTGGCATGGGCTGTGCCTTCTGCGCTACCGGTCTCAACGGCCTCAAGCGTTCTCTGACCGCTCAAGAGATTGTCGACCAGGTACTTCATGTATCCAACGACTTTGGCGAGCGTGCCACGAGCGTTGTCTTCATGGGCCAGGGCGAGCCGTTTGCCAACTACGACGAGGTTCTCAAGGCGCTGCGAATTCTCAACGACCCCGATGGCATCGGTATCGGCGCTCGTCACCTCACCGTCTCTACCAGTGGCGTTATTCCCGGTATTCGCAAATTTGCCGACATCCCCGAGCAGTTCACGCTTGCTGTTTCACTGCATTCCGCCATCCAGTCGACGCGCAATAAGCTCATGCCCGGTGTTAAGAAGTACACGCTGCTTCGCCTTCACGAAGCGCTTCAGCTCTACACCGAGAAGACTGGCCGCCGCCCGACCTATGAGTATGCAATGATCGAAGGCGTCAACGATACGAATCCCGAGATGCAGGCGCTCTGCGACTTCTGCGAGGGAACGCTGTGCCACGTTAACCTCATTCAGCTTAACGACATCGAGGGCAGCCCGCTCAAGCCGTCGCCGATTCATAAGGTTGAGGATCTTCAGCGTCGTCTTGAGTCCCGTGGCATCGAGACCACGATCCGTAACTCTCGCGGCAACGATATCGACGCTGCTTGCGGCCAACTCAAGCAGCGCTTCAAGGTTCAGAAGAACGCGTAGGGGAGACCAACCTAAACGTTTCATGTGAAACATCGAACAGCCCCGGTTGCTTAATTG
>ERZ1031278.435-NODE-435-length-10417-cov-10.481374_pt1 | contig 10417 bp, 8 predicted proteins | sample MGYA00518738_ERZ1031278 | MGnify/ENA primary metagenome ERZ1031278 (study PRJEB33719, sample SAMN04261329) | wastewater metagenome | biome: periurban shantytown; feature: human; material: feces | host: Homo sapiens | place: Peru: Lima | collected 2012-07-26 ...
TCAGTTCCCTTTGACCGCTTGGGAAATCCGCCGTGCTGCCTGTTTGGTTGAACCCGAACCGGCAACCCGTTTAGTATGCCACAGACCATGCGAATAATGCAAATACGGCGTGTCGCGACAGCTCAAAAAGTCTCAAATCGTTGAAATTCCAACGTTTTCCCACTATCAGCCACATGTCAGCGCCAATCAGAGCAAATCCTCACGAAAAAAATCCCGAAAAGAAAAATCATGAGTATTTTTTCTGGACTTTCCCTGCAGACCGTTTGAACAGCGACGCCAACACCAGCACGCCAATGCCGATGAACATGGCACGCATCGACCGCGCACAGCCTATTGCAGGAACTTCAAACGCTTGAAATCAACAAGACCCCGCCAACGGCAACGATTGTTCACCAATCGTTCGCTGACGGGGTCTTCAAACAGCTACGCGCTACGCTCAGCCGAGAATGGCCAGAATATCGCGGGCGGAGACGATCAGGTAATCCTCACCCTGATAGTGCACCTCGGTGCCGCCATACTTGGAGTACAGTACCTTGTCGCCGACCTTGACGTCGACCGGAATGCGCTCGCCGGCGTCGTTACGACGGCCCGGGCCGACAGCCAGGACTTCACCCTGCTGCGGCTTCTCCTTGGCGTTGTCCGGAATAAACAGACCGGATGCGGTCTGGGTCTCGGCTTCCGCCTGCTTGACGATGATCTTGTCTTCCAACGGTGTGAGTGAGATCGACACTGTGGACCTCCTCTTTCTAAGAGAAATCGTTACTTACCGCGCCGGGACCCGCTAGCAAGAGGCTGACGATCACTTACGGCGTCGTCCTTCCGCGCTGAGACATATCCTAGCGCGATTATTAGCACTCTGCCAACTCGAGTGCTAACGCTGAGAGCAAAATATACGAAAAAGCCTGAAACTATTCGGTTTCAGGCTAATGTTCTTTACGCTTGTTTTGCACGTTTCGTGCGTTTCGTACGTTCGCTTTCCCTCCGTCATGCACCACGACGGGCCATAATGGATGCCAAGCCCACACCCAGAGAATCGGAGGTGACGCTGGGAGCCTCGACGTCGGCGCTGACCTCGGCGTCGTGGAATCCCACAGCATCCACGTCCCGCAGATGCACACCAGCCTCCACGCGGGCGGCGGCCTCGTCGGAATCCATGCTGCTGATCGCGTCGGTTGGCACAATCAACGGCTCGATATTGTCGGAAACCGCACTCGCAGTCGGAGGCACGGCCTTGGCCACCTGACGGGTGGATTTGATTTCCATGCTTTCCGGAGCGGCCTGCACGATATCGTTGCCGTCGCGCGGCGCGCCCAGCGAAAACGAAATTAGATCCTGCGACGCGTTCACCACAGTGGGCGACGACATATCGTCACGGGGGTCCACATTCTCGGTTTTGGCGATTTCATCCCGCTCATCGTGGATGGACAGACCGTTCGTCTCACTCGGCACGACTTGCGTATCCACAATATTCGCTTCAGTATCGGTTTTCGCCTCAGGCGTCTCCCTACGCTTGCTTACGGCAGCATCGCGGTCGACCTTGCCGCGATCGATCGCCTGACGAATCTCACCTTCCGGCATAACATCGGTCGGCACCTGAGATTCGGCGATCCTACGAATTTCCTCAAGCTCCTGCTCCCGCAAACGCGAGCGCTCCGCCTGTTCCTCTTGGGCACGCTTACGCTCCGCCGCAGCCCGCTTCCTCATCTTGGAACGATACTTGGCGACCTTATGCTCCCACGCTGCGGCCTGCTTGGCGGCCCTCACCCCCAAAGCGAGCACTCCAGCAAGCAGCGATGCGGGAATCAAAGCAAACAACGGACTGAAATGCAACACAAACGCGCACATCCACACGACGATTGTGATCACCAGCATCGAGACAACAATAATCCGTCTTCTGCGGATCGCGGCACGACGAAGGGCACGGACATGCGCGATCCTTTCGTCGGTCAGCTTGCCCTCATGCGTCTCGTTGGACTGCATTATTGCCCCTTTCGCCTTTGCGGCGGTCTCATCGGAGAATCGCGTTCCACTGTCGGCATCCACCAGATGCAGCGACGGCGAAAAGCGGTCCTCTCGGTGCTCGATTACCCGCTTCATGCCTTTGACCGTCCGTTTGGGCAGCCAGAAAGCCATGAGAATAATCACAATCGCAAGCACCACAACCGTGCTTAACGATTCATAACCCATAACTCATAAGAATAGGTGACATTCCGACATTCTCCGGGGCACACGCCCCCGCGTGTCGAACATGTGCGTCGAAAGCGCGTGTTGAACCTCGTCAACGGCTCACTCGCCCATCAACCGTGCGGTGAAACCGTTTGGCGCGCACTCCGGCAGCAACGCGTACGATTCATGATCACGCCATTGCCCGTTGACGAACATGTACGATGTGCGCACACCCTCATAACATGCTCCCACCTTGAGCGCGACCTTGCGGGAACGCGCGTTTTCGGGAAGCAGGTCGATCTCCATGCGATGCAATTGCGGTCCGGAAGGATCAAACATCGCCCAATCAGCCAACAACGCGACGGCCATAGGAGCATATCCACGACCTGCGCAACGTTCGTCGATCCAGTAGCCGACCACACCAGTGCGCATGGCGCCATAACAGATCGCTCCCAGCGAAATCTGGCCGATGATACGCCCATGCTGCTCAATGGCGAACACCACTCCGGTGCCGTTTCGCTCGTTGCGCCGCATCGCGCGCACCCACTCATTGAACGACATCGACGCGCCATGCAACGGGTCTCCGGATTCCCACGGCTTCAGCCAGTCGTCATTACGCCAACGGACGTCGTTCCATTCGTCGCAGTCGTCGAAGGTCAGCGGCCGCAGGATTATGGGAACGTGGAGCCCGTGCGATTGGATGAACCGCGGAACATCGATGGCATTGGATTCCGAACGCATCATGCCGCGCAAAGATTGCAAAATCGTCACGCTTTCATTCTGCCATGCGCATAACATTTTCGTTTTCGCGCAACCATCCCGTGGTACAACATGCGATATGACCCCGAATATGCAAACCGATGTCGCAGGCGACAGCACGCGTGACGAAACCGCAACGCAACGCGATCTGAAAAGGCAATGGCGCAAGAACGCAATCGCAAGAAGAAAACGGACAAGTCCTGAGGAACGGATGGAAGCCGGTCGAAAACTGGCCGAGCAGGCACGGCAGGCGAATCTCATCCATTCATTCACCACGGTGGCCGCATTCGCATCCATGGGTAGCGAAATGTCGATGACACCAATGCTGCAGGCGCTTTTCGATTCGAACTGCCGCGTACTCGTTCCCCGGCTTGGAGACGGCACGGATATTGGTTGGAGCGAGCTTGACAGCATCCACGATCTGCACGATCAGACCAACAGCGACGGCTCCACCAACACACATCGTCCGCAGGAACCCAGCAACAGCGTATGTGGGCCCGAAGCGTTGAAAAACGCTGGACTGATCATCGTTCCCGCTTTTGCCGTCGATCATGAGGGATTCCGTTTGGGGCGTGGCGGAGGATGGTACGATCGGGCACTTGAATACCGTGCGGTCGGATCGCGCGTGGTAGCGGTCTGCTGGCCCTGGGAGCCGACCGACAAGCCGGTGCCACATGAAGCGCACGACATTCCCGTTGACGGAGTGCTTACGCCGGATGGATTCACGGAGGTTCGCCAATAAACCATTCGTGAACAAGCCGTTCATGCGGCCGTCTCAGGGAGCGTACTAGGATATGTCCCGTTAAGAAATTTGAGAACCTGATTGAAGCGAGGATACTTTGCCTACTTATCATTACCGTTGCAAGAACTGCAAATACGATTTCACCGAGCAGCAGTCGTTCACCGACGACCCGATCACCATCTGCCCCGAATGCGGCGAGGAACAGGTCCGCAAGGTGTATTCCGCACCGCCAATCGAATTCAAGGGATCCGGTTTCTACCGCACCGACAAATCCAAGTGAGCTCAATCACATAATTCAAACAAGCTCAACCCTTGGAAAACAAGGCGACATGCCGAAGCCTGTGGATAACTCACATCCTCCGACCACAACCCTTGATTCGGCTTGCGCAACAGCTATTCGTAAGGTCATCATGCATGCATGGTGACCTTTTTTCATGATTTGTTGCAACGTCTGCAGGACATGGATGGCAGGCGAACGACCGATGGCACGCGGACTGCGCCCCATCGGCGACGGAGGAATGCACGATTGCACCGGCTGCTCGCCGCGGTCTGTGCCGGACTTGCCATGTTCGCAGCCCTGCAGTGTGTACGATTGACGATTTCCACGCAACCGGTTGTCATCGCAGCGCAGCCCATTGCGAAAGGCAGCGTGATTACCGCGGATTCGCTCGCATTGCGTGATCTTCCGTATGACGAGGCCTTACGTAACGTTTTCCATGATTGCGACGATGCCGTCGGGCTAATCGCCCAAGTGGACGTTGCGGAAGGCGGCATCGTCACGTCGACCATGGCGCGCGCCTCTCCCGTTGTTCCCGAAGGATACACGGCGATCGAAGTGCGATTGGCAAGTTCCGCCGACAATCTGTCGCTTGGCGATGTCGTGACGCTTTCCAGCGCCACGATATTCGGCGAGGCAACACCGAAAGCATCCCCGGATACAGATGCCGTGACGCTGCGCGAACTATGCTCAGGCGCGATCCTGACCGCGAAACCCTCGCGCGATGCGGACGGCAACACCCTTGCAGTGTTTGCCGTGCCTCCTCATGAAGCGGCGACCGTTTTGCAGGCTCAAGAGTACAGTGCGATTATCGCCATCGTCAGTTCGTGACGACAACGAAGCAAATCCCAAGCGAATGTCAGCGTCCCCTCTCGGAGAACACGCCCCAATGCGGCGGCAGTTCACCCAGAATACGCTTGTCGTCATCCGCATTGCGCTGACGTTCGGTGAGCACATCGGACGGTTCGAGCTTAACGCCGTCCGCATCGAACAGCTCAGTGCCCTGGCGGATCACACGCTTGTGCTTGCGTGCCGTTCGGCGAGTGGCGCAATAGCCGGACACCACGCGAACGGCAGGCTGGTCAGTTTCCTGGGAAGACTCCTGCGGAGAATGCTCGTCGACGCTCACTTGACCTCCTGATACAGGTCGCTCAGACGTGCCACGATGCGGTCCACTTCCTTGTCTGGATTCACGAACGCGCCAACGCTCCACACGGTCATAACAGACCAGCCAAGCGATTCGATGTTCTGCAAAAGCACACGGTGACGTTCCCTGGTGGACTGCAATCCCATGAATTGCGCATCGTCGGTGAGCACCGCCAACGCGAACGGCTTGTCGTTCAGACCAACCACCAGCGGCAGCTTGGATCCATTGTCGAAACCATAATCGACGGCCACATTCAACCCACGGGCTCGAATGCGATCGGCAAGATCGTTGAGAAGTACGTTCGAGCCGGTCATCTTGACGGCGGGACGCACCACGCTGTCATCAAGCTGTTCCATCCAACGAAGCACGGTCTTCAGCATCTTCGGGCCGGGCTGATGCAGACGTTCGTCATCCATGTCGGACGACGAGAACGCGGACACGATGTCAAGATGGCGGTCCGGCACGGCCAATGCGTCCAGCAGCATGCCTCGCCCGCCTTCGGATTCCAACGCTCCGAACTGCTGCAGCAGGCGCCCATGGGAGGTTTTCGCATAGCACATCGCAAGAATCGCGTCAGTGGCATGCGCTCCGGCCACGTCAGAGATATCCACGATACGCACATGGCGAAGGAACATGCCCATGGCCTTGTTCTTGTTGGCGATGGCCTTGAGCTCTGCCCCCAGTCGGGTGCGGAACGTATGCGTAAGCGTCACCACTGTAAGCATGTATGATGCGGGCACAATGGTAAAACCGGCGGCGCGCTTGGTGATCAACCTAACCACCTCGTCGATCTCCTGCTGGCTGCTTTCCACCAGTCCCGAAGTGATGACCGGCACACCGTTGGCGTCAGCCACAAAGTGGTAGGCGATCTCGCCTTGCGCACCTTCTCTTGCCACGTCGAAAGGTACGGAGCCGTAGCCTTCCGATTCCAGGAACGCATTGAGCTTCGGAGCGCGTCGAACAGGACGATTGGCGATTTTCACGCTCGGTAGCAGTGCGATAAGACGCTTCAGACCATCGGATGTGACTGTTTCACGATGTGCGATCACCACCACCTGCTTGGCACGGCTGATGATGCCCAGCAATTCGATGGACTGGATATGCGCGGCCGCATCGATGATGACGATGTCAGCCAACGGCGCCGGATCGGTGATCGCCGCAAGTGTGGCGGGCGTCGCAACAAGAATCGGTTTCGCCGCTGCGAGAATCTGCGGATGCTCCTTGTGCAAGCGATTCAACGAAACGTTGTGGGAGCCGGCAAGCATAGTATGTAGCAGATTGGCTTCCTGCGTACGCGAGAACAGCATGTCGCACAGGCGACGCATGGATTCCTGTGCCACCATCGGCCCGATCGAACGCACATGCTCCACATCGACTTGGGCAAAGCGTTCCGCAGCGCCCTGCAATGCCGAACCATCCTGGTTGGAGATGATGGCGGAGGATTTCACAATATCCTCGAACGCCGTGGTCCACCATGCCAACTGCAGTTCCCCTGCGACGGCATCGTTGGGAATACCACGATTGTTCAGATCCTCAATCAGCTCGTCAAGACCAACCGAGTGGAAGTCACGCTCCAAACGGGCACGCTCCGGCAGATTGTCAAGCGCCTGCTTGTCGTCATACAGGGCCTTCAAACGCTCTTCGACCTGGTTGAAATCAACGGTTTCGAGATTGCCTCTCTGTGGGGTTGTGGCAAGCACCGCATTCAACGCGGTCATATCCCGATTGAGATTCTCCTGCGTTTCGATTATGTCATCCAGCTTGGTGGGCAGCACCGGCCATCCGCCATGAGGCACGAACATATGCCACTGATCGGCCTGCTTGGACACCACAAGCAACGCCTCGTGCAGGTTCTCCACTTGGGCGCCGACGCGCAGCATGCCCTTGGCTTCTTTGATGTGGCGGCGACGCTCCCAGAATCCCATGGAACTGCCTTCAGCCCTGCGTTCGGCCTTCGGCTTGGTCGCCTCGATCATGGATGCGATGTCACGTTCGAAGATTTCCGGCTGGAACACGTCAAGCACTCGGCGCAGGTTCTTCAGCACCATGACCTGTCGACCCCACTCCTGGGCAGTCGTCGGAATCGGGAATCCGCAGGTCTGCACCGTGCTGGCCACCTGCTCACGGGTGGCGGGCAGCACCTTGCGCAACAGTTCGACCACACGCTGGTATGCGCTCACCGCTTCCTCTTCGGAATACAGCGAAGCCTTGTACCATGCGGTGTCGTTCTCCGTGATGGTGTATTCGCCAAGCTCACCCGCACGCTGCAGTTTCGCAGCCCAATCCTCGATCTTGTCTGCAATGGAATGCGCAGTCTGCTTGCTCAAACGCACGTGCGTGGTCGGATGGGTGGGTAGCACCGCGATCTGTGCGAGATTCTGAATCGTCTGGTAGGCGGATACGCCCCACTCCTGGCTCACGCCGTGAAGATCACCCAGATAACGGGTCAAACGGGAGCGCACACCAACCAATTCATCGGAAATCTGATCAAATCGAGACGAAGCAACACCGGATTGGAATCCAACAGCGGCAATCAGCTGACGATCAATCGCCGCATTGGCACCGTCATCGGCGATATCCAACAACTGTCCGCTCATCTCATTCGCGGCGACGGCTTGCACAAATCGACGTTTCTGATCGGTCACGCACGGCACATAAAGCACGGAACGTCCGTTCATCACGCAACGGGACGCGATCGCGGCAGCCTGCTCGGCGGTATTGTTGGCAATCGAGCTATCCACAAACAGCGAATGGCCCGCGGACGCAAGCTGCGAAGCGTATCGGACGGTATTGTCGATATCGCCGACCTCATACTCGCCATGCGGGTCGGCATCGAACGGGCTGTATTCCGGAATCTCAGCCCCCTCCAATGCTTCAGCGGCGGCCTTGTCTCCAGCCAAAGCGTCCAAAGCGGTGTTGCCGGTCGGACCTTGGGCCAACTGATCGATGATCTTCTGGCTTTCCACCAGCATCTGCGACGCCGGATCCATAAAGCACCCGAGAATAATGTGCCGTTCGATCTCAAAATCGGGGAACGCGTTGGCCGCACGATCCGTAATGGCCGCGAACACTGCAGACGTCTCTGGCGTGCCGCTCTCATAGTTCGAACCGTCAAACAGCTTGGCCTCATCCAATATGACGTTGTTCTCGCGCAGCACGGCCGCGAAAGCCGCGTTCAGACGTACACGCCCTGTGAATGCGATCACCGTGCCGTTTTCGATATTGCGGCCTTCTTTGCGCACTTCGACCGGATACATGAGCACCGGCATCTGATTGCCCTTCCAAATGGCCACGCCGACCACCAAAGACAGTTCGCCCACGCCGCTGACTCGGCTTTTCGCCTCACGGTCGTCAAGCACACGTTCCACACGACGACCCGCGGCACGTAACATGCCATTGTCACGGAACAAGGAATTGAGCTGAACATGCCCGCTGGCGAATAGCTGCGCGATGCCGGACGGGTGCGCGTGCGTCATATCAAGTTGGGCACTCAGCTGCGTCACATCCTCAAGCGGCGACGGTGACAGGCCAAGACGATACTTCTCACGCCACCCACGAATACGATCCAGCTCAGTGACGTTCTCTTTGCTTTCGCTCATGTGTTGGCTCACTTCCCTACCGCTTTACGGTATTCCGCATACCCCGGATTATGTGACAGGGCCGCGTCGATGTCTGTATTGCCCAATGCGCCCAGCCATGCATACAGATCGTCATATAGCGACGGGTTCATGGCAAGGAATGGCAGCAGTTCCGGATGACGCGCCATCTCGAACTGCACGGTGAAATCGTCGGTGCGCTTGGCATCATCCGAAGTCAGCCCGTCGACTTCGATGGTCTGCTCCTGCTTGATGAGCTCGCCCTTGGAAACGCGGTCGAACACTGATCCGGGTTCGAAAACAGGCTTGAACGCACTGGTTTCGTCCGGCGACGGTTCGCTCGTAACCTGCGATTGTGTAGCATGTGGCCTGAAGCGCTCATCATCGGCCTGCTGCGACGATGTTTCCTCCTGGCCTGGAGTTTCGTCATTTGCCTGTTGCACGATCGCGGCAGACTGCTCCCCTATTTCGTTGGACTGCTCGTGCGATGCTTCTGTCTGTTGTTCCGACATATTGTTTTCTTCAGCCGACAACGCCACGATAATCGGCTTGCTCGGACGCGCGCTGAACAGCTTGCTCACGGGAATCGTGTCATGCTCAGTTTCATTTCCTATTGCGGTTTGCATCGGCAACGAAACTTCCTGCACGGATTCCGGCTGATTCGCTTCATGTTCGTTTTCCGCAGCGTTCTTCTTGGCGGCTTCCTCCGCGGCATGCTGTTCCGCCACGGCATCCGCGAACAGGTCGCGCGGAGTATTGTCTGCGATCACGTTATGCTGCACCAGCGAAACGGATGGCAAATCTCCATAATCCGGCTCGTTGGAACGGACGGGAGCAAAAGACTGACGCTCGGCAAGTTGCATGAAATTAACACGATTGGCGACGTTACGCGCGTTGAACAATGCGGTTGGCTCGCCGGCACGCAGGTTGAGAATATCATCGACCGACATATCCACCGCATCAGGCTCCTGCGGCACCTCGTCGGACACCGCGTAGGAGAACAGGTTGGAGACCGAAGCCGACGCATGGTCCTCGGTCTCAGGCACTGTCTGTGCGATGTCTCGTTCGAAGGTGACGCGCACGTCACCGAATTGCAGCGTCATCGGTGTGGTTGGCAATTGGAAATCCTCATCCGCCGGCAGACGCATCAATTGGCCATTGTCGGCCACCACAAACGAACCATTGGTCGACTTGAGATCACGCACGGAAGCATTGCCCTGCGCATCGACTGAAAAAATGGCATGCCGTTTCGACATGGATTTGTTTGCGTCCATAATGTCGAGTCGCGCGAATCCATCATCCACCAGAGGACGCAACGGCTTACGACCGATTTCCACGCTTTCGCCGCTTTCCAGCTTCTTGAGTTCGGTTCCATCAACCTTGACGGTCCACTGCTGCGCCGTTCGTTGATCTTCGCTCACCGTTGTCGGCCTTCCTTTCACACACAACACTCTTTGCCATTGTGTCATGCCTTGCCACATATTTCAGGATTATGACGCGATTAATTGACAACTTTCGCCTATTTCCCCCATTGTATGGCACGATATGGAAGCGTTCACGCCCAAATCGGGTTTTATTGGATTGTCAGCGAAAGAAAAACCTGCGAATATGCGGAAACCCCGCCGCCTTGTGGCGAACGGGGTTTCCACTCAAGATCGTGATATGCGGCTTCAAACCGCGCGAATCACTTGAGCTCGACGGTAGCGCCGGCTTCTTCGAGCTGGGACTTA
>ERZ1031278.475-NODE-475-length-9899-cov-16.841426_pt1 | contig 9899 bp, 5 predicted proteins | sample MGYA00518738_ERZ1031278 | MGnify/ENA primary metagenome ERZ1031278 (study PRJEB33719, sample SAMN04261329) | wastewater metagenome | biome: periurban shantytown; feature: human; material: feces | host: Homo sapiens | place: Peru: Lima | collected 2012-07-26 ...
TGACGAAACAAGACGCGAACCCTTGCAAACACTGGAAAGCGTCGGCGTGTCGAAAACACGGGAAAAACGGGCTGCGGACGCCATCGCGTGGCGAAAGACCGTCGGAAAAACCCTGAAACACCTCACCGCAAACCAACATCCGGGCGTGTCGCAACCACACTATCCGTTTACGGCCCATCCCCCAAGCCAACCCATCCGAGAAAACCTCCCAGCCGAAAGCTGAAATAGGAGAAACAGAAGAAAGCAGATAAACGAAACCGCACCGCCGATCGTTGTCCTGAACACATTCAGATCCCAACTGATCGAAAGTGCGGTTTTGCATATGCGCGTGCAAGCGACGGCAGAACAAGGCAGCGCAGCCAAAAATCGATTAATCGGTGCAACCGAAACGGTAGAGCGCCCAGCCCTGGCCATACTGCGAATAATCGGCAACCTTCACCAACGTGCCTCCATCCACATACGCATCAATCAATTCCTCATTGTGGAAGGAATCGTACTGGGCGCGATACGGGAATGACTGCAGACTCTGCGCCTGGTCGCCCATCGTAAGGAAGTATTCCGGAGCGTCGGTCAGCGGACATACCGTGCCGAGCACCTGCTGCGCATCGCCGGAAGCAAACGCGGTCTCCACTTTGCCGAACGGAGCGGATGGCACATCGGTGCGCGCATTGATGATCGGATACAGCATGTTCGCGTTGAACAGCGTCTCCGCATACATCGAACCGTTCAACGGATCGGAAATGATGGTGGCCTGGGTGCCCGTACGTTCCGTGACCTTGCGCAGCACAGCGATCTTTTGCTCGGTGAGCTGCTCGTTGGGGTCGCTTTGGTTCAGACTGGAATGCGCGATGATCGTGTCGCGAGCCGCGGAACGCGATGGGCATACGATCTGCGCGGAAACCGCAAGTATCGCAATCACAAGGAATACGGCGATTAGGACGATCCAATTGGAAGCGAAAGAAGCGTTCTTCACGGAAGAAACAGCAGACGCAGAAGAAAGGGAAGGAACGGAAGAAGCACTATTCTTCGTGGAAAAGGACGATGCAGAAGGAGCGAAAGAAGCGGATGCGGCGCACGCGGAAACGCATTCGGCAAGAGCGTTGATTCCAATGACAAGCAGCGGCAGCGCGACCAGCGGAAGCATGGTCATAATACGGTTTTCATCGCGATACCACGGAGCGCTGATGATATTCGGCAACGCGCCGACCAGCGTGACCGTGCACACATACACCAGCGCGACCAGCAGGAATGCGGCCGTCAACGCAATCACGTCACGCAGGCGATCGTTGCGACGAAGTCGAGATGATTCGGACGACGCGGACGCGGCATCAGTGGCGTTGGAGTGCGACGCAGGTGGCGGACAGGAAACGGAAACCGGGGAATCAGCGGCGGAAACCGCAATATCAGAAGTCGAAGCATCAACATCGACATCAGCAGAAGCCACGGGAACCACAGTGGAAGCAGCCGACGAAAACGAATCCGAAGCACGCGCAGCCGCGCGGCGGGAAGCGCAAACGAAAGCGGCCGCAGTTCCCGCAATCAGCAACAGTGCGAACAGAATCGCAGGAAAACCGTCAAGCCCATCCGTGAGACAGAACGAAATCGACTCCCACAAATTCTTGGACGGCTGATGGCTATGGAACCAGGAATCGGGATTCGCCCAACGGTCCGATTTGAACGACGTCAGCATCAACGCCACAAACGCCACCGCACCGACGCACATGGCAATGAACGCGCCAAGAATCAGCTTCCACGGCAAGCGCAGCACAATGAACGGCACCAGAATCAGAGCATACGTGAATGCGATACGCGGGTGCGCAACCAAGCAAACCACGCCTGCGACAGCAGTGATCGCAAGCCATTTTGCTATATGCTCGCGCGCGGCGATCGCATCGAACAAGCGCAATGTGGCGGCGATGAGGAACGGCAGCAGCGACGTGGCGAAACCGAATGCGATCAGCGGACCGGCATTCAGCAGTCCGTACGGGTGGCACACCGAGCTGACGGCAAGCACGGGCACGAACAGTCCAATCAGATTCCGCAGAACGAAAGTAGCGTCGAAAGTGACGTTATATTGCCGATTCACAGCTGACGATACCTGCTGATTCGAGATATTCGACGATTCAGATACGGACGACGATTCAGGCGTAGACGATGCTTGAGAAATACGTGAAATTGGATTGGAAATTGGATTACCGCGATTCCAACGTTGCAGGAAATACCTGCATAATACCAGCATTCCGGCAGGGAAAATCACGCCCGAAGCAATGATCCACGTGATATTGAATGCCGCGTAGATCGAACATTGCACGCCGAACAGCGCCGCGATCTTAATCACAAGGTAAGCACAGACGTGAAACAACGGCGGATAAAACGAATCATGCGGCCACAAATGCAGAGCCGCCCCCAATCCCTCGTCAAGCAGACGGTGAATGAAATAGTAATGCGCGGGGGCATCGCTGCTGACGATCGGCGTATTCCACACCGTGGAGGGGAACCACGCAATCACCAGGCATAGTGCGGACGCGACGCCGATAATCGACGTAAGCCACGGCAATAACGCGTGACGCGATGTAGGACGCAGCATCGCGTGGCACCGCTGCAGGCCATGTTTCCGCCCGGACGGACCGCCCTTGGCCGAATCATTCCTGGCTGGACCATTCGTAGCCGAACCATCCTTGGCCGAGCCATTCTGCCGAGCCTGAGTCTGCACATAAGCCTGCACATGAGTTCGCGCACGAGCCTGAGCCGAGCCACAATCGCCCGACACGGAACCGGTATTCGTAATCTGTTCGGAAGTCATCGATTCCATCGTAGCGAGTGCCGCAACCATGCTCAACGCTTATTCTCTGGAATCACTTTTCAGGAATCATTCAGACTTCATGCAGGGGTATAACAGTGTTGCGCAAGAAAACAATCACGTTGGAAGCCCAAGATGATTTCACGGGACGCACCATGCGCTACGGGCCTGCCTTGCTGCGGAGCGCGCGTCCCGGCCAACGCTGACGTCGGCATGCGCCGGCGCGCTATAACAGAGAACTGGAGAAGTACCGCATGTTCGTTCTCAAGAACGCATGGGCGGCGCTTGGTCGCGTCAAATGGCGCACCGCGCTGATCGCCCTACTCGCACTACTGGTGTCTTTCTCGGCTGCCGTGGACTTGGCAGTGATTCGAGCCGACGACACCGCCAATAATGAAACATACCAGTCGCAAAAAGCCACGGCGGTGATTCGGCCGAACGCGCAAACACAAGCCAAGCGCGACGGTGCCGATTCCAGCTATACCGACAAGTATTTGACGTGGGAAAAGTACAGCACGTATGCAACGGCCGCACAGAGCAACAACGTGACCTTCAATTACACGTTGGCAACATCGGTGCCGGTGCGCGAAAGCAAGTCGTTGCAGGCGATCGCCGCGAAAAACGACACCAGCGAAGACAAGACCGGCGGCAACCTGACCCTGCAGGCGTTCTACACGTTGGACGCCGCGAAAATCAACGACTACGGCTACTACAAGGTAGTCAAAGGCAAGCATCTGAGCTATAAGACGCAGAGCGACGGCGTACTCATTTCGCAGGCGCTGGCCGATAAGAACAATCTCAAGGTCGGAGACAAGGTGACGGTCGGCAATCCGTCGAAGGCTTCCGACACATACACGTTCACCGTGCGCGGCATTTACGAATACGACAGCGACGTGCCTGAGGGCAACGGTTCCGACGCGAAATACGCAAAGGACAATCGTGAGAACGTGATCTACACGACGTATATCAACTTCGCCAAGAACGGGCTTGACACGACGGAGGCCACGGGATGGGCCATTCCGAATCTGAATATCATCTTCTCGCTGGCGAATCCTTCCACCTACAACACGTTCGTGCGCTTGGTGAAGAAGGCCAAGTTGGACACGAAGACGTACGAGATCACCTCGCCGTCGCTTACCGCTTACAAGAAGTCGATCGAGCCGCTTGATTCCGCCGCTTCGGCAGCGCGCATCATGCTGATTGCCGTGACGATTGTCGGTGGCATCGCTTTGCTGGCATTGATTGCATGTGCTGCGATTGGCGGCCGCCGCGATGAGATCGGCATGGCGATGATCACAGGTGTGACCAAGGGCCGTTTGGGATGGCAGTTCATGCTGGAAACGTTCATGATGACGGTTCCGGGTTGGATTGTCGGTTTGGTTGCGGGCGCGCTGTTGGCGAAGCCGATCGGCACCGCATGGGCCGGCGGGCAGGCTGTGTCGATGACGTCCGCTTCGGTGTGGAACGTGATCTGGTACGGCTTGGGCGCATGCCTGGTGCTTGGCATCGTGGCATTCGCGCGCGTGGCCTGCTTCAACCTGAACCAACTGTTTGAGGAACGCTCGGAGGTGAAGGCATGAGCGACAACATGAATGATAAGAACGAGAACCTCGACGAGACCGTGGTCGACGAGACTGCCGAGACCGCATCAAACGAGACCGTCGATGATGTTGCGACTGACGATATTGCAGCTGACGCATCTTCCGCTGATTCCATTGAATCCATCGATTTTGCGGTGGTATACGACGATGACAATGCAGATATCGAAATTGCCGCAACTGACGGCGCGGAAATTTCCGACGATGTAAACGATGGCGATACTGCAGTAGCTGCCGACGGCGATGCTGTGGTATCTGCAGATAATGCAGATACCACTGAAGTTGCAGATGACGCTGCAACTGCTGCTGATACTGCGGATGGTTCGGATGTGGTCGCCAACAATGCGAATCAGGTGAGGGAAACGCTTGCCTTGCGTTCTTCCGACGAACCGACCGTGCTGGAATCGCATGAAATGGTGAAAGCCGATTCCGCAACCAGCGTCTCCTCACAGCTCGACCGCGAAATCAAGCATCATCGCAAGAAGGATGCGTTTTTCTTCAAAGCGAATCCGACGTTCGCACTCGATCATGTGACCGTGATCAATCGCAAGACCGGCCGCAATATTCTCGACGACCTATCGCTGTCGTTCCATGCGGGCGCCACGCATGCGGTGCTCGTGGACGCGGAGGATCGCGAACAGCATCAGGCGTTGCTGGCCACCATGGTCGGCATGGTACGCACGGACCGCGGCAACGTGATGCACAAAAGCACCAACCTGAGCGACGTCGAACCGGTCGAAATGTTGGGACACCGCATCGGATTCATTCCGCAACGTTTCGCTTTCCGCCCCGATCTCGACGCGGAAAGCAATGTACTGTACGCCATGGATGCGTCGAACCGCAACTTCCTCAAGCCGAAGCCTGTGATCGCCCGCGAACTGCTCAAGCGCGTGGGCTTCGACGAAGTGACGTCCGGCCTGGCAGTCGGCGAAGTAAGCGAACTGAACCAGCGCCGCGTGGCCATCGCTCGTGCGCTGAGCTGCGAGGCTGAAGTGATCATCGCCGACGAGCCGACCGCTGGATTGGATGCCGACGATGCGGCCGTGGTGTTGGATCTGTTGAAGAAGTTCAAGCGCGATGCCGATCGCAAACGCGCCATCATCGTGGTGACCACCAATCCGGAAGTCGCCGATGCGATGGATCACAGCGTGGAACTCGACTAGCCGCCTAGTGCAACGGGCGCACGAACATAGACTCTTTCGTGCGCCCATAGGTAAGCCCTTTGGAATTCTGGTTTTAGCCAAATTCCAAAGGGCTTGCGTGTTCTGGAAACGGTCTGCCCTACTCGACGATACGCATATGGTACTGCTCGGCGAGCGGCGTGACGTCAAGCACGCCGTATCGTTCGAGCAGCCGCAGCCATTCGCGCCTGTTGCTTTCGCCGAAACGGGCCGCCTTGCGCGCATAGGCTTCGGCCGTCAGGAACTTCGGCGGAATCGACTTGCTGTTGTACTTGTCGGCCACCATCACCACTTCCTGCTCAAGATTCATGGGCACATAGTCGGCCGGAGGCAATGGCAATCCTTGCGATTCCACCGCTTCTTTGGTGAGTCCCACACCGGTGTGGTTGCGCGCGAACTGCGCGATAGACTCGTCAACACCCTCATTCAACAAATATTCGTAGCCTTTAAGCCCATGCCGCACGTAATTCGGACCGTCGAATTTCAGCGGTCCACCGTCGGAACCGTCTTGCTTGAGCAGAAAATACGTGCCGATATCATGCAGCAGACCACCGATCACCACCAGATGCTCGTCGATCAGCCTCGGCGGAACGGTCCCGCCCGTAAGCCCGTCCGATGATGGAATGGAGGGGATGCGAAGCATACCGAACGATTCGCTTCCATTGCCGTCTTGCGTAAGCCTAAGGCCGAAATCGCCCGCTTTTTCAGGGGCATCGTCCGGTAGTGTGCAGCGGCGGGTGAACAGTGCATTCTGCCTGCGTGCCATGCGACGTGCGATGTCGGCGACGACTACGCAATGTCCGTGAATCAAATCGTATGCGGCTTGCGATTGCGCGATTTTTCGATGCAGTTCGTCAACTTGGGCGAGTGTAGGAATATATCCGGTTGTCATACCGCCTATCTTAGGCGCTGTATGACGATTGCCGCATGCTGAATCCGGTCGAAAAAAAACTGGAAATCCCCGATGAAAGTTTCAGCCGAAAAATTCCGAAATACGGATTTCAGATTACGGATTTCAGATGGAACGCACACGGAATGCGCCGGTACGGTTGGAAGCAACGATCATCTGATTGTTTTCCAAACGAGTCCAGCCATCTTCGGCACACTGATCGAAACCGGAGCTGGCCACAACCACGCCCTTCAGCTGGCCTGCAGCCTGATCCGCTTCGGATTCACCGAGCGTACGATAGCGCATCACACGATAGTCATGCGCCTGGTCGCCACGGCCGTACTGGTCATAGATTTCCACAATGCGCTTGGACGTGACCTCACGACCGGCCGCGCACAGAGCGATGAATTGGTCTTGGCTCTGGATCATGCAGTTGTAGCTGGACTTCGGATAGCTTTTGCGCAGTTCGCGCACCGCCTGCGCGACCGCCTCGTCGAGTGCGAAACCAAAACCGATGTACTGCAGGATCACTGCGAAGAAAATGGCGGAATCGGAACGTCCGCCAGTGGACTGCACGATGTTGGGATCGACCGGGAACGCGCGGTTGGTGATGATGTTGCGACCCTGATCGTCGGAAATATCGCCATTGTGGATGAAGCTCAATCCGTTGGCGTAGAACGGCTGCTGGTTTTCGAGAATCAGCGGCAGGTTCGAGCTGGCCAAACGCAGGTGCCACAGGCCTCCACGAGCCGGAGTGTTCGCAAGCTCGTCGAAAATCGGATCATGTCGGGCTGCGATCGTGTTCTTGTAGATGGCGGTGCCGGTTTCCGGAGTGGGAGCGCCACCGTCACGCAGATACGGCGACTCGCTCGGCACGGTGACCAGCGCGGAGCCCCAGCCATCGTTGTGGATTTCGCTCAGATTCCGGAAATCGCGTACGGCCTGCATGCCGAGCACGCCATTGAGACTGGTGTTGCTTCCGGCTGCCGCGAATCCAAGTAATCTGCACATGGTTGGTTACTCTACAGGGCTTGTAATGCAACGCGCGCATATGGCTATCGACATTGCTTATAGCATGCGAAAAACAGCGTGATTCCAACGATTCTTCGAGATAAGACCATGCAAAAACCTACAAAATGCCCTACGAAAACGGGCTGCGCGACGATGGCAGATACGATCGCCATCATCACGCAGCCCGTTTCACGGCTTGTTTCACACACGCTTTAGCCGCGGAGGACGCTGAGTCGCGAGGAATAGCGGCTGTATCTCAATCAGCGGATTGTAAGGCGCAAGGCCGAACCATTTGACCGGAGATCCCGCAAAATGACGAATCGCATACTTGACTTCCAAAGAAATCGCGCCACGCTGCGACACCTTCGACTCAGGCATAAGCGCCTTGTGTATCAGCACATATCGAATCGGACCGATATTCGGATCAGCATCAAGCTTCGGATAGCGGCTTTCCTGCCTCGGCAGATCCCCAGACTTCGACAAATCGTTCATGATCTGATGAATATAAGCTGGAATCGACTGAGAAACCTTGAAACCAAGCCGAATGCGAACACGGAACATATAATCCGTACCGAAATTCTCAACCGAATACTCGCGGGTGAACGGCTCATCGGCAGTCTCGACGGAAACAGCCCACCAAGCGCGGGCACGTTTTGGATGGTCGGCGAAAATCGAGAAGAAGATATCGGTATCGATACGCTTCGTCTCCGGATCCGACGTGAGGTAGACGATATTGTCGGCAAAATACGGAATCGTATCGTCATCATGCAACCGCTTCAGCACCGGTAGGCATTCGGCGGGCTGCATATGGCGACGCTGCGCACGTTCCAGCTTCGTGCCTTCGTTCCACGTGTACATAACCAGCAGAATCGCGAAGGTAAGCAGCATCGTGAACCAACCACCATGCAGGAACTTCGCCATGGAAGCGAAGAAGAACATGAATTGGATCGCAAGGAACAGCACGGTGAATACGACCGCTCCGATACGACGCCCCGAATGCCAGATGTAGACGGCAAGCAGAATGGTGGTAGTGATCATGGTGATGGTCAACGCCAGACCATACGCCGCGGAAATATGCTCGGAATCACGGAATAGCGCCAAAACCAACAGCGTGGAAACGCAAAGCACCGCATTGACCACAGGAATGTACAGCTGGCCGCGGGTACGGGCCGGGTAACGGACCTGAAGATGCGGCATCCAGTTCAGATGGGTGGCTTCAGACACCATCGTGAACGCGCCGGTGATCAACGCCTGCGATGCGATAACGCCCGCGACCACGGAAAGCACGACGGCCACGTAACGCACGCTGGGCGTCATCATTTCGAAGAACGGGTTCAAACCGTGCGTGCGGATGTAAGCCGAATCATCCCAATGATTGAGCATCCATGCGCCTTGGCCGAAATAACAGAGCACAAGCGCGATTTTGATGAACGGCCACGTGAAATAGATGTTGCCACGGCCAACATGACCCATGTCGGAATAAAGCGCTTCGGCACCGGTGGTTGACAGGAACACCGTACCCATGATGGCAAGCCCGGCGGCATTATGGCTGCTGAACAGGAATCTGACACCGTACACGGGGTTGAGCGCCGCGAACACGCTCCAATACTGACTGAGGTTCGCCAAGCCGACAACCGCCAGGAACGAGAACCAGACAAGCACGACCGAACCGAACGCCTTGCCGATACGCTCGGTGCCACGCGACTGCACAGAGAACAGCATCAGAATGATGGCCGCGGTGATCATCAGGGTCAGCTGCTTGTTTTCAGTAAAAAGTTTTTCAAAAGCTGGCAGCGTCTCCAAGCCTTCCACTGCCGAGCTGATGGACACAGCCGGGGTGAGTACGGAATCGGCGAGGAACGCGGCGCCGCCGAGCATGGCAGGAATCGCAAGCCATGCACCGTACTTTCGAACCAACGAGTACAGCGCGAAAATGCCGCCTTCGCCCTTGTTGTCGATACGCATGGCAATCAGCACGTATTTGACGGTGGTGATAAGCGTGATTGACCAGAACACCAACGAAAGCACGCCGAGCACGGCTTCGCGGTCGGCATGCGCAAGTCCGCCCTGCCCGTTGAGGAACGTCTGCATGGTGTACAGCGGCGAGGTGCCGATATCGCCATATACCACGCCCAACGCCACGATCGCCATGGCGGGCGTGATTCTGTTTGGACCGGATTGCAGACGGCTCCACCAACGACCGACGGGACCCTTGCTGGCCACCTGGTCAAGTTTGGCGGCCTCCTGCTGTTTCTCCTCGTGCTGCTTGATCAGCACCTGTCGCTCTTCCTTAGTCAGCACCTTGTGCGAAACCTTCGGCGCCTGCGTGTATGTGGCTGCGTGAAACAGCGGCTCATCCTCGTTTGGCTCGTTAGCCATAACGCTACCTCCAAGTGGCGGGCCTTCCAACCCACTCCCCA
>ERZ1031278.489-NODE-489-length-9706-cov-4.633095_pt1 | contig 9706 bp, 7 predicted proteins | sample MGYA00518738_ERZ1031278 | MGnify/ENA primary metagenome ERZ1031278 (study PRJEB33719, sample SAMN04261329) | wastewater metagenome | biome: periurban shantytown; feature: human; material: feces | host: Homo sapiens | place: Peru: Lima | collected 2012-07-26 ...
AAAAATGTCGTTTATTTCAAGATACAAATGAAAGACACATTAAAAAATATTTATCTTATATGCGATCTGTGAATGTGACACTACTCTAAATTTCGACTATTGATAGGTGAATAAAATATCTATATAAAGCAAATAGTCAATTAGTACAAAGGAAAAATGTAGTAGAATAGGAAATAGAATGCAGAATCTTATTCATGCTGATAATCAATGTATTATCTGATTATTGTAAGATATATGAAGTGTTTCATTTTGAGCTTCTCAATAAAATAGAAGATTTGTAGTATTTTGATAATAAGCGTTTTAATAAATCTTTTTTTCTTTTTACTAAGTTCAATATCATTGTGTAATACGCACATTATAAGCATTTTAGTATATACTACAGTTCTGCAAAGACTTTGCAGATTTCGTATATCGGTATGCAGACTGCTGAGGTAGCAATTGCACCGATAATCAAAGTGATATTAAAGACTGATGCTAAGGCACTTGACGAAGTCGTAGTAACAGCAATGGGTATCTCAAAAGAGAAAAAAGCGTTAGGGTATGCCGTACAGGATGTGAAAGGAGATAAGCTGACTCAAGCATCAAGTAGTAACCTTTCCAGCGCTTTACAAGGTAAAGTTTCAGGAGTAGAGATCTCACCGTCATCAGGTATGCCGGGTGCCTCTTCCAAAATGACTATTCGCGGATCACGCTCGTTTACAGGAGATAACACTCCCCTGTATGTTGTGGATGGTATGCCTATCTCATCATCTACAGACTTGGATACTTTCAACTCTGTTACAGGCTCTGACTATGCAAACCGTGCGGTAGATATCGACCCGAATGACATTGAAAGCATCAACATCCTGAAAGGTCAAGCTGCTTCTGCTCTGTATGGTATGCGCGCATCAAATGGTGTGGTAGTAATCACTACCAAGAGCGGTAAAGGTGCACGTAAAGGTAAACCGGAAGTTACCATCAACACTGGTTTATCATTCGATAAGGTTTCTACTATGCCGGATTTCCAAAAAGAATTCGCACAAGGATTTAATGGTGCTTTTAGCCCATCAGATTCTCGTTCTTGGGGCCCTTTGATCTCAGAACTGGCTAACGATCCCAAATATGGTGGCAATACGGATAATACCTATACCCAGAAATACGGTAAACATCAGGGGCAATACTATGTAGACCAGCGTGCCAAAGCAGGACTGGACCCATGGGCTACTCCTCGTGCATATGACAATGCTAAAGATTTCTTTAATACAGGTGTAACGTGGAACAGCAGTGCAAACGTGGCACAAAGCCTCGATAAAGGAAGTTACTCTTTGTCTTTAGGAAGTACTACTGCAAACGGTATTGTACCTTCTACAGGTATGGATCGTTATAATGCAAAACTAACTGCACAAGCTCAATTGAACAAGAATTGGTCTACCGGTTTCAATGGAAACTTCGTTTATTCTAAAATCAAAAAGCAAACCGGTGCCAACAATGGTATCCTGGCAACTGTATATGGTGCACCGTCCAGCTACGATTTAGCCGGTATCCCATCACACATTGATGGAGATCCTTATACACAAAACACGTATCGTTCAACAGGCGGTTTTGATGGTGCTTATTGGGCCGTTGAAAATAACTCTTTTAAAGAACGTACTCAACGTTTTTTTGGAAATGCATTTGCTAAATATTCTACTGATTTCGGTACAGAAAATCATAAACTGGATGTAAAATACCAGTTAGGTACCGATGCTTATACCACTAACTATACCGATACATGGGGATATGGACACTCCAACGGAACAGGTAGCATTGAAGAGCAGAGCGTTACAAACAATGAAATAAATTCATTGTTAACTGTTACTTATGACTGGAAAATCACTCCGGAACTTGACTTAAATGTATTATATGGTAATGAATTAGTCGATAATTCTTCAAAATACAAATACAACCTCGGAAATAACTTCAATTTCCCAGGATGGAACCATATAGCTAACGCATCAATCTATTCGTCTACAGGAACCTACCATCGCGAGCGTACCGTTGGTAACTTCGGTAACATTTCATTAGCATATCGTAGCATGTTGTATTTGAATGCTACTGTTCGTAATGATATTGTTTCATCCATGCCACGCAACAACCGTTCATTCACTTACCCTTCCGTTTCTCTTGGTTTCATCTTTACCGAATTGGAAGCACTGAAGAATGATGTTCTGACTTATGGTAAAATTCGCGCTTCTTATGCAGAAGTAGGGCAGGCAGGTACTTACTATCCTTCTTACTATAAAACTCCGGTCTATGGTGGCGGATTCTCTTCAGGAACTCCTATCCAGTATCCTATTGGATCGATCAGCTCATATATTCCATATTACAAAATTTATGATCCTAATCTGAAACCTCAGAACACCAAATCATACGAAATCGGTGCAGACTTCAGTTTCTGGAACGGTTTAGTTTCATTGAACTATACATATTCACGCCAGAATGTAAAGGATCAGATATTCGAGGTACCTTTGGCTACTTCTACCGGATATAGCGAATTGATCACAAATGGTGGATCGGTACATACAAACTCACACGAAATCACTTTGAGTGTAAATCCGATCCAAACTAAGAACTTCAACTGGGATTTTGCATTCAATTTCTCTAAAATCGACAACTATGTCGATAAATTAGCTCCGGGTGTATCAAGCATCATGTTAGGAGGTTTTGTTGATCCGCAAGTACGTCTGAGTGCCGGTGATAAATTCCCGGTTATCTATGGTACAAGCTATCAAAGAAACGAGGAAGGCCAGATTGTTGTAGATGAAAACGGTATGCCGACATTAGGTGAAAACAGAGTGTTGGGAAGTGTATCTCCTGACTTCAGACTGGGCTTCAATACTACTTTTGAATTTTATAAGTTCCGCCTCTCTGCAGTACTTGACTGGAAGCAAGGTGGATGTATGTATGCCGGTACTGTGTCAACACTCGACTATTATGGTGTAACCCAGAAATCAGCAGACTATCGTAAAGCTGATTACTTCTACTTCAATAAACCGGCTGTAAAACAGTTGGCAGATGGTTCTTACGCACCTAATGACATCAAAATCAGCGGTGAGAACGCTTATAATTACTTCGACAGATTGAGTACGATCTCTGAAGCCGGAGTATACGGTTCTTCATTCCTGAAACTACGCGAAATCGCTTTAAGTTATCCGGTACTGGATAAGTCATACTTAGGCGTAACAGTAAACGTCTTTGCACGTAACTTATTGCTTTGGTCAGAAATGGATAATGGTATTGACCCTGAATCATCACAGGGAAATAACAACATGGCTGGTGCTTTCGAACGCTTCTCGCTCCCGGGAACATCAAGCTATGGTTTTGGTATTACAGTTAAATTCTAAAAAGGACAAAAATGAAATCAATATTTAATTTATCAAAAGGCATATTGTCTGTGGCATTGATTTCCGTTGCATTTGCTTCCTGTTCGGAAGATACAATGGATCGTATTAATGAAGACAAAGACCACACAACCAGTGTACCTGCCAAATTCATCTTGGCTGACGTAATCACTGCAACTGCATTTAGCAATATCGGAGGCGACTTTAATACATATTATTCTACCTACGTAGAGCATATGGTTGGAGTAGACAATCAATTGGCAAATGCGGAGAAACGTAACGGAGAGCCCTCGGCATCCTCTACTTTTAACAATGTATGGGGCAATTTATACTCTACACTGAAAAACGCACGTATCGCCATTAATATCAGCTCTGATGAATTGAAAGGCAACTATACAACTAAAGGTATCGCCGAAGTATTGGCGGCAATCAATGCAGGACTGATCGCAGACTCTTTTGGAGATGCACCTTTCAGTCAGGCTGCTCTTCCGGAATTAGTCAATGGACAACCCCAGTTTATGACCCCGGAATTAGATAAGCAAGAAGCTATTTATACTACCATTATGGAATATTTGGATGCAGCAATCACTGATCTTCCCAAAGGTGACAAAAGCAATGAAATTGGTGAGTATGACTTCATATATAAAGGTGACGGAGAAGCATGGTTAAAACTAGCATACGGCTTGAAAGCTCGTTATACAATGCGTCTGTTAGCTCGTTCTTCTTCAAAAGAAGCTGATTTACAAAAAATTTTAGAGTACATAGAGAAATCATATACATCTATTCAGGATCAGGCTGCTTTCTCTATTTATAGTGCAACAAACTTAAACCCGTTATTTGACTTCCAGTGGAGCCGTGACGGATTGGCTGCAAGTAAAAGCTACGCTGATAAACTAATAGAACGTAAGGATCCGAGATTACGCCGTATCTTTTGCATTGGACAAGGTAAGGTAACTGGAGAAGAAAAAGCTGTGTCCATCCAAGTAACCGGTGCAGATGACCCAAGATTCCTAATGGCCGATAACGGTACGGCAGAGTCTGTTAAATATGAATATAATACTCCTATATTCGTATATTCGCAAACATGCCCAACTTTATTAATGAGCTATCATGAATTACTTTTCCTGAAAGCTGAAGCATTGGCTCGCTTGAATAAGACCAATGATGCAGCAGATGCTCTGAAAGATGCTATTGTTGCAGCCATTGCAAATGCAGAAACAGGTGTAACAGCTGCACTTAACGCTCCTACAGTAAAAAGTTACGGAGGCGTTAAAGAGACTACTAAAGCTATCACAACTGCTGAAGCAGAAGAGTATTTCACCAACAACGTAAAACCATTATTCGATGCCAATCCTGTAAAAGAGGTAATGGTACAGAAATATATTGCATTCCTTGGGGCCTTCGGTGAGACAACAGAATGCTATAACGATGTACGCCGCCTCAAAGCAATGGGTGAGGAATATATCAAACTGGACAACCCTTACAAGTTCCCACTTCGCGCACCTTATGGAGCAGATGATGTAAGTGCAAACCCGAACGTAGAATCTGCATTCGGAAACGGCCAGTATGTATATACCGATCCGGTTTGGTGGGCCGGTGGCAGCCGCTAATCAGCATAATGCTTTCTAAAGTATTTATCAAACAATAAAGAGAATGCCCGGATTTACATATAAAACGTATCCGGGCATTCTTCTTTTTCTGAACGAATCAGTATCTGATTTATAGCAACCCTTCTTTCAAGATACCTACCAATATCGGATGCAATCCACTAACAAAACATTCAACAGCAATCACCATCAAAATAAGTCCCATCAAACGCATCATCACGTTATTTCCGGTCTCCCCCAGCACTTTAACTAATCGGGTAGACGCACGCAGAATCAAGAAGGTAATAAAATAGATCAAAGCAATAATGCCAATTAACGTTCCTTTCATTTCAATGGTATGGGCATCCTCCATCAAAACAATGGCATTAGCTATCGCCCCCGGACCACAAAGCATAGGTATGGCAAGTGGAGTGATCGAAATATCGTCAGCATAGGTTTTAATCTCTTCATCTTTCAATTTCATCGGAGTGTACCGTGCCTGCAACATATCAAAGCCTATCTTGAAAATAATCACTCCACCTGCAATACGAAATCCGTTGGTCGAAATACCGAAGAATTTAAAAAGGAATTGCCCTGCAAAAACAAATACCATTAAAGTGATAAACGAGACGAAAGTGGCACGGCGAACAACCGCTTGCCGCTCTTTATCAGTCATACCATGAGTCATGGTCAGAAAAACGGGCATTGTACCCAACGGATTAGTCAATGTAAAGAAAGAAGTGAAACAGAGTAAAGCAAAAGGCAAGAGAGTGTCCATAGTTGTATTTTTATGCGTTCTATATTGAACGCAAAAATACAATATATCTATAAATGTTACAACAGTTCCACCAACTCTTTCAAATCAGTCATTGAATAAGTAGGACGGAAAGGAAAATCAGTGCGTCCGGACACATTATAATAAGCCTGATGCATTCCCACTCCATGGGCACCAACAATATCAGCTTCCCAACTATCCCCAATCATTAATGATTCACGTAGTTCGGATTGTGTAGCCGACAAAGCAAAATGAAAAATTTCCGGCCAAGGCTTCATCACTCCCAGATCTTCCGAAAGAATTATTTTATCAAAATATGTATCAATGCCTGCCGAACGCATTTTACAGGATTGCAATTCCCTGAAACCATTTGAAAGAATATACAAATTATATTTAGGTGCCAGATACGAAAGTACCTCTTCCGCATACGGCATTAGCCTCCTTTTAGTAGGAACTATCAAAAAGAAATCGTCAGAATAACGTTTTGCAAGCATTTCATCGTCAACGCCAACAGCTTTCAAAGGATATAAAAAACGCTGTCGATTCAACTCTTCTTTAGTCACCTCCCCGTTTCCATATTCTACCCACAACTCCGCATTCCTCTTTTGGTAAAGAGAATAAAAATGGGAAAACGAATCGAAATACCTTCCCAATCCATATTTATCGTAAACTTCTTCAAACGTATCATACGCATTTTGGGAAAAGGCCCAGAGAGTATCATCTAAATCAAAAAACAGGTTTCTATATTTCATATTAATATATCAGGTACATTTCAAAAAAGAGAGCACGGATTACATACTGTGTAGTCCGTGCCCTTATCAGTTACGTTTGTTTTATACTACTTATTTGACCTGGATTACCAGATATTTAGATACACTCCAGAATTCTTTCGGATTCGTGATCTTCAAAGTCAGCTGACCTTTATCATCTTTAACCAGCTCGTAAGATTTAGCCGGATGAGTAGTGAGCAAATCAGCACGTTTAGAATATAATTTAATCTCTTTAGTAGTACGGATATCGATCTGAGTAAAATAATCCTTGTTGAAATCCGCACTCTTCAGCACATCCCCTTTTTCAAGAATCTTCTGAGATTTAAGTTCCGATTTAGTACCAAACACAAACCATGCACTATTGATGGCCTTATCCTGTTCTGCTACGGTCTTTGCCTTGGCTTCATTTTCAGCAGCCAATGACTCTTTATCGGCAGTCAGTCCGGTTACTGCAGCATCCAACTCCTGAATACGGATATTCTTAGAAGCTAATTCAGCCTGAAGTTCTTCGATACGCTGAGTTTTAGCAACCAACTCCTGAGTCAAAGATTCAACGGCTTTTTTCAATTGTGCCGAATTATTCTTACTATTCTTCAGCATAGCCTGCAACTTAGCGATCTGTGCCTTGTTTTCTTCCATCTGTTTCGTGATGAATTCAATATCAGATGCTATTTGTTGTTTTGCGGTTGCAGAATTCTCAGAGATAGTGCCACGGGTCAAGTCAACACGGCTTTCAGCTGCGTTTATTCTACGAAATCCTTCCTGAACTTCGTTGAAAGTACCCATCATTTCGTCCAATTCGGCATTGCGCTGGGTCAACTCCATCAAAAGAGAATCATTTTCTGCCTTCAGGTCCTTACTTCCACCACCCAGGCCGTTACACGAAGCCAACATAGCTGCGCATACTAATAAAACTACTAACTTTTTCATACGATTACGTTTTACGTTTTTAAATGAAGTTATTATTAATCGTCTATTCCTGCAAGTACAATCACAATCTCGCCCCGGGGTTCGGTAACGGTAAAGTGTTCTATCAATTCACTCAAAGTCCCGCGAACCGTTTCCTCATGAATCTTTGAAATTTCACGGGACACAGATACCTGACGTCCGGGACCGAAATATTCGGCAAACTGTGTCAATGTTTTCAGCAAACGATGTGGGGATTCATAAAACACCATTGTTCTGTGTTCATCCACCAACGATTTCAATTTTGTCATACGCCCCTTTTTCTGAGGGAGAAAACCTTCGAAACAAAACTTTTCGTTAGGCAATCCCGATGCTACCAACGCCGGAACAAAAGCTGTCGCTCCGGGCAGGCATTGTACTTCGATACCATTGCGCACACATTCACGAACTACCAGAAAACCCGGATCAGAAATTCCCGGTGTTCCGGCATCCGAAATCAAAGCAATGGTTTCTCCTGCCTTTATTTTATTAACAACACTCTCCACCGTTTTATGTTCATTAAACTTATGGTGGGATTGCATCGCGTTTTTAATCTCAAAATGTTTCAGCAAGATTCCGGAAGTACGGGTATCCTCCGCCAGAATCAAGTCGACCTCCTTCAGGACTTTAATAGCCCTGAATGTCATGTCCTCCAAATTCCCGACCGGCGTCGGTACCACATATAGTTTTCCCATATCCTAATAATCACGTTTTTATATAAAGTACTTTTTGAGAAGTTCCACTAAATCAGCTTTAGCTTCATTTTCCTCTTCCACCTTTATTTTAGAAGATAAGAAAACAAGAGCCGCATCCAGTGAATGCATCTCACCAATCTGTTGCAACACATGATTCATTTGCTCCATGCTTCCCCCAAACAGTTCACGGGAAAAGCGAAACGAATCATTCAGACTGATTGAACGGCGTAAATCTCCGGCTGTTTTAATCCGCTCGGCCAAAATAGGTGTAGAAGCCGTATTGGTTTCAATCTTCATAGATACTTCAGCCGATTGTGCCGGTTCTACGGTCACTTTAGGCAACTCCAATTGTTCAGGTTCCGGCATCTCCGAAGCCTCCGGAACTATTACCGGCTCTTCATCTTTCTCCGGGTTACCCACAACTATTTCTTCTTCTTCTTCTTCTGCTGCTGCTGCAGACACAGGTTCCGGCATTGGATTTATAATCCGGTCAGGAAGTTCGTTTTCCGGTAGTGCTCCCCGATCCAACTGTTCCAGTAAGATGTCCAACCGGCCACGCATTTGCACAATATTTCTCTTTGCCACTTCACGCAAAGCAGAATCCGGTTTACGCGAAACGGCCTCCATCAGGCATTTAAGTTCCTGAATATCCAATTCTATATCGTTCAACAATGCTTGCATATCTACATCTGAATTTCTTCTTGAATGACTTCGCAAATGTAGAAATAAATAATGAAAAAACACCGAGAAGCCAATAAAACTATTACTTTTGCAACCAATTATAACATACATCAGCATGGTATTATTTTCAGAAGATCATATACAAGAGACGAGAAGAAGAGGAAGAATTGAAGTAATTTGCGGTTCCATGTTTTCAGGAAAAACCGAAGAACTGATCCGTCGCATGAAGCGGGCCAAATTTGCCCGCCAACGCGTAGAGATATTCAAACCTGCCATTGACACACGCTATTCTGAGGGGGACGTTGTTTCACATGACAGTAATACCATTTCCTCCACCCCCATCGACTCTTCAGCCAGCATACTGCTTTTCACATCCGAAATTGATGTGGTAGGCATTGACGAGGCACAGTTCTTCGACAGTGGTTTAATAGATGTATGCAATCAATTGGCAAACAACGGAGTACGTGTCATCATAGCCGGATTGGACATGGACTTCAAAGGCATACCGTTTGGTCCGATGCCAGCTTTGTGTGCCATTGCCGACGAAGTATCCAAGGTACATGCCATTTGTGTAAAATGTGGACAATTAGCCTCTTTTTCACACCGTACGGTGAAAAACGACAAACAGGTGCTATTGGGTGAAACAGCCGAATACGAACCTTTATGTCGGGAGTGTTACCAGAAAGCCCTGCAAGAGGACAAAGAAAAATCATAATGACCTCACGGTAGCAAAGCCCGGACATTTCCGGTGAGGTCGCACATCAAACGTCAGATTATTATGGAAAGGAAAAAGATTACATTTGATAGTTTCATACGTGGTTCCATCTGCTGTGCGCTCATTGTGGGATTACTGATACTTTTTAAAAGGCTCAGCGGCGTACTGCTACCTTTTTTT
>ERZ1031278.492-NODE-492-length-9661-cov-15.187383_pt1 | contig 9661 bp, 5 predicted proteins | sample MGYA00518738_ERZ1031278 | MGnify/ENA primary metagenome ERZ1031278 (study PRJEB33719, sample SAMN04261329) | wastewater metagenome | biome: periurban shantytown; feature: human; material: feces | host: Homo sapiens | place: Peru: Lima | collected 2012-07-26 ...
TGGGGAGTGGGTTGGAAGGCCCGCCACTTGGAGGTAGCGTTATGGCTAACGAGCCGAACGAGGATGAGCCGCTGTTTCACGCAGCCACATACACGCAGGCGCCGAAGGTCTCGCACAAGGTGCTGACCAAGGAAGAGCGACAAGTGCTGATCAAGCAGCACGAGGAGAAGCAGCAGGAGGCTGCTCACCTTGACCAGGTGGCTAGCAAGGGTCCCATCGGCCGCTGGTGGAGCCGTCTGCAATCCGGGCCAAACAGAATCACGCCCGCCATGGCGATCGTGGCGTTGGGCGTTGTGTATGGCGATATCGGCACCTCGCCTCTGTACACCATGCAGACGTTCCTCAACGGGCAGGGCGGGCTTGCGCATGCCAACCGCGAAGCCGTGCTCGGCGTGCTTTCGTTGGTGTTCTGGTCAATCACGCTTATCACCACCGTCAAATACGTGCTGATTGCCATGCGTATCGACAACAAGGGCGAAGGCGGCATTTTCGCGCTGTACTCGTTGGTTCGAAAGTACGGTGCATGGCTTGCGATTCCTGCCATGCTCGGCGGCGCCGCGTTCCTCGCCGATTCCGTACTCACCCCGGCTGTGTCCATCAGCTCGGCAGTGGAAGGCTTGGAGACGCTGCCAGCTTTTGAAAAACTTTTTACTGAAAACAAGCAGCTGACCCTGATGATCACCGCGGCCATCATTCTGATGCTGTTCTCTGTGCAGTCGCGTGGCACCGAGCGTATCGGCAAGGCGTTCGGTTCGGTCGTGCTTGTCTGGTTCTCGTTCCTGGCGGTTGTCGGCTTGGCGAACCTCAGTCAGTATTGGAGCGTGTTCGCGGCGCTCAACCCCGTGTACGGTGTCAGATTCCTGTTCAGCAGCCATAATGCCGCCGGGCTTGCCATCATGGGTACGGTGTTCCTGTCAACCACCGGTGCCGAAGCGCTTTATTCCGACATGGGTCATGTTGGCCGTGGCAACATCTATTTCACGTGGCCGTTCATCAAAATCGCGCTTGTGCTCTGTTATTTCGGCCAAGGCGCATGGATGCTCAATCATTGGGATGATTCGGCTTACATCCGCACGCACGGTTTGAACCCGTTCTTCGAAATGATGACGCCCAGCGTGCGTTACGTGGCCGTCGTGCTTTCCGTGGTCGCGGGCGTTATCGCATCGCAGGCGTTGATCACCGGCGCGTTCACGATGGTGTCTGAAGCCACCCATCTGAACTGGATGCCGCATCTTCAGGTCCGTTACCCGGCCCGTACCCGCGGCCAGCTGTACATTCCTGTGGTCAATGCGGTGCTTTGCGTTTCCACGCTGTTGGTTTTGGCGCTATTCCGTGATTCCGAGCATATTTCCGCGGCGTATGGTCTGGCGTTGACCATCACCATGATCACTACCACCATTCTGCTTGCCGTCTACATCTGGCATTCGGGGCGTCGTATCGGAGCGGTCGTATTCACCGTGCTGTTCCTTGCGATCCAATTCATGTTCTTCTTCGCTTCCATGGCGAAGTTCCTGCATGGTGGTTGGTTCACGATGCTGCTTACCTTCGCGATTCTGCTGGTTATGTACACGTGGAACGAAGGCACGAAGCTGGAACGTGCGCAGCGTCGTCATATGCAGCCCGCCGAATGTCTACCGGTGCTGAAGCGGCTGCATGATGACGATACGATTCCATATTTTGCAGACAATATCGTCTACCTCACGTCGGATCCGGAAACGAAGCGTATCGATACTGATATCTTCTTCTCGATTTTCGCCGACCATCCAAAACGTGCTCGCGCTTGGTGGGCGGTTTCCGTCGAGACCGCCGATGAGCCGTTCACTCGCGAGTATTCGGTTGAGAATTTTGGCACGGATTACATGTTCCGTGTTCGCATTCGGCTTGGTTTCAAGGTTTCTCAGTCGATTCCAGCTTATATTCATCAGATCATGAACGATTTGTCGAAGTCTGGGGATCTGCCGAGGCAGGAAAGCCGCTATCCGAAGCTTGATGCTGATCCGAATATCGGTCCGATTCGATATGTGCTGATACACAAGGCGCTTATGCCTGAGTCGAAGGTGTCGCAGCGTGGCGCGATTTCTTTGGAAGTCAAGTATGCGATTCGTCATTTTGCGGGATCTCCGGTCAAATGGTTCGGCCTTGCGCCTTACAATCCGCTGATTGAGATACAGCCGCTATTCCTCGCGACTCAGCGTCCTCCGCGGCTAAAGCGTGTGTGAAACAAGCCGTGAAACGGGCTGCGTGATGATGGCGATCGTATCTGCCATCGTCGCGCAGCCCGTTTTCGTAGGGCATTTTGTAGGTTTTTGCATGGTCTTATCTCGAAGAATCGTTGGAATCACGCTGTTTTTCGCATGCTATAAGCAATGTCGATAGCCATATGCGCGCGTTGCATTACAAGCCCTGTAGAGTAACCAACCATGTGCAGATTACTTGGATTCGCGGCAGCCGGAAGCAACACCAGTCTCAATGGCGTGCTCGGCATGCAGGCCGTACGCGATTTCCGGAATCTGAGCGAAATCCACAACGATGGCTGGGGCTCCGCGCTGGTCACCGTGCCGAGCGAGTCGCCGTATCTGCGTGACGGTGGCGCTCCCACTCCGGAAACCGGCACCGCCATCTACAAGAACACGATCGCAGCCCGACATGATCCGATTTTCGACGAGCTTGCGAACACTTCGGCTCGTGGAGGCCTGTGGCACTTGCGTTTGGCCAGCTCGAACCTGCCGCTGATTCTCGAGAACCAGCAGCCGTTCTACGCCAACGGATTGAGCTTCATCCACAATGGCGATATCTCCGACGATCAGGGCCGCAATATCATCACCAACCGTGCGTTCCCGGTCGATCCGAGCATCGTGCAGTCTACCGGCGGCCGTTCCGATTCCGCCATTTTCTTCGCAGTGATTCTGCAGTACATCGGTTTTGGTTTCGCACTCGACGAGGCGGTCGCGCAGGCTGTGCGCGAATTGCGCAAAAGCTATCCGAAGTCCAGCTACAACTGCATGATCCAGAGCCAAGACCAATTCATCGCTCTGTGCGCGGCCGGTCGTGAGGTCACGTCCAAGCGCATTGTGGAAATCTATGACCAGTACGGCCGTGGCGACCAGGCGCATGACTATCGTGTGATGCGCTATCGTACGCTCGGTGAATCCGAAGCGGATCAGGCTGCAGGCCAGCTGAAGGGCGTGGTTGTGGCCAGCTCCGGTTTCGATCAGTGTGCCGAAGATGGCTGGACTCGTTTGGAAAACAATCAGATGATCGTTGCTTCCAACCGTACCGGCGCATTCCGTGTGCGTTCCATCTGAAATCCGTAATCTGAAATCCGTATTTCGGAATTTTTCGGCTGAAACTTTCATCGGGGATTTCCAGTTTTTTTTCGACCGGATTCAGCATGCGGCAATCGTCATACAGCGCCTAAGATAGGCGGTATGACAACCGGATATATTCCTACACTCGCCCAAGTTGACGAACTGCATCGAAAAATCGCGCAATCGCAAGCCGCATACGATTTGATTCACGGACATTGCGTAGTCGTCGCCGACATCGCACGTCGCATGGCACGCAGGCAGAATGCACTGTTCACCCGCCGCTGCACACTACCGGACGATGCCCCTGAAAAAGCGGGCGATTTCGGCCTTAGGCTTACGCAAGACGGTAATGGCAGCGAATCGTTCGGCATGCTTCGCATTCCTTCCGTTCCATCATCGGACGGGCTTACGGGCGGAACCGTTCCGCCGAGGCTGATCGACGAGCATTTGGTGGTGATCGGTGGTCTGCTGCATGATATCGGCACGTATTTTCTGCTCAAACAAGACGGTTCCGACGGTGGGCCGCTGAAATTCGACGGTCCGAATTACGTACGGCATGGGCTTAAAGGCTACGAATATTTGTTGAACGAGGGTGTTGACGAGTCGATCGCGCAGTTCGCGCGCAACCACACCGGTGTGGGACTCACCAAAGAAGCGGTGGAATCGCAAGGATTGCCATTGCCTCCGGCCGACTATGTGCCCATGAATCTTGAGCAGGAAGTGGTGATGGTGGCCGACAAGTACAACAGCAAGTCGATTCCGCCGAAGTTCCTGACGGCCGAAGCCTATGCGCGCAAGGCGGCCCGTTTCGGCGAAAGCAACAGGCGCGAATGGCTGCGGCTGCTCGAACGATACGGCGTGCTTGACGTCACGCCGCTCGCCGAGCAGTACCATATGCGTATCGTCGAGTAGGGCAGACCGTTTCCAGAACACGCAAGCCCTTTGGAATTTGGCTAAAACCAGAATTCCAAAGGGCTTACCTATGGGCGCACGAAAGAGTCTATGTTCGTGCGCCCGTTGCACTAGGCGGCTAGTCGAGTTCCACGCTGTGATCCATCGCATCGGCGACTTCCGGATTGGTGGTCACCACGATGATGGCGCGTTTGCGATCGGCATCGCGCTTGAACTTCTTCAACAGATCCAACACCACGGCCGCATCGTCGGCATCCAATCCAGCGGTCGGCTCGTCGGCGATGATCACTTCAGCCTCGCAGCTCAGCGCACGAGCGATGGCCACGCGGCGCTGGTTCAGTTCGCTTACTTCGCCGACTGCCAGGCCGGACGTCACTTCGTCGAAGCCCACGCGCTTGAGCAGTTCGCGGGCGATCACAGGCTTCGGCTTGAGGAAGTTGCGGTTCGACGCATCCATGGCGTACAGTACATTGCTTTCCGCGTCGAGATCGGGGCGGAAAGCGAAACGTTGCGGAATGAATCCGATGCGGTGTCCCAACATTTCGACCGGTTCGACGTCGCTCAGGTTGGTGCTTTTGTGCATCACGTTGCCGCGGTCCGTGCGTACCATGCCGACCATGGTGGCCAGCAACGCCTGATGCTGTTCGCGATCCTCCGCGTCCACGAGCACCGCATGCGTGGCGCCCGCATGGAACGACAACGACAGGTCGTCAAGAATATTGCGGCCGGTCTTGCGATTGGTCACGGTCACATGGTCGAGCGCGAACGTCGGATTCGCCTTGAAGAAGAACGCATCCTTTTTGCGATTGCGCTTGATTTCGTTGTCAAGCTGTGACGAAACGCTGGTTGCGGAATCGGCTTTCACCGCTTCATGCGTTTCCAGTGCGGTCGGTGCGTCGGAAGAACGCAAAGCGAGCGTTTCCTTTACTTGATTCGCGTTATTCGCAGCCACGTCCGAATCGTCATTCGTGGTATCCGCAGCGTTATTTGCAGCATCGGCGGTTTCGGCGGCATCTGCAGTATCGTTGCCTGCAACCGCTGCATTGTCATCGTCGTACACCACCGTAAAATCGATGGATTCAATGGAATCTGCGGAAGATTCGTCAGCTGCAATATCTCCGATCGCAGCATCATCGACGGTTTCGCTTGCCTCGGCTTCAGCGGTCTTGTCAACCACAGCTTCGTCAACCATGGTCTTGTCGATGTTCTCGTTCTTATCGTTCATATTGTCGCTCATGCCGTCACCTCCGAGCGTTCCTCAAACAGTTGGTTCAGGTTGAAGCAGGCCACGCGCGCGAATGCCACGATGCCAAGCACCAGGCATGCGCCCAAGCCGTACCAGATCACGTTCCACACCGAAGCGGACGTCATCGACACAGCCTGCCCGCCGGCCCATGCGGTGCCGATCGGCTTCGCCAACAGCGCGCCCGCAACCAAACCGACAATCCAACCCGGAACCGTCATCATGAACGTTTCCAGCATGAACTGCCATCCCAAACGGCCCTTGGTTACGCCGGTGATCATCGCCATGCCGATCTCATCGCGACGGCCACCGACCGCCGCCCACACAATCAATGCCAGCAACGCGATTCCGCCGACGATCGTCATGGCCAACAGTACGATGCGCGCGGACGAAGCGGCGGAATCAAGCGGCTCGATCGACTTCTTATAAGCGGTAAGCGACGGCGAGGTGATTTCGTACGTCTTCGTGTCTAACTTGGCCTTCTTCACCGAGCGCACGAACTTGTTATACGTGGAAGGATTCGCCAGAGAGAACACAATATTGAGATTCGGAACGCCCCATCCCGTGGCCTCCGTCGTGTCAAGCCCGTTCTTGGCGAAGTTGATATACGTCGTGTAGATCACGTTCTCACGATTGTCCTTTGCGTATTTCGCGTCGGAACCGTTGCCCTCAGGCACGTCGCTGTCGTATTCGTAAATGCCGCGCACGGTGAACGTGTATGTGTCGGAAGCCTTCGACGGATTGCCGACCGTCACCTTGTCTCCGACCTTGAGATTGTTCTTATCGGCCAGCGCCTGCGAAATGAGTACGCCGTCGCTCTGCGTCTTATAGCTCAAATGCTTGCCCTTGACCACTTTGTAGTAGCCGTAATCGTTGATTTTCGCGGCGTCCAACGTGTAGAACGCCTGCAGGGTCAGATTGCCGCCGGTCTTGTCTTCGCTAGTATCGCTTTTCGCGGCGATCGCCTGTAATGACTTGCTTTCACGCACCGGCACTGACGTTGCCAACGTGTAATCGAAGGTCACGCTGTTGCTCTGCGCGGCCGTTGCGTACGTGCTGTACTTTTCCCACGTCAAGTACTTGTCGGTATAGCTGGAATCGGCGCCGTCGCGCTTGGCTTTGGTCTGCGCGGTCGGCCGAATCACCGCAGTGGCTTTCTGCGACTGGTATGTCTCATTATTGGCGGTGTCGTCTGCTCGTATGACTGCCAGATCCACGGCAGCCGAAAAAGACACCAGTAATGCGAGTAGGGCGATTAGCGCGGTGCGCCATTTGACGCGGCCGAGCGCCGCCCATGCGTTCTTGAGAACGAACATGCGGTACTTCTCCAGTTCTCTGTTATAGCGCGCCGGCGCATGCCGACGTCAGCGTTGGCCGGGACGCGCGCTCCGCAGCAAGGCAGGCCCGTAGCGCATGGTGCGTCCCGTGAAATCATCTTGGGCTTCCAACGTGATTGTTTTCTTGCGCAACACTGTTATACCCCTGCATGAAGTCTGAATGATTCCTGAAAATCGACCGTTGAGCATGGTTGCGGCACTCGCTACGATGGAATCGATGACTTCCGAACAGATTACGAATACCGGTTCCGTAAAGGCCAATCATGGCTCGATTCAGACGCCTGCGCAGACTCAACTTCGGCAGAACGGCTCGTCCAATGGCGGCCCGTCCGAACGGAAACGTGACCTGCGATGGCGTCCCGCGATGCTGCATCCGGCGTCGCTCCGCGTGTTATTGCCGTGGCTTACGTCGATTATCGGCATCGCATCCGCACTATGCCTGGTGATTGCGTGGTTCCCCTCCACGGTGTGGAATACGCCGATTGTCAGCAGCGATGCCCCTGCGCATTACTATTTCATTCGCCGCTTGCTTGACGAAGGTTTGGGGGCGGCACTGCATTTGTGGCCGCATAATTCGTTCTATCCGCCGTTATTCCATGTTTGCGCTTATTTCGTAATCAAAATCGCGGCGCTGTTCGGCGTGCAATGCTCTATTTACGCGGCATTCAATATCACGTGGATCATCGCTTCGGGCGTGATTTTCCCTTCTGGAATGCTGGTATTGTGCAGGTATTTCCTACAACGTTGGAATCGCGGCAATCCAATTCCACGTATTTCGCAAGCATCGTCTACGCCTGAATCGTCGTCCGTATCTGAATCGTCGAATGTTTCAAATCAGCAGGTATCGTCAGCTGTGAATCGGCAATATAACACCACTTTCGACGCTACTTTCGTTCTGCAGAATCTGATTGGACTGTTCGTGCCCGTGCTTGCCGTCAGCTCGGTGTGCCACCCGTACGGACTGCTGAATGCCGGTCCGCTGATCGCATTCGGTTTCGCCACGTCGCTGCTGCCGTTTCTTATTGCTGCCACGTTGCGCTTGTTCGATGCGATCGCCGCACGCGAGCATATAGTGAAATGGCTTGTGATCACTGCTGTCGCAGGTGTGGTTTGCCTCGTTGCACACCCGCGTATCGCATTCACGTATGCTCTGATTCTGGTGCCGTTCATTGTGTTGCGTTTGCCGTGGAAGCTGATTCTGGGTGCGTTTATCGCCATGTGTGTCGGCGCGGTTGCGTTTGTGGCCCTGATGCTTACGTCGTTCAAATCGGATCGTTGGGCGAATCCCGCTTCCTGGTTCCATAGCCATCAGCCGTCCAAGAATTTGTGGGAGTCGATTTCGTTCTGCTTCACGGATGGCCTTGACGGTTTTCCTGCGATTTTGTTCGCATTATTGTTGATTGCGGGAACCGTTGCCGCTTTCGTTTGCGCCTTCCGCCGCGCTGCTGTGCGCTCTTCGGATTCGCTTTCGGCTACTGTTTCCACTGTGGCTCCCGCTTTTTCTGCTGATGCTTTGGTTTCCGATGCTGCGGTCTCCTTGGTTTCCGCTTCCGACCTGCCGACTGCTTCGTGTTCCGATGCTGCTGATGTCTCCTTATCCGCACCGTCCGAACCATCTCGACCTCGCCGCAACGATCGTCTGCGTGACGTGATCGCGTTGACGGCCGCGTTTCTGCTGGTCACGCTGGTATATGTGTGCACGGTCACGTTGGTTGGCGCGCTGCCGAATATCATCAGCTCTCCTTGGTATCGCGATGAAAACCGCATTATGACCATGCTTCCGCTGGTTGCGTTGCCGTTGCTTGTCATTGGCGTCAACGCGTTTTCCGAATGCGTTTCCGCGTGTGCCGCATCCGCTTCTTTCGTTCCTTCTGCATCTTCCTTCTCCGCGAAGAATAGTGCTTCTTCCGTTCCCTCTCTTTCTTCTGCGTCTGCTGTTTCTTCCGTGAAGAACGTTTCTTTCGCTTCCAATTGGATCGGCCCAATCGCCGCATTCCTTGTGATTGCGATACTTGCGGTTTCCGCTCAGATCGTATGCCCGTCTCGTACTGCGGCTCGCGATGCGATCATCGCGCATTCCAGCCTGAACCAAAGCGACCCCAACGAGCAGCTCACCGAGCAGAAGATTACTGTGCTGCGCAAGGTCATGGAACGTACTGGCACTCAGGCCACCATCATTTCCGACCCGTTGAACGGCTCGATGTATGCGGAGACGCTGTTCAATGCGAGCATGCTGTATCCGATCATCAATGCGCGCACCGATGTGCCATCCGTTCCGTTCGGCAAAGTGGAGACTGCGTTTGCTTCCGGCGATGGGCAGCAGGTGCTTGGCACGGTATGTCCGCTGACTGACGCTCCAGAGTACTTCCTTACGATGGGCGACCAAGCGCAAAGCTTGCAGTCGTTCCCGTATCGCGCCCAATACGATTCCTTCCATAATGAGGAATTGATTGATGCGTATGTGGATGGCGGCACGTTGGTGAAGGTTGCCGATTATTCGCAATACGGTCAGGGTTGGGCCCTCTACCGTTTCGGTTGCGCCGATTAATCGATTTTTGGCTGCGCTGCCTTGTTCTGTCGTCGCTTGCGCGCGCATATGCAAAACCGCACTTTCGATCAGTTGAGATCTGAATTTGTTCAGGACAACGATCGGCGGTGCGGTTTCGTTTATCTGCTTTCTTCTGCTTTCTATTTTTTCTGCTTTCAGTTGGGAGGTTTTCTCGGATGGGTTGGCTTAGGGGATTGGCCGTAAATGAGATAGTTCGGTGTGTGACACGCCCGGGTGTTGGTTTGTGGTGGGGTTTTTCCGGCGGTCCTGTGCCGTGCGGTGGCGTTCGCCGCCCGTTTTCCCGTGTTTTCGA
>ERZ1031278.503-NODE-503-length-9563-cov-9.899453_pt1 | contig 9563 bp, 14 predicted proteins | sample MGYA00518738_ERZ1031278 | MGnify/ENA primary metagenome ERZ1031278 (study PRJEB33719, sample SAMN04261329) | wastewater metagenome | biome: periurban shantytown; feature: human; material: feces | host: Homo sapiens | place: Peru: Lima | collected 2012-07-26 ...
GAGTATGCGTTTTTGACGAGTTCTATCCATGGGAATGAGATGGTCTGTTCGTCCACGATGGTGAGTGTCATGCGCGTTTCGCTTCCTTCGCTACGAGTTTCTGCAAGGTGGTCTTGGGTGTTTTGGCGGCTGTGGTCTTGCTTTTGTGCGAATCGACTTTCACCGCTTCGTCGAAGTTTTTGGTCATGGTCATGAGCAGGTTCATGAAGCTGACGTAGTTTCTCTGCGCGTTGGTTGCCATGCTTATGTTGTATTCGCGGTCATCGTCGTTTGTTTCGGCTTTTCGCGCGTACTCTTTCATGTCTGAGTAGGCTTTGTCGATGAGTCCGTTGACTTGTTCCATGCGGCTTGAGAGGGCTTCTTCAGTTTTCCCTGCCATAAATCCTCCTTAACTGCTCTGCCATTTGGCGTCGTTGTTCTCGATACCATCGTACCATTTCGGCTTTCATGATGGCGTGTCGCGTTGGGCTTTCATGGTATTGCTGGTCGGTGTTGTTGATGGTTGGCGTCATGTGAGGCTGTTCCTTACGTAGATTTTGCAGTCGCATCCGGCGTGTCTTACCCAGACGCCGTAGTGGTTGGCGTCGTAGGGATGCCAGATGCCGCACCGTTCGAGGCACCATGAGCATGTTTCACCTACGGATTCGCGTACGACTTCCGTTGTCGAGTCGATGGCGAACAGGTTTGCGGTCGCCTCCTGCATTGGCTGTACGGCCAGTTCGCGCTTGTATTTCGCGAGGAAGTCCCTGACTGTTTTTTCGGAATGCTGCTGGCTTAGGAGCCATCCGATTTTCTTGCCGAAGCTGTCGGAGTCGAGTCGTTCTAGCCCCAATCCTGCGGATTTTTCCGCGACCTGATTCCAGATGTCTCCCAAGACTTTGCCGGCCATGTGCTTGTCGCCGCGGCTGGCGGCGACTTGGGCTTGTCGCACCTGTTCGTCGGTGATGATGTCTTTGGCTGTCGGTGAAAGTATTTCCATGAGGTCTTCGACCGACTCCTGTGTGCTCTTCAACTCAGATACTCCATCTGGTAGTTGTAGACGGTGGATATTCGTCCGTCTTTGACCGGCTGGGCGTCGGTGGTGTTGAGCAGTGGTGCGCCCATGATGTCCCAGAGGCTTTGATTATACCAGTCGGTCAGTGCGTCGCCGATTTCGGCGCTGAGCGTGTTGTCGTTTTCGCCGGTGAGTTCGCGTGTGACTACGGTGATTGCCACGTCCAAGTGGCGGATGTATGGTGTGATGTCGGACGCGTTCTGGCGGGTGACGATGATGAGCGGATACTGGCTGGGGTTTTTCACGGTCGGATACTTGTCGTATACGCGCATGTTGAGCCGTTGGGACAGTCCGTTGATGATGTCTTCGACGATTTCATTGTCTTTGCTCACAATCCGAATCCTTTCAGCGTGTCGCCTGAATGCGGCGTCTTATGGTATTTGATTTCCGTTCCGGCTCGATGCGTTCCGTTGAATGCACTGAGCGTGCGGTATGTGGTCATGATTGGCGGTTTGTCCCTGTATGAGTCCATTCGCAATTGTGGCATGATTTGCGATGCTACGCGGCGGGATTCCTGTTGGAATCCTGCCGACTGTAGTACGAGGTTGGTTGCCGCGTTCGGTGCGGCGACCATGATTTTCGCGCCTTTTAGTCTTGCCATTAGTATTGCACCTGCTTCGCGTTGAAGCTCCATTTGAACGGGTTGAACATGACCCTGTTTTCGGGGTCGATGGGCGGTTTGATGGAGGTGACGCGGTAGGGGTTTCCGTGGTATTCGAGTTCTCCGCCGACGATTTCCGGGGGCGTGTCCGGTGTGTTGACGTGGATGGTGAGCGAGTTCACTTCGGTCATGTTGTCGTAGGTGCCGGTGTCTTCGCTTGTAGTGTTCGCGGTTACGAGCGCGTTGAGCGTGTATTCGCTTTCACCGGTGGTGACGGTGATTTCGTGGGTTTTGAGTCCGTAGTGCATTAGAGTTGGAACCTCGCTATGGTGGCGCGCCCGACGCCCAGCTGTTTGAGCTGGTTGTTGGTGAAGAACACATCGTCCGTGTTGCCTCGCCATTCGCCGGTGAAACTGTAGCCGCCCGCCGTCTGCGTGAACGTTTTGAACGCGCTCAAATCGGTGTCGCTGTCGGACATGGATTCCTTGCGGCTTACGTCCTGCGCGACGCTGACTCCGATGATGTCGGCGACCATTTGGTGGGTGAGCGGGTCTTCGTTGACTTGTTTGTCCAAGTCATCGCCTTGGTTGCGGTACATCATGCGGAGCACGTTGGATGCGGCTCCGCGTTTGCGTTCCTCATAGTCCACGAGGTTGACGGGCACTTTGTGACGTAGGTATGCTTCGGTGTCTTCGACGGTGGCGAGCGGCTTCAGTTCGTCGGTCAATCTTTTTCCTTCCAGTCGTGCATTGCGAGTCCCAGCTGCAATATGCGCTCGGCAAAACGTTTTACCAGCTTGTCCTTCTCGCTTTCGTCCAACTCCGTTGGCGTGGTTACCACCACATCATCGTCGATGATTGAGAGGGTCGCCGGAACGTTTTCATCGCGTATCACCATGCTGAGGATTCGGACGTCACGCATGAGCTGCACCCATCCAGTCGGGCGTCTTGGCGGTCGGTTCGACGGTCACCGGCGTGACGCGCGTGCGGCTGTTGATGCTTGCGGCGAGCTGCTTTTCGAATTCGTCGAGTCGTGTTTCGTCTTCCGGCAGGAGTTCGGTGCTCAGCCCGTACTGTTCGGCGATGGCGTTGCGCTTCGCCTGCAACAGGCCAAGGCTGATTCCCTTGTTGCGGGCTTCCTTGACGCGCGCTTCGGTTTCCTCGGCTAATTTTCTGGCGTCTTCGGCTGCTTTCTGGGCCGCTTCGAGCTTTTCGCGTTCCTTGGCGAGCTTTCGGCTGATGATGGCGTCGAGCTGGGCTTGGGTGATTGTCGGCTCCTGCTGTGTCGTGGCTTCTGGGCTTCCAGTCTGGCCTTCAGAGCCTCCCATTCCGGTACCGGTCGCATTCGGGTCCATTCCTTCCACTAGTCGGATTCGCTGATTCAAGTGTCGTTTGAAGTTCATACCAATCTTTCCAATCTTAACCGCATCGTGAGTTCCACGATGTCCGTAGCAGCATTATACGCCCTGCGCAGATCCATTCGCGCTTTCAGCGTTTTCGGATTGTCGTAATCGTCTGGCAGCGCGTCGAGTTGCCGTCCGAGCGACTCTTGGATGGTGCGGGCTTGGTTTTCAATCGTTTGGATGGATGCAGTCAATCGTCATGTCCTTCTTGTAGGTCGCTACGAGGCAGTCGTGTTCGTAGCCTCCCTCATCCACGGTCTGTATCGTCGTGTAATGCACGGGCGTGTTCGCATAGTCGGAATACCATGCGAATACGAGCATGGCGGTCAGTGTGATTGCGATGATTCCGTAGGCGATGGTGGTGTACAGGTCGCGCATTCGTGCTCCTTTCCTAGGGTTCGTTCGATGATGGCGCAGGCTTTTTCGATGCCGTGCGCGCTTTCTATTCTAATCCGATGGCCGACCACGTTGACGCGTCCTGCCGTCATGTCGAGTGCGGCGAGGACGCGTCCGCATTTCGGGCATTCGAAGTCGCATAATAGCCCGCGTCCGGTGGGGCGGATTGTCACGTCCGCCCCATGCCGTTTCGCAGTCTCGCAGAACCGTTGCAGCGGGTTTTTCATGCGGTTTCCTTCACGCTCTGCCAGATGCGTTCGATTTCCGCGTCTCCAAGCCCGCTGACGTGTCCGCGGAGCCTGAGTTCGTCGTGGATGTTGGTTTCGTTGTCCTCATGGTTGTGGAGGCGTCCCCAAACCCAGCGGTATAGCGTGTCGTTGCGGCGTCCTTCTGGCACTGGCGTGAGGTCTGGCCTTCCGTTGCGCGGCGCGCTCTCGTTGACTGCGGTCGGCTTCGGAATTGGTTTGACGCCGTATCCATGTTCGACGAGCCAGTTGAGGAGTGCGAGCGGTGCTTCCTGCACGTCGAGTTCGTCTCCTACGAGCCGGTAGAAGCCGATGCCGTCGATGTTGGAACCGGCTCCGAGCACGTAGCCGCGCCCGTCCACCTTCACATCCACGGGGATTCCGTCAGCATGGTTGGTGTTCTTGAGCTTGCCGGTCCATCCTTCCGGGAGCCTGTAGTAGGCGTGGATGCCGCCGTGGGTCGGCGTGTGCACCATGAGGGTCGGGGCGAGCATGGGACGGAGGATGTCGTATCCGTGGCGGCCGTGCTCGTCCTTGGGCGCGTCCATGTCGATGATGATGTGGCCGGGCTGTGGGATGACGGCGTATACGTCTCCTTGGCCGATTTCCACGATGTCTTCCTGCCTGCCGTTCTTCCAGTTGCGGATGGCTTTCGGATTGGCCGGGTCGGTCGGCTCCCTGTGGAGTTTGAAGCCTTCGGGCGCTTTGACGTCAACCATTTCACCGTATTCGGTGACGCGCCGTTCCATGTCGGTCTGCATTTCTGGTACAGGCAGGTCTTCGAGCAGTGGAAGTTGGCTTACCTCAAGCTCCTGTTCGTAGCGTTCACGGTATGGTGCGAAACGGTCTTCGTCGATGACGGTGCGGACGGAGCATACCTTGCCGTCGATGCGTTTGCTACGCAGTCCGATGCCGAGCATCTTGTACGTGTCGCCGCTGACGTGGCCGACGTATGGGCAGAGGCGCGTGTCGGCGTATCCGTTTTCGCAGATTTCGTTGACAATCCACATGGCGCGTTCGTCCAACTCCTGTTCACTGTCGTTGAAGCTGATGTCGCGGTGGATGTCATCGTCCAACGGCTTGTCGGCCCAGAGGATGGCGCTCGCGAGCATGAATGGGGTCATGCCGTACTGGTCGATGAAGTCGGCGAGCGGCTGCATCTGCTGCGGGGTCTTGCGTCCGGCGAACATGACGGGCACGAGGCGGCGCATGTTGGCGTCGCCGTTGCTGGTGGCGAGCGGATGGTTGCTTGCGATGATGAGGGTGGCCTTCGAGCGCACGTTGACGCTGTTGCGGCCTACTCCGCGGGCGTGGATGGTGTCGCCGGTGGCGATGCGTTTGATGATGCCCATGTCCTTGTCGGTGAGCATGTCGCCTTCTTCGTCGTATACCCAGTAGCGTCCGTCGAGTTTCAACGCTTCATTGCCGCTTTCGAACACGCTTGACGAGTTGAGGGCTTTGATGCCGATGCCGCTGGCCTTGTCTGGGTATTCGTCGCCTAAGCGTCCGAGGAGGAAGCTTTTGCCGTCGCCGCCGTGTCCGTAGAACACGTAGAAGAGATGCTTGTGCGGTTCGAGGAATGGGGTTGCGAACATGCGGAGGAGGTTTTCGCGGCTCGCATCGTCTGCGGTGAGTTGGGCGATGAACTTGTTGGCCTGTTCAACGAGTTTGGCGGTTTTCTTGCTGTCGTGCAGCCATGGGCTGTTGTCCACGTACAGGTATACGTCGTTTTCGGCGGCTTCTTCGACCACGACTGTGTGTTTGCCTTGCGGGTGGAAGGCGGTGTGGCCAAACAGTATTCCGCGTGCAATGCGCGGAAGTTTGAGCATTTCGGCCTTGAACATGGGTTCGAGGTTGCGGATGGCGTGGCTGCCGGTGGGGAAGCCGAACTCTTCGGCTAGGCTGCTGATTGAATGCCATGTGTTTGGCATGTCTCCGCCGAGCCAGTCGGTGTCGCGGGCGTACATGGTGTCGCCGTCTTCGCTGAGGCGCAGGTCGCCGTTTCTGAGTGACCAGAAGGCGTCGTAGTAGGCGTTGTCCCAGCGTGGCTTGCCGGTGCCGTCCATGACGGGCATGGCGACGGTTTGGAGTCGTGCGTCGGTGAACGTGTATTCGCTGGTCTGGACGGCCATGGTGAGGCCGTTGACTTCGCGTGCGAGGCCGTTGGGAATGTTCCTGTAGGGTTTGATGTCGAGCGCGGGCGGGTCTTGCGGCTTGTGGAAGGTGTGGCGCATGGTCTTCTCCTGTGGTATAGTTGTTTTCAACAGGTTCAATCCTAGCACACTCGCTACGAGACTTCTCCTACAGCGTGTCGGAAATCGTTGGTTTCCGTACGAAATGTAGGATGTAGGAAATGTAGTCGGGTGTTCTGGGATTTTTTTTTTGCATTTTTCGATTCGACTTGACACTCGCATCCCGATGGCCGTATATGCGCGCGCGCGCATATATATAAATATAAGACCCAAAAAAAATCTATATACCCTTATTACCTACACCTACATCCTACATTCATTGGGTTTTGGGATGGTCATTCTCATGCGCGCGCGTGATACACCATGGCACGCCATGACACGCCGGAAATCAGGAAAATTTAGTGCCGAATTTTGATATGACTTTCACAATTCCATCACGCAGGTCACACCTCCGTTCACAATTCCTTCACAGAAAGTATCGCCCACAACCATGGCCGCCACCAGTCCAAGCGTTGGAAATCCGCCGAAACCAAGACGCAACCACGCCACATGGCCGCCCTATCAGTCGAAGTGCGGCGTCGCACGAGCCTTCGGAACGCCATGCGCACCTGCCATGGCCGCAGCTGCCGGAGGCGTGGACTCGAATAAAGGCGCATCTGAGAGCCTTTCAGCGCTGGAAGGTAAAAGTACTAGGGTTCTGCGTGAAAGCCCGTCCAAGGCCCCAAAGAATGGCTCTGGATGGCATCGTGCCACATTCGCCATCGTCGGCGCAATCGGCAAGGCGTGCGGTGAAGCTCCGTGTGTGTCGGTTTCCGGCACCCCCCCCTTGTGTAGGGGGTGTATCCCCCGTGATATTGAGAATCGTTATCGTTTTGCGGGCATAAAAAAAGCGCCCCGTGCGGGGCGCTGTGCGTGTGGCGTCGGTCAGTGTTTGGCGGTGGCCACTGCTGCGGCTAGGACGTGCGACGCGGCTTCGTCGATTGCGTGGGCGACTTCCTCGCCTGTGAGTTCGATGTTCATTGTTTCCTCCTTGGTTGGGTGATACCTATGGCATACATCACTTGACACATGACGTCAAGTTGGCGTGTCGTGAGAACGGTTCTCATTAGGCATTCATTAACTCGGTCCATCCGTTAAGTGTGTTCATTCATTAACCAATGACATGCGTTAACCTATGACATGCATTAAGTAGGTCAATGCATTAAGTGGGTTCATCTGTTAACATGGTTCAAGCGTTAACCGCGTTCATCTGTTAACCGGGTTCGTAACTCATGGGCTTGGTATTGAGAACCATTATCGCGACACGCCGACTTGACACACGACGTCATATCCGGTATATTATAAGTATCAACCAAACAAAGAGATGGAGGACAAAATGCATAAGGCATTGAGCGGCAAGGGATACGTCCAAGGGGGCGAGGGGGTGTTCATCACCTCAGCCGGCGAGGTCTACGCCTACCGCGACGGGGAGCTCACGCCACTGGGTGTGACGGATGACCCAAGGGGGTATGCTGACCTTGAAGGCAGCTGGGCGGCCCTCGCCTGAGGTCCGGTGGGGCGGCACCCTCAAAAGTGGGTGTTGCTCCATTGCCGGCGCGGCAAGGCTGCGGCATTCAGCCGACTGCGACACGCCATACTTGACGCTCGACAACAAATACGGTATATTAAAAACCAAAACCACAAGGAGTGATTGAAATGAGTGAATATCTAGGCACGTTCGAACTACAGCCGCAGTATGATGGCCGCAAGTCCTTCTATGGCAAGGCTTTTGTCGAGCGGTGGGACACCGAAAACGGCATGATTTACGTACTCAAATCGTACGACACCACTGTAGCGACTGTCACGCCGACAAGCGACTGGGGCGTGGTGCCCGAGACCTACGAGGTCAAGGTTGCAATGGGGCTCCTGAGCGCAACGACATTGCGCCACGTCAAGGAATTTCTCGCGCAGACGGATGACGTTTTCAGGGGCGTTACCTTGCCGTGGTTGCGCAAGGCCGTCAAGGACGGACAGCAGGTTAACGTGATTGCATGCGGTTCGATGCGCCACAAAACATACACCATGGCCGAGCTGTGATACTACCCACTCCGGCGTGATGGCGAAATGCGACACGCCGGGGTTGACAACAGAATACTAAAATGATATATTAAAACCACAAAGGCAAGAGGAGGCAGCAATGCAACGGCAAACATTCATCAGCAACATGAAGGAGCGCGGATACAACATCACCCGCAAACCAAACGGCAGCATAAAGGCAATCAAAGGGGGTATCACCGTACGATGGGTACCACTCGCCGACTATGGCGTCCACATCAAAACGCCAACAGTCACAGCGATAACAGCAAAAGACGCAACGGACCCCGAAACGCTACACATCATCGACGTCCTGACCGTCCAGCCCTGACAGCATACATGCGGGTGCAAGTCCCGCAAGGGCACGAAAAAAAAGCCATCTATTAAGGAGTGATAGCAATGGCTGAAAGAATCGCAATCCTCGGAGGTGAACCGTATGCCGAATGGATAGACCGCAGCGGCATACCACAGTATCTCTTCCGGACATACTGCAACCGGTGGCCGGAAGGCACCGCAGAATGCGTCGCAATCGGCGACGAATTCTACGTCCGCACGCCAGATTCCGAAATGCGCCGAGTCTACGATGACACGGATTTTGAAGACGAAACAGCATGGTGCGCGCAGTGCGGAACGCCACTAGACCCAAGTAGCGCCTACTATAATTGCAAGGCCTACGATTGCGACGCAATCCTCTGCGAGGGATGCGAGGGAAGTTCGGACGGTGGTTGCTGCTGTCCGCGTCACCGTGGCAACGGGGCGCTCCTAGCCTCCAAGGAAACCGAGTACACCTACCCGTACACCTTCAGAAACGGCAAGCAGTTCACGTTCGGGGTGGAAGTCGAAATGGAATCCGAGCTCTACACCGACTTCGTGGCTGCCGTCACCGAATCGAGTCTCATTGCCGGCTGGGACAGTGACCCGTCATTGGAGGCTGGTGGCGTCGAATTGCAAACCAATATTCTCGACATGTCCAAACTTCCAGCCTTGGTGAAACTAGTCGAACGCATCCCCGACTATGGCGAAAACGCGGGCGGCCACATCCACGTTGCACGCACCCCCAACCAGTGCGCAAGCCGCTGGTATTGGGCGTTGCGCGGACTGGACGGAACGCAATGCGAGCGACTCAACATGCGCCACTTGTCCGATGATTACTGGTGCGAGCTCAATCATGGAGAGTACACCGGCAAGCATACGGCAGTGAATGACGAACACGCCGACACTATCGAGCTGCGTACGTTTGACTGCTGGTATGCGGGCAGTGCCGACAAGCTTGAGCCGGCGGTCAAGTGGGCGCGCGCCATGTGGCGGTTTTTTGAAAAGCACCCCCTCGGCACGGTCAAGGAGGGCGTTATCGAGCGATACGCCTCATGCATGGCCGATAGCGTGGCCGACACGCCACGCCTCACCATTAAGGAACGTCTCGACGCGGCACACCGCGCAGCAGCCATGCGAAATGCGAAAGAGGAGCTGGAGCGCAAGGAACGCGCAAAGGAGGTTCGCCGCAATGTCGAAACCAACATCAGGGCTTCACGTCGCGCACGCGCAAGCCACGGTGACACGCGCCGCGCACGTCAGGCATGGTGTGATAATCAGAATCGCC
>ERZ1031278.514-NODE-514-length-9456-cov-10.751303_pt1 | contig 9456 bp, 6 predicted proteins | sample MGYA00518738_ERZ1031278 | MGnify/ENA primary metagenome ERZ1031278 (study PRJEB33719, sample SAMN04261329) | wastewater metagenome | biome: periurban shantytown; feature: human; material: feces | host: Homo sapiens | place: Peru: Lima | collected 2012-07-26 ...
TCACGCAGTCCACTCCGGCCAGCTTCGAGCCGACCATCGACTACGTGGTCACCAAGGTCCCGCGTTTCGCCTTCGAAAAGTTCCCGGGTGCCGATCCGACGCTGACCACTTCCATGAAGTCCGTGGGCGAGGCCATGGCTCTGGCAGGCAACTTCCAGGAATCCCTCGGCAAGGCCATGCGTTCCATCGACAAGCGCCACATGGGCTTCAACTGGGACGGCGACAAGCCTGACGTACAGGAAGTCGAGCAGCTGTTGGAAGCCATCAAGGTGCCGACCGAGCATCGTTATCTGCAGATCCAGCGCGCCCTGTGGGGAGGCGCCACCGAACAGCAGATCTTCGATGCCACCAAGATCGACCCGTGGTTCATTCGCCAGTTTGTACTCATCAACGAGACCGCCCTTGAAATCAAGGAAGCGAGCAAGCTGAGCCGCAAGCTGCTAAAGAAGGCGAAGCTGGCAGGTCTTTCCGACCTTCAGATCGCACACCTGCGCCACTTGGGCGACGAAGGCGAAAACACGATCCGCGAACTGCGTTGGTCGTATGATCTTCGTCCGGTTTTCAAGACGGTCGATACCTGCGCTGCCGAATTCGACGCGGTCACGCCGTACTATTACTCCTGCTATGCGGACGAAAGTGAACTGCGTCCGCGTGAGCGTGAAGCCGTGATCATTCTCGGCTCCGGTCCGAACCGTATCGGCCAGGGCATCGAGTTCGACTACACCTGCGTACATGCCGTGCAGGAGCTGGGCAAGGACTATGACACCATCATGGTCAACTGCAACCCGGAAACCGTGTCCACCGATTACGACATGTCCGATCGTCTGTACTTCGAGCCGCTTACCTTCGAAGACGTACTCGAAATCTACGAGGCCGAAAAGAAGATGGGTCCGGTCAAGGGCGTTATCGTTCAGCTCGGTGGCCAGACCCCGCTGTCTCTGGCGGCTCGTCTGAAGGCTGCCGGTGTTCCGATTCTCGGTACCACGCCTGAATCCATCGATCTGGCTGAAAACCGTGAGCTCTTCGGCGAAGTGCTGAAGAAGGCCGAGATGAACGCGCCTCGCTATGGCACCGCTCTGAGCCTTGACGAAGCCCGTGAGGCGGCTCATAACATCGGTTATCCGGTGCTGGTGCGCCCGAGCTACGTGCTTGGCGGTCGCGGCATGGAAATCGTGTACGACGACGCCCAGCTGTGCAAGTATGTGGATCGCGCATTGAAGGAAGCTCAGGCCGATACCGTGGTTTCTGGCCGTCTGCCTTCTCCGTTGCTGATCGACAAGTTCCTGCAGGATGCCGTGGAAATCGACGTCGACGCCTTGTTCGATGGCGAAGAGCTGTATATCGGCGGCATTATGGAACATGTTGAGGAAGCTGGCGTGCATTCCGGTGACGCCGCATGCACTCTGCCTCCGAGCACCCTTTCCGATGACCAGATCCGCCGTCTGCGCGAAGGCACCTATGCCATCGCCAAGGGCTGTGGCGTGCAAGGCCTGATCAACGTGCAGTACGCCTTCATGGCCAACACCCTGTACGTTATCGAGGCGAACCCGCGTGCCTCCCGTACCGTGCCGTTCGCATCCAAGGCGACCGGTGTGGCACTGGCCAAGGCCGCGGCCCGCATTATGGCCGGCGAAACCATCCAGCAGCAGCGCGATAACGGCTTGCTGCTGCCTCATGGAGACGGTGGTGACATTCGCCGCGGCCAGCAGGTTGCCGTCAAGGAATCCGTGCTTCCGTTCAAGCGCTTCCGTACGCCGCTCGGCAAGACCGTAGACGTGCTGCTCGGACCGGAAATGCGTTCCACCGGCGAAGTCATGGGCTTCGACCGTGACTTCCCGCATGCGTTCGCCAAGAGCCAGCTGGCCGCCTACGATGGCGGTCTGCCGACCAGCGGCAACGTGTTCATTTCCGTGAACGATACCGACAAGCGTCAGCTGCCGTTGTTCGCTGCGCGACTGGTGGAGCTTGGATTCAACATCTGGGCCACCGAAGGCACCGCATCCGTGCTTCGTCGTTACGGCATCGAGTCCAAGATCGTCGACAAGATCAGCGTGCGTATGGATTCCAATCCGGACGATCCGATCACCACCTACCATGCGGAGGGCAGCGTCGGCAAGAACGTCGTTCAGCTGATCGAAGAGGGTGCCATTGATCTGATTCTCAACACGCCGAATTCTCGTGGCTCCCGTTCCGACGGTTACGCCATCCGTTCGGCCGCTATTGCCGCGGATTTGCCTCAGTTCACCACCATGACGGAATTCTCCGCCGTATTGATGGCCATCGAGGCCGTGCGTAATAATGATTATCAGATCATGAGCATTCAGGATCATTCCCAGCAGCTATTCGAGTTGGAAAGCCGTGAGTAATGATGAGCAGCCTCAGCAGTGAAGAAATGAGTGCCCAGCGTTCGGACTTCGGTCTGCGACTGAGCAATTCCATGGCCCAATATGGTCCGCTATGCGTGGGAATCGATCCACACAGGCAGCTTCTTACTGACTGGGGCTACAACGTAGACGCATTGGGTGCCGAACTATACTCCATGCGTATGCTGCAGGCAGCCAATGAGCGAGCGGCAGCTGTCAAATTCCAGTTCTCCATGTTCGAGCGCTACGGTTCGAAAGGTATCGCAGCGCTCGAGCGGGTACTGTACGCAGCCCGTCAAATGGGTATCATCACCATCGTTGACTGCCTGCATGGAGGCTTGCCGACTACGGTGTCCGCATTCGCCGATGTCTATTTCAAGCCGAGGTCTCCGTTGCTTGCCGACGCCATCACTTTGCTGCCATATTATGGCGCACGCTCGTTGGGCGGTGTCATTAACGATGCCCTGAACAACGGTCGAGGTGTATTCATTGCATCGCTGACCTCGAACCAAGAGGGCGCCAGCCTGCAGACCGCCATTCGTCAGGCAGGCGAGTACAAGGGCAGAACAGTGGCGTACGGCATTGCCAGCACGGCTCAGAAGTTCAATAAGGGCAATGACGGTATGGGTTCCGTAGGCTTGATCATCGGTGCCACCATCGGTCAGTGGATCAATGATTCCGGTGTCGATCCAGCCAAGTTCACTGGTCCTATTCTGTCTCCGGGCTACGGATGGCAGGGTGCTGAAACCCGCGACCTCAAGACGGTGTTCAAAGGCACCAAGGGCAATGTGCTCGTCACCGTGTCTCGCTTCATCGCCACGCATGGTCCGGATATTTCCAGTTTGGCCGCGGCTACGGAATCCGTGGCGCTCGATATTCGTCAAGCGCTCATCGAGGCCCAGAACGAAGTCGATGATGAGATTTTGGATGATGAAGAAGACGAGTAAATCATCGTCGATTTGTCAACAATAATTCCTTCTTGTAAATATCTTCAGCAACTAATACAGAGTGAGGAAGCAATGACCGACTCCCAGCATGGCCGTTTGATCGTCCTTTGCGGACCGGCAGGTGTAGGCAAAGGCACTGTTCTCGGGCGCGTGCGCGAGCAGCATCCGGAAATCTGGCTGTCGGTATCCGCAACCACACGACAGCCTCGTCCAGGTGAAGTGGATGGCGTGAACTATTTCTTCATGCCCGAACAGGAGTTTCTCGACAAGGAAGCTGCCGGTGAGTTCTTGGAAACCGCCGACGTGTTTGGTCTCGCACATTACGGCACTCCCGTGAAACCTGTCGTGGAACATCTTGAGCGAAATATTCCAGTCATTCTGGAAATCGATATTCAAGGTGCTCGCAGTGTCAAGCAGCGTGCGGGGGAGTTGGGTATCGAGGTAATGACCGTGTTCATCGCGCCGCCGTCGTTTGAAGAACTGGAACGACGCTTGATCGGGCGCGGCACTGAAACTCCGGAACAGCAGGCGAAACGATTGGAAACCGCAAAAATCGAGCTTGCCGCGGAATCGGAATTCGACAAAGTCATCGTCAATAATGTTGTGGATGAGGCAGCAGATGAACTGTGGAACCTTATCGCAACGGAATTCGATTTGTAATCATAATAATTACAAGGATTGCAATATGCGCTCGAACATATCGGGCGCATATTTTTATATAAAAGAAGCCAAGTATGAAATAAAAATGAGGATTGCGCAGCATATTAACTGCACAATCCTCATTATGTTATTTAATATTCGCTAGGATCAGGCGAGACCGGAAAGCTTGTTGATCAGCTCCGGATCGCGCGTGGCACCCTTGTCTGCGGAACGGGCGAACGCCGCGTAGGCCTTCAGCGCCTGGGAGACCTTGCGGTCGCGGTGCGCCACATAGCCGTCGCCGGCTTCGAGTTCGGTGCGGCGCTGGGCCAGCTCTTCGTCGGAAAGCTCGACGTTCACCGTACGGTTCGGGATATCAATGTTAATGATGTCGCCGTTCTTGATCAGGGCAATCGGGCCCTTGTTTGCCGCCTCGGGAGCGATATGGCCGATGGCCAGACCGGAGGAGCCGCCGGAATAGCGGCCGTCGGTCAGCATGGCGACCTGCTTGCCGATACCCTTGCCCTTGACGAACGACGTTGGGTACAGCATCTCCTGCATGCCAGGGCCGCCCTTCGGGCCCTCGTAACGGATGACCAGCGCCATACCGGGCTTCAGAGTGTCGTTGAGGATGACCTCGATGGCCTGTTCCTGGGATTCGACGACCAGTGCCGGTCCACGGAAGGTCCAAATCTCCTTCGGCACACCGGCGGTCTTCACCACGCAGCCGTCAGGGGCGAGGTTGCCACGCAGCACGGCCAGACCGCCTTCGGTGACGGCCGGATGATCGATGTCGTGAATCGCGCCGTTCACACGGTCGCGGTCGAGGGAGTCGAACAGCGTGGTATGCGTCCACGGATCAGGGGACACGATGTGACCCGGGGCCGCCAGATACATCTGCTTGGCTTCCTCGGTGCAGGTATCACGCATGATGTCCCAGTCGTTGAGTTTGTCCTCAAGCGTCTTGTAATCGATGGAATGCACGTCGCGGTGCAGCTTGCCGGCACGGTCGAGCTCGCCGAGAATGCCAGTGATGCCACCGGCGCGATGCACGTCGGAGATCTCCCATTCGCCGGACGGCGAAGCCTTGCAGATGCAGGGCACGGTGTGGGAGATGCGCTCGATGTCGTCAAGCGTGAAGTCCACGTCGGCGGACTGCGCCATGGCGAGGATATGCAGCACTGTATTGGTGGAGCCACCCATGGCCACATCCATGGTCATGGCGTTCTCGAACGCTTCCTTGGTGGCGATGGAACGCGGGAGTACAGTCTCGTCATCATCGTCGTAATACTGCTTGGCGATCTTGACGATCTGCTCGGCGGCGCGCTTGAACAAATCCTTGCGGTAGGAGTGCGAAGCCAGAATGGTGCCATTGCCTGGCAGGGCCAGGCCGATGGCCTCGGTCAAGCAGTTCATCGAATTCGCGGTGAACATGCCGGCGCAGGAACCACAGGTCGGGCAGACGGTCTTCTCATAGGCGAGCAGATCCTCTTCGTTCAGATTGTCGTCGGCGGAGGCATACATCACGTCGATCAGATCGGTGTTCTTCTTCACGGTTCCGTCGGGAAGTACCGTGGTGCCGGCCTCCATCGGACCGCCGGAGACGAAGACGGTCGGGATGTTCAGACGCAGAGCGGCCATCAGCATGCCCGGCACGACCTTGTCACAGTTCGGGATGCAGATCAGGGCATCGGCACAGTGCGCGTTCACCTGATATTCCACGGTGTCGGCGATGATGTCACGGCTCGGCAGGGAGTACAGCATGCCGGTGTGTCCCATGGCGATGCCGTCGTCAACGGCCATCGTGTTGAACTCACGCGGAATGCCGCCAGCTTCCTTGATAGCCTCGGAGATCAGTCGACCAACCTTGTTCAGGTGCACGTGGCCGGGCAGGAACTCATCGAAGGAATTGGCAATGGCGATAATCGGTTTGCCGAAATCCTTACCGTCCACGCCAGCGGCACGGTAGAGGGCGCGCGCGCCCGCGAATACTCGTCCATTCATCAGTTTTGCAGATCGCATTTCCATGTTCTCTATTGTGGTAGTTAAGTGGGACACACGTTTTGTCAAGAGTCACTATGTGGAATTCCCAGAAGCGTTACATTCGTGAGCATTGCCGACGATGCTTGCGCTTGCCAAAAACATAAGAGAAAGGGTTTGAATCAGGTCCAGTGGCGGCCCTATACTTAAGACTTTGGAAAAGAAGCTTTTGGCTTATCTGATGATTGGGAGATAATCAATATGGCATTCGGCACTCAGCCAACCCCGACCGGTCTTGCGGAACCGCCGATCGATGACTTGATGGAGCATGCGGACTCCAAGTACGCTCTTGCTATTTTCGCAGCCAAGCGTGCTCGCCAGATCAATTCCTATTTCACCCAGCTCAACGAGGGCCTGCTGCAGAACGTCGGTCCGCTGGTGGAGTATCAGAATCAGGAAAAGCCGCTATCCATCGCTTTCCGTGAGATCAATGATGGTCTGCTTGAAGAGACCCTCGGCGAAGACGATCTGACCGAAGGCAACTGATGTAACGGTTCTTGCGATAAGAACCGGATTCCAAGTTTTCATTCGCCCCGATACCTGAGCGGTGCGCTTTGAATAGTCCATAGTGAAGCTATTGATTGCGTATGCGAAGGACGGGGCGTTTTTTCGTAGCAATCAGAAGGGCGAACGTGTGGGGCGTTCGTGAAAGGAGCAGCCAGATGGCTGAATTGAAGTTGATTTCCGCTGAGTCAGTGACGGAGGGGCATCCGGACAAGGTCTGCGATCAGATTTCCGACGCGATTCTTGACGATATGCTTGCTCAGGATCCGCAGTCCCACGTGGCCGTGGAGACATGCGCCACGGTTGGCCAGTTCTTCGTGTTCGGCGAAGTGACGAGTGAAGGCTATTCCGATATTCAGAGCATTGTGCGTTCTGTGGTGCGCAATATCGGCTATACCAGTTCTCGCGTTGGTCTTGATGCGGATTCATGCGGCGTGACCGTTTCGTTGACCGAGCAGAGCTCTGAGATTAACCAGGGTGTGGCTCGTTTGAGTGGCGAAGCGGAGTCGAAGGCATCTCGCGAGCAGCGTTATGAGGCGCAGGGCGCCGGCGATCAGGGCGTGATGTTCGGCTATGCGTGCGACGAGACCGATGTGCTGATGCCATTGCCGATTTATTTGGCTCATCGCTTGGCTTACCGTCTTACTGAGGTTCGTAAGAATGGCGAAGTGCCTCATCTGCGTCCCGATGGCAAAACCCAGGTGACCATTGAATATGATGAGCATGATGCTCCCGTTCGTCTTGACACGGTGTTGGTGTCCACGCAGCATGATCCTCAAGTCGATCAGGCGTGGCTTAAGGAGCAGTTGACGGAACATGTGATTCGTCCTGTGCTTGATGATGTGCTTGCCGATCGTGTGGCGCATGATGAATATCGCGTGCTTGTCAATCCGACCGGTTCGTTTGTGTTGGGCGGTCCGGCTGCCGATGCCGGTCTGACCGGTCGCAAGATCATCGTCGACACGTATGGCGGTGCGGCTCATCATGGCGGTGGCGCGTTCTCCGGCAAGGATCCGAGCAAGGTGGATCGTTCCGCTGCCTATGCGGCGCGTTGGGTGGCCAAGAACATTGTGGCGGCAGGTCTGGCCCACAAGGTTGAGGTGCAGGTGGCGTATGCCATCGGCGTGGCCGATCCGGTGTCCATCAATGTGGAAACGTACGGCACTGAAAATGGTGTGACTCGCGAGCAGATCCAGCAGGCTGTGCGTAAGGTGTTCGACCTTCGACCGGCTGCCATTATCGACGAGCTTGATCTGAAGCGTCCGATCTATTCCAAGACCGCTGCTTACGGTCATTTCGGACGTAACGATGCTGATTTTACCTGGGAGACCACCAATAAGGTCGACGAGCTGAAAGCCGCCATCGAAGGCTGAGTTACCCTTGAATCATGAGTACTGAGGATGCCGAGCAGCTGGCGCTTGACGGGCTCGCCCCGCGCAAGCGGCGCAAGCGTGCGCCCGCGGTTAAAACGCCGGCTGCGGAGCATCCCATAGCCCAAGTGGTGCTGGATATTCAGGCCATCCATTTGGGGCAGACCTTCGACTATTACGTTGAGGAGAAGTATTCCGAAGCCGCCCAGCCCGGAGTAATGGTGCGTGTCCGCTTCGGCGGGCAACGGGTCAACGGCATCATTTGGAAACGGACCGATACCAGCGAAACCCCTGAATCGTCATTGCGGTTCATCGAACGGGTGGTCATCGATCGTGTGCTTGTGTCGGAATCCATGCGCAACGATGCCACACTTATCGCGGACGCATTCGGCGGAACGCGAGCCAATATCCTGCGTTTGGCGGTGCCTCCGCGCGTGGCTCGCGTCGACCAGGAACAACGTATCGGCAATCGAACGGGTATTGAAAAAAACGGACGTATCGAATCGCTTGCCAAGATCGAGCGGGAATCGTACGAGCAGCTGCAGCGGCAATACGGTAATATCGACCTGCTTCGTACGGCATTGGAAGGGCAACGTTTCCAAGCGTTCGTGCTCGACCCATTGCCGGGATCCCATCATTGGAGGCAGTGCGTGGCCTGGATGGTGGCCGCGGCCTTATTGCAGGGCAAACCGGCGGTACTGGTGTTGCCGACCATGCGTGAGATTGAGGACATGGCCGAAACGTTGCAGTCGATCGGCTTGCGCTGTTTCGCGCCAACCCAATCATCCAATGGTGCGTACGGCGGCGATTTCGCCATTCTGAACGCGCAGATGGCGCCTGCTGAACGGTATCGTGCGTATCTGGCCATCAGTGGAGGGCAGGTGCGGTGCGTGATCGGCACACGGGCGGCGATGTATGCGCCGGTGGATGGCAATGCGTTGTTCCTCATTCTCGATGACGTGTGCTATCAGGATGCCGATGGCATGATGCCTTACGCCAACGCCCGCGGAGTGTTGCGGTTACGTGCAAAAGCGCATAATGGCGTGTTCGTCGCGATGGCCAATGCGCGCAGTGTGCAAAGCCAGTGGGAAACCGATGCGGCGCATGTCGGTGCCACCCAGGTCAGCGGTTTCAGTACGCCGATTCACGCATTCCCTGCCGTAACCAAGGAAGCGAGTCCTTGGATTCGTTGGCTGAACCGTGACGAATTGGCAAGACTTGCGGATTCGACCATCGGAGCGCGTGTGCCGCACACTGCGGTGCGAGTGCTGTCGAAGGCGTTGGAAAGCGGTCCGGTGCTGTTGAGCATTCCGCAGGATGGCATCGGTGAAGCATTGAGCTGCGCGAAATGCCACCGTCAGGCTCGCTGCTCGTACTGCACGGGTCCATTGGAACGATTACGGGATGGGTCGGTGCGTTGTCGTTGGTGCGGTGTCGCCACTGTGCAATGGGCTTGCCCGGCATGCCATAACGAACGTATGCGCGTGGTTCGTGTGGGTGCCGCCGGAACTGCGCAGGAGCTGAGCCGACTGTTTCGTGGCGTGCCCATTGTGCTTTCAACGCCGAGCCAGCCACGCGGCATTGTTCCCGATA
>ERZ1031278.528-NODE-528-length-9319-cov-9.813148_pt1 | contig 9319 bp, 8 predicted proteins | sample MGYA00518738_ERZ1031278 | MGnify/ENA primary metagenome ERZ1031278 (study PRJEB33719, sample SAMN04261329) | wastewater metagenome | biome: periurban shantytown; feature: human; material: feces | host: Homo sapiens | place: Peru: Lima | collected 2012-07-26 ...
GGGCTTTGCGGATGAACGCTACCTGTGGCCGGAAATGTGCCGCGTTATTACCGAGCTGCGGCCCCGTTGGGTGCTTGGGGAAAATGTTGCTGGCTTCATCAATATGGGGCTCGACAAAACGATCTTTGACCTGGCAAAAGCGGGATACGCTGTTCTCCCATTCGTATTTCCGGCTTGCGGCGTCGGCGCATGGCATGAGCGCCAGCGAACTTTTATCGTCGCGGCTGATGTTTCCCACACCCCTTGCCTCCGACAACAACACCGCCAGGGACGCGGCAAGCCTGGATGTGTTCCTGTCGGACAATGGGATATTCCGCAAGAGGAACCGAAACGGGGCGATCTGGAGCCTGAGCCTGTCGGCGGCGGTATTCTATCTGACCCCGGTGGCGTCGGACGGTTTCCGTTCGACCTTGAAGCCATCAGCCTTCTATCCGGCGAAGAAGGACGGGAACCTGTCGGCGCAGATCATCTCTCAGGAACAGCCGGTGTCCGAAACGGCAGCACTGAACCCGGATTGGGTGGAATGGCTCATGGGCTTCCCGAAAGGATGGACGGACGTATCCTCTGGGCCGCCGAACCGGAAGGAATCCCCCGCATGACCGAGCGCATGGATGACAGGGCGCTGCGGCTGAAAACTTTGGGAAACGCGGTCTGCCCGCCCCAGGCCTATCCCATTTTCCGCTATATCGCCATGATTGAGAATGGCACCTGCGGTGACTTCTGCCCCTATGGAAAGGAAGGTGACTGCCTATGAGGGAACTGAAAGCGACCGATAAGATCACGCAGAAAATGACCCGTGATGGCGCGGTATCGGAAAACCTTGCCACGGGCGAGGTGGAACATATCAGCAGCCGGGAGCCGGAAACGGAACTGTCCGCTTCTTCGGAAGAATCCGCTGGCGCTGCGGCTGACCTTGCCCTGCGTGCGGCGGAGCACCATGAGAAGAAAAGCGCACGAAAGGCGGAAAAGGCTGACACCCAGGCGGTGCGGGATGGTTCTGCCTCAAGGCAGCGCCCGTCCTCCCGCCTGCAATTTGCCGTGGAAGAACGTGCCGATCCCATACTTGGAAAGCACATCGACCGTTCCGACCGTGCGGCGGACAGGCTGGACGCGGCAAAGGCCGCTATCCCCACAAAGAAAGTTCTCCGTACCGAGCGTGTTTTTGACGAGACAGCCGGAAAAGGCAAAACGCAGCTTCACTTTGAAGAAGTGGAGAAACGCCCCAATGGACGCCTGCGGCACAATCCGCTTTCTCGGCCGGTCCATGAGATTGTCCACGCTGCCCATGCGAAGGTGCATGAGGTGGAACAGGAAAATGTGGGTGTTGAGGCTGGACACAAGGGCGAGGTGCTGACGGAACGCGGGCTTGCCTACGGAAAAGGCAAAGTCCGTGCCGCCGTCCACCATCACCGCACAAAGCCCTGGCGTGACGCGGCGAAGGCAGAGCAGGCTTCTTTTAAGGCAAACGCCGACTACCTTTACCAAAAGGCACTGCATGATGATCCTGCATTGGCAGCTTCTAACCCGGTATCCCGCTTTCTGCAGAAACAGCGGATCAAGCGGAACTATGCAAAGGAGCTACGGCAGGCAGAGAAAGCCGCAAAAAATACCGCAGCCACGGCGAAAAGTGCGGCGCAGAAAGCAAAGGACGCCTTCAAGGAAACATTCCTCTACATCAAACACCATAGCCGGGCGGTGCTGCTGGTAATCGGTATTGGCGCCTGTATTGCCCTGCTGTTTGGCGGTGTATCTTCCTGTTCCATGATGGCAGGCTCCGGCGTGGGCGGTGTGTTTACTTCCTCTTATCTCTCCGAGGACACGGATATGCTGGCTGCAGAGGCGGCCTACTGCGAACTGGAGCAGGAGCTTCAATATGAGCTGGACCACTATGAGGCTCTGCATTCCGGATATGACGAATACCGTTTTGATCTGGACGAGATCGAGCATGACCCTTATGTGCTGATCTCCATTCTCACGGCGTTCCATGAAGGGGTGTTCACCATCGACGAGGTTCAAGAGGAACTGCAAATGCTCTTTGAAAAGCAGTACATCCTGACGCAGACCGTGGAGGTGGAGGTACGCTATCGGACGGAGACACGGACAGACAGCGAAGGAAACGACTATGACGTGGAAGTACCATACAACTACTATATTTGCAATGTGAAGCTGGAAAACTTCGACCTTTCCCATGTGCCGGTCTACATCATGGACGAGGAAACGCTTTCCCTGTATGCGGTCTATATGGCAACGCTGGGAAACCGGGAAGATTTGTTTCCCAGCTCCGGCTATGTAGACAAGTACACAAAACCGCCCACCACCTATGATATCCCGCCTTCCGCAATGGAAGATGAAACCTTTGCGGCGCTCATTACCGAAGCGGAGAAGTACATCGGCTATCCCTATGTCTGGGGCGGCAGCAATCCGAACACTTCTTTTGATTGCTCCGGCTTCGTGTCCTGGGTGCTGACGCAAAGCGGCGTCTGCAATACGGGCAGGCTGGGAGCCCAAGGACTCTACAATATTTCCACCCCGGTATCCTCTGCCAACGCAAGACCCGGCGACCTGATCTTTTTCGTCGGCACTTACAATACACCGGGCGTTTCCCATGTGGGTATCTATGTGGGCGGTGGAAAAATGCTGCATTGCGGCGACCCCATCCAGTATGCAGATATCAACACAAGCTACTGGCAATCACACTTTTACGCTTTCGGGCGACCGCCCTACAACTAAAAAACGATATGGAGGTAATTTGATTTATGGCAACGACTCAGAAGATTCGCAATGACATTGCGAAAACCAAAGAAAAGATTGCGGAACAGCAGAAACGCCTTCGTGCGTTGGAGGCCCAGCTTGCGGAGGAAGAAAATCTGGAAATCGTCCGCATGGTGAAAGCCGTGAAGATGGATAACAAGGAACTGACCACCTTCCTGAAAGCCTATGCCAGCGGTATGATCTCCCTGCCGGAAGGTATGCTGCAGGATGGCAACACCGAGAATGAGGAAACGGAGGGATACGAGGATGAAGCATAACTTTATGACAAAAATGGTATCGGCTCTTTTGGCGGTGGTGCTCAGCACTGCCGCTTTTTCTATCACCGCCTTTGCCAGCGGCGGCGAGGAAAGCACGGAGTCCGTGGCTGAACAGGAAACGGCTGGGGATGTCTCTGATCTACTTTCCGCTCTGGCAGGCAGCCAGGTCACGGTATCCGTCACCGAGGATGGTATCCAGTTCAGTTCCGGCGAAAATGACTCCGGACAGACCGGCACCGTCACCACGGGCGGCGACAATCTGAATGTCCGCACGGGTGCGGGAATGGATTATACCGCCTTCACCCAGCTTCCCAACGGAACGACCGTGAGGGTGATCGGCACGGACGGCGACTGGCTGAAGGTCATCCTGCCGGAGAAAGTCGGCTATGTCTATTCCGGCTACATGACGGTAAGTGACGGCGAGGCTGGCTCTGGGGAAGGTTCTTTCTCTCTGGATGCGGAAACACTGGAAAATCTGCTGGGTATGCTGGGCGGTGGTTTGAATGGCGGTGCCGCCTTGACTCCGGACGGGAACCTTTCGCTGATTGACGATATTGGCAGCCCGACCGCCAGCGGCAAGCAGTTTATTACAGTGGAAACGAAGAACGGCAATGTGTTCTATCTCATTATCGACCGTGACGATGAGGGCGAGGAAACCGTGCATTTTCTGAACCAGGTGGATGAAGCCGACCTCATGGCGCTTACGGAGGATGGAGAAAAGGCGGAAACACCTATTGTCTGCACCTGTACGGAGAAATGCCAGGCCGGAGCGGTCAATACCGCTTGCCCGGTCTGCGTAAAAAACCTTAATGAATGTGTTGGCACAGAACAGAAAGCTGCGGAGCCCACCGAACCGGAGAATCCGGAACCTGAAAAGAAAAGCAATACCGGGGCGATCCTGGCGGTGCTGCTGATCCTTGCAGCCGGAGGCGGCGCGGCGGTCTATTTCCTGGTGCTGAAACCGAAGCAGGGAAAGAAAGTTCCCGCTGATCTGGATGATTTCGACCTGGAGGATGAAGAAGAATATCTGACCGAGGACGAGGAAACGGAGGAAAAGAATGAGTAAACTGATTATCGCAGAAAAACCGAGTGTGGCAAAATCTATCGCATCGGCCCTGGGTGTTTCATCCAGGGCCGATGGCTTTTATGAGGGCAGCGGCCTTCTCGTATCCTGGTGTGTAGGGCACCTGGTATCCCCGATGGATGCGGGCGGCTATGACGAGCGTTTCAAGAAATGGCGCTACGATGATCTCCCCATTCTGCCGGAGCCGTTCCGCTATGTGCTGGCACCCGGCAAAGAGGACGCCTTTGAAAATCTCCGCGCTCTGATGAATCGCCCCGACGTGGATACCATCGTCAATGCCTGTGACGCCGGACGTGAGGGAGAGCTGATCTTCCGTCTGGTATATGAAATGACCGGATGCTGCAAGCCGGTCCTCCGTCTCTGGATTTCCTCGATGGAGGACAGTGCCATCAGGGAGGGCTTTTCTGATCTGCGCCCCGGCACCGATTATGAAGCCCTATATCAATCCGCACTCTGCCGCCAGAAAGCGGACTGGCTGGTGGGGATCAATGCTACGCGACTTTTCTCCGTTCTCTATCACCGTACCCTGAATGTGGGCCGTGTGCAGACCCCCACACTGGCAATGCTGGCGGAGCGTGACGCGAAGATCACGCTGTTTCACAAGGAAAAATATCATCTGCTGCGCCTGACGCTGGACGGGATCGAGGCGGTGTCGGAGAAATTCACCGATCCGGCGAAGGCGGAACAGGCAGCGGCCATGTGCAAGGGTGCGGCCGTCACCTGTACCTCTGTCACGAAAGAGCAGAAAAAAGAACAGCCTCCGAAGCTCTATGACCTTACCACCTTGCAGCGGGAGGCAAACCGCCTGTTCGGATACACGGCGAAGCAGACCCTTGACTACGCGCAAAGCCTTTACGAAAAGAAGCTGCTGACCTATCCCCGCACGGACAGCCGCTATCTGACTTCCGACATGGCGGAAACAGCCTCCTGCGTCATCCATCTGGCGGCGAACGTGCCGCCCTTTGACGGGATCAGCAATTTCTTCCCGCTGGTGGAGACCATGATCTCCGATAAGGATGTATCCGACCACCACGCCATTATCCCCACGATGGAGATTGAAAAGGCAGATATCAAGGGGCTGCCCCTGGGCGAGCGCAATTTGTTTCTCTTGGTCTGCTGCAAGCTGCTGTGTGCATCAGCGGAGCCGTATGTGTATGAGGCAGTCACGGTAACTTTCGACTGCGGCGGCTATTCCTTCACCGCAAAGGGCAAGCGCATCCTCTCCGAAGGCTGGCGGGAGATCGACCGCATTTTCCGTACCTCCCTGAAGGAAAAGCCAGCGGATGGGGACGGCGGCACACTCCCAGACTTCACCGAAGGGCAGATTTTTGATGGTGCGGAGATTGCTGTTACCGAGCATTTCACCCAGCCGCCGAAGCCCTATACCGAAGATACCCTCCTGTCCGCTATGGAGAACGCAGGCAAGGATGGTATCCCCGACGAGGCGGAGCGGAAAGGGCTTGGCACGCCTGCGACCAGGGCGGCTATCATCGAAAAGCTGGTGGCTGCCGGATTTGTGGAACGCAAGGGCAAGAGCCTGATCCCCACAAAAGCCGGTATCAACCTTGTCACGATTCTGCCGGAGCCGCTGACCTCTCCCATGCTGACAGCGGAATGGGAACAGAAATTGACGGAGATTGCAAACGGCGGCGCTGACCCGGATACCTTCATGGATGGTATCCGCACGATGGTTCAAGAGATCGTGTCCACCTATTCCTGCATTTCCGAGGATGGCAAAAAGCTGTTTGCCCCGGAGAAGGAAGTGATCGGTACCTGCCCCCGCTGCGGCCGGCCGATTTATGAGGGCAAGAAGAACTTTGCGTGTTCGGATCGGTCCTGCGGTTTCGTCCTCTGGAAAAATGACCGCTTCTGGACGAGCCGCAAGAAGGAGCTGACAAAGAAGATGGCAACGGACCTTCTGAAAAAGGGGCGTACCAATGTCAAGGGAATGTGGTCTGAAAAGAAACAGGCCACTTATGACGCTGCGGTGATCCTGGATGACACGGGCGGCAAGTACATCAATTTCAAACTGGAATTTCCAAAAAGAAAGGTTGGTGCTGATGGCAGGAAATAAGACTTTGGAACATTTACCCGAAGTGAGGGCGGCGGTGGCTGCCCTCTCCCCGGAGGACCAGGAGGTGCTGGCGGCGGTGCAGACCTCGCCCTTCAAGTTGACAACACCAGAGCAGTTTAAGGAGTTTGCGACCAACATCGACTATTTCGTATTTGAGCCCAATATCCACGATCTGAACGATCTGGGCTGGCGGTATCTGGCACAGCACATGGATATGTTGCTGCCCCCGGAACTTCTGAAAGCAATCGACCCTGTTCCGTTTGGCAAGTACGCCATGCAGGAGGAACAGGGTCATTTTACGGAACACGGATATATTTCTCTCTCCGGCGACGAGTGGAACCATGAACGCCCTGCGGAGCCGGAGAAAAAGCCTTCCATCCGGGAACGGCTGGAACAGGGCAAGAAGGAATGTGCGGAGAAAAACAAGGCGCAGCCCCACAAGGAAAAGTCTGCGCCGGAACTGTAAGGAGGTTCTGATATGCCATATTACGATCACAACAAGGATTATCCCTTTGCCGCCTTTATCACCAATCTTGGGAAATATAACGAGGGCGAGCTTGTGGGCGAGTGGGTGAAGTTTCCCACCACCGCCGAGGAATTGAAGGAAGTGTTTAAGCGGATCGGGATCGGCCAGAAGGATGACTTCGGCCAGCCCTATGAGGAATGGTTCATCACGGACTATGACTGCTATGTGGACGGCCTTTACAGTAAGCTGGGTGAATATGAGAATCTGGACGAGCTGAATTATCTGGCATCGAAGCTGGATGAAATGAGCGAAAGCGAATACGCACAGTTTCAGGCCGGTATGGAAATGGGCGACCATTGCGGCAGCCTGCAGGAGATCATCAACCTCACCGAGAATCTGGATTGCTATGAGGTTTACCCCGATATCCATGACTATGACGATCTGGGCCGCTATTACATCGAAGAACTGGACGTTATGCAGGTGCCAGAGCATTTGCAGAATTACATCGACTATGAGGCCTACGGCCGGGACGTTGCGTTGGAGGAAAACGGCACCTTCACGGATCAGGGCTATGTGCGTGATACGGGTGACAGTTTCCATGAGTATTACGACGGTGAGCGCGGCAGTATCCCCGACGAATACCGGGTGATGACCTTCCAGGACGATCTTCCCGAAGAAGAAAAATCCGAGTGGGCTATGGATATTGCCTTTGACATGGACGAGTTTTTCCGTCAGAACGATCCGCAGTATGCGGCGGAGCACCCGGAGGCGCACGCCGCAAAGGAAGAACTTTACGAAAACCTGATGGCGGGACGCATTTCTGCGCTGGATGAAAAGCTGGCGGCGCTGGGGCAGACGCAGGAGGACTATCTTCCTTCGGAGATTGAAAAGTTCAAGGACGCCACGGGCTATGAGGAATTTCTTGATTTTGACCCGGCGGAGGTCAAGGCCGCTTTGGATGACCCGGAGAAGTCCCATGCGGATGAAATGCTGTCCGCTGCGGAGAAGGTTGCCTCGGAAAAGATGACTGTGCTTGTAGTGGAGCCTATGAAGGAACCCTATGTGAAGGAGATCGACCCCGATCTTCATTCCCTGCAGGCGGAGGTCGGCGGAGACATTGGCGCAACTTATCCCTATTCTGACCCGGTGGCGCTGGTCTGCAATGATGAAGGAAAGCTCATAGGGCTTGATCTGAACCGTGGACTGCGGGATGAAGATGGCGAAATTTATGATATCGTAGCAGGAACATTCCTGGTGGTTGGACTTGGTGAGGAAGATTTTGCGTCCCTGTCCCCGGAACTGATTCAGAAATACACGGAACAGTTCAAAACGCCGGAACGATTTATGCAGATCAATGGCAATATCGTTGTTCTCCCTGTCCCGGCAGAGAAGCAAGACCTCGCTTATCTGCCAGACCGTTTTGAAACTGGCGAGCGTGTGCAGACACCGAGGGGCAGCTTTCAGGTGACGGCTATGAGCCGGGAGCAGATGGAGGCGGCCGGTTACGGTGTCCACCATATTTCCGATGATGGAAAGTATCTTATCATGGGAAACGGCACACGGGCCTTTGCCGTGGCAACGGAACAGCCGGAAAAGGACAATCCTCTCCGCACCGCTGAAATGACGCTGGAGGATGACTACGGCATGATCGACGGCGTTATCAATAACGGCAGACGCGGCGAGGAATTGGAAAAAGCCCAGGAGTACACAGAACGGACAACGCCGGAGAAGCCTTCCATCCGTGAGAGGTTGGAAGATGCCAAACGGGAGTGTGCCGAGCATAAGCCCCCGGAGAGTAAGAAGCCTGGCCGTGATGCGCCGGAGCATGACTGCCTATGAGTCGAAGCAAGAAATGGCGGCTGGAATGGGCGTTCTTCCTGGGTGAGAACGGCAGGCGGCAGTATAACCATATCTGTAAAAAATGTGTTCACGGCTGCAAGCAGAGTTTCCGGGCGTGTCTGGTCGCTTGTCCGCATTACAGTTCCAAACGATCTAAAATTTGTGAGGATAAGGGTAGAAAAACCGCAGAATAATTCCCTGTATCCGTACTTTCAAAGAGAGCCTTTATGATTTCTCATGTGTCGGTCTGCTTGCTGGCACATAGAGAAAATGGCTCGATTTCAAACACTTTCTGATACACAAAACGGGAGTACAGCTTTTCGGTTCATCCGATTGGCTGTACTCCCGCTTTTTCTTTTTAATCAAATTATTTGAACAGGGGTACAAACTGTACCTCAGTTAGAGAATGATTTCCATAGTATTTTTTAGGATTGGATAGGAAAGGATTGATAGCCGCCGTAGTAGGCGTTGTGGGAATGTGCGTAAACTGTCAAGATTGCGAGGCTGTGGGAAAGCTGTTTGCAGACCTGTGGGAAAAGGCTTGTCTTTTTCCATCAGGTTGTGAATGGCTTTTCCATCGGCACGAGCGACAGTTTTCCATATTTCCATGACGCAAGAAAATCATCCAACGATCAGCCGGTACACCGTCAGCGGCACATACCACACCGCCACGATCAACCGCCATGCCAGAACAAAACCACCGATCACGCCGCCGATAATGAAGTTCAATGCAAACAGGGCAATCCCTCCACCCAGGGAGCCGCCACCTGGTACGATCCAGAGGCACATCCGATGGAGTCCAAACGGCAGCCCGCAGAGTATCCAGA
>ERZ1031278.548-NODE-548-length-9063-cov-8.951821_pt1 | contig 9063 bp, 8 predicted proteins | sample MGYA00518738_ERZ1031278 | MGnify/ENA primary metagenome ERZ1031278 (study PRJEB33719, sample SAMN04261329) | wastewater metagenome | biome: periurban shantytown; feature: human; material: feces | host: Homo sapiens | place: Peru: Lima | collected 2012-07-26 ...
CGCAAGCGCCGCAGCTGACACAAGCAGAGCCGATCTGATAAGCCATAGTAGCACCTCCATTTAGATTATGAGCATATTGTATCATGAAAATCCAAAATTGCAACCCCCTGCCGGTGGGAAATATCCGGAAACTTTCATTTTTCGTGGCGGTTTACAGTCCCGGGGCCAGGGATGGCCTTGCGTCCTGTGAAAAAGTATATTACAATAGGGGAAAACACCGGGGAGGGGAGCGCCATGGAGCACCGGGACCGGCTCTGGCCCGGAGGGTACACATTTCTATACGACGACGGGCTGTTCCGCCCCTCCACGGACACGTTCCTGCTGGGGGCCTTCCCTCGGCTGCGGCGGGGCATGACCGTGTGCGAGCTGGGGGCCGGAACGGGGCTTCTGAGCCTTTTGCTGCTGGCCCGGGAGCCGGAGCTGACGGTCACCGGGGTGGAGCTTCAGCCGCAGGCCTGCGCCCTGTTCCGGCGGACGGCGGAGGAAAACGGCCTTCAGGGCCGGATGCATTGCCTGGAGGGGGACCTGCGGCAGGGACTGCTGCCCCCGGGGCGCTTCCGGCTGGCGGTGGCCAATCCGCCGTATTTCCCGCCGGATGCCGGGGCCGTGGCCCCGCAGGCCGCCGCACCGCCCGGGCGGAGACAGACTGCACCCTGGCCCAGCTGTGCGCCGCAGCGGCCCGGGCCCTGACCTGGGGCGGCAGCTTCTGCCTGGTGCACCGGTCGGACCGGCTGGCGGACGTGCTGGAGGAGCTGCGGCGGGTGCGGCTGGAACCCAAGCGCCTGCGCTTCGTGCACCACACGGCGGCGGCCCCACCGTCGCTGTTTCTGCTGGAGGCCCGGCTGGGCGGCGGCGTGGGCCTCACCGTGGAGCCGCCCCTGCTGCTGCATGGCCCCGACGGCGGCGAAACCGAGGACGTCCGCCGGGCGTATTTTCGAGACAAGGAGGAATGAAGCATGGCCGGAATCCTGTATCTGGTGGCCACGCCCATCGGCAACCTGGGGGACCTGTCTCCCAGGGCGGTGGAGACTTTGGCCCAGGCCGATTTTATCGCCGCCGAGGACACCCGGGTGTCCCTGCGGCTGCTGAACCATTTTGACATCCGGAAGCCCCTGGTCAGCTATCATGAGCACAACCGGGCCGCCGCCGGCCCCGCCATTGCGGAGCGCCTGCTGGGCGGGGAGAGCTGCGCCCTGGTGACGGACGCCGGCACCCCGGCCATCAGCGACCCCGGAGAGGACCTGGTGCGCCTGTGCGGGCAGCAGGGCATCACCGTGCAGGCCATCCCCGGCTGCTGCGCCGCCGTGTGCGCCCTGGCGGTGTCGGGCCTGCCCACCGGGCGGTTCTGCTTCGAGGGATTTTTATCCGCCAACAAAAAGGAGCGCCGCACCCGGCTGGAGGAGCTGTCCCATGAGGAGCGGACCATGGTGTTCCACGAAGCCCCCCACAAGCTGCGGCCCACCCTGGCGGATATGCTGGAGGTGCTGGGGGACCGGCCCGTGGCCCTGTGCCGGGAGCTGACCAAGCTCCACGAGGAGACGGTGCGCACCACCCTGGCCCAGGCGGTGGCCCTGTATCAGGAGAAGGAGCCCCGGGGGGAATACGTCCTGGTGGTGGCCGGGGCCGAAAAAGCCGCCGCCCCGGCGGTGACTCTGGACCAGGGGGTGCGGCAGGTGCTGCGCCTGCGGCAGGAGGGGGTCCGGATGAAGGACGCCGTTCGCCAGGTGGCGGAGGACACCGGTCTGCCCCGCAACGACCTGTATAACGCCGCCCTGGCGGAGATGGAATAGTCCGCCAGGCAAAGGCAAAGCTCCTTTTCCCGGGGCCGCCGCGCTTACCGCCCGGTGGCCCCGGGGGCTTGACTTTGCCTGTTCAAAGCGATAATATAGATGTATCACAGGATTTGCAAGAGGAACGACTATGTCCGAGAGAATGACCGCAAGAAAACGCCAGGCCCTGGAGATGCGCAGCCGCATCCAGAGTGCCGCCCTGGACCTGTTTGACCGGGAGGGCTTTGAAAACGTCTCCGTGGAGGAGATCGCCCAGACCGCCGGATGCTCCGTGGGCAACATCTATCACTATTTCAAAAGCAAGGACGAGCTGGCCATTCAGGTGACCAGCCATGTGGACGATGCATACAGCGAGCTGGAGGAGGGGTATCTGGCAGACACCGCCCGGCCCGCCCGGGAGAAGCTGCTGGACTTTGTGGGCCGGTCCCTGGAGATCAGCGTGTCGGACCCGGTGCTGTATAAGGCGTTTATCCACGGGCTGCGGTATCCGGAGCAGCGGGTGCTGCAGAAAAACGCCGGGCGGGTATACTTCCGGGTGCTGCTGGAGCTGGTGACGCTGTGCCAGCAGGAGGGCAGCATCCACCCCTCCCACGACCCGGATCAGGTGGTGGAGGAGCTGGTGGTGCTGCACCGGGGAGCCCTGTTCGAGTGGCGCATCTATCAGGGCGGGTTCGACCTGCCTCAGCTGGGCCGCCGCATGGCCGGGCGGCTGCTGCGGGGCCTTTATTATGCAGAATAGACAAGCAAGGCGGCGCTTATGCGCCGTTTTCTTGGGAAAAGAATGCATTGCAATTTGCCCTCCGCTCCCGTATAATAGGCAAGAAAATTCTGAGGGGAGTGATCGAGATGAAGTGCAACGTTCTGCGCAGCAAAATCTCCGCTCCCGCTGTTTTTATTTCCGTTTTTCCCTTCTGACCGGTATTTTTACCGGTCATTTTTTTTGGCCATTATCCATCCTTCCGTCAGCAAACAACATCACATAGATCAGCGCAAAAGAAAGAGAGGAACTGTCACATGAAGAAAAACCTTGGACAAGACGCCATCTACGACGCCCGGGAGCTGGGCGTCCCCCGGATGCTGGTGCTGGGCCTGCAGCACCTGTTCGCCATGTTCGGCGCCACCGTGCTGGTGCCCATCCTGGTCACCAAGTACGGTCTGCCCCTGTCCATCCAGACCACCCTGCTGTTTGCCGGTCTCGGCACCCTGCTGTTCCACCTGTGCACCAAGCTGAAGGTTCCCGCCTTCCTGGGCTCCTCCTTCGCCTTCCTGGGCGGCTTTGAGGCGGTGGCCAGCCTGGATGTGGGCAAGTTCGCCGGCATGAGCGGCGAGGAAAAGCTGCCCTACGCCCTGGGCGGCATCGTGGTGGCCGGCGCCCTGTATCTGATCCTGGCCCTGCTGTTCAAGCTGGTGGGTGCCCAGAAGGTCATGCGCTTCTTCCCCCCCATCGTCACCGGACCCATCATCATCCTCATCGGCCTGAACCTGTCCGGCTCCGCCATCGCCAACGCCTCCACCTGCTGGTGGCTGGCTCTGGTGGCCATCGCCATCATCGTGGTGGCCAACATCTGGGGCAAGGGCATGATCAAGATCATCCCCATCCTGCTGGGCGTGGTAGGCAGCTACATCGTGGCCCTGATCGCCGGAAAGGTGGACTTCACCGAGGTCGGCGGCGCCAACTTCGTGGGCCTGCAGCACTTCGTCCTGGCAAAGTTTGACCTGACCGCCATCCTGGTGATGGCCCCCATCGCCATCGCCGCCATGATGGAGCACATCGGCGACATGTCCGCCATCTCCTCCACCACCGGCAAGAACTTCATCGCTGACCCCGGCCTGCACCGCACCCTGCTGGGCGACGGCCTGGCCACCATGGTGGCCGGTATGTTCGGCGGCCCCGCCAACACCACCTACGGCGAGAACACCGGCGTGCTGGCCCTGTCCCGGGTCTATGACCCCCGGGTCATCCGCCTGGCCGCCCTGTACGCCATCATCCTGTCCTTCTCCCCCAAGTTCGACGCCCTGGTGAACTCCATCCCCACCGCCATCGTGGGCGGCGTCAGCTTCATCCTGTACGGTATGATCTCCGCGGTGGGCGTGCGGAACGTGGTGGAAAACAAGGTGGACCTGACCAAGTCCCGGAACCTCATCATCGCGGCGGTGATCTTCGTCAGCGGCCTGGGCTTCAGCTCCACCGGCGGCATCACCTTCACCGTGGGCGGCGCAGACGTCACCCTGACCGGCCTGGCCATCGCCGCCCTGGCGGGCGTGATCCTCAACGCCATTCTGCCCGGCAACGACTATCAGTTCGGTGTGGACCCCCAGGGCGACAAGTCCGCTGACCTGGGCTCCTATTAAGAGAAACAGCATAGGCTGATATAACACGGAGTGCCCCGGCGAAAGCCGGGGCACTCTGTGTTATAGGACCAGCACAAAAGCCAGGGATACGGCGGTATCCCTGGCTTTGTTTTGCTTTTTACAGGCTGACGCCGCCGTCGGCGGACCGGGCGTCCTCCAGCAGGGGGGCGATGCGGTCCAGCAGGGCGCGGACCTGCTGCGGGCAGCGGCCGATGTAGCGGGCGGGGTCCATGAGGCGGTCCAGCTCCGGCCGGGTCATGCCAAAGGCCGGGTCCGCCGCCAGACGGTCCAGCAGGTCGCAGGGCTCGCCGTCCTTCATCCGGGCGGTGGCGGCCATGGAGTGTACCCGCACCCGCTCATGGAGCTGCTGACGGTCGCCGCCGCGCTTGACGGCCTCCATCATCAGGTTCTCCGTGGCCAGGAAGGGCATATACTCCCGGATGGTCTTGTCCACCACCTTTTCGTTGACCCGCAGGCCGTCTGTAACGTTCTGGGCCAGGCGCAGAATGGCGTCGGCGCACAAAAAGCCCTCGGGCATGGACAGGCGGCGGCTGGCAGAGTCGTCCAGGGTGCGCTCCATCCACTGGACGGAGGCGGTCATGGGGGCGTTCATGGCGTCGGCCATGAGATAGCGGCTCAGGGAGCAGATGCGCTCGCAGCGCATGGGGTTTCGCTTATAGGCCATGGCGGAGGAGCCGATCTGGTGCTCCTCGAAGGGCTCCTCCAGCTGACGGTCGTGCTGCAGCAGGCGGATGTCGTTGGCCATGCGGTAGACGCTCTGGGCTATGGAGGACAGGCAGTTCAGGATCCGGGCGTCCACCTTCCGGGGATAGGTCTGGCCGCAGACGGTGAAGCAGGCGTCAAAGCCGAACTCGGCGGCAATGCGGCGGTTCATCTCGTCGATCTTTGCCTCGTCCCCGTCAAACAGGTCCATGAAGCTGGCCTCGGTGCCGGTGGTGCCCCGGCAGCCCAGAAAACGCAGGCTGCCCAGGACAAAATCCAGCTCCTCCAGGTCTGACAGCAGGTCCTGGAGCCACAGGGCGGCCCGCTTGCCCACGGTGACAGGCTGGGCGGGCTGATAGTGGGTATAGCCCAGGGTGGGCGTGGCGGCGTATTTTTCCGCAAAGGCGGAGAGATTCTTCATCACCGCCAGCAGCTGGCCCCGCAGATACACCAGCCCGTCCCGGTACAGGATCAGGTCGGCGTTGTCGGTGACATAGCAGCTGGTGGCCCCCAGATGGATGATGCCCGCCGCCAGAGGCGCGGCCTTGCCGTAGGTATAGACATGGGCCATCACGTCGTGGCGGACCTCCTTTTCCCGCTGGCGGGCGGTGTCATAGTCGATATCGGTGATGTGCTGCTCCAGCTGGCGGACCTGCTCCTCCGTTACCGGCAGGCCCAGCTGGTGCTGGGCCCGGGCCAGGGCCGTCCACAGCCGCCGCCAGGTCTGGAAGCGCATATCCGGAGAGAACAGGTGCAGCATATACGGCGAGGCGTAGCGCCCGGCCAGGGGGGATTCATAAACGTCGTGGGACATAAGGGTCCTCCGTTTCTGTGATTTTCAGCGGACGATCAGGCTGTCCCGCTCCGCGCCCACGGAGACATAGCCGATGCGGCAGCCGATGGCCTGCTCCACATACTCCACATAGTCCCGGGCGGCCTGGGGCAGCTCCTCCCAGGTGCGGACCCCGGAGATGTCGCAGTTCCAGCCGGGGACGTACTCGGTGACGGGCTTGGCCTGGTCCAGCAACACGGGGAAGGGGAACTCGTCGGTCTGTTGACCGTCGATCTCATAGTGGGCGCAGACGGGGATCCGGTCCATGTAGCTGAGGATATCCAGCTTGGTCAGGGCGATGTTGGTGGCGTTCTGCATCCGGACGCCGTAGCGAGTGGCCACCAGGTCGATGGGGCCCACCCGGCGGGGACGGCCGGTCTTGGCGCCGTATTCGTCACCGGCATCCCGGAGCTTCTCGGCGTCGGCGCCGAACCACTCGCAGACAAAGGGACCCTCGCCTACGCAGGAGGAATAGGCCTTCACCACGCCCACCACCTCGTCGATGGATGCGCCGGGCAGGCCGGAGCCTACCGGGGCATAGGAGGCGATGGTGTTGGAGGAGGTGGTGTAGGGATAGATACCGTAGTCCAGGTCCCGCAGAGCGCCCAGCTGGCCCTCGAACAGGATGGACTTGCCGGCGGCCTGGGCCTGGTGGAGATAGCGGCTGGTGTCGGCCACATAGGGCTTTACCCGCTGGCCGTACTGCTCCACCCAGGCCATCATCTCGTCCATGGTGTAGCCCTTGGCCCCGTAGACCTCCCGGAGGATCAGGTTCTTCCACTCCAGCAGGTCCTGGAGATGGGCCTTCAGGTGCTCGGGATACAGCAGTTCACCGGCCAGGACCGTCTTCTTCTGGTACTTGTCGGAATAGAAGGGGGCGATGCCCTGCTTGGTGGAGCCGTACTTCTTATCCTTCAGGCGCTGCTCTTCCAGGGCGTCCAGCTCCCGGTGCCAGGGCAGCAGCAGACTGGCCCGTTCGCTGACCAGCAGGTTCTCGGGGGTGATGTCCACGCCGCCCTGGCGGACGGTGTCGATCTCCTTGAGCAGATTCTCGCAGTCCAGGGCCACGCCGTTGCCCAGGATGTTCATGACGCCGGAGCGGAAAATGCCGGAGGGCAGCAGATGCAGGGCGAACTTGCCCTTTTCGTTGATGACGGTGTGCCCGGCGTTGCCGCCGCCCTGATAGCGCACCACCACGTCATATTGTTGGGTGAGGTAGTCCACCATGCGGCCCTTGCCCTCGTCGCCCCAGTTGATACCCACGATCGCGCAATTTGACATGTCTTCGTCTCCTCATCTATATTATAACAGAATTTTTGGCGGGTTTCCACCGCCAACAGCCTCTTATTATACCCAATGGACGGTCAGAAGTAAAGAACGAATCTCACATATCTGATATTAGCATGTCTAATATTTATTGTGGATATACACCATAAAAGTGTCTGTTTTTTCAGCGAAAATGACAAAATTCTTGTGGGTTCTGCTGCTTGACGACCCGGGGGCGGCGGGGCTATAATCATTTGTTCCTTTGAATCGGAGGTTTTTGATATGGAAAAGACGAAAAAGTCCCTGTTCGGGCCCATGGACCTGACAAAAGGGACGTGCTGGAAAACGATCCTGATCTTTTCGCTGCCGGTGATTTTGTCGTATCTGCTGCAGCAGATATACTCCATCAGTGACGCAGCCATTGTGGGCCAGACCCTGACGGCCCAGGAGGTGGCCGGGGTCAACGACACCACGTCGCTGGTGTTCATCTTTCTGCAGTTCGCCTTCGGCGTCAGCGCGGGCTTCTGCGTGGTGACGTCCTGCCAGGTGGGGGCCCGGAACCAGGCGGGGGTGCGGCGGTCCCTGGCCACCCAGATCATCCTGTCGGCGGCGCTGACGGTGCTGCTGACGGCCCTGGCCCTGGCTCTGCTGAATCCCATGCTGGCCTGGATCAACGTGACCCCGGACAATGCCGAAGTGTATCAGGCGGCCTATACCTACTGCTTCATCATCTTCGCCGGCATCGGGGCCCAGCTGTTTTATAACTTCATCTGCGCCTTTCTGCGCAGCATGGGCGACTCCCTGACGCCGCTGCTGTTCCTGCTGTTTTCCACGGTGCTGAACGTGGGGCTGGACCTGCTGTTCATCATGGTGTTCCGGTGGGGCGTGGCCGGGGCGGCCATTGCCACGGTGGCGGCTCAGCTCATCAGCACGGTGGCATGCTTCATCTATGCCTTTGCCAAGTATCCCCAGCTGCGGCTGCACCGGGAGGACATGCAGATCACCCGGGGCGATATCCGCCGCCATGTGGTGCAGGGCGTGCCCCTGGGGCTGCAATTCTCGGTGCTGGCCATTGGCATCATCGTCATGCAGAGCGTGGTGGTGCAGTTCGACATGCTGGACGGCGTCATGGTGTCCTCCTCCGCCCAGATGGGCTTCGGTGCGGCCAACAAGCTGTTCAATCTGACAGCAACGCCTATGAACGCCCTGGGCACGGCCATGACCAGCTTCACCGCCCAGAACCTGGGAGCCGGAAACCACGACCGCATCCGCAAGGGGGCCCTGCAGTCCCTGGTGATGGTGTCGCTGCTGGCGGCGATGGCCGTGGGCATCGGCCTGCTGCTGACCCTGGGCAACGCCTATCTGCGGATCTTCCTGTCCGCCGACAAGATCACGATGGACACCGTGCGATACGGCAACACCTTCCTGTATGTGGATTACGCCATGTACCTGTTCCTGGGCTTCATTTTCGTGGTGCGCAACTGCATCCAGGGCATCGGCCGGTCCCGGTTCGTGCTGGGGGCCGGTGCGGCGGAGCTGGTGGCCCGGATCGCCGTGTGCCTGACCCTTCCCGCCGCCGTGGCCGGAGGCGTCGTCAGCGCCCAGGCAAATCCTCTGGCGTTTTACGCCCTGTGCGCGGCGGACCCCATGGCCTGGATCGCCGCCGACATCGTTCTGGCCATCCCCTTCTTCCGGAACATCCTGCGGAGGGATTACCGGTATATGAACATCTGAAAAAAACAACATCCGGGCCAGAGAGGCGGGGGTCATAAGAAAGTAATATCGTATTTTCTCAGGAACGGCGTGGCTTTGGTCACGCCGTTTCCTGTTTCAGCAGTTCTTCCACAGGGACAAAGCCCACAAGGTCATAGGAAATGCGGATGCCCTGATACCGCTTGCCGCTGGACTTATCCGGGGCTTCAATGTAGATCGCCTTGACAAGCTCCCGCAGCGCATACGGGGTAAGCTCATCTAAGTCCTCATATTTGCGTACCCGCTGGATAAACTGCTCCAAATTTTCAATCTGTCGTTCCTGTACTTCGATTTCCTGCTGCAAAGTCTGAATTTCCTCTTTAAGCTGTGCCTGTTCGTCCTCATAGG
>ERZ1031278.563-NODE-563-length-8914-cov-12.052602_pt1 | contig 8914 bp, 9 predicted proteins | sample MGYA00518738_ERZ1031278 | MGnify/ENA primary metagenome ERZ1031278 (study PRJEB33719, sample SAMN04261329) | wastewater metagenome | biome: periurban shantytown; feature: human; material: feces | host: Homo sapiens | place: Peru: Lima | collected 2012-07-26 ...
GCTACGTTACGGCCGTAAAATCAACGTTTTCAACCGTCTCGCACCAAACGAACACACCATCAAAGTCGGTCCGATCATCGTGACCACGCCTGTTCGCACCGCATGCGATCTCGCATTGAACTGCACCCCCGAAAGCGAATCGTTGGTTTCCGAAATCATCTGCATGCTCATGCAGGAATTTCATTTCCGCTCCAACGATTGCATGCAAATCATGCAGGAGACGAAGCATATTCGCAACGCGCCACAGGCGCGCAACTACATTCTTGCGATCGACGGAAGAAGCGACGAATATGAGCGCAGCGCATAGCAGGCATAAGGCGCGGCGCGCGACGCACGCCGACAGGATAGGTGCCGACAGAGCAAACGAATTCCGCAGACTGCTCGGAATCCAAGAAAAACGCAGGCCACGGACGCATCGCGCGACGCATCGGGATGCGCGGAATCTCGCACACCGTGCACAGCGGACGCGCCGCGAACCGCCGCCATACCAGCCCAAACCGCGGCCGAAACCGCTGGTGGATCCGCCGTCTCCCCCAATTCCATTGACGCCGCTGGTGGCGTGCAGTCCGGACACACCGCAGGACGTGCTATGGCATATCGCGGAATACGCGCCGCAACTGCGCAAATGGCTGGTCGCCAATCCTTCCGCAACACCGGCGATGTTGGACTATCTTGCGCAAGTCGGCGGGCCGGACGTGGCCCGCGCCCTGCAAATACTGCTGGAATCGTTGGAATCGTGCGGATCGCAAGCATGCAGCTAACACTTGCGCGACGGGCAATCGCACGATAGGCAATCGCCGGACGGTAACTAATATGGACTCACTGCTTCATCGCAAGAACCGCATTGTAGACCTGCTTGCGATTGGCGAGCGAGCCATCCGCAAGGGGGTGCTCGGCAACGACTTGCGAAATCGCGTCTTTGATGCGCAGATTGTCTTCCCGCGCACGGTCGATCGACAGTACCGCCAAGTCTTCTATGCTCAGAGACGCGGGGACCGCGGCATCGGCCTCTTCTTCGGAAGCGCCGGCGACGACCAACACCATTTCACCGCGCGGAGGCTCGTCAATCACGCTTTGGCGAATCTGCGCGATGGTTCCGCGGCGAATCTGCTCGAAATCCTTGGTAAGTTCGCGGCAAAGCGCCATCTTGCGGTTCGGACCGAACACGTCAAGCAGGTCGGCCATGGCATCGTCGATGCGATGCAAAGTCTCGTAAAACACAATGGTGCGGCGCTCCGAACGCAACGTGCGCAAGTATTGCACGCGTTCGGAATGCTTGCGCGGCAGGAATCCTTCATAACAGAAACGGTCGGTCGGCAAGCCTGACAGGCACAGCGCGTCCAGTACGGCGGACGGGCCGGGAGCGCAGGTGACGGGCAGGCCGCGTTCGATGGCGCGACGCACGATCGCCAAGCCTGGATCGTTGATGGTCGGCATACCCGCGTCGGACACGACCAGCACGGTCGCACCGGTTTCCACCTGGTCAAGCAGGCCATCGGACTTGTCTCGCTCGTTATGATCGTGGTAGGCCACCACGCGGCCGTTCACGTGCACGCCGAGACGGTTGGCGAGCGCGTAGAGACGGCGGGTGTCTTCGGCGGCCACGATGTCGGCGCGTTCCAGGAGCGCAATGAGGCGTGCGGAGGCGTCGGCCGTGTTGCCGATCGGCGTGGCAGCCATCACCACCGTGCCTTGCGGAACGTCGGTTCCGCACACGAGGGCGTCAAGTCCCGTACCAGACTGTTCTGTTCCAGACTGTTCCGCCGCTGTCGGCGATTCTGCCATCTCCGCCGTATTCACCATTCCCGCAGTTCCCGTTACTTCTGCCGTATTCGCACTCAACTCATTCAGTTTCAAGTCCAACGTCTCATTCATGCGTTCCATGCCTTCAGCCTATCCAACGCAAAGGAAAACAGCCCTCCCCGCGTCCTAAACCCCCAATCGCTGGAACAATCCGGACACAAAACAGACCCTCAGCGGGGTGATTCCCCCACCCACTGGAACAATCACCCCGCTTACAGCCCCAGTAACGTCCCAAAACATCCAGACATTGGAACAATTCGGACGCCAACAGGCTTAAAAACGTCCTGATTCTTCCAGTGACTGGAAGAATCCGCCCTCCTACAAGACTAAAAGCGGGCAGATTCCTCCACCGACTGGAAGAATCCGCCCGCAAACGCATGCTTACACCGCGCACACGTACTTACCTCGTGTACATACGTGGCAGCGAATCGGCCATGCGTATGAAGCTGTTGCGCGCGAAAGCGTTGAAATCGCGCGCATACGGCGATTCCGGCAGCGGAGTGCCATATGCGCCCGTGCCAGCAGCGCCCGAATCATTGCCCCAGACCGCCGGATATGCGCCGGTCACGGCATGCACGTCGGAATCCGTATCGGGGGTAATCACCTTGCTGGTTTCGTTTTGATGACCGAACATGGAGAATTTTCCGGCCGCCGCATGCAACGCTTCGAGCAGCGCCCGCGATTGCCGATTCAGATTCCCATCAACCGATTGCGCAAGATTTTCCGCCACGATTCACACTCCCTTGTATTTGCCGTATTCGCCTAGTCTTGCATTGCCCCAACCGCTCTCGCATTGTCTTACTGCTGTTTCCACGCTATCTTCCGCGCCATCGAAACACACTTTCGTACCGTCAACATGCGCGATTCGTGTTCAGCGGCCCCACTATTTGATTTGTTGACCTCACGATTCCGTTTTTCGCCGCCTTTTTTCAAATCGTGAGGTCACCAAATCAAAATCATGAGGCCCCCCAAAAAAAACCAAAATCGTGAGGTCACAACGCCAAATCACAATGAGCGATACGCGATATACCGGATATATCGCATACTCTAAAGCCAAACAGCCAAACGCCAAACACCCCCAAACCAAAATCACCCACCGCAGTTGGCACTTTGCGTCCGTTTGTGCAGATTTGCCAACCGTCGGGCATTACTAGGCGCCGCATTAGAGGGTCGCTGGTAGGCTGACATTGGTTCCGCAAGGCCAACCCACACAAGGCAGCCTGAACCACTTAATTTTGGACGTTTAGATGTAAGGTACTCACAGAGAGCATTTCATGGGAATTATCAACTTCTTCATTAATCTGCTCAAGGATCCACGCACGGCGATCGCCAGCTGGATCTCCATGGGCGTCGCCCCCACGCTTGGTTTCATCTTCCTGATTGTGTTCGTCGAAACCGGCGTCGTGTTCTTCCCGTTCCTGCCGGGCGACTCCCTGCTGTTCGCCGCCGGCTTCTTCGCCGCGCCCGACGCCCAGACCGGCGTTTCCGCACTACCGCTGTTCGCGCTGCTGCCTGTGGTCTGGTGCGCTCCGATCATCGGCGACCAGTGCAACTACTGGATCGGCCACTTCTTCGGCCGTCGCATCATCGAATCCGGCAGAGTCAAGGCTATGACCCCCGAACGCCTCGCCAAAACCGAAGGCATGATCGAAAAGTGGGGCCCGCTCGCCGTGTTCCTCGGCCGTTTCTTCCCGTTCATCCGCACGTTCATGCCGTTCATTTCCGGCATTTCCGGCATGCGTTGGAGCCGTTTCACCCCGTTCTCCGTGCTCGGCGGCCTGTGCTGGTCCACCCTGTTCACGCTGCTCGGCTACTTCTTCGGCGGCATTCCGGCCGTGCAGAAGCATTTCGAGCTGGTCATCATTGCGATTCTCGTGCTGTCGCTGATTCCTACCTTCGTCGGCTTGCTCAAAGCAAAGTTCGGCAAAAAGAAGGCTGATACCGCGACCGCGGAAGCCTGATCTTACGTTTTCTCCTTTTCTTGCGATTGCGGTGTCTTTCGATTTTTCGGAAGGCACCGTTTTCGTATGCTTTCGCATGCTTTTCCTGCAAGGGATATTCCGCAACACGCGAATCTCGCAGATTGCATTCGTACAGACTTCGTACTAGAATCGCGAGAGTTGTCTTGCTTAGCGTGTTGCTAGACATGACTTGGGGCCGTAGCTCAGTTGGTAGAGCGCTTCGTTCGCATCGAAGAGGTCGCGGTTTCGACTACCGTCGGCTCCACTAAGCCCGCTGCATTCATTCCACCGCAGCGGGCTTTTTCTTTTCCTAACCACCAGACAAATCTGCCATACGTAAGCGAGATGGGGCGAAAAATCAGGCCTGGGATACGCGCTGACGCACGAAAGCGTCGAGCGAGGCCGCGTCAATGCCCTCGTAGCCCTTGATCGAGGCGAACTGCGGGCCGTTGGAATTGTCGATCTGCATGAACCCGGTCTGGCCGATCGTCGTCGCGCCGGAGGCGACGGCCGAACGCAGGCCCGACATGGAATCCTCAATCGCAATGCAGTACTTCATATCTTCCGGAGCGATACCCAAGCGACGACCCGCCTCCAAATACGGGGCCGGAGACGGCTTCTTCTCAACATCATCATCGCCGCACACGTAGCCCGCAAACGCGCCAGCCGGCGCTTGGACAACCAGATTCTCCGCAAGATGACGCGGCGACGTGGTGACCAGCATCGAAGGAACGCCAGCGTCACGCAGCGCGACAAGCACGTCTTCCACGCCTTCGATCCACGGAATGCGCTCGAATTCCTTTTGGGCGACGTAATCGATCATGCCCTGGCCGATCTCTTCAATCGACAGCTGGCAACCATGCTCCACCATGCGACGGGCCACATCCGGAACCGGCGTGCCCGAACCCTGCCAGGCGAGCTCCTCATCCCAATATCCGCCATGCGCGGCTGCGATTTTCATCTCACCCTCATGCCAATACGGTTCGGAATCGATCAGCGTGCCGTCCATATCCCAAAACACGGCCTTGATCATCAGGTTCGTCTCGGTCATGATGTTCCTTCCCTACGACCGTCGGACGCGGAGCACCGGATTTCCGGGCAGCGCCGTCCATCGCGACTTCCACTGCCATTTCAGCAGAGCGGCAAGACGGCAGCATTCGCGAGTCGCGGCAAAACGGCAGACAACAAACAGGCATACAAGCGAGGCAAACGAAAAGCGCCCGGACGGTCCTCCATCCGAGCGCTTCCCATATCGACGCAATACTTCGCGCCTACGTATTCGCAAAATCATCCGATTTTTTTCACGAATTATCGGCAACCCCCATCGCTATAATCCATGAAATTCGAAAATTTCACTTGTATCGGGAGATTTGAAATTCACTCTCCCTGATTTTCACTGTTTTCCACAGCGGTTTCAGCGGCCTTTTCCGCATTTTCCGCCTTCCAGCGAGCGATGCAACGTTCCACGCGCTTGTATCCGATGATCTTCGGATCAAGCCCGGCCTCGCGGAAAATCGCGGCAGGCGAGCCACCTTCGGCATACCTGCGCATGCAATCATCGCGAAACTCCTTGGAGTAACAAATACGATACTGGGTGACCGATTCCACGGCATCCAGAGACCCGAGATACTTGCGGGTCTTAGCTGTGAACGCAACTCTTGGCACTGTACGCTCCTAACCTTTCCTGTTCTCGCCGCATATCTTACCCCCTCCTCCATGATTATTCATGGGCAAAGAGAACCATCTTTCACCGAAGCACCTTGACGACCGGAAGAATGACAGTTAGAACGCGGATACTCAACATTATTTCCCACAACGACGACATCGTCGCAGGAAGCAATGCATTTGGTAAAACTATATAACAAAACAGGCACATCTGTTGCAAGATATGCCTGTTTTTGAATTTTTTTTCAATGTTTTCTGAAAATCAGTCAATCCCCCAAAGCACGATAGACCTAGAAATCGGCTGAGAAACGGGTTTACCCCTCTCAATCCCCTCGTTTTCGCCTGCGACACCCCCACCGCGCGTGTCATACGCATCAGCCGCGACACGCGCGGCCTCCACGGACTCGCGCGACGGCAGCTGACGGGCGTCGACCTGAATCTGCCGACGCCACATGCGAGCGCGGCGGGAACGTTCGATTTCCACAATGTCACCGTCCGCATCGGCCGCGAACACGCTAGAACCGGCCGGCCGGCGCAATCGCTCGACTTGCCGGCGCAGCTCGCGGTTCTCCTCTTCCAAGGAAAGGATCCGCGCGATGCCAGCCAGGTTGATGCCTTCTTCCTGACTCAGCTGCTGCGCTTTCGCAAGGCGCGAGATGTCTCGCAGCGAATACCGGCGAGCGCCACCGTCCGTGCGTTGCGGCACCACCAGCCCCAAACGATCGTATTGGCGGAGCGTCTGCGGATGCACGTTGGCGAGTTCGCCGGCGCGACCGACCGTGAACATCGGCAGTTCGATGTCGAAACCAACTTCATCCGCCCCGTCCAGATCGGCCCTGCCGGCCACGATCGCCATTGCGCACATGTCGTACAGCATTTTGGCCTGCCGCGCCGCACGGGCTTGGGAGGTCCGGGATGCGCGTGCCATGGCAATCAGCGCTCCTTGGCAAGTTCGTCAGCGAAATCGCCGCACTCCTTGTCGAATTCCTTCGCCGCATGCTTGACTTTCAGGCTCGGCTTGTCGGGAATGCGGATTTGCACACGCCCGATCAGATCGCCGTCGCCCTGCCTGTTGGCCACGCCCCTGCCGGAGATGCGCACTTCGGTGCCGCTGGACGAGCCTGCCGGCACTTTGAAGGTGACTTCGTTGCCGTCGATATCCTGTGCGGTCACTTTCACGCCCGCCACAGCCTGACCGACGGTGATTGGCAGATCCATGATGATGTCACGCTTGCGCAGGCTGAATTTCGGATCTTCGGCAACGTTGATCTGCAGGTACAGATCGCCGTTTTTTCCGCCGTTACGACCCGGCTTGCCCTTGCCTGGAATACGGATTTTCTGCCCGTCACGCACGCCCGCTGGAACATGCGTCTTGAACTTTTTTCCGTCGGCAGACAGTGAAACCGTTGCCCCCTTGACCGACTGGCGGAAAGTCAGATTGATCTTGGAATTGCGGTCTTCGCCATCTTCCGGCTGCGCAGCCTGCTCGTAGCTGCCCCCGTAGGGGTTGCCAGCCCCGGCAGGGCCACCAGCGCCGCCACCGAACATCGAGAAAATATCGTTGATATTCGGATTGCCGCCACCGGTCTGGAAGCGGATGCGCGAGCCATTGCCGCCCGTGCCATACGCTCCAGCGCCAGCGCCACCGCCGAACATCGAGCCGAAAATGTCGGAGAATGCCCCCGCGTCGAATCCGCCCGCACCGGAGCCGCCGGCGAAGCGCGCGCCGCCCATGCCGAACTGACGGATGGCGTCGTACTTCTGGCGGTTGTCTTTGTTGCTGAGCACGTCGTAAGCTTCGGAAATGTCTTTGAACTTCTCCTCGGCCTCCTTGGTCTTGTTCAGATCAGGATGGTACTTACGCGCCAGCTTGCGGTACGCCTTGGTGATCTCATCGTCCGTGGCGTCTTTGGAGACACCGAGGACCTTGTAGAAATCCTTGCTCAGCCATTCATTCTCAGCCATGATGTGCCTCCTTTCACGAGGTTGCTGATGTCAAATGCCTGTTGTTGTTGAAATCGCTGTCACTACGCTAGCTCTGCGGGGACGCCACGACCACGCGAGCCGCGCGAATCACGCGGTCGCCGATACGGTAGCCGGCTTCCACCACGGTGTCGACGGTTTCCTTCTCGGCCTGCGGATCCGGCTTGTGCAGGATCGCGTCATGCTTGGTCGGGTCGAAATCCTCGCCTTTTTCGCCGAACTTCTCGACGCCGAACTTTTCGAACGCCTTGTCGATTTTGGCGGAAACGGCTTTGAAGGATTCGTCCATTTCGCTGTGTTCGCGAATGCGATCGATGTCATCAAGTGCCGGCAGCAGTGCGGTCAGCACGTCGATGATGCCGTGCTGGCGGAAGCGTTCCTGCTCCTTCTGCGAACGATTGCGGAAGTTGATGAATTCCGCACGTTCGCGCTGAAGGGCTTCCAAGTATTCCGCCGCTTCCTTCTTGGCCTGGCCAAGCGGAGTCAGCGTATCTTCACCATCTTGCGTCGCACCATCCGCAGCATCGCCGTTTTCTTGCGATTCGGAAGATGCTGCGTTCGCTGCAGTTGCTGCAGAATCTGCAGAATCGGAAGTTGCACTTGCTGCAGAATCGCCATTATTCTGCGATTCCTGCGATGCACCGGCTGCAGGGGCGGCCTGCCCGGACAGGTTGTCCATGTCGGGCAGGTCGTTCAGATATTCGTCCTTGTTGAAGTCGGACATGATTACTTGTTGTCCTTGTCGTCATCGTCCACGACTTCGGCGTCAACCACGTCGTCGTCAGCGGGAGCGGAACCGGCGGCACCTGCGGCGCCTGCGGCATCGGCGGCACCCTGCTGTGCGTAGAGGGCCTGGCCGATCTTCTGGGCGGAGGTCATCAGCTCGCTCTGGGCGGACTTGATCTTCTCAATGTCCTCACCCTTCAGGGCTTCCTTGAGCTCGTTGACCTTATCGGTGACTTCCTTGGCCACATCGTCGGAGAGCTTGTCTTTATTGTCGTTGACGAGCTTCTCGGTCTGATAGGCGAAGGATTCGGCCTGGTTGCGGGTTTCGGCGTCTTCCTTGCGCTTCTTGTCTTCGGCTTCGTGAGCTTCGGCTTCCTTGACCATGCGGTCGATTTCGTCCTTGCCCAGGCCGGAACCGCCGGTGATGGTCATGGACTGTTCCTTGCCGGTGCCCTTGTCCTTGGCGGACACGTGCACAATGCCGTTGGCGTCGATATCGAAAGTGACCTCGATCTGCGGAACGCCACGCGGAGCCGGAGCGATGCCGGTCAGCTCGAAGGTGCCCAGCGGCTTGTTGTCGCGAGCGAACTCACGCTCGCCCTGATAGACCTGAATGAGCACGGACGGCTGGTTGTCTTCAGCGGTGGAGAAGACCTCGGAACGCTTGGTCGGAATGGCGGTGTTGCGGTCGATGAGCTTGGTCATGATGCCACCCTTGGTCTCGATGCCGAGGGACAGCGGGGTCACGTCGATGAGCAGCACGTCCTTGCGGTCGC
>ERZ1031278.567-NODE-567-length-8866-cov-29.357735_pt1 | contig 8866 bp, 10 predicted proteins | sample MGYA00518738_ERZ1031278 | MGnify/ENA primary metagenome ERZ1031278 (study PRJEB33719, sample SAMN04261329) | wastewater metagenome | biome: periurban shantytown; feature: human; material: feces | host: Homo sapiens | place: Peru: Lima | collected 2012-07-26 ...
GGCGGTGACGATGGCGGCGGTGATGATGGCGGCGGCGATTATTCCGGCGGAGATGACACCAGTGGCGATACCGGGTTTGATGACGGCGGAGGCGGTTCGCGCGGCGGCGGTGCAGGAAGGCGATAAGCTGTTTTCAGACTTCTGCCGTATAAATTTTATAATCTAATAGCCGACAGCCCGAAGGACATTTCATCCTTCGGGCTGTTTGCCGTTAAAGCGGTTTTGCACTTTCAATCAAAAGCTGCTCGGCTTTGATTTTGAGACGTTTTTCGGCTTATGCTCAATCCGCGAACCCTTCTTCAAGCCCGTCAAACACAACGCGCAGCTCCGCATCGGTATCTTCAGGCGGAGCTTGTTTGCCTGCATAATCAAGAATGGTTTTGATTGCGCTGAGCCTGTCGGAGGGCTTCAGCTCCTCGCTTGTGACCATATCAACAAGCGCTTTCAGCGCAAGCCTGCTCAGGCGCGGTGCGGAGTATTTGCCTGCCGCAGCGCGTGCGGCAGTTTTGCCCGTTTCAACGGCAGTGCCGCCGGCGTTCGCAATTTTTGTTTCGGCATTGGTTTTTGCCATTATAATTCCTTTCGCCTGCTCCCGCGACAATAATATTATACACTGTTTTCATTCGGAAATAAAGCATTAAAAAAAGCAAATTGCGATTTTCATATCATTTTTCAATCAAAAAATCAAGAGGTCTGCTGTACGGCTTTATGTATAGCATTCGGTCTTTTTGCAATTGCCGATTGCAAGAGCAGAGTGTTATAATATTATTAGGGCAGTAAATGCGGCCTTCCGCCGTGCGGATGCGCTGATTTTGCCTTTGCCCGGGGAACTTTGATTTTAAACTGTTCAGGGTTCCCAAAATATGAAAAAGCCAACGCAAAGCCCGTGGAATCTGAAGCAGAGCAGTTCCAAGCAGACAGAGTTTCTGCCGAGCAAGCCGTTCGAATGAATCGGAACTCCGTTCACTCGTGCGGCTCTGCGGCGTCGGGCGTGCCGAATTTCACCCGCAAAACCTCCCTGCCCCGAAGGTGAGGACGCATACCCCGAAAATGCGGCGGAACGGCGGCGCGGCTTTGCCGGTTCTCTGCAAAAATTCATAACCGAAAGGATGCACCGAATGCATGAAACTTATCCTTCACGGCACGCCGAATTCTCGGCAGCGTGAATTTTTTCTTTCCCGCGCAAGGCACACGGCCTACGGCGGAGCGCGCGGCGGCGGCAAAAGCTGGGCCATGCGCCGCAAATTTGTGCTTCTTGCGCTGCGATATCCCGAACTGAACCTTCTGCTTTTGCGTCGAACGCTGCCGGAGCTGCGCGAGAACCACATCATTCCTCTGCAAAGGGAGCTTTACGGCATTGCGCCCTATAATTCAACCGAGCGCGTGTTCAGGTTCCCCAACGGGTCGCGAATCAAACTCGGTTATTGCGACACGGCGCAGGATGTTTACCAATATCAGGGGCAGGAATATGCAATCATCGGCATGGAAGAAGCAACGCACTTTACGGAAGAACAAATGCGTTTTTTGACAACCTGCAACCGCACAACACGAACGGATATTTCGCCGCGCATGTATTACACATGCAACCCCGGCAACGTCGGCCATGCATGGGTGAAGCGGTTGTTTATCGACAGACAGTATCAGCAGGGTGAAAATGCAGAGGATTACAATTTCATTCCTGCAAAAATCTATGACAACAGGATTCTTATGAATGCCGATCCGAATTATGTGAAGCAGCTCCTCGCCCTGCCCGAAGATTTGCGGAGGGCGCACCTTGACGGCGACTGGGATGTTCACGCAGGGCAGTACTTCCGCGAATTTTCGCGTGAAAAGCACGTTGTTGCCCCGTTTGAAATTCCGCATTGGTGGCGCCGATTCCGTTCGATGGACTGGGGGTATAACGACCCCTGCTGCGTGCTTTGGCACGCGGCGGACGGCGAAGGCAGGGTATTCACCTATCGTGAACTGTATGTTCGGCAAACACTTGCGGGCGATGTTGCACGGCGCGCCGTTGAACTGAGCCGCGGAGAAAACATTGCCTACACCGTTGCATCACCCGATATGTGGCAAAAGCGCGGCGCGGTGCTTTCCGCAAACGGCGGGTTTGAAGGCGAAACGCTTGCAGAACTTTTTGCAGCCGCCGGAATGCCGCTCACGCCTGCGGACAATTCAAGGATCGCGGGCTGGAACTGCCTCCGCGAATACCTTGCGCCGCGGTTTGAAACGGAAAAAAACGGCAAACAACCCATGTGGCAATGCTTCGGCACCTGCGAAAATTTGATTCGTCAGCTTCCCCTTTTGCAATATGACAAATGTAATTGCGAAGACGCGGCCGACGGCAATGACCACGCGCCGGAAGCTTTGCGCTACGGCCTTATGAGCCGCCCGCGCCGAAGTCAGCAGCCGATCGTTAAAAAGGCACGCGCATATGACCCTCTTTCCGTGCCGGAACGAGCTTCGGGCTGGCTGTAAATTCATCTCTCGATACAGAAAAACAGGAAAGGATACTTAAAATGAACAATATCATACTTCCTCCGCCGGCAGCGGCGAAGCCCGCCGAAGCGGAAGAAACGGAAAAGCTTTATACGCTTTTCAGAGAATATTACGATGCATACGCAGCGGAACGCGCGCGGCTTGACCGATGCGAAAGAATGTACCGCGGCGACCATTGGGGCGATATTCCCCAAAAGGATGCCGGCGAGCCGCGTCCCGTGACGCCGATAATCCAAAGCACCGTTGAAAACGTTCGGGCGGATCTTATCGATTACCTGCCGGAGGCGATAATCAGTGCGGACAGCAGGGAATATGACGAGCTTGCAGAGCTTATGACCCGAATAATACGCGAAAATCACCTCAGATGCGCCTATGACGATGAATATGCAAAGTTGACGCACGACCTGCTTGTCGGCGGGTACAGCGTGCAGCAAGTCGGCTTTGATCCGGATGCGAACGGCGGAATCGGCGGAGCGTACATAAAGCACGTTGACAACCGCACCGTTATGTTCGACCCGCTGTGCAGTGACCTTCAGGACAGCCGCGCCGTGTTCAAATTCACGCATCACACGCGCGACTGGTTCATGCATCATTATCCGAAACAGGCGGCGGAACTTCGGGAGGACGGGTTCATGCTTGACACCGCAACGGACGAAATCATTTCCCCCGCGTTTTCAAAAAGCATACTTTTAATCGAATGCTGGCTGCGTGAATACGATTCCAAAGCCGGGAAACACCGTGTTCATATGGTCAAGCTTGCGGGCGGAATGAAGCTTGAGGACAGCCGCCGAGTAAAAAAAGAGGGCTATTTCGCACACGGCGAATATCCGTTTGTTGTCACAACGCTTTTTGAACGCAAAGGAAGCTGCCTCGGTTACGGTTTTGTTGACATGTTCTGCACGGCACAGATTTATTCCGATAAGCTCGATCAAATCGTGATGAAAAACGCCCTGCTTGCAAGTCACAACAAGCTTTTGATAACGGGCGCAAGCGGGTTTGACCCCGCCGACCTGCGCGACTGGTCCAAAGAGGTTCACACAGGCGATAACCTGAACGGCGTAACATGGTTCAGCACGGCTCCGCTTCCTTCTTATATGCTGCAATACATTTCGGAAATGCGCAATTCCATCAAGGAAGAATCCGGTGCAAACGAATTTGCGCGCGGCATGACCCACGCAGGCGTCACAAGCGGCACTGCGATAGCTGCCCTTCAGGAAGCAAGCAGCAAGCGTTCCCGTATGGCAGCGCGCAGCATACATGCTGCATTCCGCAAGGCCGTGAGTCAGGAGCTTGAAGTAGAACGTGAGTTTGCGCTTTCGAAACGCTGTTTCCGTGAGCTTTCATCGATTACGGGCGATATGGGCATTGACCTTGGAAGAATAAAAGCCATTGACGATGCCGTGAAAAGCATGAAGAACCTGCCCGCCGAGTTCCGCGTCACCGTTAAAGTCGTTAAAGAAAACGCATTTTCGGTAATCAATAACAATGATACCGTCTTCCGCCTTGTTGAAGCGGGCATGATAACACCCGAAGTCGGTCTTCAGCTTTTGATTTTCGACGGCAAAGATCAGGCGATTGAGCTTATGAAGCTTGCACCCGCGAGCCGCACCTGATTAAGCCGGGCAAATTTTCAACATCGGTGCAGCCATTTCCCGGGAAATAACGCCGTTTCAAAAGCAGCCCGGTTATCCATCAACGCAGTAAATTTATCGGCAATAATATATAATCCGTTTTATGAATTATTGACCCCGAACTGCAAATAATGTTATATGGGACTCCTCCTTATTGATAGCGCACCCTCGTCGGTCTTCGGATCGACAGGGTGCGCAAAGCATTTAAAGCTCAGCCGAAAGCCGCAGAGCATGTTCGGATGCCGCCCGTCCCGTTATTCTTTTTCACCAATGTCAAATCTTTGCCGCGATTCGTATTCCATTTTTTGCATAGATGTGATATAATAAAATGAACAGCCGAACCGACACCCCGTGCGGAGAGTGCTTGCAGGCGCTTGCGGCGATTCCTGCGGGCAGTCTGCGGACGCCGTGCAGCGGCCAAACGATCGGAGAACATGCAAATGCTGACGGAATTCAATCTCGGCGACAAAGTTCAAATGCGAAAGAACCATGCCTGCGGAGCGAATGAGTGGGAAATTACGCGCTGCGGAGCGGATATTAAACTGCGCTGCACGCATTGCGGAAGGGTTATCATGCTTGACCGCATGGATTTCATGCGCAGTGCAAAACGCATCACCGCCCGAGCGGCTTCTTCCGATGCGGACGGCGCCGGAACAGCAGGCAGCCTCCCCGATTGAAGTAAGGACAAACACCGCAGCCCGATCATCGGAACCTGAATAAATAAATTTCAAATTGAACAGGATTGGTAATATATATGGAAAAGCTCATTGAACAGGAACAGGAAAAACCGACTAAAACACGCGCCGACAAGCGCACGCGCAGAAAAAACAGCTTTTTTTCCGATGCAGTTGATAAACTGCACAAAAAAGACAGCAGCTACCGCAACATTTCCTACTTTCGCTTTTTGCTGACGCTGCTAAGTGTTATTATCGGCGCACTTGCGCTGCGCAGCTTTATCGTTGAGCCCACCATTGTTGACGGCGAATCCATGCAGACAACGCTCATGGACGGCGAACGCGTGCTTGTTGAAAAGGTCAGCTACTGGTTCAATGAACCTCAGCGCGGGGATATTGTCATTGTTCGCTTTCCGAACCGAAACGAATGCTTCGTTAAGCGCATCATTGCCTTCGGCGGCGAAACAATCGAAATACGCGACGGCTTTGTTTACATCGACGGCAAAATGCTTGACGAAACCGAATATGCCGGCGAGTGGTACGGCAAAATCCGTCCGAGTATGCGTGTTCGTTCCGTCGGCAGCATTAACGGCGTATACACCGTGCCCGAGGGCTGTGTTTTTGTGATGGGCGACAACCGCAACAATTCACATGACAGCCGTGCGGAAGATGTAAACGCAATCCCTATTGAAAACGTTCTCGGCAAGGCGCGCTGCCGAATTTGGCCCCTTGACCGCGGCGGGAGTATATACTGATGCCTGCCCGGCGTTTTAACAAATCGACTGCGGTTAAATATCGTTTGTTGGATATCTGTGCTGCCGTCTGCGGTTGTGCCCTTGCGGCAGCACTTGTTTTTTATGTTATCTTCAGCCCGTTTTTCATTACCGAAAGCGGGCTTTGTGATTTCGTCGCCGGAGATTGCGTGCTTGCGGACAGAGTCGGCAAATATGTCTTCGGATTTTCCCGCGGCGATTCTGTGATTTACAAAACAGGGAACAAACTCAGCCACACCCGCGAAATCGGAAGAATCGTTGCTTTTGCCGGTGAACGGTTCACTGTTCGCGGCGGGTTGATCTATATTGACAACAAACTGTTGGATGAATCGGACTATGCCGTGCCGTTTGATTCCGAAATCGACCTGTCGGAATTGATTCCGACCGACTGCTTTCTCGTGCTGCCCGACGATCGTTCCGAGTTGGCACCGCAGCAGGTGCAGGCATTCATCATTCCCCGCAGCCGCATAATCGGCGAAATTCGGCTGCGGCTCTTTCCTTTGAACGAAATTGCCGTTTTCTCCTGAACCGGGGTTTCGGTTGTTTGCATGGAATTAAAGGGTACTTAGCATGATTCATTGTCTTACTTGCGGCGACTCAACCGCAAGTTTAGTCTTTTTGCAACCATAGGTTGAGAGAAATGCCGAATTTCAACCGTTCATCGCTTCCGTCTTCCGTGAACACGGTGCTATAATCTCACCATGATAAGGATTGCGGACACCGCTGCCCGGCAGCAGCATCCTTCATCAAAAACAACACTCGGAGGAAAAACAAATGAACACAATCGGATCAAGAATCGCAGAAAACAGGCGCAGGATCGGCATGACACAAGAGGAGCTTGCTGCAAAGCTCGCCGTTTCGGCTCAGGCTGTTTCCAAGTGGGAAAACGACATTACCTGTCCGGATGTTATGACTCTGCCCAAACTTGCAGAGCTTCTCGGAATTACGGTTGACGAATTGCTGAGCGGAAAAAAGCAGCCTCAGACGCTTGTTCTTGCAGATGAAGAACGCAAAAGCGTTGACGATATGATGCTCAAAATCATTGTCAACAGCCATGAAGGCGACAAAGTCAAGGTCAATCTGCCGATTCCCCTTGTTAAGGCCGGACTGCGCATCGGCATGGGAATGCCTCAGGTCAAGGGCAATGCTGCGCTTGAAAGCATCGATTTCGGAGAGCTTATCGCGCTTATCGACAGCGGCGTTATCGGAAAGCTTGTTGAAGTCGAATCCGCAGACGGGGATATCGTTGAAATAACCGTTGAATAATCGGTGTTCGGAGCATGACCTATGAAAATCTATGTTAAGGACGGAAATACGGGTCATAAAATCCGCCTTGCGCTTCCGTCACGCCTTATCTTCGGAAAGTTCGGACAGGCAATTGTTAAGCGCGCAATTAAAAGTGAGCTGAAACACAATTCCTCCGATGAAGAATGCGTTGCAGATACAAATATTGACGCGGACGGTCTCGGCATGGCCGAGTTGGACGATACAACGTCATTCGATACGTTTGACGAAGAAGAACAGCTTGAACAGGCAGTCGAAAATGCCGATACACTTTCAGACAACGAAAAACCCGATGCGCCTGCGATCTCAAATAAGATGCACGAGTTGAACGGCGCTCAAGTATCCGAGCTTATGAAGATCATACTCGAAATGCGTAAAAAGCATCCGGGTTGGATCGCGGTCGAGGTTCAGTCCGCCGACGGCAGTGAGGTTTTGATAAAGTTCTGATGCCTCCGCACAATCGGCTGTACAAGTTTAGTTTTTAATGCCTGCATCCCCTGCTGCGCCTTTCTCTTAATGCTCAGCCCCGAGAAAGCACATGCCGAATGCAGGCACTGAGGTGATTACGGTGAACGAATGTTTAAATACAAATGACGAAAACGATACTTTTATCGGCGATTGCGGAATAACAATGCAGCGCATCGGCAGGTGGATTCGCCCGGAAATCGGCTGTCATATCAACAAAAAATATCACCGAATGGGCCTTGCTTCCGAAGCGGCACGCTGCTGCCACGATTATATTTTCGAAAACACGCCGTTCAACACTGTCTATTCCTACATGACGGCCGATAATGCGGCATCCTCCGGCGTCGCTGTCAAAAACGGAATGAAGCTCGTTGACGAATACACGGACACAGACGGAAAAAGGCTGAAAGTCTATGCCATAACGCGCGAGGAATGGAACGCACTGCGTACATAAAAATGCACAATTCGTGCATTTCGATTGATTATATATGTTTTCTGTTCCAGATATATGTTATAATGACTTGAAAATGAAGTTGAGGTGAGTCATGAAGCATATAGTAATCGATTTTGAAATGCAGCACGGTGAAATGCAGCTGCTGCAAAGTGCGCCGAATGTTTACCAAACAGAGATAATCGAAATCGGCGCGGTTATGCTGAACGACAAATTCGAATTCGTCAGTGAATTCAAGAGTTATGTTCATCCTTCCTATGGAAAACTCCCCGATAATATCGCAATACTTACCGGAATAAAAGACAGCGATATTCGCGATGCACCGCTTATCAGCGAAGCGGTCAGCAGCCTGTTTGCATGGATAGGCGACGGTGAGTTCACTGTTTATGCATGGAGCACGGCTGATTACACCCAACTCAGCAGGGAACTTGCCGGAAAAGAATTGATGCATATAATTCCGCAGGATCTGCATGCACATTGGGTTGATTTTCAGGCACAATATGCTCGCCTTGCAGGATACGGAAGAAACGATCGGCCTTCGTTGGTGCGTGCACTGCGGGATATAGGCGAAGTCTATATCGGCAGATCTCACGATGCGCTGACAGACGCTCAAAATACGGCGACGCTGCTTAAGATTTCGCAGAATTCAGCTGAACTTCGCAAGGTTCGCGAGCGCATTTCGCTTGTTTCCGCAACACCTGAGGAGACGTTAAGTCAACCGTATACGCTTGCAGACAAATTCGGATCGGGTCTGCTTGATCTTATGAGCAACCTCGATGATTCGGACTGCGCGCCCGATGCAGATAAAAACGATTTCAATTCGGAAAGTTAGAATTTACCTGTTATTTTAAACATTCAAACACAAAGCGGTACGGCAGATGAGCTGTATCGCTTTTTTTATTTAAAATGCATCCCAACCGCATGAAAACTTCGCTTGAAAGTATTCAGAATTCAATTAAAAAACAGGAACAAAAAAAGAAACAGTCTTTCGACTGTTTCTTTGGAATCCGGCAGCTGCCTATCCTCCCATGCCGTCGCCGGCACAGTACTGTCGGTGTATGAGGGCTTAACTTCTGTGTTCGGAATGAGAACAGG
>ERZ1031278.594-NODE-594-length-8639-cov-4.875000_pt1 | contig 8639 bp, 5 predicted proteins | sample MGYA00518738_ERZ1031278 | MGnify/ENA primary metagenome ERZ1031278 (study PRJEB33719, sample SAMN04261329) | wastewater metagenome | biome: periurban shantytown; feature: human; material: feces | host: Homo sapiens | place: Peru: Lima | collected 2012-07-26 ...
AATTATCAACTTGAAAATAAAGAAATAAAGAATTTACCACCAAATTTGAAGAAGAGCCATTTTTCGCATGAGAAGGCTTTGCATTGATTTATTTTCCGGAGTTCCATCACAAGCAATGACTTTGAACACCCGGAGGATGTACTGCCTCACGAAGTACGGGTGTCGAAAGTATATTTCATCGCCGACCGTAAGTTTACACACCGCGTCAGCCAAATGGCGTTTTACCGTCGCCCATTATATTCCTGATTATCAATTGCAATTTAATTGCCAGTTCTACCCATTATATTGGTATGAGGAAAACAAGAATCCCCAAGCTACACTTTTTGATGATGCGGAAACAGACAAATATATTCGCCGGGACGGAATAACCGACTGGATTCTGAAAGAAGTCCGTAGCCGTTTCGGAGGTTCAAAAGCCATTACCAAAGAACACATATTCTACTATGTGTATGGGCTGCTTCATTCCAAGCAATACCGTGAACGATTTGCCGATGATTTGAAGAAGTCATTGCCACGCATCCCCATTGTGGATAGTGTACAGGACTTCATGTCCTTTTATAAATCCGGGAAAGAACTTGCTGACCTGCACCTGAACTATGAACAAAGCATAAACGAGCAGGCTGTTGGGCGAGATGGAGATTGTCTGTTTTTCGCTGCAATGCCAATGATTGCCCATCGTGCTTGTGGTGTCAGAGTAAATGGCGATATGGACATTTGGCAAAACAATTGGACGAACGAAACCTACCAATACTTTGCCGTTGATAAAATGAGGTTTGCCAAAATTCGTGCCGAAAATGGAAAGCTCGTTGCTGATAAGGCACGCATCATCTATAATGACCATATTGCCATTGAGAACATTCCACTCAAAGCATACGAATATGTCGTTAATGGTAAATCCGCTATCGAGTGGATAATGGAACGCTATGCCGTCACAATTGACAAAGCGTCCCAAATCAAAAATGATCCAAACGACTGGTCACGAGAACACGAACAACCCCGTTATATCCTCGATCTTCTTCTATCAGTTATTATGCTTTCTTGCCAAACAGTAGATATAGTAAACACTTTGCCAGTATTAAGATTTTGATTTTATCGTTTTGTAGGTTTTGGGGTTCTCGAATCTGGTTTCTTTGTTGGAGCATTGATTTTCACGATGAGAGGCATTGGAAAATCAACTCCAACAATTAAAGTTTCTCCCTCTCTTAATATAGAAAGAATTGTATCATCATTAAATCTTGACCATTCCATATCCTTTGGAGACGAAAGGTCAGAAACTTACAAATAATACTGTTTTACCTTAACTCTTTACAAATACTAATCATCAAAAGCCAATTCTCGTTGCAGGTTAATGCTACGAATATCTATGTCCACCCCAACCAAAGCTCTCCTAATCTCTTCATCTGCTATAGATTTGGGTGCTGCCAATGCCAGAAATTGCCTAGCCCTCGAACAAGCTACATATATCATTCGCTGCCTCTCAGTCATGACTCTAACAGTACTACTTGGAAAATCTTTCAGTGAAACACTTTGTCCCCTGCTATCAGACGACAAGAACAGAAGTACCGCATCTAAAGTTGCTCCCTTTACTGCATGTATAGTATCTATACTCCTGTGATATTCACTCTCCTTATCATTTGATTGATGATATTGTTCTACGGGCACATCTGCCATTTCTTTCATTTTATATCCTTTTTGCTTTTGATACGGAACAAAAATAGGCATCTCTTCAAGTTCCCAATAGTCCTTCAATAATATGCAGGTCTGTTCTGACCATTCTTTGAAACTTAATGAAAATGCAGGTACTTGTTTTAGGAAACCAAATATCCTTGCATTCCAGTCCACGTTATGTTCAATTTCATGTATGAACTCACGCCTTGCTTCAAAATTATTACCAGCCAAGAGTTCAGCTAATACAAGTCTTACTTTTCTGAAAGCATAATCCATGTCACCCAAATCAAAAGCGAATGTGGCATCTATTATCAAATAAGGAAGATGCTGTTCGGTTTTCCAGTACTTAAAATCTACATCCTTAATACCAGCTAGTTCCTTACATTTATCTACTCCACGTGCTAATATGATTCTGCTTGACAAATCATTGTCCTCACAAACTTGGTTGAAGTCCCGAATAATATCCCTAACGTTTCCATCATCATACTTATACACTATTATGGGTACTCCTTTATCCTCCACATCATGTGAAGTAATAGTAGGCACATCGCTCGATTTCAGTTTGCTATACAAATTTATTATACGTTGATTAGAACGTCTGCATTCAGATAGTGGCAAAACATTCCACTCATCTTCTATCATCATGCTTTGTAGCAATTCTGGTCTGGCATTATTGAATCCATAGATGGACTGGCAAATATCTCCCACAAACTCAAGGTTTTGTAAACCAGCTCTCTTTAACAGTTTAAAAAACTCAAAATGCAGTTCGGAATTATCCTGTGCCTCATCAACGATGATATATGGAAAACGCATCACAAGCGCTTTAGCTACGCCCTGATGCCGCTCCAATATATCACATGCTATCCATAATGCATCGCTGCTTGTTATAAAGCCTTTCTCTAAACGATATGTAAAAGCCGCATTGCAATAGGCAATTTCATTTGCATTAGTTATAGTTTTGTGATTCCATTTAAAGACCGTTTTATCTCTTGAAACTAATGATGGATTCTTACGATACATCAGACTTGTGTAAGATCGGAGTGCCATCACAGGATATTGCTGCCATTTGCCGTTTATTTTAATATTGTTGTAATAAATCCGGTCTAGTATTTCTGCCTCGTTTACTACTATTGGTCTTTGTCTACACCCATCGCATAAATACCAAAACGGAAGTACTACATATTGCATGATAAAACTATCGATAGTCAACACTTCATTGGGAAAAGTCAGCCTTTCATCATGCATCTCCCTATATTTTTGTTTTAATTCAGCACAAGCCTTATTGGTGAATGACAGGCAAGCAAATCCTGTATGCTTGCCATAATGCTCTGCACAATAACGTGATACCGTTAAAAGTTTCTTCACAACGCTCGTAGTTTTGCCACTACCAGGACACGCTGTTAGGATGGTATAACCACGTGCATCAAGATATGCTTGTCGTTGAAGTGTTATATCGTAATCCATGTTCACGGTACTAAATGAGTTATTGCATCTTGAATATATGAAGGCAAAGTGAACTTAATGTCACCACCTATTTCTTTCTTATCTAGTAAGAATGAATTTAGTGCTTGAGCAAATTCAGCCTTACTCGGCAGACATTTCCACATCAGCAATGCAACATTCTGCTGCTCCACTTCGCTCATATCTCTATGTCCAAGTCCTGACATATAAGAATCCACCTTGCTTATACCTTCTGGATTCTCTTGCTGAATCAGTTCGTAAAGCCAAGTCTCTTTTGTCATTTCTTTATCAACATAAACATTTGCCTTGCATATTTGGTATTCCAGAGTTTTCTTTCCCGAACATATCTTGATACCTACCTGTCCATTGCTCATAGCTTTCATATTGTTAATGCGACCATTAACATCATCATTATTAATTCCCTCTCTTAGGGAATGAAGTTTTGCATAATTGTCCTTTACTAACTCATCCAGATTATATTCCTTATGCTTAGAGTCTGTAAATTGGTCCTCATCCGTTACAAACGCTACTCTCATTGGCAAACGTTTCGCTTTATCAGAAGAATTAAACAGCATCAAGAACTGGTAAAAAGCTGTTCCATCAGTATCTACAATTTCAATTTGATTGTCAATCAGTGATTTATCTATCAGCTTAGAAAAAGTTTCAACCAATTGACACTCCGATATTCCTTCAATAAATAAACAGCCTGAAGAGAACAACAATTGCGAGCGAGTAACGTCAAAATATCTGGATATCATCTTTCTATATGATACAACTTCTTCCACCTTTAATAATCTATTGTTCTTAGCAACATCCCGAACAATATTTTCTGAGTGCCGTTCTTTGAAACAATTACCCACATGATAAGCCGCTTCACCTTTTAGCAGAATAATATTTTCTAACGGTATTCTTGATGTCAAAGTCGGTGAATGGGTTGTGATAAACGTCTGGCTATTTTCGCTATCATCAGCATTCTTGAGAAAGTTATACAGATTAACCTGAAGTTGTGGGTGTAGATGAGCTTCTGGCTCTTCTATCAGCAATGCATATATACTCACATTATCTTCAGTATGACAATCTTTAATATCACTCAATACCGAAGCTATATATATTAAATTGTTATACCCAAGGCTATTTTGAGTCAGTACAAACCCTTTTTTGTCAGCAGCAGAATATGGCAAAAAGGGCTTAATGATATTAACGATATATTCGATTCTGTTCTGTTCTATGTGCAGCTCTACATTCTGTAGGTCTGATCTGTTTATCTGGTTCAGGTTATCGTTTATACCAGTTTGTGTTTCCCTCACTTCTTGTCTCTGCAAAAGTTGCTCGTTTGCACTATCCACTATACTTCTCACATCATCTTCTGAGCCAGCCCTGTCAATCTTTCTTTTAATTACTCTTCCTAACAGGTTGTTGCGTGAACTCATCAGATCGCGCGTACTGTCGCGTAATGCACCGAGATAATATGGATGAAAATAATGAAACGTATTCCAGTCAGCGCGAAGACCATTCTCTTCTTTACCAGTTATGTATGAAGAGTAAATCCTTCCTTTCTCCTTTATCTCGAAACTCAGATGAACTCTGGCAACCATAGAACCATTGCCTTTTCTGTCTATATACTGATAAAATGCCCCTTCTTGTTGTGCTGATAATCCTTCAAATAGATAGCATATATCTATCCTTGTCGAGGTAGTTGCCACTTTAGTTCCATCAGGATTTTGTGTAAACTCAACATAAAAATCCTCTTTTGTTATCTCTATATCTCGGTTCGGTTCTCCCCACGCATAAAACAATCTGATGGCATCCATCAAAGATGTCTTCAACTGCCCATTAGCCCCGATAATCACATTCAATTTCTTATCGAATTCAACCAATAGTTCTTTGATTCCCCGAAAGTTCTTTATATAAATCTTACTTAGATACATAAGTATATTATATTACTTGATTATTCAATAATTTTATCACTTTGTGTATTTCTGAATATGCCTTCAAATCCTCTGGCGATTCCTTGCAGAGTTGGCACAACTTTTCGGAATTTAATATCGCTCGTTCCAAATCACCATTCTCTGTCAGGTATTTATAGAGGTTGGTGCGTATGAAATATCGTTTTGTCTTTTCATATCCCGGCATATATTTCTGCAATTCGGGAAGCAGTTGTTCGTAACTCTCATATCTCCGACAAACTACATTAGGCAAGAAGTGGAGCAGAAACCAAAATTCCGTGCAAGGATTCGTTTCTACAAACATCACCTTTCCGGCATATTTCTTCTTGCTATACTCTTTTTTTTGCTCGTTGGTACAGTTGCATTTCAGATGGAAACTGAAATAATCTGTCCATATCAAACAGGCATACAATATAATCATATTGCTTGTTCAAATAAGATTCTACCAGTTTCAGAATATGATTGATGTCACTGTGCTGCGGAAAATCCGGAGCAACTTTAAAGGGATAGCGACACGCAATCCTCAGAGAGTCGAAATAGAACCATTCCGTTTCTCCCTCGCCTATGATGGCGATACTTTTTGTTACTGTCCGCCCCATATCATTAGTCGTTTAGGTTGATATACTGGCTACCCAAGAACGGTAACTTTACTAATTTTCCCTGCTTATAAGCATTGTATGGAGAAAGATTCTTATGCAGTCCCAAAGAAGACAGGCGCACTATTTTAGTTTCGCCAAGTTCGTCTTTGTCGGTGAACCATATCGTATCACGGCGAATAAAATCCTCATTGAGAAGATTGATGTCATGCGTTGTCAGGAGCATTTGGGATGTTCCGTTGCTGTTTGCCAAAAATACTTTTATAAAATAAGCCAACAGTTCATAATGAATACTTGTCTCCACCTCATCAATGGGCACAAACCGATTGGTCTTTAACAGGTAATTCAGAATTACAGCCATTCCCAAGAACCTCATGGTGCCATTGGATTCGTATTCTTCCGACAAATCATATACTTTATTGCCTGCCTTATGCTTGAAGGTCAGTTCCGTATTTGTAATTTTGCCCTTTCTAAGCATTTCTGCCTTTGCATCTTTATCAATAGGGGCATTCTGGATTAGTTGTTCCAATTCAGGGGTAATCAGTTCTTCCTCTTCGTGTAATACAACATCCTCTATATTGAAATCGGACGCTTTCAGGAAATTTAAAATGAATTTCTTCAAATCTCCTGCCTCATCTTTGTCCAATCGTGATTTGACATATCCCGAAAGCAGCATACCGGGAGCCAGTACATCTTTTACCTGTTTGGCAAAAAAATCGTACACATCATTCAGCCTTGTCCGTTCCACGTTACTTTTGCCAAATGCGGCGAGCACACTGCAATTATTGATAGTGTTGCCGGAAATCACATCCTGGCTCTTCTTTGTCATTTTCAGATTTACGCCAAAGTCAATGGTCGTGGAATCTGTTGCGGCATCATAACTTCGGTTATACAGCTTGGTCGGGCGAATGGAATCATAAACAATCAATGTCTCGGAATAGATATGCTTTGCATCCAATTCAAAACTAAGGATGTACTTCGACTGGTTGATATAGAACACCATTGACATCTTTGTCTTCTCGTTCCTTGAGGTGTCATCCAACATGAAAGGAACAACCCCGGTTTTCTCAGTCCTGTCTTTAGGCATTCTCAAAACCAGCATCTTGAAAAATTCAATGGCATTTAATATATTCGTTTTACCGGAAGCGTTAGCACCATAGATGATGCCCACTTTCAGCAATCTTACACCGTCCTTAACTTCATACGAATACTCATCAGACATAAAAGTATCTGCCGATGGTTCAAAACTGATTTTCTGAGGCGATTTAATGGAGAAAAAATTCTCAATGCTGAACTCTGCTATCATAATCGTTGATTTTATCTATTGTACGGTGCAAAGGTACAAATAAAATCCAATAAGACAAACTATAAACGTGATTATTGTAGGAAAATTACGCGATATAAGCACAAAATCAACGAACAACTATTTATTGAAGCTATAAATTAACCATCTGATTATCTCTGGAAAGTGTTGGTCGGTTTGAGGATAGTAAACGAATGTGGATTAATGCAGCCGGAGAAATTAATTATCCAATGCCATTTGCACCATCCCTTGATTTTATTTACGATGGCTAAATAGTGGTACTAAAATGGTGCTAAATTGCAAAACTACTCTTTTATGTACGCTATAAAACAGAGTAAATCAGCTCATTATAGAATTATATATCTTGTTGCCCACTATCCAAATACTTCCCCGGGCATTTACTGCGGGCAGGAACGACCGAGGAGGAAGAATCTCAAGAACAGGAAGATAACTCCGGTATCAACGGCAAAGGATGAAAACTCTAAAAGACATATCCCAGATTCACATAGAATCCTACATCGTGTGCCCTGCTTGAATAGCCGAAAGAGGCCTCTAACGGACCGAACAAGCTATCGTAACCATATCCCAGGCTGCCTCCCCAAACCGGCTTACCACTTAGGATATCAAAAAAGTTATCTTCCCGCAACGCCACATTCCCGGTGAGAGTGACATAATTCTTACCCCCGATACGCTGACGTACCTTCAAACCGGCTATGATAACAGAATTATCGACTATCTCCAGATTGGTGATCCCGGCAAAAGGAAGTTGCTGAGGCAAGTAATGACCGAAATTATCTCCACCGATGGCATTCAGATAGGGATAAGGGATATCTTTGCCTATAAGAATACGTCCATACAAAGAAGGAATCAAAGCAAAACGGTCGGTAACCGAAAAGACACTGGCCCACGAGGCGGTCAAAGCAGAAAAGGGAGCATGACCTTTATACTGTGTCAGGTTATCGGTATAAAGTGAATAATTCCCCTGGAGATCGATCCCTTTCGAGGGAAAATATCCCTTATCGTATGTATTATAATGCAGTTGGGCATAATAGCTGAAGAAGTGTTGGGGTTTCACCTTCAACTGTTGCCCGCCCGCATTATATAGAAAGTCCTTATACTTGAAGAACTCAAAACGCAGTCCGGCTCCAAAACGAAGGTTACGATACCACACATCCGAAAACCCCAACTCACCGGAATGGTATTTATAAGTAGTGTTATAAGCACGTTTCCCGTGATCGTAAATATTAATATCGTTATACTCAAACTGATAAGCGAGATTGAAATTTCGCATCTGCATCGGAGCCAATGTATAGTCCACCCGGGCCAGGTAGCGTTTTCCAAGACGTCCGGTCAGTGAAAGCCACGATGGAATACGTGTATTGAGGCGGGTGCTCACATTCAACAGCAATGAAGCGATCTCTTCCGAGTCGAAACGGATCCCCAGATTAAGATTACGCTCGTACTTCTCTTCCAAAATAAAGTGTAGCAAATATCCCTGGTCGGTATCGGTCAGTTTGTAACTGACATTGGAATAAGCCTGGCTTCCGCGCAACGTAGCAAGTGCTTCATAAAGTTGCTCCATACGCATCCGGCTGTTCTCCTTCAGGTGACAACGGTGCATAATCCATTTCTTGTCACTGTCTTCGATACCGTCAAAGGTGATCT